>Ga0187842_1001223_pt1 | contig 12125 bp, 14 predicted proteins | sample SpaLakP09_SKY_41_FD_134514 | JGI IMG/M metagenome (GOLD analysis project Ga0187842, IMG submission 134514) | Oligotrophic lake water microbial communities from Sparkling Lake, Wisconsin, USA - SP09_SKY_41 | ecosystem: Environmental > Aquatic > Freshwater > Lake | place: USA: Sparkling Lake... | reverse complement strand
GTTTCATGGTGATTAATCAAGCAATGGGGACGCCTAAAGCCCGCCCTGAGTTCGAACAAGCTACCGCCTTCTTGGGCAAGGTCATTTCGGAACTAAAAGCCTCTGGCTTTATCAGCGCATCTATGAAACGACATGGTATCCAAGGTGCTAAAGTAGCAGAATAAGTCTCAAAAAGCACAGCATGAAATCAGCAAGTGACATTCTTCATCAGCGCCGTTATGTTTACGGTCTCTTTATGGCCGGCTTGGGCTCTGTGCTGTTTTCCGGAAAAGCTATTCTAGTTAAGCTCGCATTTAGCTATGGCGCCAATGCTGAAACCCTGATTGCCTTAAGGATGTTGATGGCGCTCCCCCTCTTCTGGGGAATTTATTGGTGGCATGCCCGCAGGCAAGCAATGAGTCCGCTAACAGGATTAGATCAAGTGAAGATTTTTTTTCTGGGTTTTGCGGGTTACTTCTTTTCTAGCTACCTAGATTTTTTGGGTCTTCAATATATCTCCGTTGGATTAGAGCGCATCGTCCTATATCTCACCCCAACTATCGTCTTGTTAATCTCTTACTTTGTTTTAAATAAATCTATTAGTCGCCTGCAATGGTATGCACTGCTTGTAGGTTATGTTGGCGTGATCGTGGTATTTATTCAAGATGCGAGTTCGACTGGCTCAATGGCCTTGCTTGGTATGTTGCTGGTCTTTGCTAGCGCGTGCTCCTATGCGATCTATATGATTGGCTCTGGTGAAATGGTTCGAAGAGTAGGTAGCGTGCGCTTAGTGGTCTATGCCAGCTCTGCATCAGCGCTACTCAGCGTCATTCAAATTCTGATTTATGATCCCGCAGCCGTATTTGTTCAGGTGTCCCAGATTTATTGGCTCAGCTTACTCAATGCCAGTCTTTGCACTGTCATTCCGATGTTGCTCATCATGATTGCCATAAATCGCATTGGCTCACCCCTGGTTTCGCAAGCTGGAATTCTGGGACCAGTCTCCACACTATTGATGGGTTGGATAGTTTTATCTGAGCCTATTACGTGGATTCAGATTAGTGGGATGAGTTTAGTGATTGGAGCAATGTGGCTACTAGTGCGTAATGATGCGCCAAGTAAGCGTGGGGAGTTGAGCTCCACAAAGTCCCCAACTCTTGATAGATCTGATCCCTTAAATTAATCAACTCAGTGCGCTAATGAGTTCCATGCTGCAAATTTACTGCTGAGCTGCTTTTGCTTTTTGCTTGGATTTTTTCTTCGCCTTCTTCTCAGTTTTTTTATCTTTCTGGCTCTTTTTCTCAGCCTTCTTTATAGGGGCTTTTTCAGTTTGAGTAGCAGGTGCTAGATCAGCAGCTATTACTGCAAGGGGTGAGAAACAAATGGCAGTAGTAATGAGAGTAGCTAGACTGATTTTTACTAAGCGAGAATGCATTTAGGACCCCAAGGAGTTTGTATATTAATTAATAGTACTCAATTATTTGCCACATATGCTTCATTAATAAGAGGCACTAAAAAGCCGTCCTAAGACGGCCTTTCAGATTGGCAGTATTTCTGTTGCTTAAGCTGCCTGCGCTTCAGTCTCAGTAATTTTTTCAAGTGCTACCGCAAGATGACCGACGGTACGATCAACATGGGCTAACTTTTCTAAACCAAATAAGCCAATGCGGAATGTACGGAAGTCTGAACGCTCATCACATTGCAATGGCACGCCAGCAGCAGTTTGCAAACCAAGGGAAATAAACTTCTTACCCGACTGAATCTCAGGATCCTTAGTAAAGCTCACCACCACACCAGGAGACTGAAAGCCTTTTGCTGCAACCGAATGGTAGCCATTAGATACTAATAAAGCGCGAACCTTATCGCCCAACTCCTGTTGCTTTGCTTTGAGAGCAGCAAAACCTAGCGACTGGGTTTCTTTCATCACATTACGCAGAATCTTCAGTGCATCGGTTGGCATCGTGGTGTGATACACATGGCCACCTTTTTCATAGGCTTCCATAATTTGTAACCACTTCTTGAGGTCCATAGAGAAACTACTACTTTGGGTAGATTCGATACGTTCGCGAGCTCTATCGCCCATCGCAACCATTGCGCAGCAAGGTGAACTACTCCAACCTTTTTGTGGCGCTGTAATCAGAACATCTACATTACAAGCTTTCATATCTACCCATGTTGCGCCCGAAGCGATGCAATCGAGTATGAATAAACCATTGACTGAGCGCACTGCTTCACCTACTGCTTTGAGATAGTCGTCCGGCAAGATAATGCCTGCAGAGGTTTCTACGTGCGGAGCAAAAACCACTGCTGGTTTTTCTTTCTTAATAAAAGCTACTACCTCTTCGATTGGCGCAGGTGCAAAAACACCTTGCGTAGAATCTTCCAACTGCCTACCTTTGAGAATGCTAATGTCTTGTGTGATGTTCGCTAAATCAAAAATCTGAGTCCAGCGATAGCTGAACCAGCCATTGCGCAATATGAGACATTTTTCATTATTAGCAAATTGACGGGCAACTGCTTCCATACCAAAAGTGCCGCTACCCGGAACAATCACAGCTGAGCTAGCGTTATAGGCATCCTTAAGAACACTAGAAATATCGACTATGACTTTTTTGAATTCTTCTGACATGTGATTCAGCGAGCGATCGGTATAGACGACCGAGAACTCCATTAAACCGTCTGGATCAACATTGGGGAGCAAGCCTGGCATAGTAGTTTCCTAGTGAATCGTATGAATAGCCCTAAATGATACCGATTTAGCGCCATTTAGGTATCTCACCCTTGAAAATCAGTCTAAACAGGCTTTTTAAGCAAATAAGATGGGTTAGTTGATAGGTCGTCTAGTTGAGGAGACTAGTATCCCGATCGCAATTAAGGCAAAAGCAAGCCCATGAAAAAGCTGGGGTGGATCGCCCAAAATGGCAGCCGAGAGTAGCGCAGTAAACAAGGGAATGAGATTAGCAAAAAATGCTGCTACGGTTGGACCAGCACCGTTGACTCCCAAACCCCAACAACGATAGGCAATCAAGGAGGGGCCAATGGCTACAAATAGAATTAATGCCCCAGTCCAGTAGTTCAGTTCGATAAACGCATGCCCAGTAGCAATTTCTGCGCCCTCGAATAGCATCGTCCACATAAAACCAATCAATACCTGTGCCAACAAAAACTCTGCCCATGGCCATTGACGCTCGGTACTTTTTCCTGGGCGGCTAATCATCCAGCTGTAGCAGGCCCACAGAATCGTAGCTAACATGATGAATAAATCCCCCATCACTACTTGCATGCTGAGAAGGCTAGTGGGCTCGCCACGCGATAAAACTGTTGCAACACCCGCCAAAGAGACAATCGCCCCTAAGAGCTGTAATAAGGTTGGCTTGACTTGATAAAAAACAGCGCCAATGAAGAGCATCCAGATGGGCATACTCGCACCAATGAGGGTAACGTTAATCGCAGTCGAGGTCTGCAATGCAAGGTAAAGCAGAACGTTATAAGTCCCTACGCCCAAAAAACCAAGGACTAAAAAGCGACTCTTGTTTTGCCATAGAGCGCTACCTGGCTTCATCACTCGCCACCCCAAGGGGAGCAACATCAAGGCTGCCAGACCCCAGCGAACTGCGCTTAATGTAATAGGAGAAATACTTCCTACTAAGGCTCGTCCCGCTATCGCATTACCAGCCCACAACATGGTTGCTAAGGATAAATAAAAGACAGTTGATAGGGCTAAATGGGGCATTAAGGAGTATTAAGGTAAAAAAATAGGCATTTTGAGCTCCAAGAAGGGCTTTGCCTACGCATTGTAGAAACAAATGCTCCGTATTGCTAAGATAGAGCTTAAATTAGTAATAGCCAGCAGGCAATGGCAACATAAAAAGGGGCTTTAGTGGCAATCATTACCAATATTGAAGATTTACGAGTACTTCATCAAAAACGTACCCCTAAGATGTTTTATGACTACGCAGACTCTGGTTCATGGACTGAGTCTACCTACCGGGCGAATGAGTCTGATTTTCAGAAGATCAAACTACGTCAGCGTGTTGCCGTCAACATGACCAATCGCACCACCAAGGCAACCATGGTAGGTCAAGAGGTAGCAATGCCTGTAGCATTGGCGCCAACTGGATTAACTGGCATGCAGTATGCCGATGGTGAAATTTTAGCTGCCCGTGCCGCAGAAAAATTTGGTGTGCCCTTCTGCTTATCCACCATGAGTATTTGCTCTATTGAGGATGTAGCGGAGCGGACTACGAAGCCTTTTTGGTTTCAGCTATATGTCATGAAAGACCGTGGCTTTATTGAGCGCCTTATTGAACGTGCCAAGGCCGCCAAGTGCTCTGCCTTGGTCTTAACTTTGGATCTACAGATTTTGGGGCAACGTCATAAAGACCTCAAAAATGGATTGTCTGCACCTCCAAAGCTGACGATCACCAACATCATCAATATGATGACCAAGCCACGCTGGTGCATGGGTATGGCAATGACACCCCGCCGAACCTTTCGTAATATTGTTGGTCACGCCACTGGTGTTGGCAACATGTCCTCCCTCTCCTCCTGGACTGCTGAGCAGTTTGATCCAGGCTTAAGTTGGGATGATGTGGAGTGGATTAAAAAACTCTGGGGTGGCAAGTTAATTATTAAAGGTATTCTGGATGAAGAGGATGCGCGTTTAGCTGCTAACTCTGGAGCTGATGCTCTGATTGTTTCCAACCATGGCGGACGTCAATTGGATGGTGCGATCTCCAGCATCAGGGCGCTACCCGGAATTGTGAATGCAGTTGGTAAAGATATTGAAGTATGGATGGATGGTGGCATTCGGTCTGGCCAGGATGTTCTCAAAGCTTGGGCACTAGGTGCCCGCGGCACGATGATTGGTCGCCCTTTTCTGTATGGCTTAGGGGCCATGGGTGAAGCTGGCGTTACGAAGTGCCTTGATATTATTCACAAGGAATTGGATATCACCATGGCATTTACAGGACATCGTGACATTCAAAATGTGACTAAAGATATTTTGTATCCAGGAACTTTTTAATATTTCACGCTTAGCCCAAGACCAGAAACAGAGCATCGATTCGATAATTAGTCATATTTACTTCATGGATGATAAAAAATGAAACGAGTTGTAGACGTATATAAAGACAGAGGCCGTGAATTGGTGTGGACTTATGTCATTCATCTGGGAAATATTGAATTTCATCCAGCACAAACTGACTTTGAGCAAGAGGCTCTCAGATTATCTCAACTGGATAAACGTGGAACCCTTAGTGAGTTGAGTGCAAAAGCTCGACTTGCCGTTAAATAATATTTAAATATCAATCTACTCTTATGAAAGTACTCAGCAAAAAAGCCAAGATGGCAATTGGATGGACAATCATGATGACAGTGATCGGAACTGCGATGCTGCATCAATGGGAATTCTTTGCCATGGGTTGCGCATCGATTGCAATGCTACTAGTTGCTAATCATTACGGTCTACTGAAAGACCCTGAAGATAAAAAATAAGGCCCCATTCTTTCGATTGAGGCCCCCTGTTAGTCTTTATCAGACCAAACTCTTCTAGAGTTCTTAGAGCGTTGGATAGTCCGTATACCCTACCTCTGCTCCACCATAGAATGTAGCGCGATCATAGGAATTGAGGGGTGCGCCTTGCTTGAAGCGCTCTGCTAAATCTGGATTCGAAATATACAAACGTCCATAAGCAACTGCATCAGCTAAACCTGCATCTAAAACAGCCTCACCCATAGCTTGGTCATACCCGCCAGCGCTAATCAATTTACCTTTATAGGCTGCTCGGAAGATCTCCGAAGTAATGGGTGCTTCTGTATTGACTTGATCATTGCCACCCGCACTAGTAGAGCGCGGCTCAATCATATGAACGTAAGCAAGTTGATAGCCATTGAGTTTGTGCATTACTCCATTAAACAAGGCGATAGGATCGCTATCGCTGATGTCATTAAAGCTACCGTATGGTGATAAGCGAACACCAATGCAATCATTTGAAAAGACTTTTGCAACTGACTCAATCACTTCACCCAATAAGCGCATACGATTTTCTATAGAGCCACCATATCCATCAGTACGTTGATTGGTTTTATCTTGTAAAAACTGATCCAATAAATAACCATTAGCAGAGTGAATTTCAACACCATCAAAACCAGCAGCTTGCGCATTTTTCGCAGCCAATTCAAAATCTTTTAGAAGACGAGCAATATCTTCACTAGTCATGGCCTTTGGCGTTTCATAATCATGCAATTTCCAATCTGCGCCATAAGTTTGACCAACTGGCGCGATCGCAGATGGAGCTTCAGGCAGACCCTGTGCTGGATGCAAGGATGAATGAGAAATACGCCCTACATGCCATAGCTGAGCCACCATCTTTCCGCCCTTAGCATGAACTGCTTCAACAATCTCTTTCCATGCTTCTGTTTGATCTGCAGAATAAATTCCAGGTGTTGCTGGATAGCCTTGACCGATAGGTGAAATTTGAGTTGCCTCACTGATGATCAGTCCTGCGCCCGCTCTTTGGCTATAGTAGGTTTTAGCTAGAGAGCTAGGAACTTCACCAGCAGTGGCACGCATCCTGGTCAAAGGCGCCATCACTAAGCGATTCTTTAACTCAATGGCACCAAGCTTAATGGGCGTAAACATCATTTCTTTTCCAGACATGAACTTCTTTCTTTTTGTATAAATAGATTAATTAATGCGGCAACTGTAGCAGGGAAAATAAAGACTCACCAATATCACTCTAGCCTTTTGGAAAACTCTTGCGAGTGCCTCGACTAATTCTTGGAGCAGATTTAAAACGCGCCTCAATGCTGTCGGATAAGGCCTGAAACTCTTCAATGTGAGCTGTGGATGCACGAGCAACCAGTGCTATTACTCGCTTGGGTATAGGTGGCGCCAAAGGCCTCGCAATTAATTTTGTGCCATTCAATAAACCACCCTTCACTGCCATCTCTGGAAGCAAAGCAATCCCCATACCAGACTCCACCATCTGCAACAGTGTTAACAGGCTAGTAGCCTCCATACCATCAGTATTGCGAATATCTGGACGCTTACATGCTTGCAGGGTGTGATCTCTCAGGCAGTGTCCCTCCTCTAAGAGCAATAAGCGCTCGGCCATTTTTGCTGGTAAATGAATTTCTTTTCCTTGGAGTGCGGGATCCTCTGCTCTAGCTACCACCCAAAATTCATCGATAAAGAGTTCCTTAAGCAATAAACCATCAGTCTTATAAGGCAAAGCAATTAAGGCAAAGTCCAGCTGATGTTCAGCCAATCTAGTTAATAAATTCGCTGTCAGATCCTCACGTAAGGCAATCTTCAGACTAGGGAAGCGCGTGCGAATATCTGGTAATACGTTAGGCAACAAAAATGGGGCAATAGTGGGGATTACTCCCAGCCGGATGGTCCCTGTCATTGGTTTACCAGCTGCACCCGCGTATTCCACTAAATCTTCAGCGGCTGCCAAAATTACCTTTGCCCTGTCTAAAATCTCCTGACCAATCGGGGTAATCGCCACATTTTGTCGGTCTCGCTCTACTAACCTAGTGCCTAGGCTATCCTCAAGCTCCTTTAAACCAGCACTAAGGGTCGATTGACCTACGAAACAGACTTCTGCGGCCCGGGTAAAGTTAAGCTCTTGGGCAATAGCCACGAAATAGCGGAGCTGACGCAAGGAAGGGAGTGCGGTCATAATTTAAAAGTATTCATATGATCTATTTATTAGATCAATAATATCATTATTATTCATTGGATTGATTATCAATTTAGGTTCAGAATTCCTTTCATGGTGCTTATGTACCGCTAAACAAACAAATAAAAGGAATAAAAAATGGCCCGCCCAGAAATCAAAACTATCCAAAACTTAGAGTCTGCCTTTGCAGGTGAATCTATGGCACATATTAAATATCGCTATTTTGCTAAATTGGCTCGCGCCGCTGGTGATATTGAAACTGCTGAAATCTTTGAGGCAACCGCTGATCAAGAAGTCATGCATGCCTTTGGTCACCTAGACTTGCTCTACCCCGCTAGTAGTATTACCCCAACTCGTGCTTTAGAGATTGCGATTGAGGGTGAAACGTATGAGTACACCGAAATGTACCCTTCTTTCCGTAAAACAGCGGTAGATGAAGGAAATGCAGCGGCTGTAGTAGAAATTGATGAGCAAATTGCTGAGTCAAAAGAGCATGCCGAGCAATTTGGGGCGATGTTAATAAAAGCCGCAAAACGCTTTGCAGCCTTGGCTAATGTAGAAGAGCGTCACGCTAATCACTATAAGAAGGCTTTGGAAAAAGCCAAAGTATTTGCTGCCGTGTGAGCGAGCTCAGAAATAAAACGCAATTAAATTTAAAATAATCAACTTACCTTTAAGGAATTATCATGAAATCTTGGCAATGTATCGTATGTGGCTTTATCTATGAAGAAGCAAAAGGCTTACCAGAAGACGGTATCCCGGCAGGCACTATTTGGGCCGATGTTCCAGATGATTGGGAATGCCCAGACTGTGGCGTAGCAAAATCTGATTTCGAAATGGTTCAGGTAGCTTAATTTAGCTTAATGCTATGCAGTATCTAAAACGCATTAACTAAAACTAGTTAAACGCATAGTTGTTAAACGTATTACTAGGGAGCCCAGCTTTGGATCATCAGAATCAATCTTCTCAATCGGGCATCGTCATTATTGGTAGTGGATTAGCCGGATATACCGTCATTCGCGAACTTCGCAAACTCGATAAGGCTATTCCAATTACCTTAGTGACTCGCGAGCCAGGCTATTTCTACTCAAAGCCGATGCTCTCTACAGCGCTGGCAAGCAAGAAGTCTGCTGAGCAATTGCAGACCACGAGTACCGAGGGCATGGCAACTCAATTGGAGATCACTATTGTTGGGGATGCCGTTGTATCCGCTATTGATACGGTCTCACAAACTATAGAAACCTCTAAAGGAAGTATTGCATACGGCAAGCTAGTACTTGGTTTGGGATCGGATCAAATACGTCTACCCTTACAAGGTAATGCGGCTAATGAAGTAATCACTGTAAATGACTTAGAAGAATATGCTCAGTTTCGTCAGGCAATTGAAGGTAAAAAACGAATTACCATCTTAGGTGCGGGTCTGATTGGTTGCGAGTTTGCCAATGATCTGGTGCTGGGGTCATATGAAGTTGATGTGATTGATTTGGCACCACAAGCTTTAGGTCGCTTACTTCCTGAAGCAGCAGCACAAGCGCTTCAATCAAAATTAAGTGAAGCTGGAGTACGCTGGCACTTTGCTACTACCGTGCAATCGATTGATCGTAATGGTGACTCCCTTTCAATCGCTCTTGTAAACGGATCTGTAATCAGTAGCGATGTATTTATATCGGCAGTGGGTCTAAGACCCCGCCTTGATTTAGCTAAAGCTGCTGGGATTTTGACAAGTATAGGCATCACAGTTAATCGCCAACTAGAAACTAGCGCTAAGAATGTCTATGCAATTGGTGACTGCGCCGAAGTAGATGGTTTGGTTCTCCCTTATGTCATGCCAATCATGCAAGCTGCGCGGACTTTAGCGCCTAATCTACTAGGTCAAGCGCTTGCTCTCACCTATCCTGCTATGCCAGTAATGGTGAAGACTCCTGCACTTCCAACGATTGTTTCGCCACCAGCCAAAGGTGCAGCGGGTGATTGGAAAGTTAATCCTATGGAAGATGGTCTTGAAGCTCGTTTTGAATCCAGTGACGGCAAGCTTCTAGGCTTTGCTCTTCTGGGGGCCGCTACAGCACAGCGTGGCGCACTCACAAAGGAGCTTCCAGCAATACTCCAATGAGCATGATCTATTGCTAGCTATTAAATATTTTGTTGCAAAAGAAAAGGCCCGCAAGTGCGGGCCTTTTTCATGATCTACTACAGTAACTTGATTATGAAACCACTACAAACCAGCTTGTATTGTGTGATTGAGCACTCATCAAAAACAACATTGGAACTGAAAGAATGGTGTTGATGCGTGAAGTCAACATCGCAGTGCGTGCAGACTTCGCTTTGACATCTGCCTCAACAGCAACGATACCAAGAGCACGTTTTTGGTTTGGCCAAATAATGAACCAAACGTTGAAAGCCATAACTAAGGCAATCCACATTCCTAAACCAATTGCGCGGAACGGAGCTTGCAATGTAAATGCTTGATGCGCATAGCCATTTAAGATGGATAAGATTAGTCCGCTAACAACAGTAAATAAGGCTGCCCAACGGAACCAAAACAATGCTGTTGGAGCAATTACTTTCCCAATAGCTGGCTTTTGTTCATCTGGGATCTTTGGCATGGAAGGAATCTGTACGAAATTGAAATACCAAAGTAAGCCAATCCACATGATGCCAACCATGACATGGATCCAGCGGAACAGGAAAGGCAATTCAATTGAACTTAAGTTAGCACCTAAAGCCAAGATAATTAAAACGAGGAGCACAAATCCAGCTAATACTGTGCGCCCTAATGAGGTCAAAATGGATGACATAAGGTATCTCCTGTGTATAAGAATTCGGTCTAACTATAAACGATTATGGTGTTTTGGTTTGAAGATCTAAAAATGTAGTTGTTACTGGGCTGTCCATCCACCATCCATGTTCCAAGCCACTCCACGCACCTCAGACGCATCAGGACCGCATAAGAAAATTGCTAAGGCAGCTAATTGCTCTGGGGCCACAAACTCACCTGAGGGCTGCTTTTCAGAAACCAAGGCATTCTTGGCTACTTCATTCGAGATTCCTTCACGTTCTGCGCGTGCATCTACTTGCTTTTGAACTAAGGGGGTTAAAACCCAACCAGGGCAAATTGCATTACAAGTAACTCCTGTTTTGGCATTCTCTAGAGCAGTCACTTTGGTTAAGCCAATAATGCCATGCTTAGCAGCTACATATGCAGACTTTTGAGTCGATCCCACTAAACCATGAACGGAAGCAATATTAATAATGCGGCCCCAGTTGCGTTTTTTCATACCGGGGAGTGCGTGATGGGAAGTATAAAAAGCAGAACTCAAGTTAATAGCAATAATCGATTCCCACTTGTCCGCTGGAAAGTCTTCCACATTCGCGGTGTACTGAATACCGGCATTGTTGACTAAGATATCAAGTGTGCCAAAGCGCTTTTCAGTTTGTTCAATCAGATCCTGGATTTCAGCAGGTTTGCTCATATCAGCACCGTGATATTCAACTTCGACACCGCAAGCCCTAATTGCAGCAATGGCGGCATCTTTCTCGCCAAAGCCATTCACCATAATATTAACGCCCTGCTTCGCAAATCCAATTGCCATCGCTAAACCAATGCCGCTAGTCGAGCCAGTGACAAGAGCTGTTTTACCTTTGAGATGTGACATATTCTTCTTCGCTATATTAAGTTAAGCATTGGATTAGACCTTACCAAGGGCCTTCAAAATCTTTTCACAAGTAATGGGTTGGTCAAATACTGCAGTATTAAATGGCGCCAAGGCATCATTAATTGCATTCTGGACTGCTCCAGGGGCGCCAGCTGTACCAGCCTCACCGGCCCCTTTTGCACCCAACTTAGATGACTGGGTTGGAGTCTCAACGTGAGCCACTTCAATATCTGGCATCTCATTAGCCATCGGCACTAAATAGTCAGCCATACTGCCATTACGTAACAAACCACTCTCGTCATAAAGGCACTCTTCAAATAGAATGCCGCCAATACCTTGCACAATCGCACCACGTACCTGCTCATCGACCAACATTGGATTTAATACGCGACCGCAATCTTCAACTGCCCAATGTTTTAAGAGCTTCACAAATCCAGTGTCAGGATCTACTTCAACGTAGGAGGCCTGGACACCATTAGTAAAGATAAATGGATATTCCTTTTGGGTGTAATGACGGGTAACCATAAGGTCAGCAGAGAATCCAACCGGTAAAGTATCCGTACGGAAATAACCAATGCGACCAATCTCACTAAACGGCAAGAGTTGCTCACCAGTGGCCTTATCTAAAATGTGACCGCGACGGACTGAAAGCTCTTCAGGAGTTTTCTTTAAAATTACAGCAGCCAGCTTTAAGATATTTTCTTGCAATGCCTGGCAAGCCAGTAGAACTGCCTCACCCCCTACTCCTGCACCGCGAGAAGCCCATGTACCTCCACCGTATGGAGTCACATCTGTATCGCCTG
>Ga0187842_1001221_pt1 | contig 12130 bp, 13 predicted proteins | sample SpaLakP09_SKY_41_FD_134514 | JGI IMG/M metagenome (GOLD analysis project Ga0187842, IMG submission 134514) | Oligotrophic lake water microbial communities from Sparkling Lake, Wisconsin, USA - SP09_SKY_41 | ecosystem: Environmental > Aquatic > Freshwater > Lake | place: USA: Sparkling Lake... | reverse complement strand
GTCATCCTGTTCCCGGCGTTGCGTCGGGAGGCCTGACGCCGCGCCCGGCCCGGAGCCGGGCAGTTCAGTTCCGCATCGCGCCCATGCAGGCCTCCAGCCAGCATGGGCGCTTTGCCATGGGCGCCCGCTTTCACGCGCCCATCGAATCGCGTTCATTACTGTTTTTATGTACAGTATTGTCCAGCTCGATTCGTCAAGGAACTTCGCGTGCGCAGCAACCACGAACCCGTCACCGATGCAGCCCGACTGCTGTCGACATTTGGCGTGACCTTGCCGGCCGGCGTCGAGCTGGGGCAGCCAGGCAGTGCCGACGTCATGGCGCCGTTCATCGTCCAGGCGCAGCAGCCGGCCGCCGATGCCCTGGGCGACGTCAACGTCGGCATGCTGGGACTGCTGCCCGCCTTGGCGCAGCACATCGGCACTGCCGTGCAGACGCGCCACTGCCGGGTCGAAACGATGAAGTCGGACCCGACATTCCGCGAGAGCTGGTGGTCCGGCCGACGCTGCATCGTCCCCGTGGAGAGGCTGACCGAGTGGTGCTACGCCTCCGGCCGGCCAGGGATGTGGAGCATCCACCGCACGGACGAGGAGCCCATGGGGCTGGCCGGCCTGTGGAACGCCTGGACCGGCCCGACTGGCGAGACGCTGCGGTCGTTCTGTGTGCTGACCGTCAATGCCGACGGGCACGCGGTCTTCGATCGCCTGAAGCACCCCATGCACGAGAAGCGCATGCCGGTCATCCTGCCTGCCCTGGCACAGCGGCAGTGGCTGCAGGGCACCTGGGCGCAGGCGGAACGGCTGCTCGTTCGCTTCCCGGCCGAGGAACTGCATGCCGTTGCGCTGGAGCCCACGGGGGCACCGTCACCGCTGGGCGGCCCCGACGAAGCGGACCTGTTCGCGGACGAATGGTGGCCCGCCGCAGCCCAGGCACCCCGCAAGAAGCGCCTGGCCGTTCGGCGCAAGCCGATAGATGTGCCGGCGCCAACCAGCGGCGATCTGTTCGCCTGACGAGCCGAACGACTAGGCCGCAGCGGCAGCCGGCGACTTGCCCGCAATGATCATCGCCAGCACCTCGTCTTCCGTCACGTCGGCCGTGCGGCACACCCCCACCATCCGGCCGTTCTTCATGACGGCCAGGCGGGAGGACAGCGCGAACACGTCCGGCATGTCGTGGGTGACAAGCAGGATGCCTACGCCCTCCGCGCTGAGCCTGCGGATCAGGTCGTGGACCATGGCCGTTTCGGCCGGGCCGAGCGCCGCGCACGGCTCGTCCATGATCAGCACGCGGGCCTTGAACTGCAGCGCCCGGGCGATGGCGACGACCTGACGTTGACCACCCGACAAGGACATCACCGGGTCGGCAATGTTCTTGAAGTTGGGGTTGAGCCGCGCAAACAGCGGCACGGCCGCCGCGCGCATGGCCGCGTCGTCGAGCAGGCCGAAGCGCGTGCGCAGTTCGCGGCCCAGGAAGAGGTTGGCGACCGAGTCGAGGTTGTCGGCCAGGGCCAGCTTCTGGTGAATGGTCTCGATGCCGGCGGCACGCGAATCGGCCGGGCTGGCGAACTTCACCGCCTTGCCATTCAGCAGCAGCTCGCCGCCATCGAACGGCAGCGCGCCCGCGATCATCTGCATCAGCGTGGACTTGCCGGCGCCATTGTGGCCCAGCACGGCCAGCACCTCGCCGGGCGCCAGGCTCAGGGAAATGCCGTCGACCGCATGCACGCCGCCAAAGGATTTGCGCGCATCGCGCACTTCAAGAAGCGCCGTCATTTCTGCACCACGCGATCAAACACAACAGCGGCCACAAGCACCTGGCCCAGCACGACCATGCGCCAGCTAATGCCCACATCGGTCAGCAGCAGGCCGCTGTCGATGCTCTGGATGATCAGCGCGCCCAGCACCGTGCCGCCCACGCTGCCGCTGCCGCCAGCGAGCGACACGCCGCCGATGACGGCCGCCGCGATGACGGTCAGCTCCATGCCCGTGCCCATCGAGTTCGTGCCCGCGTTCAGACGCGCCATCGCCACCACCGCCGCCAGCGCCACCAACGCGGCCAGCAGCAGGTTCAGCTGGATCATCACGCGCTTGACCGGGATGCCGGCCAGCCGCGCCGCGTCGGGGTTGCCGCCGATCGCATAGACGTAGCGGCCGAAGCGCGTGTGCTTGGCGACAAAGCCCAGCACCAGCACGACCACCACCCAGATGACCAGCGGCAGCGGCAGACCCTGCCCCTGTTCCTGGCCGTCGATGCGGTAGGCGTTGAACACCGCCACGCAACCAAACACCGCCACCGCGGCGAGGCCGCCCTTCAGCAGCTCATGCTTCACACCGCCCGGTACGCCGCCCGCGCGCTGCTGCGCCCGCCGCTGCACGGCCTGCCAGCCCCACAGCATGGCGATGAGGCCAACGCCCAGCAGCCAGCTGCCGCGCTCGCCCAGCGAGCCGTCCATGCCGCCGCCCAGCGCCAGCAGCCAGGGCTCGCTGACAGGCTGCGTCTTGCCGTCGGCGATCAGGAAAGCCACGCCGCGCAGCGACACCAGGCCGCCCAGCGTCACGACGAAGGACGGGATGCCGATGACCGACGACAGCCAGCCCTGGAACATGCCGACGACGAGGGCCAGGCCCAGGCCGGCGAGCAGCGAAGCGCCGACCGACCAGCCGTGGGTGTACTGCAGCCAGGCCATCAGCACTCCCACCGCACCGAGCAGCGAGCCCACCGCGAGGTCGATCTGCCGCGCGACGATGATCAGCGCCATGCCGCTGGCGACTATGCCCACGACCGCCGTCTGCTGCGCGATGTTGTAAAGGTTCTCTGCCGTCAGGAAGCTGCCGGTGAGCACATGAAAGCCGATGGCGATGGCCACCAGCACGGCCGCCATGACGGCGAGCCGCTGGGTTTGGGCATTCATCGCCACTCCTACTTGCAGGCCGCCGGCGCCTTGGCCGCGTCGACACCCTTGCAGACGACGGCCTTGGGCACCCAGCCGGCGCTGATGACCTCGCCCAGGTTGGCCTGCGTGATGGCCACCGGCGCGAGGAACTTGGCTTGCAACTGCACCTTGCGCTCACCGCCGGCCCAGGGCGCGGCGCCGTCCACCTTCTGGCCATTGGCCAGCTGCACGGCGGCAGACGCCGCAGCCTTGCCCAGCGCGCGCGAGTCCTTCCAGACCGACACCGTCTGCGTGCCCAGCGCCACGCGGTTCAGCGCCGCGTGGTCGGCGTCCTGGCCGCTGACCGGCACACCCTTGATGCCGCGGCCCGCCAGCGCGGCAATCGCGCCGCCGGCCGTGCCGTCGTTGCTGGCCACGACCGCATCGACGCCGCCTTTGAGCTTGGTGAGGATCTGCTCCATGTTCTTCTGCGCCACCTCGGGCTTCCAGCCGTCGGTGTATTCCTCGGCGACGATCTTCACATCGCCCTTCTTCACCGCGTCGGCCAGCGCGTCCTGCTGACCGGCGCGCAGGAAGTCGGCGTTCGGGTCGCTGGGCGAGCCCTTGATCATCACGTAACGGCCCTGGGGCTTGACGGCCAGCACAGCCTTGGCCTGCAGGCGGCCGACCTCACGGTTGTCGAAGGTCAGGTAGAAGACCTCGGGTGCCTCGATGAGGCGGTCGTAGGCCAGCACCGGCACCTTGCGCGCCTTGGCCTTGTTCAACGCCGGGGCGATGGCGTCCTTGTCCATGGCCAGGATGATCAGCACCTTGGCGCCCTTGGCGAGCAGCGACTCGACGTCGCCGATCTGCTTCTCAGGCGAGCCGCCAGCGTCGGCGCTCAGATAGCTGCCGCCCAGGCGGGCCAGTTCGGCCTTGATGGCGGCCTCGTCGGTCTTCCAACGTTCTTCCTGGAAATTGGACCAGCTCACGCCCACCACCGGGCCGGCGGCCAGCGCTGTCATCGACGTCATCACCAGCGTTACCGCTGCCCACACTTGCTGCATTCGCATCTTGTCTCCAACGCCCGTTCGGCCGGGCGGCGGATTCTAGGAACGCAGGCAACAAAAAAGCGACCCTTTCGGGTCGCTTTCATGCGCTTGAAACCGCTTTGTTTCAGCGACCAGCCAGCGCAGTCGCCCGGCGAGCCACCGGAGCCGGGAAATCCCCGAGTTCGCGGGCGGCGTTTTCGCCGTGGTCGGCAACGACCTGATCGACGCTGCGGCCTTCGGTCGTGCGGACCTTCAGCACCGCCTGGCGGGGCAGCGCGGTGGTAGCGATGGCGGCAGCCTTGGCGGTGGCCGGGGTCGTCACGGCAACGCCGACTTCACCTGGAACGCGGCCAGTTCGCCGCTGTTGCGGGCGGCAACCAGGTCGGCAACGACTTGTTCGCGGGTCAGCTGGGTGGTTTGGGCGGATGCGGCACCGGCGGCGATCAGCAGGGTGGCGGCGATGATGGTGGACAGCTTGCTCATGACGGGCTCCTTCAGTGGCAGGAACGTCCTGCTTGGGTCATTCAGACAACGCGACCGCGCTGTCCATGGCCTGAACTGTAGGCAGCCCGCCTCAGTAGAAACACCAGGCTGACGGGAACTGACCGTTCATGCAACGCAAACAGTCATCCCTAGAACGTCATCGTTTAGCCACAAACAATCAACGGTGCTCGAACTTCGGCGCCCGCTTGGCCAGGAAGGCTTCCATGCCCTCGCGCTGGTCGTGGCTGCCGAACAGCGCATGGAAATAGCGGCGCTCGACGGCCACGCCGTCCTTCAGCGGCACCTGGTAAGCCAGGTTCACCAGTTCCTTGATGAGCGCCACAGACGGGCCGCTGAAACCGTTGATGGTCTCGGCCGCCGCGAGGGACTCCTCCAGCAGCTTGTCGGTCGGCACCACGCGGGACACCAGACCGGCGCTCTCGGCCTCGGCCGCGCCCATCATGCGGGCCGTCAACAGCAGGTCCATGGCCTTGCTCTTGCCAATGGAGCGCGGCAGGCGCTGTGTGCCGCCCGCGCCTGGCACGATGCCCAGCTTGACCTCGGGCTGGCCGAACTTGGCGGAGTCGGCCGCGATGATGAAGTCGCACATCATGGCCAGTTCGCAGCCGCCGCCTAGAGCGAAGCCAGCCACCGCTGCGATGACGGGCTTGCGCACCTGCAGGATGGTCTCCCAGTTCCTGGAGAGCAAGCCGGTCTTGAAGGCCGTCACGAAGGTGTGGGGAAGCATGGTCGGGATGTCGGCCCCGGCCGCGAAGGCGCGCTCCGAGCCGGTCAGCACGATGCAGCCTATGCCCTCATCGGCATCGAAGGCCAGCAGCGCCTCGCCCAGTTCGTCCATCAGCTGGTCGTTCAGCGCATTCAGCGCCTTCGGGCGGTTCAGCGTGATGAGCGCGGTCTTGCGCGGGCCGTCGCCGTGGACGGCGGTCAGGATGCATTCGTAGGTCATTGGCTCAGCCTTCTGGGGATGTCGTTGCCTGATTCTGGCGCGGCCTGCAGCGGCGCGCTCTTGAGCATCAAGTCGACGTAAGTCTGCTCGTCCTGGCGAATGACGAGACGCACGGGCAGGTATTGCAGCGACGGTGCCAGCCAGGCCTCGGCCACCAGGTCGCCACCGCCCACCTGCGCGCGGGTCTGGGCCGTGGGCCGGATGTGCCAACTGGCGACCGGGCCCATGGGCGTGTCGAGAACGGCCTCGCCCAGCACCTCGTACTGCCAGGCGTATTGCTTGCGCGGCAGCACGAGGGGGAACTGCACGATGCGGCCAGCCTGCAGCGGCTCGCGGCCAGTCATGAACAGCCAGGTCAGCTGCACGAACTGACTGGCGGAGTCCTGCGCGCCGCGCTGCGTGGGCTGGCGCTGGCCAGTGGCGAGTTGCACCTCGGCAGCCAGGAAGAAGACGCTGGCGCGGCGGGCGTCGCCAAGGATGAACTTGGTCTCCTCGTCGTAGCGCTGCGGCGCGATACCCTCGGGCGTCAGCTGGCCCTGGCTGCTCATGCGCCGGGTGATGAAGGGCGCGAAGCTGGGGCCGACGGCGACGTCCAGATGGACCTGGTAGCCGGCGCCCTTGCGCAGCCACTCGACTTGCGCCTCGCCGTACACGGGGCCGCGGTAGTTGCCGGTCAGCCCATAGGTCAGGCGCGTGGACAGCGGCCATTCGGGGCCGGGTTCGGCGCTGGGCACTGCGGAGGCAGCCTGGGCGACGGACGATGCGGCCTCAGCCGGCGCTGACGCGGCCTCGGCAACGCGCTCGGGCGCAGGCTCGGGCGTGACTTCGGGCGCCGATGCGGGCTGGGATGGCCGTTGCGCTGCGGCGGTGGCTGCGGCGGATGGAACGACCTGCTTCGGCGGCGGCGTCACCACCCGCACGGTGACGGGCGCCTGCATCGCCATCTCCTGCACGAACTCGACCTGCATGCGCGGCGGCATGGGCGGCGGACCTTCGCTCAGCCAGCCCTCCTGGATGCGCTGGACCTCGCGACCGAGCAGCAGGTGCAGGGCCAACACGGCCAGCACCAGCAGCCAGGGCGGCCGCGGTGTCTTCATGGCGGGCTCAGAGGCCGAGAGCGAATCGGGCGTGCCCGAGCGGGCCGTCCAAAGCCCCGCAATCAAGGCGCAAAACGCAGCTGTAGCTCGGGCTACAGCGAGTATTTGCAACGCCGAGTGCGGGGCTTTGGGCGGAACGAGCGGGCATGACCGATTTGCTCTCAGCCTCTCTAGGCGCCCAGCCAGCGGCGCCGGGCGGCCTGCTCGCCGTCGGCCAAGGTAAGCGCGACAGACGCGGGCCGTGCGGGCGGCAGTTCGACCGTCAGCTCGATGAGTCGCTGGTCGCGGCTGATGAGCAGCCGCAACTGCGTGTCACCCGCCGCCAGCAGGCCCGGCGCGTCGTCCAGCCGGCGCAGCCGCCAGCCGTTGCAGCCCAGGACCTCGTCGCGCGCGCTGACGCCGGCCGCCTCGGCCGCGCCGCCGGTCAATACATGGCTAACCTGCACGCCCGTCAACGCGGACTCACGCGCGCGCAGACCGAGTCGCTGAGCAACGCTCTGGCGACCGTCCTCGCGCCAGTCGACGCCATGGGTTGCCAGCAGTGACTGCAGCGGCAGCTCGTCGGTGCCATGCACCCAGCCATGCAATTGCGCAGAGACCTCAGCCCCACCCAGCGCCGTCACCGCCGCGAGGATGTCCGCCTCGCTGATCGGTCCGCCGTCGCTGCCGGCCCACAGCTGCAGCATCAGCGCGTCGAGGCTGGACTGGTGTGCGCGCAGCGTCAGGTCCAGGCACAGCGCCACCAACGCCCCCTGCCCGTAGTAGTTGCTCGTCGCGTTGGGGCTGTTCTCGTCAGGCCGGTAGTACTTGGTCCAGGCCTCGAAACTGGCTTGCGCCAGGGGCTGCACTCTGCGGCCCGGCGCAGCCAGCACGCCGTTGACGGACGCCACCAGCAGCTTGAGGTAGCGTGGCGCGTCGATGAGGCCGGCGCGGCGCAGCATCAGCTCGTCGTAGTAGCTGGTGAAGCCCTCGAAGAACCACAGCAGCTCGGTGTAGTTCTCGCGCTGGTAGTCGAAGCTAGCGAACTCGGCCGGACGCAGCCGCTTCACGTTCCAGGCGTGGAAGTATTCGTGGCTGAACAGGCCCAGCAGACGCGCATAGCCGTCGCTGGGGGCGGCGCTCTCGGTGGCCGTGGGCAGCTCGCGGCGCGCGCAGATCAGGGCGGTGCTGGCGCGGTGTTCCAGGCCGCCGTGGCCGTCGTCTACGGCCCACAGCAGAAAGCTGTAGCGCTGGAACGGCGCGCCACCCCAGAAGGCGATCTGAGCCTCGCATATGCGTTGCACATCGGCCAACAGCCGCTCGCCGTCGAAGCTGGGCCAGGCGCCCGCGACGACGATGCGGTGCGGCACGGCGGCGGCCGTGAATTCGCCTTGCCAGTGCGGGCCGATCTCGAAGGGATGGTCCACCAGTTCGTCGTAGCCGGCGGCTTCGAAGCCGACGTCGCGCTCGGGCATCTCAGTAGCCACATGCCAACCCTTGGGCAGACGCGCCAGATCGATGCGGTGCGCTTCGCCCTCGCGACCATGCGCACGCAGGCACAGGCTGCTGGGGTTGAAGAACGCGCGCTGGCTGTCCAGCCAGGCGGTGCGCACCGAAGCATCAAAGGCATAGATGTCGTAGGTCAGCACCAGCGCCGCCCGGCCTGCGCACCGCACGCGCCAACTCGCCTTGTCGAGCTGCTCGACGGCCAGTTCGCGGCTGCCCTGGCGTGCCCTCAAGCCGCTCAGATGCTTGGCGAACTCGCGCACCAGGTAGCTTCCAGGGATCCACACCGGCAGGCTGACCTGTTGCTCAGGGGCCGGGTTGGGCAGCGTCAGCGTGACGCGGTAGCGGTGGGCCGCGATATCGGCCAGCTCGACTCGGTAGCGTGGCCCCGTCATCAGCTGCCCGCCGCAGCGAGGAAGCAGCTCAGCGCGCCCACCAGGGTGAGGCGAAAGCGCAGCGTCAGCCAGTCGGCCGCGCCCAGCTGCGGGTAGACACGGCGGTCGATGACATAGCAGGCGATCAGCACGCCACCATGCAGGGCCAGCCCGGCATAGGGCGCCATCAACACGCCCAGCCAGCCCAGCAGCGGCGCGCAGACGCCCCAGACGAGCGGCTGCCGCCCAGGCAGGCCGCGCGCGAACGACAAGCCCCAATGGATGCCGCCAAGAAAGGCAATGATCAGGCCGGCATAGGCCGACAAGGCCAGGCTGACAAAGGCGTGCTGGTCCAGGTCGCGGTCACCGATCAGCCAGATCAGCGAGCTGCCGAGCACGAAGGGCGCAAGGCCGGCATAGCCCAGGCGATGCGCGAGCAGTCGGGTTTCGGCGTTCATGACGATCAGGACTTCTTGGCCGGCGCGGCCAGGGCCTGCAGGCGCTTCTCAAGCTCGACCGCACCCACAGCGCCGGGGATGCGGTTGCCGTCTTCCAGCAAGATGGCCGGCGTGCCGTTGACGTGGATCTTGCGAGAGAGGGCCAGGTTGCGTTCGATAGCTGCGTCGTCGCAGGTTGCCCCGGGCTTGGGCGGCTGCTCGCCCTTGAGCATCCAGCCCAGCCATGCACCGGAGCGGTCCTTCGCACACCAGATGGCGCGCGTCTTCTCGGGCGAATCGCCGCCGAGGATGGGCAGCAGGAAGGTGTAGACCGTCACGTCCTTGAGCTCTTGCAGCGACGCCTCGAAGCGCTTGCAGTATCCGCAGTTGGGATCGGCAAAGACCGCGATGCGGCGCTTGCCAGTGCCGTTCTTCCAGACCACCGCATCCTTGAAGGGCAAGGTCGCAAAATCGATGCGGTTGAGCTGGTTGACCCGCTACTCCGTCAGGTTCTTCTTGCCCTTGAGGTCGATGAGTTCGCCTTCGATGAGAAAGCTGCCGGTGGGGTCTGTGTAGCGGACCTCGTTGCCGATGATGACCTCCCAAAGGCCCGGCATGGGAGAAGGCCGCACCGCATCGATCTTTGGCGCGGTGGGCATGCGCTCGGCCAGGGTCTTGCGGATGGTGGCCTCGTCGACCTTGGGAGCGGCGGTCTGGCGCGCGGCCTGGGCCTTGGGGGCGACGGGATCAGCTGCCAAGGCGGGCAGGCTGGCGACGATGAGCAGGCCGGGCAGGAAACGAACAATGAAAGACAGCACGATGCGCAGCGAACCAGTGGAAGGTTAGAGCCCGAGGGCGCGCTGGGTCAGCCAGCGCTTCAAGGGAGTGAGTTGATTGAGCGTGTCCAGGCCTCGGTTGCGCAGGCCGTGAGCAGTTGGAGAGGTGTGGGCGAACAGTCGCTGCAGCACGTCGGTCAGTTCGCCCATCGCCAGCGTGGGCGCAAGCCGCTCACGGGCATAGCGGCGCAGCAGACGTTCGTCACCCAGCGGCCGCCAGGGTTCGCGTTCGGTCAGCACACGGGACAGCGCAGCCACGTCACCCAGGCCGAGGTTGAGTCCCTGGCCGGCCAGCGGATGAACGATGTGAGCAGCATCGCCCAGCAACACCCAGCCAGGCCCGCTGACCGCGTCGGCACGAGCCAGCGCGAGAGGCCAGCTCGAGCGCCCACTGCCGAGCTTGAGCTCGCCCGCCGCGCCGGCTGTAGCGGCGTTCAGTTCACGCTCGAAGTCCTCCGCCGACAGGGCTTGCAGTTGCTCCGCCCTCGCCTCGACGCAGGACCAGACCAGGCCATAGGACGCTCCGGGCGTCGGTCTCTCGAAGGGCAACAGCGCCAACACTTCGCCACCAGGCTGGAACCATTGGCGGGCGACGCCCAGGTGAGGCCGGTCGGCGCTCAGCCGCGCGGCAAGCGCTCGATGTCCATACGGTCGAGGCTTGAACTCGACACCTAGGGCCGCGCGCGCGGCCGATTCACGGCCTTCGCACAGCGCCGTCAACGCCGCAGGAGTGCTGTCGGCGACGCTGTGCACATGCGGCGAGAACCGCAGCGCCGTGGCCAGTTGCGCATCCAGCGCGGCGGCATCCACGATGACGGCCAGCTCCCGCAAACCCTGCTGCCATGCAGAGAAGCTCAGCCTCCCTGCCGGCTGCCCGCTGGCTGCGTCACCGCAGACGACCATGTCGTAGACCGAACTGACCGCGTCAGCGGGCAGGCTGTCCCAGACCTTCAGCTCGGTCAACAAAGCCACCGACGCGGCATTCAGCGCGTAGGTCCGGACGTCGTCTGGCCGTGCGGCCTCGGGTGCGCCCGTCATGCCGACACTCAATCCCTGCGCAGCCAGGCTGAGCGCCAGGCTGCTGCCGACCGCACCCCGCCCCCTCACCAACACGTCCACACTTTGCATGCAGCGATTGTAGGCAGCGGGCATGACCGCACCGTGCCACGCAGCCGCGCCGCGCGGGCCGACTAAAATCAAACCCTTAGGCGCTGGCAACGGCCAGCCGCCCCTCTCTAACGCTCCCCAACGGAAGCCCAGCCATGAGCCTCAAATGCGGCATCGTGGGCCTGCCCAATGTCGGCAAGTCCACGCTTTTCAACGCCCTCACCAAAGCCGGCATCGCCGCAGAGAACTACCCTTTCTGCACCATTGAGCCCAACGTCGGCATTGTCGAGCTGCCCGACCCGCGCCTGGCGTCACTGGCCGAGATCGTCAACCCGGAACGTGTGCTGCCGGCTGTGGTCGAGTTCGTCGATATCGCAGGGCTGGTGGCGGGCGCCAGCAAGGGCGAAGGCCTGGGCAACAAGTTCCTGTCGCACATCCGCGAAACCGACGCCATCGTCAACGTCGTGCGTTGCTTCGAAGACCCTAACGTGATCCACGTGAACGGCCGGGTCGACCCGATCTCCGACATCGAAGTGATTCAGACCGAACTCTGCTTGGCCGACATGGGCACGGTCGAAAAGAGCCTGCACCGCTACAACAAAGTGGCGCGCGCCGGGGACAAGGAAGCGATCGCCCTGGTCAAGGTGCTGGAGAAGTGCGAGGCGGCTCTGAACGAAGCAAAGCCGGTGCGCTCAATCGACTTCAGCAAGGAAGAGTTGGTGCTGCTCAAGCCCCTGTGCCTGATCACCGCCAAGCCGGCTATGTTCGTCGGTAACGTGTCCGAGGATGGCTTCGAGGACAACCCGTTCTTGGACCGCCTTCGCGAGTACGCAGCCGGCCAGAACGCACCTGTTGTCGCCATCTGTGCCAAGACAGAAGCCGGGCTGGCCGACATGGCCGACGAAGACCGCGCGCTGTTCCTTGCCGAGATGGGCCAGGACGAACCGGGGCTGAACCGCCTGATCCGGGCCGCCTTCAAGCTTCTGGGCCTGCAGACTTATTTCACCGCCGGCGTGAAGGAAGTGCGAGCTTGGACCATTCACATTGGCGACACCGGCCCGCAAGCCGCCGGCGTCATCCATACCGACTTCGAGAAGGGCTACATCCGGGCCCAAACCATCGCCTACGAAGACTTCATCAAGCATCGCGGCGAGCAAGGCGCGAAGGACGCCGGCAAGATGCGCGCGGAAGGCAAGGAATACATCGTCAAGGACGGCGACGTACTGCACTTCTTGTTCAACGTTTGACGCGCTCCTTCGCCGGCACATCCAAGAAACCCGCTTCGGCGGGTTTTCTTTTGTGTAACGCAATTGACCAGATGACCTGCCCCCAACCGCCGTGCCAATGAATAGTTCGGAGCCCTGTTTGAAGGTTACTGGATCTCTGTGTTGATAGGTCCGGCGCGCTGGGCAGGGTCAGCCG
>Ga0187842_1001212_pt1 | contig 12175 bp, 11 predicted proteins | sample SpaLakP09_SKY_41_FD_134514 | JGI IMG/M metagenome (GOLD analysis project Ga0187842, IMG submission 134514) | Oligotrophic lake water microbial communities from Sparkling Lake, Wisconsin, USA - SP09_SKY_41 | ecosystem: Environmental > Aquatic > Freshwater > Lake | place: USA: Sparkling Lake... | reverse complement strand
GGCTCCGAGCTTCTTGACCATGCCGGCGCGCATCATCAGCTTGTGGCTGGCGACCTCGGCGTCAGCGGGCGCTTCCTTGAGGGTGGAGATGAAGAACTGGGAGGCTTTCATGGGCGGACCGGAATGCGAAAGCCGGGTGAAAACCCGGCCGAAGTCACGACAAAAGAGGGACAAATCCCCGGGTTAGCGAGGGCGCTACCGCAACTGCGGCCCGATGCAATAATCGAACCAACTAGAGATTTGAGGTTGATTATGCTCGACCGTGAAGGCTTCCGCCCCAACGTCGGCATCATCCTGCTCAACCACCGCAACGAGGTCTTCTGGGGCAAACGCATCCGGACGCACTCGTGGCAGTTCCCGCAAGGGGGCATCAAACACGGCGAGACGCCTGAGCAGGCGATGTTCCGAGAGCTCCACGAGGAAGTGGGGCTCATTCCAGAGCATGTACGCATCATCGCGAGAACGCGAGATTGGCTGCGCTATGAGGTGCCCGATCACTTCATCCGCCGCGATGCGCGCGGCCACTACAAGGGCCAGAAGCAGATCTGGTTCCTGCTGCAGATGATGGGCCGCGACTGTGACATGAACCTGCGCGCCACCGACCACCCGGAGTTCGACGCCTGGCGTTGGAACGACTACTGGGTGCCGCTGGAGGCTGTCATCGAGTTCAAGCGCGGTGTCTACGAGATGGCGCTGACGGAGCTCGCTCGCTTCCTGCCGCGCGTGAACCACCACAACCGCTATCTGCGCGCCGGCATGCGGCCAGCGCATCGCGGCGAGGGCCGGGCCAGCGGGCCAATGCCGCTGGACTCAACGGCAAGCTCGTCGGAGGAAGAATCTCAAGGCGATCCGTCGCAGGAGCAGGTCATTTCTGCGCCGCAATTCGGCCGCCCGTAGAGCGCCCCCAGGACTCGGTGCTCCTAGCGGAGCACCAAATTGTCTCGATGGATCAGCTCAGGCTCCGCCGCATAGCCGAGCACGCTCTCGAACTCCGATGATGGTTTGCGTGCAATGAGCCTCGACTCGGTGCCCGAGTAGTTGGCCAGCCCGCGCGCCAGTTCGGTGCCGTCCGGCGCCAGCACGGCGATGACATCACCCCGATGGAAATCGCCCTGCACCTCGGTGACGCCGATGGGCAGCAGGCTCTTGCCCTCGCCACGCAGCTTCGTCACTGCACCGGCGTCGATGCGAACCGCGCCACGCATCTGCAGGTGGTCCACCATCCACTGCTTGCGCGCCGCCAGCTTGGGCGTGGCGGCATGCAAGGCCGTGCCAATAGCCTCGCCACGCGCCAGGCGCAGCAGCACGTCGGGCTCGCGCCCCCAGGCGATGACGGTGCCCGCACCGCTGCCGGCAGCCCGCTTGGCCGCGAGGATCTTGGTGATCATCCCGCCACGGCCGATGCTGGAGCCGGCACCACCGGCCATGCGTTCCAGTTCCGGATCGCCGGCTTCGGCGTTGTCGATGAAGCGCGCGTTCGGATCCTTGCGCGGGTCGGCCGAGTACAGCCCACGCTGGTCGGTCAGGATGACGAGCGCGTCGGCCTCGACCAGGTTGGCCACGAGCGCACCGAGCGTGTCGTTGTCGCCGAACTTGATCTCGTCGTTGACGACGGTGTCGTTCTCATTGATGACCGGCAGCACGCGGTGCGCCATCAGTGTCAGCAGCGTGGAGCGCGCATTGAGGTAACGCTCGCGGTCAGCCAGGTCGGCGTGGGTCAGCAGCACCTGGGCGCTGTGCATGCCATGCGCGCTGAGCTGGCTCTCGTACATCTGCGCCAAGCCCATCTGGCCGACGGCGGCGGCGGCCTGCAACTCGTGCAGCTCCTTAGGACGCACCGTCCAGCCCAGGCGCTTCATGCCCTCGGCTATGGCGCCGCTGGACACCATGATCAGCTCACGCCCGTCGCCTGCTAACGCCGCGAGTTGGCGGCTCCAGTTCGCGATCGCCTCGGCATCAATGCCCCGGCCCTCGTTGGTGACGAGGCTGGAACCGACTTTGACAACGATGCGGCGCGCGCTGGACAGCAAGCTCATTCGGCGGGGGATTCGAAACGAATGTCGGGCTCTTCGATCACACGCTGCTCTGCGGCGACGTGGTCGTAGATGGCATGGATCAGCGGCTGGCAGCCCTCGCGAGTAAGTGCCGAGATCTCGAAGACCGGGCCCTTCCAGCGATAGCGCTTGACGAAGTCCTTCACGCGCGCCGCGCGCTCGTCCTGCGGGACCATGTCCAGCTTGTTCAGCACCAGCCAGCGTGGTTTGGCATGCAACTCAGGGTCGTACTTCTTCAGCTCGGCGACGATGGCCTTGGCTTCCTTGACCGGGTCAACTTCAGGATCGAAGGGCGCCAGGTCGACGACGTGCAGAAGCAGCCGCGTGCGTTGCAGATGGCGCAGAAACTGGTGGCCCAGGCCGGCACCTTCGGCAGCGCCTTCGATCAGGCCAGGGATGTCGGCGACGACGAAGCTTTTCTCCGGCGCAACACGCACGACGCCGAGGTTGGGATGCAGCGTCGTGAACGGGTAGTCGGCGATCTTGGGCTTGGCGTTGGACACCGCCGTGATCAGCGTGGACTTGCCAGCATTCGGCTGGCCCAGCAGGCCGACATCGGCCAGCACGCGCAACTCCATGCGCAGCTTCTTGACCTCGCCCGGCCAGCCCGGCGTCTTCTGACGCGGCGCGCGGTTGGTCGAGGTCTTGAAATGCAGATTGCCGAAGCCGCCGTCGCCACCTTTGGCAAGCAGCAGGCGCTGACCCGGCTCCAGCAGTTCGCCGATGACGGACTCGGTTTCCAGGTCCGTGATGATGGTGCCGACCGGCACGCGCAGCACAACGTCGTCAGACGCCGCACCGAAGCAGTCGGAGCCGCGACCCGCTTCGCCATTGCGCGCCTCGTGGCGGCGCGCGTAGCGGTAGTCGATCAGCGTGTTGAGGTTGCGGTCGGCTTCGGCCCAGACGCTGCCGCCCTTGCCGCCATCGCCGCCGTCCGGCCCGCCAAACGGGATGAACTTCTCGCGGCGAAAGCTCGCGCAGCCCGCTCCGCCATTGCCAGCGGCAACATCAATGGTGGCTTCGTCAACGAATTTCATGGCGGGCGGCCATCGTAATGGCTGGGTTGCAGCCGGCCCGCCGTCGTGCGGCGCGCCAGGCTTCAGAAATGACAAAGCCCCGGGAGGGCCGGGGCTTGGGGCGTCAGGCGATGAAATCGCCCGCGACGGCTGGCCTTAGGCGGCCAGCGGCGTGATGACGACCGTGGAACGGTTCTTCGCGCCCTTGACGGTGAAGCTGACATGGCCATCGACCAACGCAAACAGCGTATGGTCCTTGCCGATGCCGACGTTCACGCCGGGGTGGAACTTGGTGCCGCGTTGGCGAACGATGATCGAACCAGCCGAGATCAGTTCACCGCCGTAAGCCTTGACGCCCAGCATCTTGGGCTTGGAGTCGCGGCCGTTCCGTGTGGAACCGCCGCCTTTTTTCTGTGCCATGAGTTAGCTCCTCAAAATTAGCGAAAGCGGCTGGATCAGCCGTTGACCGCGCTGATTTCCAGCTCGGTGTAGTTCTGGCGATGGCCTTGGCTCTTCTTGTAGTGCTTGCGACGGCGCATCTTGAAGATGCGGACCTTGTCGTGCTTGCCGTGGCTGACGACCTTGGCACTGACCGTGGCACCAGCGACCAGCGGAGCGCCAACCGTCAGGCCGTCACCGCTGCCAACTGCCAGCACTTGGTCGATGGTGACCTCAGCGCCGACTTCCGCGTCGAGCAACTCGACCTTGAGCTTGTCACCGGCAGCAACCTTGTATTGCTTGCCGCCAGTCTTGATGACTGCGTACATGTTTTTCCTTTCACACCTGTCGGTGCGTTCACCTGGCTCACGGTGACCACCTGAGTGATCCCCGCATGCGCCGGGCCTTTTTGTCGATTTTGTTTTCTCTCCGCGCCACGCCCGCCATGATGACGCCCGAGTTGCAAAGAGCCCGCGAGTATACCCGTAGGACGCAACTCATAGCAACCACTGCCCTGCACAGCTTCGCGCAAGCCCCGCCAGCCAGGCGCGGCGGGATCCGCGAAGAGCGATGCAAGGCCCTTCCTATAATCACCGGATTCCTAGCTTGAGAGTCCAGAGTGAGCGTCGAGTCAGCCTCGCCCCCGCCCCAAGTTGCCGAGGCCCTTGCCCTGTTGGCCGCAGAGATGACCCAGGTCGACGCGGTGATCGCCCAGCGTCTGAGTTCCGACGTGGCGTTGATCGACCAGATCGCGCACTACATCGTGCATGCCGGCGGCAAGCGCATGCGACCCAAGCTTGTGCTGCTGTTCGCGAACGCGCTCGGCTTCGAGGGACCGGCACGATTTGAACTGGCGGCCGTCGTCGAATTCATACACACAGCGACGCTGCTGCACGACGATGTCGTCGACGAGTCCTCGCTGCGCCGCGGCAAGCCTACGGCCAATGCGCTGTTCGGCAATGCAGCCAGCGTGCTGGTCGGCGACTTCCTCTACTCGCGCGCCTTTCAGATGATGGTGTCCGTCAACCGCATGCGGGTGCTGGACGTGCTGGCCGAGGCGACCAACGTCATCGCCGAGGGCGAGGTCCTGCAGTTGATGAACATGCACGACCCCGACATCACCGTCGAGAGCTATCTGCGCGTCATCCGCTTCAAGACCGCCAAGCTTTTCGAGGCCAGCGCGCGGCTCGGGGCCGTGCTCGCGAACGCGACGACCGAGGTCGAGGAAGCCTGCGCTGCCTATGGTCGGGCGCTGGGCACGTCCTTCCAGCTCATCGACGACGTGCTGGACTACGAGGGCGACTCGCATGAGCTGGGCAAGAACATCGGCGATGACTTGCGCGAGGGCAAGACAACGCTGCCGCTGCTGATCGCGATGGAGCGCGCCACGCCCGAGCAACGCGCGCTGCTGCGCCACGCGATCGAGGAGGGCGAACTGGAGAAGCTGCAGGAGATCGTTGACATCGTGCGCTCGACCGGCGCGCTGGAGTCGACCCGCGAGGCCGCGCGCGCCGAGGCGCGGCATGCGAGCGAATGCCTTCAGCTGCTGCCGCGAAATCGGTGGACAGAATCTCTGCTAGAATTCGCAATTCAGTCGGTTGAGCGGCATTCGTGAATGCCTGCGACGACTTTGAAACATCGGGGTGTAGCTTAGCCTGGTAGAGCGCTACGTTCGGGACGTAGAGGCCGGAGGTTCGAATCCTCTCACCCCGACCAGAATTTTCCTTGCTTATCAAGGACTTGCAAAAGCCGCGGACACCGCGGCTTTTGCATTTCTGGGGCGCTGCTCCAGGTCTGAACCAAGCAGCTCAACGTGGGTTGCTTCAGGAGTCACCCTCATCCAGTGGACTCGTGTCGAGCCAGCTGTCGAGAGCTGGCCAGGTCCGGCGCCAGCCAGTTCAAGCCGCCAGCAGTTGCTCCAACCGCTGCTCCCGCAGCCCGTAAAAGCGCTTGATCTCGGCGATTTGCGCCAGCAGCTCGGGCCGGCGTACAGCCAGTGCCTCAGCGGCCAGGCCTTGCGCCTTCACGGCCAGGATCATCTTGTTCTTGCTGGTGTGCTCCAGCGCGATGAACTCGAACACCTGGGTGCGGTAGCCCTGGCTCTCCAGCAGCAGCGCGCGCAAGCTGTCGGTCACCATCTCAGCCTCCTGCCCGAGGTGGATGCCGTGTTGCAGCATGGGGCGCAGCACAGGCGGCATCGTCATCTGAGGGCGCAGTTCCTTGTGGCAGCAGGGCGAACTCATGATGACCTTGGCGCCCGACTGCAGGCCGACGTGCAGCGCATGGTCGGTGGCGATGTCGCAGGCATGCAGGGCGATCATAACGTCCAGCGGCTGCACGGCCTGGGTGCGCACGTCGCCCTGGTCGAAGCGGATGCCGGTGATCTGCTCGCCGTCGATGACGGCGTTGCACAGCTTGACCATGTCGTCGCGCAGCTCGATGCCGGTCACGCGTGGCTTAAGGTTGTGAGCCCGCAGCCAGTCGTGCACGGCGAAAGTCAGGTAGCCCTTGCCCGAGCCGAAGTCGGCCACGCGCACTGGGCCTTGCAGGCCGGCTTCTTCGACGGCCGAGGACAGGATCTCGACGAAGCGGTTGATCTGCTTCCACTTTCGCGCCATGGCTGGCACGAGGGCGGGCTCCCCCTTGACGAGGTGGGTCAGGCCCAGCGCCGACCAGACCGGGCGGGCCATGTCCAGCGGGCGCTGCTTGGCCTTGTCATGAGTGGCAGGTGCCATTGCTTCAGCGCCTTCGAGGCGCGTGACGCGCAGCGTCTCGCGGCCCTTGCGGCTGACGGCGAACTGCACCTCCTCGGTCGCGGTATGCAGATGGGCGTTGCGAAAGCGCGCGCCCAGCAGCGTTGCGATCTCGGCGACGCCAGCCTCCGGCGCGTGGTTCTTCGTCACGTCCTTGGTGCGGTGCCGCCACAGGAAACTCAACGTCGGCTCGCCGCGCAGCTCGACCACGCGCACGGTCAGCCGCTCCACGTCCTCGTCGTCGCCTTCCGCCGCCAAAGGGCCGGACAGCAGCAGCTTGCCGAACTGCCCGCTGGCAAGAGCGAGCCGCAAGAGGTGCAGGAAGCGCTCGCGTGCTGGGGCGGAGGCCGCCGGCGGCGGTGTGATGAGGGAGGTGAAAAAGGGCGCGACCATGGCCGCGCATTGTCAGTGAGCGCGCCGCCGCTGACCCCACGCCCCGATGACACCCAGCCCCGCCAGCAGCATCGCCAGGCTCTGCGGCTCCGGCACGGCGGCCGTGACCTGCAGCGGCTCCCAGCTCATCGACGCCAGCCCGAGCCGCTCGTCGGTGACGACGCCGGGGATGCTGTAGCTGGGCCAGCCCATGCTGCTGAAGCTGAAGAAGCGCACGCCCTCGGCGTTCTGGCTGACGGCGGCCATGTGCCAGAGCGTGCCGGTGGCCAGCTCGTACTCCAGGCCCGCACGCTCGTCGTAGCCCAGGCTGAAGGCTTCCACCGCGCGGTTGCCAGACCAGTTCAGGCTGAACCCGGTCAGCTCGTAGGCGTAGAGCCAGCCGTCGCCGTCGAGGTCGATGCCGGCGAACTGGCCGCTCAGCATGGCGCTGTCGGCATAACCGGACTGGTTGAACGCAAAGGTCTGAGCGCGGGCGGGCTGCGCGAGCGCGGCGGCGAGGGCGAGCACGGTCGTCAGGGCTGAAAGGCGATGGCTGGGCATGGTGGAGATCCGTCGTGGGTTGAGGTGCCGCCATGTTGCTGACGCCCCCGCCCCGGCGCTTCGCCCAGAGGAGCCAGCAGCGCAGCGCAGCGCTGGCCCATTCGGGCCAGCCACGGCGTGAGTCGATTCACCGCGCACGCCTCGGCGTTCGCCCGCGTGAAGCGTTGCCGAATGGCACGGCCTGGCTGGCGCGGCGACCCCAACGACGGATGGCCCCGCTGCAGAATCCCGGGCATGTCGACGATGCGGTGGCGCCTGCGCCTGACCTGCTTGCTGCTGTGCGCGCTGGCCCTGCTGCCGGCGGTGGCGCACAGCCACGATCCACCGGGCCGACTGCTGTTCCAGAGCTACGGTCGCGAGGCCGGCCTGGGCAACCTGCGCATCAACCTGCTGGTGCAGGACCGGGTGGGCTTCATCTGGGCGGGAACGGACCGGGGTGTCTACCGTTTCGATGGCCAGCGTTTCACCTCATTCGGTGCCCAGCAAGGTCTGCCCTCGCTGGACGTGAATGCCCTGCAACTGGACGCCCGCGGCGTGCTGTGGGTCGGCACGACGCAGGGGCTGGCGCGCTTTGACGGCAGCCGTTTCGTTGCCGCCAGCGGCTTGCCGCCCGGCGTCGCCGTAGAGGAGCTGGCCGTCGGCCCCGACAACGCGCTATGGGTCGGCACACGCAACGGGCCGTTCCGCGGCAGTGCAGAGGGCTTTGCCGCCGTGCCGGGCTGGCCCGGGGGCGTGGCCTACAGCATGACCCTGAAGGCCGATGGCGCGGTGGCGCCGGCGCTGTGGGTCGGCAGCCGGCGCAACATCCAAAGCTGGACGGTGGCACAGGGCTGGCAGCCCACGCCCGCCACGCTGCCGCTCGGCAAAGCGGAACAGATCGACAGGCTGGCCAGCGACGCCGCTGGCCGCGTGTTCGCACGCACCTCCAGCGCCACGTATGTGCTGGAGCCGGGCGCGGCGGAATTCAAGACGCTGGCGGGCGTGCCCATCGCCGAAACGCTGTTCTCGCGGCTGCATGTGGACGGCGACGGTGACGTCTGGCTGCCTACCGAGAAGGGCATCTACCGCTATCACGAGGGCCAGTTGCAGAGCATCGGCCTGCAGGAGGGCCTGCCGACCGACTTCGCCCGCTCCGTGCTGGTGGACCGCGAGGGCAACCTCTGGTGCGGCAGCCTGGGCCTGCACCGGCTGCTCGGGCGCGGCGCCTGGCGCTCGCACACGCCCAAGGAGGGGTTGCCGCCCGACGTCTGGAGCCTGCTGCGCGACCGGGAAGGCCGCATGTGGGTGGGCACCAGCAAGGGGCTGGCGCAAGCCGACGGCACGCGCTGGCGCATCCTGCCCGGCACCGAGCACCTGACCGTGCGAGCGCTGGTGCAGCGCCCCGACGGCAGCCTGGTGTTTGGTGGCGAACCCTATGGCCTGCACCGCTGGCATCCGGGCACCCGCCGCCTGCAGGCCTTGCCACCCTTGCCGGACGTTGGCGGAGGCGGCCGCAAGGTGCTGAGCCTGGCCCAGGATGGCGCCGGCACGCTGTGGATAGGCACACAGCGCGACGGCCTGTTGAAGGCGACGCAGGCCGGCGACGACTGGCAGTTCGAGCACGAGACGCTGCCGCAGGGCAAGCCGCGCGAGCGGGTGTCGGACCTGGCGCTGGACCGGCGCGGCGGGCTCTGGGTGGCCGGCAGCGATGGCCTGGCCTGGCGCAGCGGCGAGCGCTGGCAGCGTTTCGGGACGGCGCAAGGCCTGGCCTCGCAGAACCTGCTCTACCTCGCCGCCAGCCGCCAGGACGACACGCTGTGGCTGGCCTATGCCGACCAGCGCGGCCAGCTCGCCCAGGTCAGCACTGCCCCCGCCAGCCCGGCTCGCCTGCTACAAAGCCTAGGCCCGCCACGCCTGCCTGAAGTGGACGTGGTCGTGATCGGCGAAGACGCCAAGGGCCGGCTATGGGCGGGCGGCAGCCTGGGGCTGGACATGCTGGAGGAGCCGCGCTCACGCTCGGGCGCAGCGCCGGTGCACTTCGGCGTGGAGCGAGGCCTGATCGACGAGGAGGCCAATGCGCGCGCCTTTCTCGCCGAGCCTGACGGCGGCGTCTGGGTGGGCACGCGCGGCGGCCTGGTGCGCTTCGACAGCAAGCGCTTCGACGGCGACCCCGCCCCGCCGCGGGTGGCCGTGCTGCAACTGCGGCTGGGCGACGGCGAACCGGGCGCACAGGCGATGGACGCCCCGCTGCAGACGCCACACAACCAGAACACCTTGCAGGTCAGCTTCTCGGCCCTGAGCTTCACCGACCAGAGCGGCGTGCGCTACCAAACCCGGCTGCAGGGCCTGGACGCCGGCTGGTACGACAGCCCCACTCGCGAGGCGCGCTACGCCGGCCTGCCGCCGGGCGACTACCAGCTGCAGCTGCGCGCCCGCTACCGCGACGGGGCTTGGGGCCCGCTCACACAACTCGACCTCACCGTGCGGCCCGCCTGGTGGCAGACGCTGACGTTCAAGCTCGCCCTCGCCGCAGTCTTCGTCCTTGCCCTCTGGGCTGTGGAGCGACGCCGCGTGGCCCGGCACCATGACCAGACCGCCCGCCTTGAAGAACTGGTTGTGTCCCGCACCGAGCAGCTGGCCGTCGCCAACGAACAGCTGCGCCAGCAGAGCCTGACCGACCCGCTGACACAGTTGCACAACCGACGCTACCTCAACGAGGTGATGGTCCAGCACGTCGCGCTGGTGGATCGCGCGCTGCGCAGCCAGGTGCTCAGGCGCGCACGCACGGCCCCCGCGGGCGAGGGCCTGACGCTAGTGATGGTGGATGTGGACCACTTCAAGTCGGTCAACGACGAGCACGGTCACGCCGCCGGCGACCTGGTGCTTCAGCAACTGGCCACGCTGCTGCGCCAATGCACCCGCGAGTCGGACACGGTGGCGCGCTGGGGCGGCGAGGAGTTCGCCGTCGTCGGCCGGCAGGCTAGCCCGCAGGACGCGGTCGTGCTGGCCGAGCGCATCCGCAGCCGCGTCGCGGCGCACGACTTCGACATCGGCGGCGGCGCCATCCTGCGCCGCACCTGCTCCATCGGTTTCGTCATCTATCCCTTCGTTGCCGCAGAACCTCAGCGGCTGTCATGGGAGCGCCTGTTCGAACTGGCGGACCGCTGCCTCTACGTCGCCAAACGCAATGGTCGCAACCGTGCCGTGGGCCTTCAGCCCTGCCTGGACAAGTTGCTGGAGCCGGCGGACGTGGAAAGTCTGAGCGAACGGCTGGGCTCGGACCTCGACGGCTTGGTGCGCGATGGCTGGCTGGAGGTGCTGGACACCCACCCCGACGGCCGCGCGCTCGACTGGGCAGCTTCCTGAGCCGCCCCTCAGGCGTGCGTCACCAGGCCGCGCGTTGGCGCCGTATCCAGGTGCGGCAGGGTATTGAACGTCACCAGGTGATGCCGCTTCGGGTTGAACGCGAACTCGGTCACCGCCGAATTGCGGATGCGCAGGTTCAGCTCGACGACGGTCTCGGGTGGGCAGGCCAGCACCTGGCCCACGGCCGTCGAGATCGGCCCGCCGCTGGACACGATGAGCACCTGCTTGCCCACACCGACCGCCAGCACGCGGGACAGCGCATCGGCTACGCCGGCATCGAAGTCGGTATGCGCCGGCATGCCGACCGGTGCCGTCTCGCCACGCATCCACGCCAGCAGCCCCTGGCGCAGCAGACGGAAGTGCTGCTTGACGGCCTCGGGGTCGGTCGGTGCGCTGATCGGCCCAGGGTGAATGGCGCGCACGACAGCCTCGCTGTCGTATTCGTTGAGCCCGGGCAGCGCTTCTGACGGCAGGTCCTCGCCGTAGCCTTCAGCGATGCCGGCCAGCGACTGCGCGTGCCGTTTCAGCGTGCCGGTGAAGACGGCATCGAAACGCTGGCCGCGCTCGCGCCAGTAGGCGCCGAGGTGGCGGCATTGCTCGTGGCCCTTGGGGCTGAGCTGGTCGTAATCAGCGGCACCAAAGCTGGCCTGGCCATGGCGAACGAGGTAGAGGCTTCCCATGGATCGAATCATGGGCCGCGTAAGCGCCACAGACTGTCGCGACAATGACGCCATGATGCTCAGACAAGCCACCCGCGACGACGCCGACGAGATCTGGCGCGTGCGCTACCTGGTCACCGAGAACCGCCTCACGCCCGGCCGTCTGGACCACGCCCTTCTCTACCCCTACCTCGAAGACTACGGCCGCGGCTGGGTCGTCGAAGTCGAAACCGGTCGCATCGCCGGCTTCTCGATCGGCGACGCCCGCGACGGCAACATCTGGGCGATGTTCGTCGACCCGGCGCTGCACGGCCAGGGCCACGGCCGCCGGCTGCACGACGTGATGGTGGACTGGCTGTTCGCGCAAGGCCTGACGCGGCTGAACCTGGGCACCGAGCCCGGCTCGCGCGCCGAGGCCTTCTACCGCCGCGCCGGCTGGCGCCCGACCGATGAAGGCCTGGACGCCCACGGCGACAAACGCTTTGAACTGAACCTCGAAGACTGGAAACCCCATGCTTGAAACCCACGAGATCGAAACCGGCCCCCACCCGCGCACGACACTGATCGTGCTGCACGGTCTGGGCGCCGACGGCTACGACTTCGTCTCCATCTGCGGCGAGCTGGACCTGGCCGCCCTCGGCCCCATCCGCTACGTCTTCCCGCATGCGCCGCAGCGGCCGGTGACGATCAACAACGGCTATGTGATGCGCGCCTGGTACGACATCCGCGTCACCGACCTCGTGCGCGAGGAAGACGAAGGCGGCCTGCGCGAATCGGCCCGCCAGATCGCCGAGCTGATCGACCGCGAACGCACGCGCGGCGTGCCGGCCGAGCGCATCGTCGTGATGGGCTTTTCGCAGGGCTGTGCGATGACGTTGATGACCGCGCTGCGCTACCCCGAGCGCCTGGGCGGCGCCGTGGGGATGTCGGGTTATCTGCCGCTGGCCTCGCTGACGGCCGCCGAGCGCTCGGCGGCC
>Ga0187842_1001211_pt1 | contig 12178 bp, 11 predicted proteins | sample SpaLakP09_SKY_41_FD_134514 | JGI IMG/M metagenome (GOLD analysis project Ga0187842, IMG submission 134514) | Oligotrophic lake water microbial communities from Sparkling Lake, Wisconsin, USA - SP09_SKY_41 | ecosystem: Environmental > Aquatic > Freshwater > Lake | place: USA: Sparkling Lake... | reverse complement strand
CTATCCAGCTGAGCTATGGGCAGAATATGCTGGTATTAGTTTATGGCTAAATAGAGAAAATGGTCGGAGTACAAGGATTCGAACCTTGGACCCCCTGCTCCCAAAGCAGGTGCGCTACCAGGCTGCGCTACACTCCGACGGAACAGACATTCTACACTGAGAAGGCTCTGAGAGGCAAATACTGTAAGATGCAGTGCATGAGCGCCTCATTTTTAAGCAAAAATAGTAAACGATTCTGGGGGTTAATTGCCCTGAGTTTTCTACTAGTTAGCTTAATTGGCACTCACTGGATTGGCTTTAATCACAACATCGCTCACTCGGGCATCCATAGCGCTGAACTTAGCTGCCAAGATCATAGCTCCGATGTTGAACATGGTTCGGCTAGCTGCCACCTACTAGATGCATTAACTCTTGCGGGGTTTATCGCCTCCAATGTCAGTATTTTTACAAGCAACAAGCCCGTAAGCCAAGCACTAAATACGTCTGATCAATCGAGGTCTGAGCGTATTCATGTTGGGCTTTACCAATCAAGAGCCCCGCCCTCTTTCATTCTGTAAATCTTCTTAATTCACCAAACTATTTGTTTGGTGATCTGATTATTTTCGCTATTCCAAGTGAATGCGAGTATTTGAATGAAAGAATAAAATGTATCCGACTAGCCAACCCGTAGCTAAGCATAAGCTTATCTACATTCTTGTATCAGGTCTCATCAGTACAGGCGCAGTAGCCCAATCGCAACCTTCACTCGAGGTAACAGCAACAGGATCACAAGAATCTATGCAAAGTATTTTGACGCCAAACAAAATACTGCAAGGAGAAGAACTTCTCAATAAATTGGGCGGTACACTCGGCGCCACTTTAGCCAATGAATTAGGGGTATCTGCAACAGGCTATGGCGCTGGCTCATCTCGTCCAGTGATTCGCGGCCTTGAAGGTCCTCGAGTGCAAATTTTGCAAAATGGTCTATCTGTAGGCGATGTATCCAATATCTCCCAAGATCATGCTGTTGGCAACAATATGCAAAATGCCCGCCAAATCGAGATCTTGCGCGGTGCCGCAGCTCTACTCTATGGTTCAGGCTCAAGTGGTGGCTTAGTCAATGTGGTCAATGACCGCATCTTGACTAATCTTCCAGACCGTCCAACCGGGGCAATCAACACTAGTTATGAAACCATCAATAATGGGAGAGCTGGAGCATTGCAAATCGATGATGGTTTTGGCTCAGTGGCAGTCCACCTAGATACCGCTATTAATAATGCCAATAACTACACTATTTCTGGTGGCTCAGTTCAGGCACCTGGCGGCTGGACCGTCCCACCCGCAGGTGCCGAGGCGACTAATTACACCGGCAAGCTTCCCAATACATTTAGCAACCAAAACAATTTAGGTTTTGGGGCATCTTATATTGGTAAGTCTGGATACACCGGTGTATCAGTTGAACGCTTGAATAATAATTATGGAATTCCAACACCCGAAGGCGGATCGATTAATCAATCACAGAATCGCTATGATTTACAACATCAAACGCGCGATCCATTTTCAGGATTTACCTCTTTTAAATTTAGTGCCGCAAATACAAATTATAACCATACTGAATTTAATAACCAGGGTGAAGCAGCTTCCCAGTGGAAGAATATTGCAAGTGAAGCACGCATTGAGTTAGCCCACAAACCTATTGTTGGTTGGAAAGGTACCTTTGGTGCACAAGTTACAGCCTCTTCTTTAAATGCTACTGAAGTTGGAACAGCAAGTTACGCAATTGTTCCACCTACTAAAACCAATTCGAGTGCATTATTTTGGATTGAAGAAGGTAAATGGAATTCCCTGCAAGGCAATCTTGGGTTGCGCTATAACAATGTTGCGCAGAATCCAAACTTAGGCACTGAATTAGTTCCACAGGAAATGAATACAGGTGGCGACACACCAAGTATCGCACTGCAAAACCGGAACTTTAATTTGATGTCCTATTCTGCTGGTGGCTTATGGAACTTTATGCAAGGTCATAGTGCTGGTATAGCCTATACAGTGTCTCAACGAGCGCCTAGTGCACAAGAGCTCTACTCATATGGCGCGCATGAATCGACAGCAACCTTTGATATTGGTAATCCCAACCTCAATAAGGAAACCTCGCATAACCTCGAGTTCAATATTCAAAAAACTAGTGGCTTATTACGTGGTAAAGCTAGCGTCTATGCCAATCGCTTTAATAACTATATATATGGTTATTACTCTGGCCAATCGGTTCCTGATGCGGAAGACTTTTCAGTTGTAGTAGCTCAACAAGCTTCGGCCACAATTAAAGGGATTGAAGCAGAGCTTACTTATAACTGGAGGCAGCATGGAGTTGGTGGACGAATCTTTGGCGATGCCTCACAGGGAACTTTTGATGCTGGCGGTAATTTGCCGCTTCAACCAGCTCCACGTCTTGGCGCTGAGATTGCCCACCAGCGTAATGGTTGGCTAGCAAATGCAACTTACATCTACAGCTTTCAACAAAATAGATTGGCAGATTGGGAACAGGGCCCTGCACCAAGCTATAACTTATTAAATGCAGGAATATCCTATACAGAGAAAATGAAGGCCGTTAATTGGACTGTGTATATGAACCTGAAGAACCTTCTGAACGATCAAATTCGGTATGCCACAACACCAATGGCAGTGAGACTCTACGCACCACAACCCGGACGTAGTTTTATGGTGGGCTTAAGAGCTTCTTTTTAATTAATACACTTCAGGCACATACATATCTGGCGGCACCGGGCCACGCAAATAATCAGGATTATGGACCCGCGCCGGTAATGTAATAGTTGGATGATCGACTTCTTTGTAGGGAATTTGGTTCAGTAAATGCGTAATGCAATTAAGACGTGCCTTCTTTTTATCATTCGCTGCAACAACCCACCATGGCGCTTCCGGGATATGCGTACGCTCGAGCATCGTCTCTTTAGCTTTGGTATAAGCTTCCCATAAGCGACGCGCCTCTAGATCCATAGGGCTGAGCTTCCACTGTTTGAGCGGATCATGAATACGCAGCATAAAACGGTTGTATTGCTCATCATCTGAGATTGAGAACCAATACTTAATTAAGATAATTCCCGAGTTAATCATCATGCGCTCTAAATCGGGTACCGTTCTTAAAAACTCCTCATATTCTTCGGTGGTGCAAAAGCCCATCACCTTTTCAACGCCAGCTCGGTTGTACCAGCTTCGATCAAATAAAACTATTTCACCACCAGCTGGAAGCTGAGAGATATAGCGCTGAAAATACCACTGAGTTTTTTCACGTTCATTGGGTGCTGGCAAAGCAACAACCTTACAAACGCGAGGATTTAAGCGTTGAGTAATACGCTTAATAGCGCCCCCCTTACCAGCAGAATCGCGGCCCTCAAAAAGGACAGCCACCTTTAATTTATTAGCAACAACCCAATCTTGCAGCTTCACTAGCTCTGCCTGCAGACGAAACAATTCTTTGAAATATATATTTCGAGGTATCTGAGAGTCACTATCGCCATCTTGAGAAAGGCGATCATCATCGAGCTCCATCTCGAGTTCCTCGTCCATGCTATCCAGAATTTCTTCTTGTGCACGGCGGTACCACTCAGCCATTTCTTTATGCTTTGTGCTCATTTTAATTCCTATTACGGAATTAAAGTTTAACTTACAGATATGGCAGATTTATTACTATATTTATTCGGGGCCTAAGATTACAGAAATTTGCTCTTGGCTATGCAATGCAAGCCATTTTCGATCACTCAAGAATGCTGGATCAGCCTCAGATGGGCCAATAAAAGTGAGATCTACACGCAAATGATGGTGCCTCAATATTTTAGTAATTGACTCTAGAAGCCCCATGTCCCCAACAAAAGCTGCTACTTCTGAACGTAAACCCGTATTTTGATCAAAATATTGTATGGCAACGGTATATACCGGCACTTTACTGATCACTGCTGATTCAAATAGGTTTGTTTTAAATGGCCTAACGCTACGCCCCTCTGTCGAGGTCCCTTCTGGAAATATACAAATAGAATCACTCTGAAGAATATGGGCCATATTATTTACGACCTGAGCTGCATTTCTTGAATTACCTCGCTGAATAAAAACAGTACCCAATTGTTTTGCCATCCAACCAAAAATAGGCCAGCTTTCTACCTCTGACTTGGCTACAAAACGAATTGGTTTGAATGCATTGATTGCATGTATATCTAACCATGAAATATGGTTAGATACCAATAAATACGAGGAAATCGGTAATATTGATGGATTGATTACCTTTAACTGAACACCCAGAATTTTTAAAAGCCTAAGAGACCATTTTTGTATAAGGGCATGCTTATTTTTGATGCTAGATGAAGGAAAAACAAAAACTAAAATGAAAACTCCATAAAAGATATGTGCGCAGACAAGGCACCAATGTATAAAAAGGTTCGGATATGAGCTTGCTTTAGAGAACTTGATAGATTGGATATTCATCTTGCTGTGAAATATAGAACATAACTGAGATTGTATCGATAGTCATAAAAGTGCCATAAAACTGTCATGATGATTACATATTGAATTGGCTTAATACCTATTCATGATCCATTACAGAGCTATCTGGATTTCAGACGTGCACCTAGGAACATCAGGGTGTCAGGCAAACTACCTCCTCGATTTTCTAAAACATAATGAAGCTGATAAGTTTTATCTTGTCGGAGACATTATTGATGGTTGGAGACTGAAAAAGGCATTTTATTGGCCACAATCACATAACGATGTAGTGCAAAAACTCTTACGTAAGGCGCGTAAGGGGACTGAAGTGATTTATGTACCAGGAAATCATGATGAAAGTGCCCGTCAATTTTTTGGACTTTCCTTTGGTGACATTAGGGTCGTAGAAGAAGTCATACACGTTACTGCTGATGGCAAAAGACTCTGGGTTACTCATGGCGACTTGTTCGACGGGGTAATGCAATATGCCAAATGGTTAGCTTATGTTGGAGATACGCTCTACACATTTATCCTATTCGTTAACCGTCATTTTAATATGATCAGGGTGAAGATGGGCTTGCAGTACTGGTCCCTCTCTCAGTACCTAAAGCACCAAGTCAAAAATGCGGTCAGTTACATTGCTGATTTTGAGCACATTATGGCCAGAGAGGCCCGACTCCGAGGTTGTGATGGCGTTGTCTGTGGCCACATCCATAAAGCCGAGATCCGTGTAATTGATGGTCTGATCTACTGCAATGATGGTGATTGGGTCGAAAGCCTTACCGCTTTAGTGGAGACTCATACGGGAGAGCTCAAAATTATTCATTGGCCCCATATTAAAGGTGAGCCAGTCGAAACTCCGGAAATCACATACCAACCCGCTGTTGAAGCACTTATAAAAGAGGCTGCTTTATGAAAATTATGATCATTACCGACGCATGGGATCCACAAGTCAATGGTGTTGTAAGAACCCTAAAGCAAACTCGTGCTGAATTAATCGCTATGGGTCATGAAGTAGAAATGATTACCCCAAATGGTTTTAAGTCCATTCCCTGCCCAACCTATCCCGATATTGCGCTCTCTCTATTCCCTGGCAAAGAAGTAGCCCGAAAAATCAAGGAATTTGCACCAGATGCGATGCATATCGCTACTGAAGGTCCTTTAGGTTTATCAGCTCGCTCTTATGCAGTCAAAAATAAATTACCTTTTTCAACTGCTTATCACACTCGTTTTCCTGAATATGTCAAAGCTCGGACAGGAATTCCACTTGCAATCACCTATGCATTTATTCGCTGGTTTCATAAGCCCTCAATGGCTGTCATGGCACCAACCATTGTTGTGAAAGATGATTTAGAAAAATATGGCTTGCACAATGTTGTTTTATGGTCAAGAGGGGTGGATCTGGATATTTTCAAGATGCAAGAATCCAAATCTTTAAATACAGCCCACCCCATTTTTCTTTACGTAGGAAGAGTTGCTGTAGAGAAAAATATCAATGCTTTTTTAGAATTAGATTTGCCTGGATCTAAATGGGTAGTTGGTGATGGTCCAGCAATGTCTGGAATTAAGGAAAAGTATCCTGATATTAATTATCTTGGTGTCTTACAGCAACACGAGTTAGCGAAAGTCTATGCAGCAGCTGATGTATTTGTGTTCCCAAGTAAAACCGATACATTTGGCCTAGTACTGCTCGAAGCAATGGCCTGTGGCACACCTGTTGCCGCTTACCCTGTAACCGGCCCAATTGATGTTTTGGGCAATTCTTCTGCCGGCGCAATGCATGAAGACTTAAAAGAAGCCTGTATGCAGGCATTAAAAATTCCTCGCGAAGTAGCCAGGGCTCATGCTGAGAAGTTTTCATGGCGAGCTGCCTCAGAGCAATTTGCGAACCACCTAAAGCCAGTAGCTACTACCGATGTTCATATAACTGCCCTAGCCTAAAGGACGGAACTCTGTGAACCCGAAATACCATATTAATCAAAATCCCCATAAGGGAAATAAAGGGTTTACTCGAGCATGGCATGCGGCCAAAAATTCATGGTGTGGTTTGGTATATGCATTTATGGAAGAAAGTGCTTTTAGGCAGGAATTAACTTTATTGATACTACTGACCCCAGTTGCCTTGTTTTTACCAATTGATTACCTGGAGAAATCCTTATTAATATCTTCTCTCGTAATGGTGCTGGTAGTGGAGTTACTGAATTCTAGTGTTGAAGCGGCAATTGATCGTATCTCATTCGAACATCATGATTTGTCTAAACGGGCAAAGGATTTTGGATCAGCCGCCGTGATGCTAGCACTCGTCATTGCAATCTTAATATGGTCCGCCATTTGCATACCTCTTGTCTTAAAAATGTAACAAGTCACACATAACATTCATGCAATCTAATAAAGGTTAAATATGTCAGACTTACCGAACCCAATTGGCGCTTTTGAAATCTTTAAGATTAAGAAAGAGCGGATACTAAAAGGCTCAAAATCAGCAGCGCTTAAAAAACTCTCTAAGAAATTAACCAAAAAATTATTTGGCAAAAAATTTGCAACTAAAGCCCGTGAGCAACTATCCACACCGGAAGAAATTTCCTATACTAAGCCTTCGGTTCATGTAAAGGCTAAAAAAGCGGCATTTCTGATTAGCTGGGCATCTAATGCTACTGAGATTAAGGAGGCGCAACGTTTGCGCTATAAGGTATTTGCAGAAGAATTGGGCGCCAATCTTTCACAAAACCTTGAAGGCTTGGATATTGATGAATTCGATGCCTATTGCGATCACTTGTTGATACGCGACCAGGATAGCTTAAAAGTTGTGGGTACTTATCGCGTACTCCCACCTCATAAAGCACTAGAAATTGGACGCTTATACTCAGACTCAGAGTTTGATCTAACACGTTTAAATCATTTGAGACCAAAATTAGTAGAGCTTGGAAGATCATGTGTGCACAAAGACTATCGTTCTGGCGCTGTCATCATGGCGCTATGGAGTGGCTTAGCCCAGTATATGCAAAAAAATGGATACGAAATCATGCTCGGTTGCGCTAGTATCCCAATGGCAGATGGCGGGCATTTTGCAGCAAGCCTATATAACTCATTAAATAATGAACAAATGGCCCCAACTGAGTTTCATGCATTCCCGCGCTTGCCGCTTCCTTTAGATAAGCTCAACGGTGGATTAGAAGTAGAGGCGCCTCCCTTGATTAAAGGCTACCTGAAGCTGGGAGCTAAAATTTGTAGCGCTCCTGCATGGGACCCTGACTTTAATACAGCAGATTTACTCACTATGCTACGTCTTTCTGAAATTAATCCCAGATATGCAAAGCACTTTTTTAATCTTTAACTTACTTTAAACTAAGCTTGTACGAGTGGCCAATTCTTTCCCATTCGACTGCTTCTTTTTGTAAACTAAATTCAGTCAATGGGTGCTCTTCGGCCCATTCTTTTGATAGGCTGACTAAATAAGACCCACCATACTCAGAAACCTTAACACTTGGCATATCCACATCATTACGTCCACGACATAACACCTGGGCTAATCGCAGGCAAAAAAGCATCCGCCAATCATTGAAGCTTACATTATGGGAAAGTTTTCCTAATTTTCCAGTGTGACCTATCAATAAAGCCGCTAATCTAGCTTGATCATTTTTTGAAAACCCTGGCATATCTGCATTACCTACAATATAGGCAGAATGCTTGTGATATCCATTATGAGAAATAGAGAGTCCAATCTCGTGAAGATTAGCTGCCCACTGTAATAGTGCAATATTGTCGGATCGATTTTCAACATCTGGTTTAGGTAGCTGCGCTAAAAAATCAGCGGCAAGTTTTCCTACGCGTGTTGCCTGTTCTCGATCTACTGCATAGCGCTGCATAAATTGCTCTACAGTGACATAGCGCATATCGTGGTGTTGTGACCTGCCTAATAAATCATACAAAACACCTACACGAAGAGCCGCATCAGTGACTTCCATTGAGTCAATTCCGAGCTCATCGAATACGGCTAACATAATAGCCAGTCCCCCAGGCCAGACAGCCCTTCTATCATCTTTTAGACCGAGTAATTGCACCTGACTGATATGCTCATATTTCAGTAAATGTTTTTTAAGGGATTTGAGGCCTTCACGAGTGATCAGTCCACTGGAGCCATTGACACGACCCATGGTTAATCCATCACCATTCCCATTAAATTCATTTTGGGAAATAAGCTCTGCTAATGCACGAGCTGTTCCAGAGGATCCGATGACCTGCTTCCAACCACTTTTAAGATATGCCCCAGAAATAACCTGTATCTCGCGTCTTGCTGCTAGCTCTGCCTCTTTAAACGCATGACTATCAATATTACCTTTTGGAAAGAATCGCAAACTATGGGAAACGCAGCCAATATAAAGACTTTCCATCAATTTAGGTTCATAGCCTTTGCCGATGATGAATTCTGTTGATCCTCCACCAATATCGACTACCAATCTATTACCCTGAACAGCTGGCACCTCATGAGCGGCACCAATATAAATTAAGCGAGCCTCCTCAACGCCAGCAATCACCTCAATTGGAAAACCGAGAGCTTCTTGTGCATCAAGAACAAATTTTTGAGCATTTTTAGCAACCCTAAGAGTGTTCGTAGCGACAGCGCGAACATGGGAAGGGGCGAATCCACGAATACGCTCTCCAAAGCGTCTGATGGCAGATAAACCGCGCTGATAGGCCTCCTCGTCCAATAGTTTTGTGTCCGTTAACCCTGCTGCTAATCGAACTGATTCTCGCAAGGTATCAATAGGACGCAACTGGGTGCCAGACGAAGTATTGACAGCTTGTGCAACCAACAGGCGAAAGCTATTGGAACCTAAATCCACTGCTGCCACTAAGTCAGCTGAAGTAAAAACTGAATCCAGTGGTTGATCTAACAAAATTTATCCTGAATGAGAAAACCCATATTAATTATGTCTGCAATATGCAAATTTTTTGACATATGTAGGAATTTAATGCATTAACTGCCAAGAAATTAGTTAAGCAGCTAAATTCTGTTCAGCACTTGAGCAGTCGAGATCACCAAAACTACAGAATATGCAGCAATCCCCCGATTTGGGCTTCAGAATTGCGTTGCATACTCTACATTGAAATAGATGCTGTGAGGCGCCTCTTGGCAGCTCTAATAATTCTACTCCCTGACAGTATGGGCAGGTAATAGTTGAATGCTGAGCATATGCAACATTAATCACATTGGTTATTTTGCAGTGAAAATATTACAAAAATAAGTCACCTCCCAGTACTTGTGACTCATAGGCGTCAGGAGACCAAAATGCCCATAAGTGATAGCTATCAGACTTTCAGTTTTTCTCATCAAATTCGCAAAGATAGAGCTCCTTAAAACCCCCTGATTGTTGTCCGTATTACATTGATTGAAGACATAATTGAGTAAATTAGTAGGGAATTTCGACTAAAACAGTAAATTCGTCAAAAATAGGGTTTGTCATACAAATTTGATACGATAAGACTCCCTATAAATGGACGAGTTTGGCTATGAGCAAATATCAGTACGAAGATGCCGTAAAACAATTACAAGAAACCGGCAGTATTGGCCTTGTCGATCTTAAGAGTCTCTCGCATGATGATCTTGTAGAACTTTGCGAAGAAATAAAGGTATGGTGCCTTTACGCCAACGGCAAACTCGATAAATTACCTAAAGAATCGAAGAAGAAAAAGAAGAAAAAGAAAGACTAATTAAGGAGCGCTTAAGCGCTCTTTGGGAAACTGTAATGTGAAAGTGCTCCCTATGCCAGGTGTACTTTCGACAAGTAATTGAGCCTGATGGCGACTAGCAATATGTTTAACGATTGCTAAACCTAGGCCAGTGCCCCCCGTTTCACGAGAACGACTACGATCTACTCTATAAAACCTTTCTGTAAGTCGGGATAAATGCTCTGGAGCAATACCTGGTCCAGTATCGGATACAGAAAATTCACCCTGGCCTTCTTGATTTACAGACCATTTCACATTGATTGCGCCCAGGTCTGGGGTGTAGCGTATCGCATTAGATACTAAATTACTAAATGCCGACAATACCTCCCTTTCATCCCCCAAAATATTTTGACTAGATTCAACTTCATAATTAAAGTAATGTTTTCCTTGAGAAAGCGCTTCAGCATCGTTTCTGACTAAGGCTATCAGGGTATTCATTTGTAATTCATTGGTAGCGGCTGGCAGTGCATTTGATTCAAGATTGGCTAAGGTCAGTAAATCTTCTACAAGGGTCTTCATTCTTTGAGCCTGCGACATCATCATCTCAAAATACTGATCTTGTTGTTCTTTTGATAAATCTAAAGACTGAACTGTTTCGAGAAATCCCATGAGGACGGTAATAGGCGTTCTCATCTCATGTGATACGTTAGCAACAAAATCTCTGCGCATTGCATCTGCTTTTTGCAGATCAGTAATATTCTGTATTAATAATAAATGTCTTTTTTGACCAAATGGGAAAGCCTGCATCATGAGGCTAAGGCTGCTACTTGAACCCATGCGCTCAAGTAGTAAAGGTTCTTCAAAATTACGCTTAACAAAATATTGAATAAATTCAGGCCGTCTTATCAGAAAATGAATTCTCTGTAATGCATCGCGCTTAAAGTTAAGACCAAAGAATCGCTCGGCAATACTGTTACACCACTCAATTTGATCGTTTTCGTCTAGCATGACAATTCCATTCGGCGATGCTTGGAATGCCTCTATGAAGTGATCATGCTGTTGTTCAATAATCCGTATTCTTAGTTTCAGCCCCTTAACAAGTCGCTGCAATCCAAAATAGATCTCCTCCCAATAGCCGCTCGGAAGAGGAATATTCTCAACTGAATCAGCCTGAGTGAATTTTTTTAGGCGAGCAAGATTAATGTAGGAATAGACCAGGGGTATCGATAGTATCGCAACTGAAGTAAAAATGGCCCAATCAGATCCAAATAAATGAAGGGCAATGTATGCAGCAATGATTGCTAGGCATACTATGAAAAAAAAGCGGTATAAAGCTGCGATCATGAATGGAATATTAGACCATCTTTGCAGGGCCAATGGAAATCGCAGGGATACAACGGAACTTCAGAATTAGGACTGCGTCGGGGTCTTTGTAATACGGTAACCACTTCCCCTTACGGTTTCAATGTACCTATCGCAATCTAAAGGGGCTAATGCGGCTCTCAGTCGCTTGATATGAACATCAACTGTCCGCTCTTCGATATAAACCTCGTTACCCCATACATTGTCTAATAGGCCAGTACGCGAATGTACTCTTTCGGGATTAGCCATAAAAAACTGAAGAAGTCTATATTCAGTAGGACCCAGAGAAATCGGCTGAGGATCGATATTGGACGATATGGCAAAAACACGATGAGAACTAGGATCCAGTTTAAGGGGGCCAACTGATAATGGCCCAGTATCTTCAAGCGGAGTTTGCCTACGAAGCAATGCCTTCACTCTTGCTATCAGTTCCTTTGGTGAGAATGGCTTAGTAACATAATCATCTGCGCCAGAATCTAAACCTAATACCTTATCGGATTCCTCGCTTTTAGCTGTCAGCATTAATATAGGTAATCCCCTCGTTCGATCATTTGCGCGCAATTCTTTGGCAAATTGAACACCTGATTTTCCTGGTAGCATCCAGTCTAAAATCAGTAGATTTGGAAGACGATCTTTCATTAAGGCAGATGCAATATCGGTTTGCATAGCTCTTTCTACT
>Ga0187842_1001210_pt1 | contig 12188 bp, 9 predicted proteins | sample SpaLakP09_SKY_41_FD_134514 | JGI IMG/M metagenome (GOLD analysis project Ga0187842, IMG submission 134514) | Oligotrophic lake water microbial communities from Sparkling Lake, Wisconsin, USA - SP09_SKY_41 | ecosystem: Environmental > Aquatic > Freshwater > Lake | place: USA: Sparkling Lake... | reverse complement strand
TCGCAGAACACCGGCTTGCCGGCGGCAATGGCATCCAGCACGAATTCTTCATGGCTGGGGCCCCATGAGGTCACCAGCACGGCCTCCACTGCCGGGTCGCGAATCAGTGCCTGGCCGCAGTCGTGCACGCTGGCGGCCAGCTGGTATTGCTTTACTGCGGCCTCGGCTTGCAGCGGGTTGATGTCGTGCACCGCCACCACCCGTGCGCCTGACAGGGTCTGGCTGAGGCGGCGGATGTGGTCCTGCCCGATGGCTCCCGTGCCGATAACGCCAATGGCTAAAGTCATGTTTGTCTCCTTGGTTTTGCTTGTTGTGTGGTGTGCGGGTTTAGCTGGCGAGTTGCTGGCGGATGTAATCCATGCTGTTACGCAGCAGGGTTTCGCTATCCGGCGCTTCCATGATGTCGTTGGCAAATGGCTCAAACGACACCAGGCCCTGATAACCGCGTGTCAGCAGTTCTTTCAGCTGCGGGATATTGCCCAGCCGGTCGGCACTGCCCACCAGCACGCGGTGGCCGTCGCGCATATCCGTGCTGGCCAGGGTGGTGGATTCCACGCCGGAGATGTGTACCAGCCCGGTCAGTTCCGGAAAGAAAATGTCCTCGCCAGCCAGATGGTGGTGGAAGGTGTCGTGCACCAGGCGGAAATGGCGCTCACCAGCGGCGGCATAAATGGCGCTGACGGCCTCGGACTTGCGACGCAGCGCACATTCCTCGAAGCCCAGCGGCTCTACCAAGCCGGTGATGCCGTGGTCGTCCAGAATCGGCTTCAGCTGCTTGAGCGCATGGATGAGATCCTGCTGGCGCTGGCTGGCGGTGCGGGCATCGTCACGGCTGTTGAGCGGACACATCACCAGCGCCTGGGCACCACAGTCGCGGGCATAGCTGGCCAGTTGCAGCGCGCGCTGTTGCAGGTCGGCATCGAATACATCAAACGGGTAGAGCGCATTGATGCTGCGGATGGTGATACCGGCTTCGGCGGCAGCAGCGCGCAGTTGGGTGGCCGGCGTGCCATTGCTGATTTCCACGCCGTTCAGGTCGTTGCGGATTTCAATGTCGGACACGCCCAGGCGCTGACACATGGCCAGATAGTCGGGAAAGGACAGGCGCGGCGCGCTGATGCGGTTGATAGCAAAACGGATGTTGTGGTGCATGGTGGTCTTTCTGCGAATGAGAGGGGCGGCTTACTTTTGTTGGGCGTGCTTATCCAGATAGCGCTGCATTTCGCGCAGCATGAAGCGCGACGATTCGTCGGCGCGTTCTTCCCAGGCAAACACGCAGGAAGACAGCACGCCGTCAAAGCCGATTTCGGCCAGGGTGGCGAAGAACACATCCCAGTCGATTTCACCCTGGCCGATGTCCAGATGCTGGTGCACACGCACATTGGCGCCGGGCGGGTTGACGATGTAGCGCAGGCCGGAGGAGGCCTTGTGATTGAAGGTGTCGGCCACCCGCACATGGGCCAGCACTGGCGCGGCGGCGCGCAGCATGGCGGCCATGTCCTCGCCGTAATAGAAGGTATGCGGCGCGATATAGGACAGCTTTACATTGGGCGAGCCGATTACCTGCACGATGTCCAAGGCCGGCTGGAAGGTTTCGATCCAGTCTTCCGGATGCGGCTCGATCGACAGCTGCAGACCTTCGCGCTCGAAAATCGGCAGCAGTTCGTCCATCGAACGCCAGAATGCCGCCTCGCATTGCTCCGGCGTGTTGATGCCGGCACCCATGCCCAGCGACCGTTCTGGTGCTGCGCCCCGGCCAAATTCCGAAATCAGCGTGTCGCATTCCAGCTCCACGGCAATGTCGATGGCGCGCTTCCAGTATTTCATTGCCGCCTGCCGTTCATCTTCAAACGGGCTGGACCAGCGGTACATCGGTTGCAGCGTGGCCAGGCTCACGCCATGTTCGCGCATGGCCTGCTTGAATCCAGCCAGTCGTGCGCCATTGGCACGCGGCATGGCCCACCATTGCAGCAGGTCGGCGCGCGGGGATAGTTCGATGTGGCGGTAACCCAGCTCTGCCGTCTTGCGGCACAGTTCCGGCAGGCTGAGCTGCCGGTGCATATAGGGGTCCAGCGCAATTTTCATGTCGTCCTCCAGTTCTTGTCGTGTGGCCCGGCTGATGTTGCAGTGCACACCATGCCAGGCGCTTGATGCCTTGTGGCAAAAGGGTTGCAGGCTGGTGTGCCGGGACTGACTCTAGGGGATGGACAACAGCTTTTCAGTTGCTGTTTTGACGATAAATCGTCAATGTGGGTCGATTGCCCAGCTCGCGGCAACACCGGAAGGCTCGCCATGACAGCACCCGCACGTCGCAAGAAAACCGCCCGCTTTATTGAAATTGCCGCCGCCGCCGGGGTGAGCGTGGCCACGGTGGACCGCGTGTTGAACGAGCGTGGCAGCGTATCGGCCCAGTCCCGCGCCAAGGTGGTGGCCGCCGCGCGTGAGCTGGCGGTGCCGCGCTTGTTGCCGGATACCCGCCACGGGCTGATCCATATCGACATCCTGTTGCCGGACAACCGCTCGCCATTTTTCCAGCGCCTGCGCCAGGCATTGCAAGCGGCACTGCCCATGCTGGACCAGCGGGTGGTGGTGCATCAGCAGACGCTGGGGGAAAAGGACGACGCCAGCCTGCTGCGCGCCCTGCGCCCACGGCCCTACCGCCGGCAGGGGCTGATTGTGGCGGCACCGGATACCCCGGCAGTGCAGCTGGCCTTGCAAGCGGCCATCCTGCGTGGCGAGCAAGTGGCGCTGGTGGTGAGCAATGTGGCTGGCCTGGCGCAGGCACGCTACGTGGGCATAGACAATCATGCTGCCGGGCGCACAGCCGGCCTGTTGCTGGGGCGCTTGTGCCGCCAGCCGGGGCGCGTGCTGTTGCTGTCCAGCCGGCCGGATTATCGTGGCCATCTGGAGCGTGCCAGCGGCTGTGCCGAAGTGCTGGCGCAGGACTTTCCCCATTTGCAGTGTGACCAGGTGGCCACCGCCACGCATGACGATGCCGATCGTTGCCATGCCGCGGTCAGCCTTGCCTTCAAGCGGGGGCAGCCAATTGCTGGCATTTACAACAGCGGGGCCGGCTCCCCCGGCATCGAAGCGGCGCTGCGCCGCCATGCCATCCATGACAAAGTGTGCTGGGTGACGCATGAATTGTCGGACGACCACCGCCTGTATCTGCAACAGGGCCTGCTGGACGTGGTGATCGACCAGAACCCTGATGGCCAGGCCATCAAGGCCTTGCAGCATGTGCTGAGCGTGGCGGAGCAAGCGCCAGCCGCTGCCGGGGCTGGTCCGGCGGAGTTCCGGCTGTATCTGGCAGAAAACATGTCAGCCCAGCCTTATCTGATCGGCTGAGTCTGTCTGGCCATTGCCCTGTCGGTTTGCATTGAAGGAAATTGATTTCCAAAAAAAATTAAAATGAAAAATATTTTGCAATTTGACGGTAATCTTATATCGTAGTGGCAGACAAGCACCTGATCATTGATGGCCTGCCAGCGGCTCCGCCCAGCCGGGCGCAGGCTGTTTCCTCCCTGGAGAATGGATGTGAAAACCGTACGCCTTACCGTGGCCCAGGCGCTGGTGCGCTATCTGGCTGCGCAGTTTGTCACCCTGCCCGATGGCAGCCGGGAGCGGCTGTTTGGCGGGGTGTGGGCCATTTTCGGCCATGGCAATGTGGCAGGTCTGGGCGAGGCGCTACAGGCCGCGCAGGATGTGCTGCCCACCTTGCGCGCCCATAACGAACAGGGCATGGCGCTGGCCGCCACTGCTTATGCCAAGGCCCATTTCCGCCGTCGCATGATGGCCATCAGCACCTCCATCGGCCCCGGTTGTACCAATCTGGTCACCGCTGCGGCGGTGGCCCATGTCAATCGCCTGCCCATGCTGCTGCTGCCGGGCGATGTGTTTATCTCGCGTGCCCCGGACCCGGTGCTGCAACAGGTGGAGGACTTTCAGGATGGCGGGGTGTCTGCGGTGGATTGCCTGCGCCCGGTATCGCGCTACTTCGACCGCATCGTGGTGCCCTCACAGTTGCTGACCGCCTTGCCGCGCGCCATTGCCACGCTCACCGATCCGGCGCAGTGCGGCCCGGTGACACTGGCCCTGCCGCAGGATGTGCAGGCGCAGGCCTTCGACTGGCCGGAATCCTTTTTTGCCGAGCGTGATATCCACTTCCGTCAGCCACAGCCCGAACCTACCGAGCTGGCGGTGCTGGCCAGCTTGCTGCGCCAGGCCAAGCGTCCGCTCATCGTCTGTGGTGGCGGGGTGTTGTATAGCGCGGGCGGTGTGGATGCACTGAAAGATTTTGTCGAACGGCATGGCATTCCGGTTGGCGAGAGCCAGGCGGGCAAAGGGGCATTGGCCTGGGATCACCCGCTGCTGGCCGGTTCCATCGGCGTCACCGGCTCGCCGGCGGCCAACGAACTGGCCGCGCAGGCCGACCTGGTGCTGGCGGTGGGCAGTCGTTTGCAGGACTTCACCACCGGCTCGCATGCGCTGTATGCCCAGGCCACGCTGTTGTCCATCAATGTGAATGGTTTTGATGCCATCAAATGGGGTGGCCACAGCCTGCAATGTGATGCCGCCGTCGGGCTGGCCGCGCTGAGCAGTGCGCTGGCTGGCTGGCAGGCCGATACCGACTGGACGGCACACAGCCAGCGGCTGTGCCATGGCTGGCGGCGGCAGGTGGACGAAATCGTCCGCAGCCAGCGTGCCAGCCTGCCGACTTACGCCGAGGCCATCGGTGCGGTACAGGCGTCCGCGGCAGATTCGGCTGAGCGCGACATCGTGGTGTGCGCCGCCGGTACGCTGCCAGCCGAACTGCACAAGTTGTGGCGCACCAGCACGCCGGGTGGCTACCACATGGAGTACGGCTATTCCTGCATGGGCTACGAAGTGGCCGGTGGCCTGGGGGTGAAAATGGCCCGGCCGGAACGCGAAGTCATCGTGATGGTGGGCGATGGCAGTTACCTGATGCTGAACAACGAGCTGGCCACTTCGGTGATGCTGGGGCACAAGGTCATCGTGCTGCTGCTGGACAATGCCGGGTATGCCTGCATCAACCGTTTGCAACAGGCCTGCGGCGGTGCGCCTTTCAACAATATGCTGGCCGACTGCCTGCAGGGCGAGCATGGTGCACCACAAATCGACTTTGCCCAGAATGCCCGTTCGCTGGGGGCGGAGGCGGAAACGGTCAGTACGGTGGCCGAGCTGCAGGCCGCCATGGTGCGCGCCCGCGCCGCCAGCCGCAGTTATCTGATCCAGCTGCGTATCGATGGCCCGCAATGCACGCCGGAAGGTGGCAGCTGGTGGGAGGTGGGTATTCCGGAGGTATCGGAACGCGAGCAGGTACGGGCTGCCCGTGCCGCCTATGAGGAGGCCCGCCAGCGCCAGCGCCACTGAGGCAACGTCTGGTGCATTGGCTGGGTGCTGCGCTCACAGTATGTTTTGAATGCCACAGGTCTGAAAGACAGTAGCCATGCCCGCGCGGCATGGCTTTTTCATTTTCATGCGCAAGTTTTTTTCAGTAAATCATTTTAAAAACAAGTTGATAGCCTGGTGTGGCGCGTAAGTGGCAGGGTAGTGGATGGTTGAGGTCTGCTATCTGCCAAAAGTAAAAATGGAAAAATATTTCTACTAATTTTTCTTTGTGAAATTTTATTTGCAATAATGCGCGGGCTCACTTATCTTAGCTGCACGACCAGACGATATGCGCCTTGCATTGCACTGCAACATGGAACACGGCGCATCTCGGGATCGAACCACTAATAAGGACAGGAGACGCATCAATGAAACGCATCACCAAGCTTGCTGGTTCCGCAGTGTTCTTTTCCCTCACCATGCTGGCCATGCCGGCCTCTGCTGCCAAACTGGGCGTGACCATGTCCGCCTTCGACGACAACTTCCTCACCGTGCTGCGCAATAACATGAAAACCTATGCCGGCAGCCAGAAGGGTGTGGACATCCAGTTTGAAGATGCGCAAAACGATGTGGGCCGCCAGCTCAGCCAGGTACAGAATTTCATTGCGCAGAAAGTGGACGCCATCATCGTCAATGTGGTGGATACCGATGCCACCCCGAAAATCACCAAGCTGGCGCAGAGCGCAGGCATCCCGCTGGTGTACGTAAACCGCATGCCGGCTGACAAGACCCTGCCGGCCAAGGTGGCCTTTGTCGGCTCCAACGAGGCCGAATCCGGCACCGTGCAAATGAAAGAGGTGTGCCGCCTGATGAAGGGCAAGGGCAATATCGTGGTGATGATGGGCGATCTGTCCAACCAGGCAGCACGCCAGCGTACCAAGGATGTGGAAGAGGTGATTGCCAAGGCTCCGTGTAGTGGCATCAGGATTGTGGAAAAGCAGACCGCCAAATGGTCGCGCACCGATGGCCGCGACCTGATGATGAACTGGCTCAGCGCCGGTCTGCAGTTTGATGCCGTGGTGTCCAATAACGACGAAATGGCCCTGGGTGCGATCCAGGCGCTCAAGTCCGCCAAGCGGCTGGACAAGACCATCGTGGCTGGCGTGGATGCCACCCAGGATGCGCTTACCGCCATGAAAAACGGCGAACTGAAAGTGACCGTGTTCCAGAATGCCGCTGGCCAGGGCAAGGGCGCGGTGGATACCGCCCTCAAGCTGTCCCGTGGCGAGAAGCTGCCGTCGATGATCTGGGTGCCGTTCGAGCTGGTGACCCCGGCCAATCTGAAGAACTACCAGTCGCGCAACTAATTGCCGCAGCGGGCGGCCTCTGCTGAGGAGGCTGCCCGCGACGAGGAGGAGCAAGCCATGTTGAGCCTGGCCCCAGAAAAACCGCTGACTACCGCCCCATCCCAGCCGCCGGTGGCTGCCCAGCAGCTGCTGATCGACGTGCAAGGTGTACGCAAGGCCTTTCCCGGCGTGGTGGCACTGGATGATGTGTCCTTCCGCCTGCGCGCCGGTACCGTGCATGCGCTGATGGGCGAAAACGGAGCGGGTAAATCCACGCTGATGAAGATACTGGCGGGTGTCTACACCCCGGACCAGGGGGTTTATCGCCTGCACGGCCGCGAAATCGCCCTGACATCGCCGCTGGATGCACTGGAAAACGGCATCGCCATGATCCATCAGGAACTCAACCTGATGCCCTTCATGAGCATTGCCGAAAACATCTGGATCCGCCGCGAGCCGCTGAACCGCTTCGGCCTGATCGACCACGCCAGAATGTACCAGATGACGCGCGAGCTGTTTGCCCAGCTCTCCATCGAGCTGGACCCGCAGGCCAAGGTGGCCAGTCTGAGCATTTCCAGCCGCCAGATGGTGGAGATCGCCCGCGCCGTATCGTACAACTCCGACGTGCTGATCATGGACGAACCCACCTCGGCGCTGACCGAGCACGAAGTCGCCCATCTGTTCCGCATCGTGCGCATGCTGCGCGAACAGGGCAAGGGCATCATCTATATCACCCACAAGATGAACGAGCTGTTCGAGATTGCCGACGAGGTGTCGGTATTCCGCGATGGCCATTTCATCGGCTGCAAGCAGGTGGAACAGCTCAGCCACGACGAAGTGATCCGCATGATGGTGGGGCGTGAAATCACCGAGATGTTCCCCAAAACCATCGTGCCGATTGGCGAGGTGGCGCTGGAGGTGAGCCATCTTACGCTGGACGGCGTATTCCACGATGTGTCTTTTTCACTGCGCCAAGGCGAGATTCTCGGGGTAGCCGGCCTGATCGGCTCCGGCCGCAGCAATGTGGCGGAAACCCTGTTTGGCGTCAGCCCGGCCAGTAGCGGCCAGATCCGTATCAATGGCCAGCCGGTGACCATCGATTCACCGCGCACCGCCATGCAGCACGGCATGGCCTTTCTCACCGAAGACCGCAAGGACACCGGCTGTTTTCTCAGCCTGAGCATTCAGGAAAACATGCAGATTTCGGTGCTGGGTGGAGACAATCTGCAAGCCGGCTTTGTCCGCCAGCAGGCACTGGACGCCATGTGCGAAGCCATGTCCGGCACCTTGCGCGTCAAGACACCCAATCTGGACGAGCGGATTGAGAACCTGTCCGGTGGCAACCAGCAAAAGGTGCTGATAGGCCGCTGGCTGCTGACCAATCCGAAAATACTCATTCTGGACGAGCCCACCCGTGGCATCGACGTCGGGGCCAAGGCGGAAATCCACAAGCTGATCTGCAAGCTGGCAGGGCAGGGGGTGGCCGTCATCATGATTTCGTCGGAGCTACCCGAGGTACTGGGCATGAGTGACCGCATCATGGTGATGCATGAAGGCCGGGTCACCGGCATCGTCGACCGCGCCGATGCCACCCAGGTCAGCATCATGACACTGGCTGCCGGCTGACCGCTTGGTTGGTTACGGCAGGCAAGCACAATAACAGCAGGAGAAGACAACATGGCAATCAGCAATACGCAAGCACTGGGCAAATCTCCCAAGCCCGGTGCATTCCGGTTCAAACTGCCGGCCGAAGCGCGCATCTTCATGGTGCTGCTGGGCGTGGCCCTGATTTTTGAACTGTTGGGCTGGATTTTTGTTGGCCAGAGCTTTATCGCCAACAAGGAAAGGCTCATCGTGATGATTCTGCAGGTGTCGGTCATCGGCATCATCGCCGTCGGCGTCACCCAGATCATCATCATGGGCGGCATCGATTTGTCCTCAGGCTCGGTGGTGGCACTCACCGCCATGGTGTCGGCCAGTCTGGCGCAGACTTCGGATTTTGCCCGCGCAGTCTTTCCCACGCTGACCGACCTGCCGGTGATTGCACCGCTGGCAGCCGGTCTGCTGGTGGGGCTGGTATGCGGGCTGATCAACGGCACGGTGATTGCCAAAACCGCCATTCCACCCTTCATCGCCACCCTAGGCGTGATGGTGACTGCGCGCGGCATGGCCAAGTGGTACACCCAGGGTGAGCCCATCAGCATGCTGTCGGATAACTACGCGGCCATTGGTGCCGGCATCAATCCGGTGATCATCTTCCTGGTAACGGCGCTGGTGTTCCACATCATTCTCAGCTACACCCGCTACGGCAAATACACCTATGCCATCGGTGCCAACCGTGCTGCCGCCCGTGTGGCCGGCATCAATGTCAACCGACACCTGATCCTTGTGTATACCGTGGCCGGCCTACTGTCGGGGCTGGCCGGGGTGGTGACCTCGGCGCGGGCGGTATCCGGCCAGGCCGGCATGGGCATGATGTACGAGCTGGATGCGATTGCCGCTGCGGTGATTGGTGGCACCTCGCTTAATGGTGGTTTGGGCAAGATTACCGGCACCGTCATCGGCACGCTGATCCTGGGCACCATGACCTCGGGTTTCACCTTCCTGCGCATCGATGCCTATTACCAGGAAATCGTCAAAGGCATCATCATCGTGGTGGCGGTGGTGGCCGACCAGTACCGCCAGCGTAACCGCCGCAGCTAACTGCCAGCTGCTACGACGCAGGGTGTGACTCCGGTTAAACTGTTGCCGGAGTGACACCCTGTCGCTTGTATTCAGCCTGTGGTTTGCACATGAATTTCTCAGCAGGGTGTTGATCGGGAAGGCGAGCCTTCCCGTTTTTTCATTAATGGCGGGAAGGTGTTGTTGTCTTGAATCGTGCTCTGCGCCCCGGGCTGGCCGAAGCCAGCCTGGTATTGGTTACCCTGATTGCCGGCTTTGGCTGGCTGTGTTCCAAGGAAGTCTTGCGCGGCATGCCGCCGCTGCTGTTTCTGGGCGTGCGTTTTGCCAGCGCCGGTGCGGTGCTGGCGGCGTTAGCGCGCCTGCGTGCTCAGCCATTGCCGTGGCGTTTGCCTGCTACCAGCTGGTGGAGTGCCGCCATGCTGGCGCTGGCCATGGTGCTGTGGATGCTGGCCTTGCAGCTGAGCAATAACCTGGGGGTGGGCGCCTTCATCGGCAGCCTGGGGGTGGTGCTGGCCCCGGTGCTGGCGCGATTGATGTTTGGCACGGTGCTGCTGGCGCAGACCTTGTGGGCGATGCCGCTGGCGGTACTCGGGGTGGCGGCCATGGCCTTGCATGGCGGCTGGCAACTGGACGCGGCGGATAGCCTGTTTCTGGCCTCGGCCGTGGCGATGTCGGTGTTTCTCAATCTGAACGGGCGTGCCGGTGCCCGCGCACCGGCCTTGTCACTGACTGCCTTGCAGCTATTGCTGGCGGGGCTGGCCGGTTTTGCCAGCAGTGTGCTGGTGGAGCGGTGGCCCACCAGCCTGAGTCCGGCGCTGTGGGGCTGGCTGCTGGTCAGCATCCTGCTGGCTACCTGCGGTCGTTTCTTCCTGCAGGGCTGGGCACAGGCGCGGGTGACTATGCAGCGTTCGGCCTTCATTCTGCTGCTGGAGCCGGTATGGACCGCCATGCTGGCCTGGCTGTGGTTTGGCAGCAGCATGAGCGCCAGCCAGTTGGCCGGCGCCGGGCTGATCATGTCGTCCTTGCTGATCAGTCGTCGTAAGCCCCGGCGTCGCGGGTCTCTTCAATCACCAGTTCCAGTCGGTAAGACAGGGCAATGAACAAGGCCTGACAGAGGCTGATGGTGCTGGTGAGCGAGCGGAAGGCGAAAGCACTGCCTTCCTTTACCGTCAGCACTGCATCGGCATGGCGCGATAGCGGGCTGAGCTGACTGTCGGTAATCACCAGCTGCTTCGCCTTGCTTTGGGCGGCCACGCGCGCGCAGTAGCGGGTTTCCCTGCCATAGGGCTGAAAGCTGATGGCAATCAGCAAGTCGTTTTCGCGAATGCTGCGGATCTGGTCGTGGTACATGCCACCCAGGCCGGATACCAGATGCACGCGCTTGGCCGTGTGCTGCAAGGCGTAGCTGATATAACTGGCAATCGGGAACATGCGTCGCACTGCCACCACATAGATATTGTCTGCCTTCACCAGCAGATCCACCGCCTTGTCGATGGCAGCCGGGTCCAGCGTCTGACCCAGCTCGTCCAGGCCTTGCTGACAGGCGGCAATGAAGTTCTGCGTCACCTGGGTGTTGCTCAGCGGCGTGTCCTGGGTGGCAATCACGCTGCGGATGCGCTTCTGGTAATTGTTGACGTTGCTGGCCGCCGGGGCAAAGGCATCGCGAAACACCGCCTGCATGTCGGAAAAACCGCTGAAGCCAAAGCGCTGGGCAAAACGCACAATAGCCGATGGCTGCACTTCGCAGGCCTGGGCGATATCGGTTATCCGCTCCAGGATCAGTGTCTGGCGGTGTTCCTCGATATATTTGGCAATCACTTTCAGCTGCTTGCTCAGGCCTTCGTATTCCTCGGCAATCCGCTGCATCAGCTGGTCGGCGCTCATTTCCTTGCTCATGTTGTGAAGTTTCTGCTGTCTGGACCGTCCTATTTTAGTGGGAATCGACCCAGTTAGAAAAAATTATTTCGGAAATAAATTTCTATTAGAAATTAAATACGAAAAAAATGTTGCGTTTGCCGTGGCTGCGTTTTATGCTGGCTGCAACCGATATGGCTGACGGCACTCTTCCCCGGGCGGGTGGAGGTGGGCCGCAGCGGCGGACAGTCACTTAACGAGACATAGAATGCACACCATGCAAAACACCACCCATTTTGCTGCAGACCGACCGCTGGATCTGATTTGTCTGGGGCGGTTGGCCATCGACCTGTATGCCCGCCAACTGGGAGCCCGGCTGGAAGACACCAGCAGCTTTGCCCGTTATCTGGGCGGCTCCTCGGCCAATATCGCCTTCGGCACCGCCCGGCTGGGCCTGAAGTCCGCCATGCTGTCCCGCGTGGGCGACGAACACATGGGGCGCTACCTGCTGCAAACCCTGTCGGCGGAAGGTTGCGATGTCAGCCAGGTGAAAGTGGACCCGGAACGGCTGACCGCGCTGGTGCTGCTGGGCATCAAGGACCGCGATACCTTCCCCTTGCTGTTCTACCGTGAAAACTGCGCCGACATGGCGCTGGAAGAAGCGGATATCGATGAAGACTTCATCGCTTCCAGCAAGGCGCTGCTGATTACCGGCACCCATTTTTCCAGCGCCAAGGTCAATGCCGCCAGCCGCAAGGCCCTGGCCCTGGCCCGTCAGCATGATGTACGCACCGTGCTGGACATCGATTACCGCCCGGTGCTGTGGGGCATTACCGGGCGTGGCAATGGCGAACAGCGTTATATCGCCAGCGATGGCGTCACCGCCCATCTGCAGTCGGTACTGCCGCTGTTTGACCTGATTGTCGGTACCGAAGAAGAAATCAATATCGCCGG
>Ga0187842_1001201_pt1 | contig 12263 bp, 8 predicted proteins | sample SpaLakP09_SKY_41_FD_134514 | JGI IMG/M metagenome (GOLD analysis project Ga0187842, IMG submission 134514) | Oligotrophic lake water microbial communities from Sparkling Lake, Wisconsin, USA - SP09_SKY_41 | ecosystem: Environmental > Aquatic > Freshwater > Lake | place: USA: Sparkling Lake... | reverse complement strand
GTAGCAAGCAGCGTAGCAGTTGCGCCGGGCACTGAAAACCAGCCTGGCTGGCGCAAAAGGTGCTAACCGTACGGGCACAGGCAGCAAAAAGCCCGGCTGGCGCCGGGCTTTTTGCAAGAACGCTATCTATATAGATAGCGAGCTATAGCGTTCAACTACCTCAACGCTGCTTGAGCTTGGCAAATGCAGCCGCCATCGCCGACTCACCCGCCGGCGGCGCCCCGCGCGAGGATGATTGTGGCTTGCGCTGATCAACCGAAGTGCGCCCACCTTCCGGCCGCGCACCACGACTGGTCGTACCGACTTCATCGCTCAGTCGCATGGTGAGGGCAATACGCTTGCGTGCGACGTCCACCTCCAACACTTTGACCTTGACCACATCGCCAGCCTTGACCACCTTGCGCGGGTCGTCGATGAACTTGGTCGACAGCGCCGAAATATGTACCAAGCCATCCTGATGCACGCCGATGTCAACGAAGGCACCGAAGTTGGCCACATTAGTGACCACACCTTCCAACACCATGCCGGGTTGCAGATGCTTGATATCCTCGATGCCATCCTCGAAGGTAGCGGTCTTGAATTCCGGACGCGGGTCGCGACCCGGCTTGTCCAGTTCTTTCAGGATGTCCATTACCGTCGGCAGGCCAAAACGCTCGTCCGTGTAGTCCGCTGCCTTGACCGACTTCAGCGTGACCGAATCCCCGAGCAGCGTTTTGACCTCGCGCCCCAGTTTGGCGACGATTTTCTCAACCACCGGATAGGCTTCCGGATGCACCGATGAGGCATCCAGCGGATTGTCGCCGCCTTGTATGCGCAGGAAGCCCGCAGCCTGCTCGAAGGTCTTGTCACCCAGTCGCGGCACTTTCAATAACTGCTTGCGGTTCTTGAAGGCGCCATTCTGGTCGCGGTAGGCCACGATATTGCTGGCCAATGTGCTGTTGAGACCGGAAATGCGAGTCAGCAATGGCACCGAGGCGGTATTGACATCCACCCCAACCGCATTCACGCAGTCTTCCACGACAGCATCCAGCGCACGAGCCAGCTGGCTCTGATTGACGTCATGCTGATACTGACCCACGCCGATGGATTTGGGGTCGATCTTCACCAGCTCGGCCAGCGGGTCTTGCAAACGACGGGCAATAGACACCGCACCGCGCAGGCTGACATCCATATCGGGAAATTCCTTGGCCGCCAGCTCGGATGCCGAATACACCGAAGCACCAGCCTCGGACACCACGATCTTGGTCATGCCCAACTGCGGATAGGCCTTGATCAGGTCTTGCGCCAGCTTGTCGGTTTCGCGGCTGGCGGTGCCATTGCCAATGGAAATCAGGTCGACGTGATGACGGGCGCACAGCGCAGCCAGAATGGCGATGGACTTATCCCATTCGCGACGCGGCTCGTGCGGATAGATGGCGGTGGTATCCAGCACCTTGCCGGTACCATCCACTACCGCCACCTTCACCCCGGTGCGCAGACCCGGGTCCAGCCCCAGCGTGGCGCGTTGACCGGCCGGTGCTGCCAGCAGCAAGTCGTGCAGATTATCGGCAAACACCTTGATGGCCTCACCATCGGCGGCATCTTTCAGCCGACCCATCAGCTCCAGCTCCAGCGACAGGAAAATCTTGGCACGCCAGCACAGACGCACCCCGTCCAGCAGCCATTTGTCGGCCGCCCGCCCCTTGTCCTGCACACCGAAGCGCTGGCCAATCAGAAGCTCGTAGCTGGAGCGCTCGGTAATCGGGGTTTCATCAGGCTGGTATTTCAGCGCAACACTGAGCACACCTTCATTGCGACCTCGCAGCAAAGCCAGTGCACGGTGCGAGGGGGTAGCACGCAGCGCTTCGCGATGATCGAAGTAATCGGCAAACTTGGCGCCTTCCTGCTCCTTGCCCGTCACCACACTGGCAACCAGTTCGGCCTCGTTCCACAGTTTTTCACGCAAACGGCCCAGCAGCTCGCCATCTTCGGCAAACTGCTCGATCAGAATGGCGCGGGCGCCATCCAGTGCGGCTTTGGCATCAGCGATACCGGCCTCGACATTAAGATAAGACAGTGCCAGCACTTCCGGCGCTTGAGAGGGATCAGCCAACAGGCTGTCGGCCAATGGCTGCAAGCCAGCTTCGCGGGCGATTTGCGCCTTGGTACGGCGCTTGGGCTTGTAGGGGAGGTACAGGTCTTCCAGCGCGGTCTTGTTATCGGCGGCATACAGCGCAGCCGTCAATTCCGCAGTCAGTTTGTCTTGCTCGCGAATGCTGGCAAGAATGGTATTGCGCCGCTCGTCCAGTTCACGCAGATAGACCAGACGCTCAGCCAGCGTGCGCAGCTGGGTATCATCCAGGCCGCCGGTGACTTCCTTGCGGTAACGGGCAATAAAGGGGACGGTGGCACCACCATCGATGAGTTCGATAGTGGCGGCCACCTGGTTTTCACGTACGGCGAGTTCAGTCGCCAGACGGCTGGCAATGCTCTTCAACATCGGTTTTTATTCTTTCGTGTTGAACAAAAACCGCTACTCTACCGCCATTCGCTCCAAAATCAAGCGGCAACCGGCCGCACCAGCCAGGCCTGCGCTTCTTCCACCGTGTCAAAATACTCCAGATGATTGTGTGACAGCAGGCCGGCAATATGCGCCGCCAGCTTGATCCACACATCACTGACCACCAATGCGATACGGCCGAAATCCTGCTCATGGGCACGGACAAATTTCACCTCTTCCATCGCCATGTCCAGGGTGAAATCCACCAGCTCGGACAAATCCAGCAAGACATCAGGTTTGCCCTGCTCGGCCACGCGCTTGACCAAGGCATCCTCGAACAGCTTGAAATCCGCCAGCGAGAATTCATTGAACAGCGCCACATCCAGACCATAATCCTGTTCGCGGATAGAAATCATGCTGCATCTCCTAAAGTGTGAGTCCTGCCTGTTATTGTTAATGAAACCACGCCAGCATCGGCAGCGTGCTCATGATTGTATTCTAGTGCGCGACGGTGAAGATTCTGCTGACAACCGTCAAGGTGTGACATGTTTCTGGCATGAATCAACGCAGCGCTGCCAAGATGCCAGCCCCGACAATCAGCCCCATGCCCAATAATGCATCCGAACCCAGCGCATCACCCCACAGCCATACTCCCAGCAAGGCGGAAAAAACCACGGTAAGGTAGGCAAAACTGGCCACCAGATATTTGCGCCCTTCCTTGTAGGCCATGGTCATGGCCAGCTGACCCAACATGCCGCAGACACCCACCCCCAGCAAGGAAGAAACATTGGCGGCATGCACCGGAGAAAAACCAGGCCCAAGCAGCAACCACAGGAAACCAAACACCGAGGCAATGGCAAAAAACCAGAACACCACTCGCCAGGATGGCTCACCCATCTGCCCCAGTTCGCGCACCTGGAACACGGCAAAGCCGGCGCTCACGCCCGAGAGCAAGCCGATAACGCCCGCCAGCCACTGTTCCGAGCTGAAGGTGGGCCGCAGCAGCAGCACAATACCGAGAAAACCCAGCCCCAGGGCCAGCGCCGCTGAGCGAGACAGCTTGTCCTTGAGCTTGACCACACAAATCAGCGAGAAAAACAGTGAAGAGGTGTAATTGAGTGTCACCGCCGTGGACAGCGGCAGATGAGTCAGCGCGTAAAACAGCGCCGACATGGACAGGTAGCCGACAAAGCTGCGCTTGATATGCCCCAGCCAATGCGGTGTGGCCAAGGACAGCCCGCGCAGGCGAATGCCCAGCCCCAGAATGACGGTGCCGATCAGCGTACGCCAGAACAGCAGCTCGATGGAGTTGAAGTGCTGCGCTCCGGCCTTGACGAACACCCCCATCCAGGCAAAGAAAGCAGCGGCAATCACCATCCAGCCGGCACCCAATTGGCCGCGCTGCAGCCGCAGCAACAGATCAGCCGGCATCAGGCGCTCCGGCAGCAAGACAAACAGGGCAGCTGAGCATCATGGCTTATGCAGGGAAGTGGCCGACAGGCAGATGGTCTCCAGCTGCCGGCGGTAAGTTTTGAATTCGGAAGCATTGGCAGCACAACGCGCCACCAACAGCCGTTTGCCCGGCGTCGGCAGGAATACTTGCAGATTATGCCGCACGATCCACAAACGGCCAGAGACGAAGCTGCCTTCTCGATATTCGGTAACCAGCCGGCCGCTGTGCGGGTTCAAGCGGGTATAGACCGCCGCTTCGCGATCGCCCTCGGCCTGGCGGAAACGGCGCTGCAACCGCTCGGGTACATCCGCCTTGCCGGCCTTGCGCTCCTGCAGGGTGACTTCGATGGCGGCGCGTTCACGCTGATCCGCCTTGGGCGGCACCACCTTGATCACACGCACGCTTTCCTGCACCACACTGCGCACCTTCCAGCCGGCAGGCAGAGTGAAGCTGATCTTGCTGGCCGGATCGACAAAACCGGCTGCCAGCAGCGGGCCAGCCAGCAGGCACAGCCCTAATAGGAGAATGTTTTTTTGCCAGTGCATTGTCATCAAGACAAAGAAAAAGGCGCGGAAACCCGCGCCTTTGCCATTCTGCACTGAAACGCCGGGCTTAGCCAGCCATGGCATCGCCCATCATGCGACGGTAGAACTCATGGAAGTGCTGCATGCCTTCCTCGGTGGGGTATTGGTACGGCCCCACTTCGCTCTCGCCACGCAGCCACAAGGCACGACGGCCCTGGTGCATGCGGTAGCAGATTTCGTCGTCTTCCTTGGCGGTTTCGAAGTAAGCGGCCTGCTCGGCTTCGACGAATTCCGGCTCGAAATACACCACATCTTCCGGGTAGTAAAACTCGGTGATGACGGTACATTTTTCCGGACCACGCGGAATGACCACGCTGACCACCAGCACATGCGGGTACCACTCCACCATGATGTTGGGGTAGTAGGTCAGCCAGATGGCACCAAACTCCGGTTGCTGGTCGGCAAAGCGGCGACGCACTTCCTCGTGCCACTTGCCGTATACGCGCGAACCGGAGCGGGCCAGCTGGTTTTTCACACCAACCGTCTGCACATGGTATTGCGCGCCCCACTCCCATTTCAGCTCCGCGCAATCAACAAAATTGCCCAGGCCCGGATGGAAGGGATCGACGTGGTAATCCTCGGAATAGACTTCAATAAAGGTTTTCCAGTTGAAGTCGTACTCGGTGGTTTGCGTCGAATGGAAAGCGAACTCGGAGAAATCCAGATGCTTTGCCACACCCAGCTGCGCCAGATCGGCAGCAATGTCGCGACCGGCATCAAACAGCAGGCCGTTCCAGCGCGTCAGTTGCGTCTGATTCAGATTGAGACAGGGTGTTTGCGGGAAATGCGGCGCGCCCAGCAGCTTGCCTTCGGCGTCGTAAGTCCAGCCATGCAGATTGCACACCATGTGGTTGCCATTACCGCGCCCCTGGTAAATCAGGGCCTGACGGTGGCGGCAGACGTTGGAAATCAGCTTGATTTCACCGCCCACATTCTTGAGCATCTTGCCATGGCCCAGCCAGTCGAGCGTGTGATAGTCCCCGTCATTGGGCACCATCAGCTCGTGGCCGTAATACAGCGGAGCATTGGCAAACAGTTGTTTTTGCTCCAGCTCGTAGTGAGCGGGATCAAGATAAGTATAGATAGGCAGCTGAGCAGCAGACGCCTGTAGCATCTGCGAAGAAGCCAGATCAGACATTATTCCCACACCTCCGTGGTAGAAGATATAAGACCAGCCGAATCTCGCTAAACGAGTTTACGGAACCATCAAAACAATGAATTAAAACAAAGGCCAAGCCTGTGCTTTGCGAGGGCGGGATTATGCCCCGCCCCGCGAGGGGGGGCAAGCAATTTTTGGCACAACAAAGCGGGGGCAGACTGAAACATTGCCACTACAAAAGGGCATTTTGCAAAATTCAGGACATTTTCATCCAGTGCTGCCATAGAAATCATTGCTTTAGCTCAAATTGTGCGAAGCAACATTAGCAGCTGATGATCGATATGCTATACTGCGCGGGCGAATCCACCGCCACTTGTGTCAGGCCGCCAGGCCAGCGCGCAAGGCTAAGCTGGCAACCACCATGCATGCCCGCCTGCAACATGGGCACCGGCAGATGCCAGACAGCCTGCCAAGGCTTGCTACTGCGGCAATGCAGGCAATCGCAGCGTTGCGCAAGCGAGGTAAATCCCGCATTGCAGCAAGCATGGCAGCACCGGATAATCGCCGCCCGGTTAACACCGACCAAAGGAAAGAGAAGAGGAGCCCGTCAACTGCTCCGCACCGTCATCTTGCTGCCACAGTCATAATCCTAATATGGCCGACATGCCGGCTGGCGACAGTTATTTTCCCAACGGACCCCTTTTTAGCCATTTACTACCTCCAGCGCCTATGAAATCAAGCATTCTCGTTATCAACTGCGGCAGTTCCTCGCTGAAATTTGCCCTGATCGACACCGCCAGCAAACAAGCCATCCTGACTGGCCTCGCCGAAAAACTGGGCCTGGAACAAGGCCAGATCAGCTTCAAGCATGCTGGCCAGAAAGATAGCCAGCCGCTGGCTGAAGCCAATCACGCTGCCGCCATGCACGCCATCATCGAACGTCTGCGCGTGCTGGACTTGCTGGACAGCGTCAAGGCGGTAGGTCATCGCGTGGTGCATGGTGGCGAACACTTCAAAGCCTCCGCAGTCATTGACGGCACCGTCATCGCCGAAATCGAGAAATGCGCCAAACTGGCTCCGCTGCACAATCCGGCACACTTGCTGGGCATTCATACCAGCATGCTGCAGTTCCCCGGACTGCCGCAGGTGGCCGTATTCGATACCGCCTTCCATCAGAGCATGCCGCAGCAGGCTTATCTGTATGCCGTGCCGATGCAGCTGTACCGCGAACATGGCGTACGCCGCTATGGTTTCCACGGCACCAGCTACCGCTTTGTTACCGGTGAAGCTGCACGTTTGCTGAACAAGCCGCTGGAAGAAACTGCCTTTGTCTGCGCCCATCTGGGCAATGGCGCCTCTGCGGCCGCCATCAAGGGTGGCAAGAGCGTGGACACCACCATGGGCCTGACGCCGCTGGAAGGCCTGGTCATGGGCACCCGCTCCGGCGATATCGACCCGGGCATCTTTGGTTACTTGGCTTCCGAGCTAGGCCTGGATGTGAATGGCGTGACCGATCTGCTGAACAAGAAGTCCGGCCTGCTAGGCCTGTCCGAGCAGTCCAGCGACTGCCGCGAACTGGAAGACGCCGCCATGGCCGGCAAGCCGGAAGCGATTCTGGCACTGGACATCTTCAGCTACCGCCTGGCCAAGCACATTGCCGCGCTGACCGTGGCGCTGGGCCGACTGGATGGCGTGTTGTTCACCGGCGGCATTGGCGAAAATTCGTCCTACCTGCGCGCCCGCGTCATCAAGCAGCTGGGTTTCCTGGGCCTCAAGCTGGACGACGCCGCCAACGAACAATGCGTCCGTGGTAAGGCTGGCCGTATCACCACTACCGACTCCGTGCCGGCACTGGTGATCAATACCGACGAAGAACTGATGATTGCCCTCGACACCGCCCAACTGGCCGGCCTGTCGGTCTGAGGCAGCGCTAAGGAAAGAGTCCAAGCATGCATACCTTTTTTCTGGCCCCGACCGGCTTTGATGCCGGGCTGACCTCGGTGGCACTGGGCATGATTCGCGCGCTGGAGCAATCCGGCTTGCGCGTGGGGTTTGTCAAACCCATTGCCCAGGGCGCCGACAGCAGCTCGCCGGAACGCTCAACCCACTTTGCCCGTGCCATCTGCCACCTGAATCCGCCGGAACCCTTGCCGATGGAGCGGGTGGAGCACCTGCTGGCACAGGGCGAAATCGACCAGTTGATGGAAGAAGTGGTGTCGCTGTATCAGCAGGCCTCGCACAACGTCGACCTGATGATTGTGGAAGGCCTGGTCCCCGATCAGAAGCAAGTGTTCTCCACCTTCCTCAATACCAAGATCGCCCGCAACCTGCAGGCGCAAACCATTCTGGTCACCGCCGCCGACAAGCTGGCCAGCCACGAAATCGCCGAGCAGCTGGAACTGAGCCTGCAGGCTTTCGGCGCCCAGCCCGGCCATGTCGCCGGCTACATCCTGAACCGCCTGCCCAAGGAACAAAAAGCCCAGCAGCTGGCGATGGAAATCCTGGAAGCGGGCAACCTGCTGCAGAAAAACCGCCTGACCATGATAGGCGCCATTCCCAGCGAACCGGAGCTGCTGGCCCCGCGCACGCTGGACGTGGCCCATTACCTGCAGGCCCGCGTGCTGCACGCCGGCCAGATCAGCCGCCGCCGTGTGCGCAGCATGGCGGTGACCGCCCGCACCGTGCCCAATGTGGTGCATTTGCTGAAACCCGGCGCGCTGATCGTCACCGCTGGTGATCGCGAAGACATCGTACTGGGCACCTCGATGGCCGCCATGAATGGCGTGCCGCTGGCCGGCCTGCTGCTGACCTGCGACTCGCTGCCCGACCCGCGCATCCAGCAACTGTGTCACCAGGCCTTTACCAGCGGCCTGCCGGTGATGACCACCACCCACAACACCTTTGAAACCGCCAGCTTCCTCAGCAATATGAGCCGCCAGGTTCCGGCGGACGATCTGGAACGGATGGAGCGGGTGATCGACTTCGTGGCCGAACACCTGGACGCCGACAAGCTCAAGCGCAATGTTGGCGCACCGCGCGAACACCGCATGCCGCCGCCGGCTTTCCGTTACCAGTTGATGGAAAAAGCCCGTCGTGCCGGCAAGCGCATCGTGCTGCCGGAAGGCAATGAGCCGCGCACCGTCAAGGCCGCCGCTATCTGTCAGGAAAAAGGCATTGCCCACTGCGTGCTGATTGGCAACCGCGCCGAGATCGAACAGATCGCCGAAGCCCAGGGCGTCACCCTGCCCGCTTCGATTGAAATCCTCGATCCCAATGAAGTACGCGGCAATTACATCCAGCCCATGGTGGAACTGCGCAAGGGCAAGGGCCTGAACGCACCGATGGCCGAGCAGCAGCTGGAAGACAATGTGGTACTGGGCACCATGATGCTGGCGCTGGGCGAAGTGGACGGCCTGGTCTCCGGCGCCGTGCATACCACTGCCAACACCATCCGCCCTGCCCTGCAGCTGATCAAGACCGCACCGGAAGCCAAGCTGGTTTCCAGCGTGTTCTTCATGCTGATGCCGGAACAGGTGCTGGTCTACGGCGACTGTGCCGTCAACCCAGACCCGACCGCAGAAGACCTGGCCGACATCGCCATCCAGTCGGCCGACTCCGCCGCCGCCTTTGGCATTCCGCCGCGCGTAGCGATGATTTCCTACTCCACCGGCAGCTCCGGCAGCGGTTCGGATGTGGAAAAAGTGCGCGAAGCCACCCGCATCGCCCGCGAAAAGCGCCCTGGTCTGGAAATTGACGGCCCGATGCAATACGACGCCGCCAGCGTGGAATCGGTAGGCCGTCAAAAGGCCCCGGACAGCACGGTAGCCGGCCGCGCCACCGTGTTTGTATTCCCGGACCTCAACACCGGCAACACCACCTACAAGGCGGTGCAGCGCTCCGCCGGCGTGGTGAGTGTCGGCCCGATGCTGCAAGGCCTGCGCAAGCCGGTCAACGATCTGTCGCGTGGCGCACTGGTGGATGACATCGTCTACACCATCGCCCTGACCGCCATTCAGGCGGACAAGCGCTAAGACCACTCCGGCAGCATCAGCCACCACAACAGCCCGCCCTCACCGGCGGGCTTTTTTACGTGCTGCGCCATTGGCGCAACAACCACACCCCGCCCCATCTCATTGTTTTTAAAAAGCTCTCAAAAAATATCCAGCAAGACGATGCTGCAGATCTGATGCAACAAGACAGCGATCAACTGCCTTTCCGGGACGGATATTGCCGCATTCAAACGGATGTTTTACATTATGACTCGCCTTGTTTTTGAAAAACTGGCAGACAAAACAAAACAATACTTACAAATCAAGCTCTACGAGGGAGAACTCACCGCATGGCTGCCACCACCATTACTGATTGGTTTATTCCGGAAGACATCCGCCAATCACCCGAACTGGCCATCCCGGCCCGCACCACCGTCGGCGTCGGCCTGCTGGCCGGCGGCATCGCCCCGCTGTTTTCCATCGAGTATTTCATGCTGGGCCACAGCGCCATGGGTATAGGCATTGCCCTGGGCGGACTGGGCCTGCTGCTGGGCACCCTGCTGCTCAGACTGACGGGGGCAGTACGCTTCTGTGCCGAATTCATCACCAGCTGCATGTTTGTCATGGTGTGCTGGATGGTGTATGTCAACGGCGGCATCATGTCCACCAGCGTGGTGTGGTTTGCCTCCATCCCGTTTACCGCCATCTTTGTTTCCACCCGCCGCTCGGGCTGGACCTGGATGGCTCTCACCATACTGGCCATCGCCGTGTTTTACCTGCTATCCGGCGACCCTGGCGCCCTGCCCGCCGTCCCCATCGCCCGCGAGGAGATTCCCAAGCTGCAGGCCAAGTCGCTGATCGGCCTGACCATCGTGGTGCTGACGCTGGCCATGGCTTTTGACAAGGCCAAGGTAAAAAGCCTGGAACGACTGGAGCGGGCACGGGCCGAATCCGAGCACGCCAGCCGCGCCATGCGCGAGATGATGGAACAGGTGGCGCGCTCGATTCAGGCCGCTTCCAGCGCCAGCCGCGACATTGCCGACAGCACCGGACTGATGGCGCAGACCATGGCCGAGCAGCGCAGCCGCGCCGAAGACATGATGGTGGTGGCGCAGCAGATGGCGGTAGTCACCGGCCAGAACGCCGCGCAATCCAGCAGCGCCACCCGGCTGGCTGCCACTGCAGGCCAGGCCGCCAATAGTGGTGGCGAGGTGATGGACCAGGCAGTGCGGCAACTGGGCCGGGCCGGCGAGGTGATTTCGCATGCGGCCAGCAAGCTGGAAGACCTCGGCCAGCGCAGTGCCGAGGTCAACGGCATCGTGCAATTGATCCGTGACATTGCCGACCAGACCAATCTGCTGGCACTGAACGCCGCCATCGAAGCCGCCCGTGCCGGCGAAATGGGCCGTGGCTTTGCCGTGGTGGCGGATGAGGTACGCAAGCTGGCCGAACGCACCCAGAACGCCACGCTGGATATCGGCAACAAGATCAAGCTGATCGTGGATGGCACCAATCAGGCCATCGTCGCCATGCGTGACGGCAACGACCAGATGCAGGCCGGCCGCAATAATGCAGTGGAAGCCCAGCAGAACCTGCAGGGCATCATTCAGGAAACCCGCCAGCTGGCCGGCCTGCTCGAACAGGTGGCACAGGCAGAAAACAGCCAGAATCACGGTTTTGCCCAGTTTGCCGGCGACATTACCGCGGTGGGCGAATCCACCCGCTCGCTGTCCACCGAAACCCGCTCCATCGCTGACGCCATCAAGCGGCTGGACCAGCTGCTGGACGAGCTGGGCCGCTCCTCGCAGGCCCAGCACGCCAGCTAGCCACGACCTGGCCCAAACCATCAAACAGACCGCTCTAGGGCGGTCTTTTGCTTTCTGGCGCCTGCCCGGCCTCTGTTATACTGGCTCCCTTCTGTAAACCAGTGCTCTTTGCCCGATGACCACCCCAGTCCAGCAGCTGTCCCAACTGAAAACCCGCCTTGCCCATTGCCTGATCCGCGATCGTCATGTCTTGCGCCGCAAGCTGAACGATGCTGGCGAGCGTCTGAAAAAAGGCCAGCCTGCCGACAAGCAACTGGCCGACATCAGCCAGCAACTGGAGCGCTCGGCCGCCCGTGCCGAAGCACGCCGCAACCATATGCCGCGCCCGCAGTTCGACGACGCCCTGCCGGTCAACCAGAAGCTGGACGATATCAAGGCCGCCATTGCCGGTCATCAGGTGGTGATCATCTGTGGCGAAACCGGCTCCGGCAAAACCACGCAGATTCCCAAGATCTGCCTGGAGCTGGGCCGTGGCGTATACGGGCTGATCGGCCATACTCAGCCACGCCGGCTGGCGGCACGCTCGGTGGCCACCCGTATTGCGCAGGAGCTGGGCTCGCAGCTGGGCGAGCATGTCGGTTTCAAGGTGCGTTTTACCGACAAGCTGTCGGAAAAATCCGTCATCAAGCTGATGACGGACGGCATCATGCTGGCGGAAACCCAGACCGACCGTTATCTGGAAAGCTACGACACCATCATCATCGACGAGGCGCACGAACGCAGCCTCAATATCGACTTCCTGCTGGGCTATCTCAAGCAACTGCTGCCGCGCCGCCCTGACCTGAAAATCATCATTACCTCGGCCACCATCGACGCCGACCGCTTTGCCCGCC
>Ga0187842_1001195_pt1 | contig 12294 bp, 10 predicted proteins | sample SpaLakP09_SKY_41_FD_134514 | JGI IMG/M metagenome (GOLD analysis project Ga0187842, IMG submission 134514) | Oligotrophic lake water microbial communities from Sparkling Lake, Wisconsin, USA - SP09_SKY_41 | ecosystem: Environmental > Aquatic > Freshwater > Lake | place: USA: Sparkling Lake... | reverse complement strand
GGCAGCCAGCGGGTCCAGCGCGGCGTTTCCGCAATGTCGTGCTGCCACAGCGTGGCGCTGACCTCGCAATCAGCGTGGCGCAAGGCGCTACAGGCCTGCTGCAAGGCCAGCGCCTGTGCCGGATCGGCCAGCAACGCACGCACGCGCGCCATGCTGGCGGCATCGGCCCCTGCGCGTCCATGCAGACGCCGGTGCAGCTCCTGCTGGCCGAAGATGCTGGTTTCTTGCGCCAGCACGCCGCTGTACTGCGCCAGCAGCAGATCATTCCAGGTCTGGCCATCCAGCACGCTATCGTCGGCATGCGCAACTAGCCGGTACTGCGCCACATCGCTGGCGGCAAATGGATAGTCGAATAGCGCTTGCGGCGCCGGCAATAGCAGGCGGGACAGTTTTTCAGTCAGGCTCATTTAGCATTCTTGGTTTATGGCTAGACCGACAATTTGCGACACTTGCCTATATATCAAGCACACCAGAGAAAATAATCTCCGGCATACAGTCATAGGCAGTGTTCGCGCCAGCGGACAGGCCGGACGCGCGCGGACAGCGGACAAGTGCAGTAATAGTCAAATAAATCAAGTACTTAGCACGTGGCACGGTTTCTGCATGGAGAGTAGCAAATCTTACTCAGACACCGCCATGATCCGCGATACTTCACAACAGGACACCGTACTCACCGCTCCGGCCGGCCAGCGCCGGCGCCGTTTTCTGCTGCTCGCTGCCGGTGCCGTACTGCTGACAGGCGCCGCCTACGGCGTGCTGCATAGCTGGCGCAGCAGCAGCCATTCCGTCAGCATGGCGCGCCTGCGCATCGCCGAAGTAGGGCGCGGCACGCTGGTACGCGACGCTGCCGTGAACGGCCGCATCGTCGCCGCCGTCAGCCCTACCCTGTATGCCGCTGCACCGGCCACCGTCACGCTCAAGGTAGCCGCCGGCGATACGGTAAAAAAAGGCGATGTGCTTGCCCTGCTGGAATCGCCCGATCTGAGCGATGCGCTCAAACGCGAGCAATCGAGCTATCTGCAGCTGGAAGCGGAAGTGGCACGCCAGCAGATTCTGGCCCGCCAGCAGAAGTTGCTGGCGCGGCGCGATGCCGATACCGCCGAAATCGAGCGGCTCTCGGCCCAGCGCACGCTGGAACGCTACAACGCGGTCTCCAACGAAGGCATCATCGCCAAGATCGAATACCAGAAAGCCAAGGATGCGCTCAACTCGGCCGAAATCCGCGCCCGCCACGCGGCCCAGGCAGCCGAGCTGGAAAGCGATAACGTGGCACTGGCGCTGCAGACCAAGCGCAACGAGCTGGATCGCCAGCGCCTGTCGCTGGCCAATGCCCAGCGCCGGGTCGATGAACTAACCGTGCGCGCGCCTGTCGATGGCTTCATCGGCACGCTGTCGGTGGCCAACCGCAGCGTGGTGCCGGCCAATGCGCCGCTGATGACGCTGGTCGATCTGTCGCGCCTCGAAGTGGAACTGGAAATACCGGAAACCTATGTCGCCGATCTCGGTCTGGGCATGCACGCCGAGGTCGATTTTGGCGCCGGCCGCGCCACCGGCACGCTGTCGGCGCTCTCGCCCGAAGTCGTCAAGAATCAGGTGCTGGCACGGGTGCGCTTCGATAAAGAGCAGCCCGCCGGCCTGCGCCAGAACCAGCGCGTCAGCGCCCGTCTGCTGATCGACGAACGTGCCAACACGCTGATGCTGGCCCGCGGACCGTTCGTCGAATCGGAAGGCGGGCGCTATGCCTACGTGGTACGCAACGGCATCGCCGCGCGTACCGCCATCAAGCTGGGTGCCACCAGCATCAGCAACGTCGAAATCCTCAGCGGCCTGCAAGCGGGCGACAAAGTCGTCATTGCCGGTACCGAATCCTTCGAGAACGCCGCGCGCGTCTCGATCAATCCATAACCTCACGAGGCCTGCCATGCTGCGCATGAAAAACCTGAGCAAAATCTACCGCACCCACATGATCGAAACCCACGCCTTGCGCGGCTTCGAGATCAACGTCCAGCAGGGCGAGTTCGTCACCGTGACGGGACCTTCCGGCTCCGGTAAGACCAGCTTCCTCAACATCGCCGGTCTGCTGGAGGAATTCACCGACGGCGAATACATACTCGATGGCATCAACGTCAAAGGCATGGACGACAACGCCCGTTCGCGCCTGCGCAATGAAAAACTGGGCTTCATTTTCCAAGGCTTCAACCTGATTCCCGACCTGTCGCTGTTCGATAACGTCGATGTGCCGCTGCGCTACCGCGGCTTCAATTCAGCCGAACGCAAGGAGCGCATCGAAGACGCGCTGGCCAAGGTAGGACTGAGCTCGCGCATGAAACACTACCCGGCCGAGCTGTCCGGCGGTCAGCAGCAGCGCGTGGCCATCGCGCGCGCGCTGGCCGGCTCACCCAAGCTGCTGCTGGCCGACGAACCGACCGGCAACCTCGATACTCAGATGGCGCGCGGCGTGATGGAACTGCTGGAAGAAATCAATGCACAGGGCACTACCATCCTGATGGTCACGCACGATCCGGAACTGGCGGTGCGCTCGCAGCGCAATGTGCACATCATCGACGGACAAGTGGCCGATCTAGTACGCAAGGCGCCCACGCTGGTCCAGCCCCACAGCCACACCGCATAAGGAGCGCAGCATGTTCCAGTACTACTTCATGCTCGGCCTGCGCAGCCTGCGCCGCAATCCGGCCCTGACAGCGCTGATGGTGCTGACGCTGGCCGTGGGCGTAGCCGCCAGCATCGCCACCCTGACCATCCTGCACGTGATGTCGGGCGACCCGATACCGCACAAGAGCGACCGCCTGCTGGTGCCGGTAATCGACAATGGCCCGCTGGCCGGCTACACGGCTGGCGACGAACCCAACGACCGCCAGCTCAGCTACCGCGATGCCACCAATCTGCTGGCCAACAAGGTGGCCGGGCGCAGCACCGCGCTGTATGGCATCAGCGTAGCGGTGGAACCGGCACGCAAGGATCTGCCGCTGTTCAATGCCCGCGGTCTGGCCGCCACCAGCGATTTCTTCAACATGTTCGAAGTACCGTTCCGCTACGTCAGGGCTGGAGTCCGGCCGAAGACAAGTCTGCCGCCGACGTGGTGGTACTGAGCCGCAAGCTGGCCGAGAAGCTGTATGGCGACAGCGATCCGGTCGGCCAGCGCCTGCGCATCAACGGCCAGCAGTATCAGATCACCGGCGTGCTCGATACCTGGAACGTGGTGCCACGCTTCCACCGCATCATCGGTACACCGGATGGTGCATTCGGCGACGAAGACGAACTGTATCTGCCGTTTGCCACCAGCGTGCGGCATGAAACACAGCGCAACGGCAATTCCAGCTGCAGCGGCGATATCGCCCCCGGCTATCAGGCCTACCTCGATTCGGAATGCACCTGGATACAGTTCTGGTTCGAACTGCGCAGCGCGCGCGAACGGGGCGCCCTGCAGGATTACCTGAACAGCTACGCCACCGAACAGCGCAAGCTGGGCCGCATGCAGCGGCAGGCGCCCAACAAGCTGTACGACGTACGCGAATGGCTCGACTATATGAAGGTAGTCGGCAACGACAACAAGCTGTCGGCATGGCTGGCCTTTGGCTTCCTGGTCCTGTGTCTGGTGAATACCATCGGCCTGCTGCTGGCCAAGTTCTCCGTGCGCGCTGCCGAAGTCGGCATACGCCGCGCGCTGGGCGCTTCGCGGCGTGAAATCTTCCAGCAGTTCCTGATCGAGACCACCGTAATCGGGCTGGCCGGCGGCCTGCTAGGCCTGCTGCTGGCCTTCGGTGCGCTGGCCCTGATCGCCATGCAGTCAAAAGCGTTGACGGTAGTGGCCCACATGGACTGGCAGATGCTGTTGCTGACCTTTGCCCTGTCCGTGCTGGCAGCGGTAGTGGCCGGGCTGCTGCCGACGTGGCGCGCCTGCCAGACCACCCCGGCCCTGCAACTGAAATCCCAGTAACGCATATCCACGCTGTTACCTACCAGACTTAAGGAATACTGCACCATGCAACTGCATCCCATACTGTCTGCGCTGATGCGCAACAAGACCGGCCCGCTACTGGTAGCCGTACAGGTTGCGCTCAGTCTGGCCATCCTCGCCAACGCCTTGCACATCGTGCAGGTGCGGCAGGCCGTGGCCAGCCGTTCCAGCGGTATCGAACACGAGACCGATGTATTCTCGCTGCAGATACGCCATCTCGACCACCGCGACCATCAGGCCCAGCTCAATGAACAGCGGCGCGAAACGGCTGCCTTGCGTGCCGTGAGCGGTGTCCAGTCGGTGTCTTACACCACCCAGATGCCGCTGTCACGCTCGGGCAACTACTCCGGCCTGTCGCTGGACCGCAAACAGGTCACTTCCAGCGTCTCGGCCACTACCTACTACTCACCCGATTCGCTGATCCACACCTGGGGCCTGCAGCTGCACGAAGGGCGCGACTTCCAGCCCGGCGAGGTGCCCGAGATCGATACCAACACCAGCCAGGACTATCCGCACAGCGTGATCATCACGCGCCAGCTGGGAGCGAAGTTGTGGCCCGATAGCGGCAGCTATCTGGGCAAGACGGTGTACTACGGCACTGGTGCCAGCGCCAAGGAGCTGCGCGTAGTGGGCGTGGTGGCAAGGCTGCAAACGCCGGGCGCCCAGATCACCGAGCAGGCCGATTTCTCCATTCTGTTACCGGCCCGTCTGACTGGCGAAGATCTCTCCACCTACACCCTGCGCACCGAACCGGGCCAGCTGGACCGGGTGATGAAGGAAGCTGAAACAGCGCTGCGCAATTCCTCGGCCACGCCTGTCATCACGCGCCTGCAATCGGTCAGCGAAATGCGGCGCGACCGCTATCGCGCCGATCAGGCACTGGCGTGGATGCTGGTCACCGTCAGCGTGCTGCTGTTGCTGATCACGGCCAGCGGCATTGTCGGCATGGCCAGCCTGTGGGTGACCCAGCGCCGCAAACAGATCGGCGTGCGGCGGGCGCTCGGTGCGCGTCGCAGCGATATCCTGCGCTATTTCGTTACGGAGAATCTGCTCATCACCAGCGCTGGCGTGGTAGCCGGTGTGCTGCTGGCACTGGCGCTGAACCAGCTGCTGGTCAGCCAGCTGGAGCTGCCACGCCTGCCCGCCGGCTACCTGCTGGCCGGCGCTGGCCTGCTGTGGGCGCTGGGCGTGGCCGCCGTGTACGGGCCAGCGTGGCGCGCCGCCAGCATTTCGCCCGCCACCGCCACCCGCAGTACCTGACACAGTAGCTGAACCCTGTGCTGCGGGCATCCCCGCCCGCAGCATGACAATGATATGCTTGCAACATGCCTACCGTTTTAATCATCGACGACAACGCTGCTGTCGCCATCGCACTGGAAGTCCTGTTCTCGCTGCACGAGATCGTGGCACTGCGCGCTGCCACGCCGGAAGAAGGGCTGGCCCTGCTGGCGCGCCACCCGGTCGATCTGGTGATACAGGATATGAACTTCAGCGCTGACACTACCTCAGGCGAGGAAGGCACGGCGCTGTTCCGCGCCATCCGCGCGCGCTATCCCGATCTGCCCATCATCCTGCTGACGGCATGGACCCATCTCGATGCGGCCGTGGAGCTGGTCAAGGCCGGTGCCGCCGACTACCTGGCCAAGCCGTGGGATGACCACCGCCTGATCGCCACCGTCAACAACCTGATCGACCTGGGCCGCACCAGGCGCGCCCTGCAGCAGCGCCTGCAAAACGAGCAGCGCCAGCGCCACGCACTGGAAAGCGAATACGATCTGCGCGGCATGGTGTGGCAGGACCCGGCCACGGAGCGGGTGATCCATCTGGCCTGCCAGGTAGCGCGGGCCGACGTGCCGGTGCTGATCAACGGCCCGAATGGCACGGGCAAGGAAGGCATAGCCGCCATCATTCAGGCTAATTCCAGCGTGCGCAACGGCCCCTTCGTGGTGCTCAACTGCGGCGCGCTGCCGTCCGAGCTGATCGAAGCAGAACTGTTCGGCGCCGAAGCCGGCGCCTACACGGGCGCTTCGCGTGCACGCGAAGGCAAGTTCGAAGCGGCCGACGGCGGCACACTGTTTCTCGACGAAATCGGCAACCTGCCGCTGGCTGGCCAGATGAAGCTGTTGCGGGTGCTGGAAACGGGACGCTTCGAACGGCTCGGGTCCAACCGCGAACGGCAGGTGAAAGTGCGCGTCATCAGCGCCACCAATGCCGACCTGCCCGCCATGATCCGCGCCGGCAGCTTCCGCGAAGACCTGTTTTACCGCCTCAACGTGATCGAACTCAAACTGCCACCACTGGCGGCGCGCCCGGCCGACATCCTGCCGCTGGCGCGTCACTTCCTCGGTGCCCAGGCGCGCCCCCTGCATGCTTCGGCGCAGGCAGCACTGCTGGCACATAACTGGCCCGGCAATGTGCGCGAACTGAAGAACGTCATGGCGCGCGCCGCCCTGCTGGCCAGCGGCGACGCCATCAAGGTGGCCGATCTGGGCCTGCCGGCGGCAGGCAATGAAGATGCCGTGCGCGAGCCGGACCGCGACGCCATCGGGCTGGCACTGAGCCGCGCCGGCGGTGTGGTGGCACAGGCTGCCGCCGAACTGGGGCTGTCGCGCCAGGCGCTGTACCGCCGCATGGAGCGGCTGGGCATCGCCCGTCCCTGATGCTGCGCCCTGCCTCGCGCCGCCCGCCCATGCGGCTCTCGCTGCTGACGCGCTGGACGGCCATGATCGCCACCCTGCTCACACTGGGCATGCTGATCGCGCTGGCCCTGCTGCACTACCTGCCGGACCAGCCGTGGCTGGTACTGGCGATCTGCCTGCTGTGCGTGCTCCCTATCGGTATCATCACCATCCGCGCCCAGCTGGAAACCATGCTGTCGCTATTCCGCGCCTTGAGCGGCACCGTCACCAGCTATCGCGACGGCGACTTTTCCTTCAGCCTGCACTGGCCGCAGAACGATGAGCTGAGCGATCTGGTGGCCGCCCACAATGCGCTGGGCGATGTGCTGCGTCAGCAGCGGCTCGATCTGGTGCAACGCGAACTGCTGCTCGACACCATGGTGCAGAACACCCCCGTCGCCATGCTGCTGCATAACGACAGCGGCACCATCGTGTACGCGAATATCGCGGCGCGCCAGCTGCTGCATCAGGGTCACAAGCTGGAAGGCCATAAACTCGAAGCCATCCTTGCACAAGCCGCACCAGCGCTGCGCGAAGCGCTGGACCGCGGTGGTGACGGGCTGTTCACCGGCAGCGGCGCCGATCCGGCCGAGCAGGCCGAAGACGAGGACGTGTTCCATCTGGCGCGCCGGCGCTTCCACCTGAATGGCCGCCAGCACGAATTGCTGCTGCTGCGCCAGCTGACCATGGAACTGCGCCGGCAGGAGGTGCAGACCTGGAAAAAAGTCATACGGGTAATCAGCCACGAACTGAATAACTCGCTGGCACCCCTCACTTCGCTGGCCCATTCCGGCGCCGAGCTGGTAAGACGTGGTCAGACCGACAGGCTGCCGCAGATACTGGCCACCATCGAGGAGCGCACACGCCATCTGGAGAGCTTCATCCTCGGCTATGCGCGCTTCGCCAAGCTGCCTGCGCCGCATGTGACGCCGCAAAGCTGGGACGAGTTTCTGGCGCGGCTGGGCGAACTGGTGGCCTTCAGGCTGCTCGGCAAGCCACCGGCCGAAGCGGCCAGCTTCGATCCGGCCCAGTTGCAGCAGGCCTTGCTCAACCTGCTCAAAAACGCCCACGAATCCGGCTCGGCGGCCGACGCCGTGGCACTCGAAGTACGTCCGCTACCGGGCGCCGTACGCATCGACGTGCATGACCGCGGTCCCGGCATGAGCGATACGGTGCTGGCCAACGCGCTGGTTCCGTTCTATTCCACCAAACGCAGCGGTACCGGACTGGGGCTGGCCCTGGCGCGCGAAATCGCCGAAGCCCATGGCGGCCGCATCCTGCTGGCCAACCGCGCTGGCGGCGGCCTGAGCGTCACTCTATTTCTGCCAGTGTCTGCAACGCACCACTAAGCATGCAGGCGTGGCATGATTTGCGCATGATGTTTTGCACAACAGAAATTGTATTTTGGAAAATATTCTCCATTTAGCCCCTCAGTTAGGCGCGCGCTATCAGCGCCATCATTCCCATAAAAAAATAGCGAATTGACATGCAAAAACCACAGGCGTACTTTGACTCCGCAGTCAATGTTTTCGGGTTTTTCAAAAATCTCACTAAGCGGGGATCACATGAAATTAACTTCACTTCTGGCAGCCGGGCTATTAGCTGCCGCCGCAGGCAGCGCCTGTGCCAACGATTACACCGCAGCAACAGTGGCCATGGTAGGCGGCCCGACTAACTGGACCATCTCCTTTGGTACTTCTCACGATGACGGTCTAGCCTTCACAGATACCTATACTTTCACTTACTCCGGTCTACCAGGAGCAGCCACCGGATATTTCCTCAACGTCGCATCGCCGGCAGGTGATCTGGACTTCAGCTCCGCCAAACTGAACGGCGCAGAACTTGGGCCCATCAATTCCGGCCCCATGTCCGGCATCATCACTTTCAATCACTCGGTTTCCGGCCTCATCACGCTGGTTATCAAAGGCACCGATCAAGGCACCGGCAGCTATGCCGGCACGCTGGATATTTCAGCCCCCGTTCCTGAACCTGCCACTTACGGCATGATGCTGGGCGGCCTGGCCCTGCTGGGTGTAGTCGCACGACGCCGCAAAGGCTAACCCCCAACAAGACGCTACGGCGTCTTTTTTTTTGGGCTGCGCCGGCCGGCTGCTAAACTGCCGGCATGAAACTCTCCACTAAAACCCGCTACGACGCCCCCGGCCACCCGCCGGCCACCATCACCGAATTCCAGGGCGTACGCAGCCTGCATCTGGGCACCTCCTGGGTGCAGGGCGCCATGCGCATCGCCAAGCCCGACCAGATCGAACTCGAATACGTCCAGATGATGATGATGTGGCTGCTGTTCAATCCGCAGCCGCGCCAGGTGGTGCAGCTAGGGCTGGGCAGTGCTGCACTCACCAAGTTCTGCTACCGCCGCCTGCCGGATACCCGTGTTACCGCCATCGAACTCAACCCGAACGTGATCGCCATGTGCGAAGCCCAGTTCGCCCTGCCGCCGAATGACGAACGGCTGCAGGTGCGGGAAATGAATGCGATGGATTTCGTGCTCGACCCTGCCAACCACGGCAAGGTGGATATCCTGCAGGTCGACCTGTACGACGAGGAGGCGCGCGGTCCCGTGCTGGACTCGCCCGAGTTCTACCAGGCCTGCTACGACTGTCTGAGCGAAGACGGCATGATGACCACCAATGTGTTCGGCGACTTTTCCAACTACGACAAGAATCTGCAAGCCATGGAGCAGGTGTTCGATGCCGTGGTCTGGTTACCGGAAGTACATGATGCCAACATGATCGTAATCGCCTTCAAGCGTGCACCCGTGCTTGATTTCAGCGTGCTGTACGAACGGGCCGGAGCCATCAAGAAAGCCTATAACCTGCCCGCCAAATCGTGGGTGAACGGGCTAAAAGGCTGGATGCTAGATCAACATTGAAGAGCGCCCTATTGCGGCGCACGGCGGGCCGGTATGTGGTGGATTTGCACCATTTTTCAGCAAAAAATGGAGCATCCATCGAACATAATACGGCATGCACCAATTTAAAGCACGAAAAATTGCCGGATGTGCAGAATCCGCAACAAAGCGGGGCATCCACAATTGCGGCACTGCAAAAACTACCGTTAGTATTTTTCTCCGGCCTGCGCCAGTCACTGCTCCGCAGGTTCCAACTAGAAAGAGAAAACGATGAAAAGAGCACCGCAATTCCAACGCACGCTGCTGGCAGCCGCCGTTCTGGCCCTGTCCACCGGCTACGCCAGCGCCGACGGCAATGACGCCCCGGCCGAACAAACCGTAGTGGTACTGGGCTCGCGCTCGGTAGCCAAAACTGCCCTCGACACGGCTGCGCCGGTAGGCCTGATCAGCCTGAAAGACATGCAGACCGCCGGCCCGCTGGAGCTGGGCAAGCTGCTGCAGACGCTGGACCCGTCCTTCAACTTCTCCAGCACCTTCATCAGCGACGGTACCGATTCGATCCGTCCGGCCACCCTGCGTTCGCTCGGCCCTGATCAGGTGCTGGTACTGGTGAACGGCAAGCGCCGCCACCAGCAGGCCCTGCTCAACGTGCAGCAGACCATAGGCCGCGGTTCGGCCGGTACCGACATCAACGCCATTCCGCTGGGCGCCATCCACCACATCGAAGTGCTGCGGGATGGCGCGGCCGCCCAGTACGGTTCGGACGCGATCGCCGGCGTAATCAACATCGTGCTGAAGTCGCAAGTCAATGAAACCCAGGTTAGCGGCAGCGTCGGCACCACCTCGGAAGGCGACGGCGACCTGTACTCGGCCAGCACCAACACCGGTTTTGCGCTGGGCCAGGACGGCGGTTTCCTCAACCTGACGGCCGAAGCGCGCAAACGCGGCGAAACCAACCGCGCCGGCGTCGACTCGCTGCGCGTCAATCCGCCGCGCGTCACCCAGCACATTGGCGACAGCAATACCAAGGACGGCTACCTGTGGTGGAACGGCTCGCTGCCGATCGACAAGGCCAGCGATTTCTATGCCTTCGGCGGCGTTTCCAAACGCAAGAGCGATTCCTTCGGCTTCTTCCGTTCGGCCGGCGACGACCGCACCGTGGCCTCGGTATCGCCTGACGGCTACCTGCCAGCCATCCACAGCACCATCAAGGATGCTTCGTTCGCCTTCGGCTACCGCCGCGATCTGGCCAACGACTGGAAAGCCGACATCAGCATCAACTACGGCGCCAGCGAACTGGCCTTCCATGAATCGGACAGCCTGAACGTCAGCTACTGGTACGTGAAAAAAGCCGATGGCAGCATCTACGGCGAATCGCCGCGCGAAGCCGATACCGGCACGCTGAAATTCAACCAGACCACCTTCAATGCAGACCTCAAAGGTCCGGTGCAGGTAGGCGGCAGCAGCATCTTCGTCGCCACCGGCTTTGAATACCGCGCCGACAACTACCAGATCATCGCCGGCGATCCGGTGTCCTACCAGTATGGCCGCACCAACAACCCGGCCATCGTCATCAAAACCCCTAGCGGCGCTACTGCCGCTTCGGGCATACAGGGCTTCCCCGGCTACACGCCTGCCACCGCAGTCGATTCGGGCCGCCACAACATCGCCCTGTTCCTCGACGCCGAACACAAACCCGTCAACGAGCTGACGCTGGGCGGCGCGGTGCGCTACGAAAAATACTCGGACTTCGGCAGCACCGTTACCGGCAAGCTGAGCGCCCGCTTCGACCCGACCAAGCAGTTCGGCCTGCGCGGCAGCCTGTCCACCGGCTTCCGTGCACCGAGCGTGCAGCAGGAGTTCTACAGCTCGGTTTCGACCAACCTGAATAACGGCGTGCTGACCGAGACGCTGACGGCACGTCAGGGCAGCGCTGTGACCAAGGCTTTCGGCATCGCTCCGCTGAAAGAAGAAACCTCGACCAACGGCAGCATCGGCATGGTGCTGCGCCCGGCCAGCAATATGTCGCTGACGGCTGACCTGTACGAAATCAAGATCAAGGACCGCATCGTGTTCTCGAGCGAGATCGCACCGGAAGCCAACGGCGGCCCGATTGCCAACATCCTCAAACCGCTGGGCGTAGGCCAGGCACAATTCTTCACCAACGCGGTCGACACCCGTACCCGTGGTCTGGACATCGTGGCCGAGCACACGTCCAAGTTTGCCGCTTCCACCCTGGTGCTGTCCGGCCAGCTGGGCTTCAACAAGACCGAAGTCACCAAGCGTCACTCCACCTCCAGCGTACTGACCGGCGAACAGCTGTTCGACCAGTCGCAAGTGACCCTGATCGAGCACGGCCAGCCACGCAAACACCACGTGGTTGCTGCCGACTACACGGCCGGCCAGTGGAACCTGAACACGCGCGCCAACTACTACGGCGAAGTGGAAGCAGAAAACTTCAGCCCGCTGCAGAAGTGGGATGCGCGCTGGCTGGTGGACGCCTCGGTGCGTTATGCCTACACCAAGCGTACCTTCTTCAGCGTGGGCGTGAACAATCTGTTCAACCAGACGCCATCGAACTGGACCAACGGCGGCGTGTTCCCGCAACTGGGCTTCACCAAGTGCTGGGAAACCTGCCCTATCGGCGTGAACGGCCGTTCGCTCTACGTACGCGCCGACACCGCCTTCTAAGCAGTCATCGTCGCTACGGGATGGGCAACTGGCAGCGCTGCTGCCAGTTGCCGCACCAGTGGTTCCATCTGCTC
>Ga0187842_1001191_pt1 | contig 12307 bp, 10 predicted proteins | sample SpaLakP09_SKY_41_FD_134514 | JGI IMG/M metagenome (GOLD analysis project Ga0187842, IMG submission 134514) | Oligotrophic lake water microbial communities from Sparkling Lake, Wisconsin, USA - SP09_SKY_41 | ecosystem: Environmental > Aquatic > Freshwater > Lake | place: USA: Sparkling Lake... | reverse complement strand
GTCGCTGACCGGTGCGAAGGCCTTCATCCGTACCAACCCCTGGCTGGTGGAGTCGCACGACATCGCCAGCAGCGACAGCACCGGCGCGATCACACTCAAGGGACTTGCAACCTATGCGCCGCAGGCCGGGCAAGGTTTCTTCGTCGAGGGCAAGCTGGCCCTGTTGGACGTGGCCGGCGAGTGGTACCACGACGCCACGACCGGGCAGCTCTTCGTGTGGACGCCGAACGGCCAGAGTCCCACGACCGGCGTTCTTGAATCGGCCCAACGCCCGGTGGGTGTCAAGGTTTCGAAGATCGCCGGGGCGCGCGTCGACAACATCACCTTCGAACGCCAGACGGGGCAGGCCATCTACATCGTCGACGCCCAGCGCACCGCCGTGACCGAAGTGACCTCGCGCGACGCGGGCTCGACGGCCATCCTGATTGAAGGTACCAGCACCGGCCGCTCCAACGGGAGCACGGTCGACCGCGCGACCATCACGAACGCCGGGACCATGGGTATCGATGCGGCCAGCGTCGGCGTGCGCGTGGCCGACAGCGTCATCGAAGGTACGGGGATGGGGCCTTCGGGGAGCGGCGTGTCGGCGGGCGTGTATATCCGGTCCGTTGGCGGGGTGGTGAAAGACAACCGCATCACCAACTCGGCCTTCGCCGCCATCATTCCTGGCAATGCCACCGGCCTGACCATCTCGGGCAACACGCTCACCCAGGCCTGCAAGCGCTTCACCGACTGCGGCGCGATCTACTCGGGCGGCGCGCCAAGCGCTGCCCAGCGCAGCACGATCGTGTCGAACGTCATCAGCGACATGGTGCCCAATCCCGAGGGTGCGGTCGGCGGAGCCACGACGCTCGTCGCCGGCATCTACCTCGACGAAGCGAGCTCTACCCACGACGTCACGAACAACATGATCAGCCGCACCGGCGTCGGCATCAACCTGCACAACAGCAGCAACCACTCCGTGCAACTCAACCGCGTCTGGCTGACCGACCGTGCCTCCATCCGCCTTCACAACAGCAGCCCAACCGAGACGGTGCGCGGCAACGTGATCCAGGACAACGAACTCTTCGCATCCGTCCATCTGGAGGCGTCGACCCCCGCGACCACCGCGCCAACGACCCGTCAGGTCTATGCGCAGGAATGGGTGCATGGCAGCAACGCGGCGTTGATGTTCACGGGCGTCAACCCCAACGTCTCGCGCCGCAACGTGACCGCCACCATGAGCCAACCTGCCCTCGTGCGCTGGTCGCTGCTCAGCGGCTGGACCCATCAGACGCTCGATGCCGCGCAATGGGGCGCCTACGGGACCAGCGAGACGACCAAGGCGGCCTACGCGGCGCGGCCTTTCGTCGTCACCTCCGGCGGTGCAAACCTGGTCCAGGACAGCCTGCTGCAAACCGCTGGCGTGAGCTGGCTGTTCTGGTCGCCGACGCCTGCTGCGGGCGGAAAGATGACGTACAGCACCTGCGGCACTTCCGGCTGCGCCGACTTCGCGCCCGGCTCGACCAGCGACTTCCTGATGAGCAACACCTTCCAGATGTCCAGCGCGACCGGCTCCAACCTCTACCACCTGCGTGTACGCGCGCAGGCCCTGGTAGCGGGCGCCAACCTGACGATGGCCATCAACCGCGCGGGCGGTGACTGGGCGCAACTTGGGCTGGTGCTGATGTCCCAACCTATCGACAACGCCGTCGAGACCTCGGTCGACGCGCTGTTCAATGCCACCAGCAGCGACGTGGCACGCCTGAACCTGACTGGGCTGGCCGGCAAGTCTGTACGGCTTCGCGACGTGACCGTGGCGCAGGTTGGCGCGTATGAATTGATGGCTCCAAGCCGCGAATCGACCTTGCTGTCCAACGAGACGGCGGTCGCGAAAAGCATCGCCTGCCCGTCGACCCTGCTGCGCACCTGCGTCGTCTCGGACCTTGCCGGTCAGCCGGTCACCTGGCCCGTCACGCTGGCACCGAACACCTCGAAGGTGGTGGTAAGTGCCGACGCCAAGTGGAAGCCCTGAGCGGTCAAGCGGGCAAGGTCAACGCCTTCGACAGCCTTGACACGGATGGCGCGCAGCGCAATGCGATTCGCCCCAGGGCGCTGATCCCGCGTCATGGCTTCCATCGTTCATCTGCGCTCAACACCACTCTGGCGGTGTTCGGAGCGAGCGTGACGGGCCAGGTGACCGCTTGGCCGGTGAGGTCGGACACGGTGCATGTCCGCAAGACTGTCGATGGGCAGTCCAGGTTCTTCGCTGCGCCGGTCTCGTTGACCAGCAGCACGGATTCACGGGCGGGCGACAGCAGTTCGTAGCTTCTGACCGGCGCAACGGTCACCTCCCGCAACCGCACCGTCTGGCCCGCCAGCCCCGAGAAGTTCAATCGAGCCTGGTCGCTGGAGGTCGCGTTGAACAACGCACCGACGATCACCTGAGTGCCGCTGATCCGCTGGTCGGTCAGCACCACGCCAAGCTGGGCGAAGTCGCCGCCATCGCGGTTGACCGCCATCGTCAACATTGCGTCCGAAGTGATGCCGTCGGCGCGCACCTGCAACTGGTACAAGTTGCCGGCGCTCGTGGCCGACATGCGGAACGCGCTGCTCGTCAGGAATGCGCTGGTGCTGCCAGGGCTGAAGTCGGCACAGCCTTCGGCGGCGCAGGTCCCGAACGTCAGCGAACCCGTCGGCCCAGCCGTGGCCGACTGCAGCAACCAGCCGACGCCGGCCGCCTGGAACCTGCTGTTCTGGATGAGGTTGGCACCACCGTCCGTGACGATGAAGGGCCGCGCGGGATAGACGACCTTCACGGTCTCTGCGGCGGCCAGCGTGGCCCAGCGGGTCTGGTCGAGCTCCTCGGGCGTGAAGCCGCTGATCAAGCGCCAGCGCAGAGCCGATGCCGAGGTCAGGCTTGCCACGCTGTTGCGGCGCACGACATTGGGTGCAGTGCCGCTGAACATCAGCCTCGCATCGCTCGGATGCACCCAGTCCTGCGCGTAAACAATGCGGCGCGTGGGCGCCGTGGTGGCAGGCACCGAGGCGTCAAGGTGGCTGGATGCATACAGGGAGTTGTCCTGGATGACGTTGCCGCGCACGGGGTCCACCGCCAGGCTGTTGTGCACGCGGATGGACGACTGGTCCGCCAGCCAGACATGGTTCGACTGAACCAGGTGGTTCGCGCTGTTGTGCAGGTTGATGCCGACGCCAACCCGGCTGATCATGTTGCCCAGCAGGTCGTGGCCCGAGCTGCCTTCGTCCAGATAGATGCCGGCCACCAGCGCCGCCGCCCCGCCGACCGCACCTTCCACATTCGCCACCAGGTCGCTGACCGCATTGGACGAGATGGACGTGCGTTGGGCCGCGCCCGGGGCGCCAGCGGAATAGATCGCGCCGCAATCGGTGAAGCGGCGGCAGGCCCGCACCAGCGAGTTGCCCGACACCGTGACGCCGCTGGCGTTGGACAGCAGGATGGCCGCGAAGGCCGAGTTGGAGATACGGTTGTCGCGCACGAAGCCACCCGTGGACTTCATGTAGACCCCGGCCGACACGCCGGTGTCGCTGCCACCCAGGCCGGTGCCGTCGATCAAGTTGCCGACGATCTCGACGCCAGGGCTGGCCGCATGGATGCCGTCGACGCCGACGGCGCTGATCGTGCTGCGCTGCACGCTGGTGCCGGTCGATTGGTTGCTGCTGACGCCGTCGATCAAGATGCCGTACACGCCCGCATCGCGCGCCTGCACCTCGGTCACCATGGTTCTCTGCGCATCGGCGATGTGCAGGCCTGCCTGCGCATGCTTCTCGAACGCGATCCGATCAACGCGAGTGCCGGAGACGCCCGAAATCTTCAAGCCGAAATCCCGCTCCACGCTATCCAGCACGGCCGCTGCGGGACTGCCGCCATCGGGCATCCAGACATACAACCGGCCGGCGGCTGCGTCATGGAACCATTCTCCCGGCGTGTCGATCAATGCCAGGTTCCCCTCGACGAAGAAGCCCTCGTCAGCCGTGAGCGCATAGCTTGGGCGCGTCGTCAGCGTGATGGCGCCGGTGCCGTCCGAGCTCGCCACATCCCGGGACTCGACAAGCCAGGGACTGGTGCGGATGTAAGCCTTGGCTCCCGCCAGATTGATACCCGCCAAGGCGCTGGCATCGGGCGCCTTCATCACCAGTTTCGTGACGCTGGGCACCGAATCGATCAGCGAAAACTCCCGCCCGATGCCGCCGTAGTTCGGGTAGCGGGCCCGGGTCAGCTTGCTGCCGTTCAAGTACAGGGCGGTGACTGGCTGGGACCAGTTCGTCACATAGACCGGTTTGCCGGCAAAACCGGCGGCCAGGGTCCACGTCCTTCCCGACAAGGGATTCGCGCCAGAAATGATGGGGCGGTTGGCCGAAGTGCAATCCCCCCAGGCGCCGACCGTGGCGCCACCTTCAGGCACGTTGGCGCCTGACAGGGTGATCGACTCGCGCCACGTACCGCCGCATTTCAGCAGTAGCGAGTCGCCGGATGCCAGGACCTGCATGCTGGCTCGGGCCAGCGTCTTCCATGGCGAAATCTGGCTACCTGCCGCTGAATCGTTGCCAGCATCCGCATCCACGAACCAACTGCGCGCTGGTGCAGGCGTGACTGGCGCTGGCTCCGAAGGCGCGCCGCCGCTGCCGCCGCCACAACCCGAAATAACCACAGCTGCGAGCAAGGCCGCGATGCCTGCTCGCGGCATCGCGCGCGCGATCTGGACCTGCCGTTCATTCGGGGGCATGGCGCGGGCTCCATATTGATGCGATCAGACCTGATACGGCACTTGATGGGCAAAGGCCGTGCCTGATGCTATCGGCGCCGACCGAGCACTCGCCGGCTTGACGTCACCTGGTCCGCCCAGCGGGATTCACTCCCACTCGATGGTCGCGGGCGGCTTGCTGCTGACGTCGTAGGTCACGCGGTTGATGCCCCGCACCTCGTTGATGATGCGGCCGCTGGTCTTCTTCAGCAGCGCGTAGGGCAGCTCGGCCCAATCGGCGGTCATGAAGTCGCTGGTCTGCACCGCGCGCAGGGCCACGACGTAGTCGTAGGTGCGGCCGTCGCCCATGACACCCACGCTCTTCACCGGCAGGAAGACGGCAAAGGCCTGGCTCGTCAGCGCGTACCAGCTCTTGCCGGTGGCCGGGTCGATGGTGTTGCGCAGCTCTTCGATGAAGATCGCGTCGGCGCGGCGCAGCAGGTCGGCGAAGTCCTTCTTGACCTCGCCGAGGATGCGCACACCCAGGCCCGGGCCGGGGAAGGGGTGGCGGTAGACCATGTCGGCGGGCAGACCCAGCGCCACGCCCAGCGCCCTCACCTCGTCCTTGAACAGCTCGCGCAGCGGCTCCAGCAGCTTGAGCCCCAGCGTCTCGGGCAGGCCACCGACGTTGTGGTGGCTCTTGATCGTGGTGGCCTTCTTGGTCTTGGTACCGCCGCTCTCGACCACGTCGGGATAGATGGTGCCCTGGGCCAGCCACTTGGCGTTCTTGAGCTTGCTCGCTTCCGCCTGGAAGACCTCGACGAACTCGGCGCCGATGATCTTGCGCTTGCGCTCAGGGTCTGTCACGCCGGCCAGCTTGCCCAGGAAGACGTCGCTGGCGTCGACGCGGATCACCTTGGCATGCAGGCGGCCGACGAACATGTCCATCACCATGTCGCCCTCGTTCAGGCGCAGCAGGCCGTGGTCGACGAAGACGCAGGTGAGCTGGTCGCCGATGGCGCGGTGGATCAGCGCCGCAGCCACGCTGGAATCGACGCCGCCGGACAGGCCGAGGATGACTTCCTCGTCACCGACCTGCTCGCGGATGCGCGCGACGGCCTCGTCGATATAGCTGCCCATCTGCCAGTCGCCCTCGCAGCCGGCGATGTCGCGCACGAAGCGGCGCAGCAGTGCGTCGCCCTGCACCGTGTGTGTCACCTCGGGGTGGAACTGCACCGCGTAGTAGCGCTTCTCTTCGTTGGCCATGCCGGCAATCGGGCAGCTGGGCGTGGAGGCCATCAACTTGAAACCCGGCGGCATCGCCGTGACCTTGTCGCCGTGGCTCATCCAGACTTTCAGCATGCCGTGACCCTCGGGCGTCTCGAAGTCCTGGATGCCGTCGAGCAGCTGAGTGTGGCCATGCGCACGCACCTCGGCATAGCCAAACTCGCGGTGGTCGGAGGCCTCGACCTGACCGCCCAACTGCACGGTCATCGTGAACATGCCGTAGCAGATGCCCAGCACCGGCACGCCCAGGTCCCACACGGCCTGAGGTGCACGCAGCTCGTGGTCTTCGTAGGTGGAGGCGTGACTGCCGCTGAGGATGATGGCCTTGGGCGCGAACGACTTGATGAAGTCGTCGGACACGTCGTTCGGGTGGATCTCGCAGAACACGGCCGCCTCGCGCACGCGGCGGGCGATGAGCTGGGTGACTTGCGAACCGAAGTCGAGGATGAGGACCTTGTCGTGTTGCATGGCGGGGCTTTCAGGCCGGCTGCGCAGGTTGCACCGGCGGATGGCTGCGGAAGAAACGGAAGGTGATCAGCATGGCGGCTGCTTGCAGCGCCGCGCAGGTGAAGAAGGGCAGGCCAATGACGATGTCGCCGGGCGGGCGGGTGGACACCCAGCGCAGCAGCTCCAGCGCGATGACCGGCGCGCAGACCGCCATCAGGCTGTTCAGCGACGACACGGCGCCCATGGTGCGGCCCTGGTTGCTCGCGTCGGCTGCGTTGGAAACGATGCTCTGCATCGAGGCCGCTGCCACGCCACCGAACAGGTTCAACCCGATGACGACGTACATCATCCAGCCCTCAGTGGCGAGCCCGAAGCCCAGATAGGCCAGCGACGCGGAGGTCATGCCGATGACCGCCAGCCGCTGCGGCGTGAAGCGCTTGAGCATGGGCTTGAGCAGCACGCCCTGGCTGATGACGGAGACGATGCCGACCGCCAGCAGCGACCAGCCCACCTGCCCCGGGCCCCAGCCGAACTTGAATTTTGTGTAGAGCACCCAGCTGGAGTGCAGCATGAACTGCGCGAGCGAGGAGAGCGCCAGCACGCCCACCAGCGGGCCTACGCCCTTCAGGTGTGTCAGCCCCTGCAACGACGCAACCGGGTTCATCTTGCGCCAGTTCAGCGGGCTGCGCTTGTCCAGCGGCAGCGACTCGGGCAGCACGAAGAAGCCGTAGCACCAGTTGACGACGGCCAGCGTGCCGGCCGCGTAGAACGGCAGGCGCACGTTGATGTCGCCCAGCAGGCCGCCCATGACGGGGCCGAGCATGAAACCTACCCCGAACATGGCTCCCAGCTGGCCGAAGCGCTTCGCACGGTCCTCGCCCGCCGTGATGTCGGCCACGTAGGCATTCGCGATCGCAATGTTGGCCTGCATCGCGCCCGAGAACAGCCGCACGACCACCAGCACCCACAGCGCGGGCGCCGTGGCCGTGACGAAGAAGCTCAAGGCCAGGCCGGCAAAGCCGATCAGCAGCACGGGGCGGCGGCCGAAGCGGTCGGACAGCGCGCCCAGCACGGGCGAGCCGAAGAAGTTGGCGACGCCGAAGGCCAGCGTCAGCATCAGGAAGCCCAGCGTCTGCTCGTCGTTGCTGTGCGTGAACACGCCCACGATGTGCGGCAGCACCGGCACGATGAGGCCGATGGAGATCATGTCGATCAGCACCGCTGCCATGATGAAGCCCATGGCCGGAGCGCGTTGCGGAGATTGACTCATCAGGTTTCTGAAAAGCGAAACGGGGCGATCTGAGGTCGCCCCGTTGTCGCTATGAACAGCTCACTCGCTGCGGTAGTTCGGCGCTTCCTTGGTGATCTGCACGTCGTGGACATGGCTCTCGCGCATGCCGGCCGTCGTGATCTCGACAAACTCCGCCCGGTTCTGCATGTCTTCAATTGACCCGCAGCCGCAGTAGTGCATAGACGCCTTCAGGCCGCCGGCCATCTGGAAGATGACCTGCACGACAGAGCCCTTGTAGGGCACCTGGCCCTCGATGCCTTCAGGCACGAGCTTGGACGTGTTCGGGTTGTTGCCCGAGGTGTCCTGGAAGTAGCGGTCCGCGCTGCCCTTGGCCATCGCGCCCATGGAGCCCATGCCGCGGTAGCTCTTGAAGGTGCGGCCCTGGTAGAGGATGACCTCGCCCGGTGCTTCCTCGGTGCCGGCGAAGGCACCGCCCATCATGACGCAGTCCGCGCCCGCAGCGATGGCCTTGGCCAGGTCGCCGGAGTAGCGCACGCCGCCGTCGGCGATGACCGGCACGCCGGTGCCCTTGAGCGCCGTGACGACGTTGTCGATGGCCGTGATCTGCGGCACGCCCACACCCGCGACGATGCGGGTCGTGCAGATGGAGCCAGGGCCGATGCCGACCTTGACGCCATCGGCGCCAGCTTCAACGAGAGCCAGCGCCGCAGTGCCGGTGGCGATGTTGCCGCCGATGACGTCGACGTTCGGGTACTGGCTCTTGACCCAGCGCACACGCTCCAGCACGCCGGCGCTGTGGCCATGGGCCGTGTCGACGATGAGGGCGTCGACGCCGGCACGCACCAGCAGTTCAACGCGCTGCTCGGTGTCTTCGCCGAAGCCGACCGCCGCGCCGACGCGCAGCTTGCCCTGGGCATCACGCGCGGCATTGGGGAAGCTGGTCTGCTTGGTGATGTCCTTGGTGGTCATCAGGCCGCGCAACTCGAAGGCGTCATTGACGACGACGACGCGCTCCAGCTTGTGCTTGTGCATCAGCGCCTTGGCCTCGTCGGTGGACGCACCGTCCTTGACGGTGATGAGCTTTTCGGCCGGCGTCATGATCTCGCTGACGGGGGCGTCCATGCGGGTCTCGAAGCGCAGGTCGCGCCCCGTGACGATGCCAATGACACGCTTGCCTTCAACGACCGGGAAACCCGAGAAGCCATGCTGGCGGGTCAACTCCACCGCTTCACGCACGGTGGTGTTGGGGCCGACGGTCAGCGGTTCGCGGACGACGCCGCTCTCGTAGCGCTTGACCCGGGCCACTTCGCGAGCCTGCGCTTCGGCGCTCAGGTTCTTGTGCACGATGCCGATGCCGCCTTCCTGCGCGATGGCAATCGCCAGGCGAGCCTCGGTCACGGTGTCCATCGCGGCGGACACCAGCGGCAGGTTCAGGGGGATGTTGCGCGACAGGCGGGTCGCAAGGCTGGTGTCGCGGGGCAACACCTGGGAGAACGCTGGCACCAACAGAACGTCGTCGAAGGTGAGCGCTTTGCCGAGAAGGCGCATGAGAATGGCTCCAGACCCAAAGCGGCATTATACGGAGGGCCCCAAGAAGGGCCTGCTCACCCCGAGGCAATGGGCCGCGCCACCCGGCAATCAACAGGCCCTAAACTTCGCGGATGCGTCACAAGCCCCTTGTCATCGCCTTCGCCGGTCTGGTTTTTGCCCTGTCCGCGCAGGCGCAATGGAAGTGGAAGGATGCCAGCGGCAACGTGCAGTACAGCGACCGCCCGCCCCCGGTCGGCACGCCGGACAAGGACATCCTGCAGCGCCCCGCCACAGCAGTCGCGCGCAATGTCTCGGTCGTGCCGGTCGGTACGCCCGCCAGCGCGCCGGCCTCCGCACCGCGCCCGGCTGCCAGCGCGCCGACCAAGGCCGAGCAGGACGCCGCCTCGCGCCAGAAGCAGGATCAGGACCGCGAGAACGCCAAGCAGAAGGAAGAAGAGCGCCGCGTCGCCGAACAGCGCCGCGAGAACTGCGCGCGCGCCCGGGCGCAGTTGCGCGACCTTCAGAGTGGCGCCCGGATCACCCGCACCAACGAGGCTGGCGAGCGTGTCTTCATGGACGACGTTCAGCGCCAGGCCGAATCCGAGCGCGCTCGCGGGCTCGTCACCAGCGAGTGCAAGTAGGGTCTTAGGGCCTGTTCAGCCGCCGCCCGCTTTGGGCCGGTGCCGAGAGACGATGCGCTCGCCGCGCTTGGCATAGCGCAACCGGCGCGCCTCCATGGGGTCGACGGTCAGCGGCCGATAGACCTCGATGCGGTCACGCTCGCGCAGCGGTGTGTCCAGCGGCCGCACGCGGCCCCAGATGCCGACTCGAAACTGATCGAGTGCCAGGCTGAAGTCGGCGCAGGCTCGCAGTGCAGAGGCGATCGTGGCGCCCTCCCCCACCTCCAGCCAGCGGTGCTGCACATCGCCGGCCAGCGGACTCCAGACCAGCTCAACGCGCACCGTAGAGGCTTTCCGCGCGCTGCACGAAGCTATCGACAAACGTGTTCGCGATGCGGTCGAAGACCGGGCTTACGACGGCCTCCAAGGCGCCGCTGCTGAAGGCATAGCTCAACTCGAAGACGATCTTGCAGGCCGTGGGCTCGCCCTCGGTGCCAGGCTTGTTCAGCGGCAGGAACTGCCAGACGCCGTCGAGGTGCGAGAACGGACCGTCCACCAGTCCCATGTTGACGGCGGGCGTGGCCTCGTCGTTGCCGTCATGGTTGCGGTTTCGCGTCGTGAACGCATACCGCACGCCGGCGTAGGCCAGGTGCAGGCGGGCCGTGACGGCATCGCCCTCGCGCGCCAGCACCTCGACCTTGTTGCACCAGGGCAGGAACTCGGGATAACGCTCCACCTCGGTGACCAGCTCGTACATCTCGCGGGGCGTGTACCAGAGCAAAACGGACTTTTTGACCTGCTTCATAGAATGCGGGGATTGTAAGAAGGGCCTCACGGCCTGTTTACACAACAGGCTCTGACCCCACATCCCACTTCATGTCCATCGCCGAGAACCGCCGCGCCCGCTACGACTACCACATCGAAGAAAAGTTCGAGGCCGGGGTGGTGCTGTCCGGCTGGGAGATCAAGGCCATCCGCGCCGGCCAGGTGCAGCTGACTGACGGCTACGTGCTGATCAAGAACGGCGAGCTGTTCCTGATCGGCTGCCGCATCAACGCGCTGCGCAGCGCCTCAACCCACGTCAACCCCGAGGCCGACCGCACCAAGAAGCTGCTGATGCACAAGGCCGAGATCAAGCGGCTGGTGGGCAAGGTCGAGCAACGCGGCTTCACCCTGGTGCCGCTGAACCTGCACTACAAGGGTGGCCGTGTGAAGGCCGACATTGCCCTGGCCAAGGGCAAGGCCGAGCATGACAAGCGGAACACGGAGAAGGAGCGGGACTGGGAGAGGGAGCGCGGCCAGCTGATGCGCCACAAGGTCTCGAACAAGAGCTGAGCGCGATTAGCGCCGCGCTGGGGCCTGCTGCACGACCTTGGCCATTGCCGCATCGAAACGTGCAATCGCATCGGCCTTGTTCATGCCCTTGGGAAAGGCCAGGTGAAGCGGGTCGTGCACCAGCGGGGTTGGAAGCAGCACGAAACGTGACTCCTGCCCCCGCAGCGCCGGGTGGCTGGCCAGGGCCAGCTCGAAGCCGCGCTGGCCGTTGCCGATAAGCGCACCGTCAAGCCGCCCCGCCAGCAGCTTGCGCAGCCGGCTGGCCTGGCCGATGTCGCGGTCCACCTGGAAGACGCCATCGCGTATCGCCTGGTCCACCGCCTCGCCGTAGCTGGCGCCGAGTACGCCTCCGATCAGCTTGCCGCGCAGGTCATCCAACCCTTGCAGCGGGAACTCATGGCCCTTCAGAACCGCCACATGAATGTCATCGCTGTAGATCGACCGCGAGAAATCGAACTGTTCGCGCCGCTCAGCCGTTGACGAAACTCCGATCAGCCCGCCCTGCTGGCGTCGGGCCATCTCGTAGGCGCGTTTCCAGGGCATCAATTGCAGGTCGTAGGTGTCGCCGCTGTAGCGCTCGGCCTGGCGCAGCAGCTCGGCAAGAACACCTGCCGGCCGACCCTGTGCGAGGTGAATCACAGGGGCATAGCTGTCATCGCCAAACACGACCAGACGCTCGGCCTGCACGCGTGACGCCACGAGCAAAAAGGCCAGCCCAAACAGCATCCATCTACGCGATCCGAGCATGAACTTCGCCCCGCAGGATGAGACGACACAAGGATAGCAAGGCTGGCCGCAGCGCGGCGTGAATCCGTCAGGCAGCCATGCGCAGGCTCTCAAGTGCCCGCTCGATGTCGGCCCTGAGGTCGGCACCTTCTTCCAGGCCGATCGCAAAACGCACCAATGTGCCGCCGTCGAACGGCAGTGGCAGGTCGCGGCTGCGGCTCATGTCGTAGGGCACGGCCAGGCTCATCGGGCCGGCCCAGGAGTAGCCGATGCCGAACAGTTGAAGCGCGTCGACGAAGGCATCCACTTGCGCCGCGCCGTACTCGGGCTTGAACACGGCCGAGAACAGGCAGGCCGCGCCGGCGCCGCCCACGGCGAGCCAGTGCTCATGGCCGGGCGAGCCGGGC
>Ga0187842_1001189_pt1 | contig 12339 bp, 12 predicted proteins | sample SpaLakP09_SKY_41_FD_134514 | JGI IMG/M metagenome (GOLD analysis project Ga0187842, IMG submission 134514) | Oligotrophic lake water microbial communities from Sparkling Lake, Wisconsin, USA - SP09_SKY_41 | ecosystem: Environmental > Aquatic > Freshwater > Lake | place: USA: Sparkling Lake... | reverse complement strand
GCGATGGGCACCATGATCCAGCGCTACAAGCTCACCGAGGCCGACTACCGCGGCGAGCGCTTCAAGGACCATCACAAGGACTTGAAGGGCAACAACGAGATGCTGATGTTCACGCGGCCTGACGTGCTGCTTGAGATCCATGAGCAATACCTGGCGGCCGGCGCCGACCTGATCGAGACCAACACCTTCGGCGCCACCTCGGTCGCGCAGGAAGACTACGACCTCGCCGGCCTCGCCTACGAGATGAACGTTGAGGCCGCGAAGATCGCCCGCGCGGCGTGCGACAAGTACTCGACGCCTGACAAGCCGCGCTACGTGGCCGGGGCGCTTGGCCCCACGCCGCGCACCGCGTCCATCAGCCCCGACGTCAACGACCCCGGCGCCCGCAACGTCGACTTCGACACGCTGCGCGCCGCCTACTACGAGCAGGCCAAGGGCTTGCTGGAAGGCGGCTGCGACGTCTTCCTCGTCGAAACCATCTTCGACACGTTGAACGCCAAGGCCGCCATCTTTGCGCTGGACGAGCTGATGGAAGACACCGGCGAGCGGCTGCCGGTCATCGTCTCCGGCACGGTGACGGACGCGTCTGGCCGCATCCTGTCGGGCCAGACCGTCACGGCTTTCTGGCACTCGGTGCGCCACGCGCGCCCCATCGCCATCGGCCTGAACTGCGCGCTGGGTGCCACGCTGATGCGGCCCTACATCGAGGAGCTGTCCAAGGTGGCGGGCGAGGTGGCGGTCAGCTGCTACCCCAACGCCGGCTTGCCCAACCCGATGAGCGACACCGGCTTCGACGAGACGCCCGACGTGACGGCCCGCCTGGTGGGCGAGTTCGCCAAGGCCGGCTTCCTGAACATCGCCGGCGGCTGCTGCGGCACGACGCCGGCCCACATCGCGGCGATTGCCAAGGCCGTGTCGGCCTACAAGCCGCGGGTCAGCGGGGAGAAGTTCTTCAGCTCGATGCTCGACGCTGCATGAAACGGCGTTTGCTGATCGCCTTGGCCATGGCATTGAGCCATGGCGCACCGGCATCAGCGGAGTCTTGGGTGTTCCTCAAGCCCGGCGTGACGCATCAGGGCGAATCACCGGATGATCCTGGACGCGGTTGGCTGGCTCTGCATCGGATAGGCGCGGGATGGCGGCTCAGCCCGACTCGGCTGACGGCCCAGCGTGTTGAGAGCTTCATCACCGACTATGACGTGAAGATCAGCAGCATTACGCCCGGAGCGCTGGCCTTCGTGCGGCTTCCGGGCCTGCGGGCGGGCCCGGTCAGCACGCCCAAGGGCTGGGAGCGCTTCGTTGGGCTCATCAACCTCCCGGCCGACGCGCCCGAGCCCGACGACCCAGCGAACGGCATCCGCTTCAACGGCATGACCTATCGGCTTGATGTGCAGCCCAAGGTGGAACACGTGCCGGCCCTGCACGATCAGCCTGCGTACGAGTTGCGCTCATCGCCGTTCGCCATCGTGGCAGGCGCTCGGCGGAACGAGATAGGCGAGTCGGGCGACGCGACCGATTCCGACGACTACAACCGCATCGTCTGGATGGGCGACCTGGACCATGACGGCCGCCTGGACTTCATCATCGACAACGGTGGCAAGAACTCCGGCGGCTTGTGCCTCTACCTTTCCCGCAGCGCCAAGGCCGGCGAGTTGCTGCGAGCGCCGTACTGCCATATCGGAACAGGCTGCTGAACTTCATCAAGTAGATTGTTGACAAATGAATTCAAACGAATACATTCGTGTTCGTTGGAACTCATTTGAAGGCGGTGCCGCATGGCGACGCAAACCATCACGATGGAGCCCTTGTCGGCTCGCATCCCGAGCGACCTGTACCTTTGGCTGGCGCAGCTGCAGGTGGACGGCGCCACGACGAACAGCGACAAGCTGCGGGTGCTGCTGGGCCAGCTCAAGCGCCAGCATGACGGCGCCTTCGACTACGTGGCTGCCCATGGCTGGGCGCGCGAGCTGACGCATCGGCTGCGTGAAGCGCTGGTGCGTATCGAGGGTAACGAAGGCCGCCATTCGGAAGTCCTCAACCTGCTGGTCGAGCAGGTCACGACGCTGATGGCGCTGGTCATCAGCAGCGCGCCCACGACCGCTGACGAAGCCGCCAAGCTGGAAGACGCGCTGGTGCGCCGTGCTGCGCTGCTCAGTGAATCCTTGCTGCGCCAGGCCACGACCGGCGGCGCGCACGCCTTCGACCCCGAGGTGGTGAAGCGCCACCTGACCGCCACCGTCGAGCTGGCCTCGGCGCTCAACCCTGCCAAAGGAGCCTGACATGGCCGATTCCCTGAAGACCCGCGTGGGCCGCGTGATCGCCGGTGGCGTGCATGCGTTGCTGGACAAGATCGAGGACCTGAACCCGCAGGCCGCCATGGAGCAGGCCATCCGCGAGGCCGATGGCGTCATCGACGAGGTGCGCCACGAGCTGGGCACCGCCAGCGCCAACCGCCACCTCGCCCAGCAGCAGCACGCCAAGCTCAACCGCAGCCACGAAGACTTGCGCGACCAGATCGCCCAGGCGCTGGCCGCGTCACGCGAGGACCTGGCCCGCGCGGCCGTGTCGCGCCAGATCGACATCGAGGCGCAGATCCCCGTGCTGGAGACGACGCTGGCCGACCTGGCCCGCCAGGAGCAGGAGCTGCAAGGCTTCACCGCCGCGCTGCTGGCCAAGAAGCGCGAGATGCAGGAGGCACTGGCCGAGTTCCGCAAGAGCCGTGCGGCCACAGAGTCTGCCGCTCAGCCGGTGGGGCAGTCGACTGTCGAGCAGCGGCTGGGCAAGGTGACGAACGCATTCGACAAGATCTATCAGCGCCAGACGGGCCTGGACGGCACGCAGCGCGCCGGTTCGCTCGATCAAGCTGCACGTCTGAGCGAACTGGAGGCGCTGGTGCGCGACCACAAGATCGCCGAGAGGCTGGCACAGATCAAGGCCGGACAAGCGTGACACTCCTGCCCGTCCGCAACCCGGGAACATCTCGATGAACCTGTTCACCTCGCCCGAGACCTTGCCCTTCGGCGTCGCCGTGGCACTGATCGTGGCCATCGCGCTGCTGGAGGGGCTGGGCATGCTGGTCGCCCTCAGCCCCAGCAATGTCATCGACGACCTGCTTCCGCACGCCATGCCCGAGTCCGGTCTGGACCGCGTGCTCGGCTGGCTGCACCTGGGCCGTGTGCCGGCGCTGGTGCTGCTGCTGCTCTTCCTGCTGGGCTATGCACTGTTCGGTTATGCGCTGCAGAAGGTGGCGTTCAACCTGCTTGGCAGCTTCCTGCCCGCCTGGCTGGCCGGGCTGCTGGCGGTGCCGCCGGGTCTCGCCACGGTGCGCGGCCTGGGCTCGCTGGTGGCTCACATCATTCCGCGTGACGAGACCAGCGCCGTCAGCGAGCAGTCGCTCGTCGGGCGGGGTGGCGTCGTCAGCGCCGGCGCTGCCCGGCGCGGCCTTGCAGCCCAGGCGCGGGTACGTGATGCCCACGGCCGAACGCACTACCTGATGGTTGAGCCTGACTTCGACGAAGAGGTGTTCGAGGAAGGCGCGCAAATCCTTATCGTGCGCAAGCAGGGTGCGTTCTACCGCTGCATCGCCAACCCGCACCCGCATCTCATCTGAACCGAGGGAGAACACACAGCATGGAAAACATCATCGAGATCACCGGCATCGCCGGCATTGCCCTGGTCGGCCTGCTGACCATCGGCTTCGTCTTCGCGCGGCTGTACAAGCGCAGCACCAAGGAGCTGGCCTTCGTGCGCACGGGCCTGGGCGGGCAGAAGGTCATCATGGATGGCGGCGCCATCGTGCTGCCGGTGTTCCACGAGCGCGTGCTCGTCAACATGAACACGCTCAAGCTCGAGGTGCTGCGCCGCGAGCGCGAGAGCCTCATCACCAAGGACCGCATGCGCGTGGACGTGACCGCCGCCTTCTTCGTGCGCGTGAAGCAGACCGAAGAGGCGGTCAGCACCGCCGCCCAGACGCTGGGCGCTCGCACGATGAGCCCCAACGAGCTGAAGGCGCTGGTGGAAGACAAGTTCGTCGACAGCCTGCGCGCCACCGCCGCGACCATGACCATCCAGGAGCTGCAGGACAAGCGCCGCGACTTCGTGCAGGCCGTGCAGAACGCCGTCGCCGAAGACCTGGAGAAGAACGGCCTGGAGCTGGAGTCGGTCTCGCTGACCAGCCTGGACCAGACCGACAAGCAGTTCTTCAACCCCAACAACGCCTTCGACGCCGAGGGCCTGACGCGCCTGACCGAGCAGACCGAGGCGCGCCGCAAGCAGCGCAACGACGTCGAGCAGGACACCGAGGTGCAGGTGCGCACCAAGAACCTCGAAGCCTCGCGGCTAAAGCTGACCATCGAGATGGACCAGGAGTTCGCCTCGCTGTCGCAGAAGCGCGAGATCGAGATGGCGCGCGCCGAGCAGTCCGCGCAGATCGCGTCTCAGCAGGCCGAGCGCAGCCGCGAAGCCGAGACCGTGAAGATCGAAGCCGAGCGTCAGGTGGGTCAGCGCCGCATCGAGGCCGAGCGTGAGATCAAGGCGGCGGAGATCGAGAAGACGCTGGTGATCCAGACGCGCGAGATCGAGCAGGAGCGCCAGACCGAGATGAAGCGCGCCGAGCAGCGCAAGCAGGTCGAGATCGCGCGCCAGGACACGCAGATCGCGATTGCCACCAAGTCGCGCGAGCAGTCCGAAGCCGACGCAGCCGCCAACCTGGCCCGTGCCGAGGCCGTGAAGGCCGAGGAAACCGTCAACACCGCCCGCCAGGTGGCCGTGGCCGAGCGCGACAAGGCCATCCAGCTGATCGAGGCCAGCAAGGACGCCGAGCAGAACGCCATCGCGGTGAAGGTGTCGGCCTCCGCCGAGAAGGAAGCGGCCATCGACCGCGCCGAGGCGCTGACCATCGAGGCCAAGGCCAAGCAGGCCGCAGCCATCGCCGAGGCCGAGGGCCGGCGCGCCATCAACGAGGCGCTGAACACGCTGTCTGCGGCGCAGATCGACCTGCAGGTGCGCACGCAGCTGCTGCAGCAGCTGCCCACCATCCTGGCCGAGGCCGTGAAGCCGATGGAGAACATCGACTCCATCCGCATCGTGCAGGTCAACGGCATGCCCGGTCAGGGCGGCAGCGTCGAGGGCGGTGGCGGCGGGAATGGCGCCACCTTTCCCGAGCAGGTCATGAACTCCGCGCTGCAGTACCAGATCGCCAAGCCCATCGTCGACGCGGTGATGGCGGACGCCGGCCTGTCGAATCAAGGCATCACCGGCATTGCGCAGAACCTCGCGTCGATGCTCAAGCCGCCTGCCGCCGAGTAGGCCTGGTGTTTCGGGCCGAGCGCCGGGCCGCTCCCAAGCCGGCCCGTCAGGCGATGTGCACGCGGCTCAATGCCGCGTGCATCGCCGTCCCCTCGGGGGACCGACCAGGCGCGCTCGCGTTCAGCGGCGCGCGACTGGGCGAGGGGCGCTTGTGTACTCGGCGGGCGGCTTCATCAGTGCCGGGTCGGGCTCGCCGCGCCTGATCTTTTCCAGCCGGTAGTTCTGCTCGCCCTGGCGCGGGTCGGCGTCGCGGCTGGAGACGGTCAGCATCAGCTCCGGGCTGCGCCAGACCTCGCGGCTGATGACGATAGGCTTCTCGTTGCCGATCTTGCCGGCGGCGATGGTCCAGGTCGTGCGCTCGCCGTTGACCTTGACGCCGTCGATCTCCTTGGGCGCCAGCGCCGTCGTCACGCCGCCTTCGCGCGGCAGCAGCGGGCCGTTCAACAGCAGCGGCGGCACAGGGGGCAAGGGCGGCGCTGGGATGGCCATGGGGGCAGGCAGCGCCGGCAAGGCGGGCGGTGCGGGCAGCTCGCTGGCGCGGAAGACGCGCAGCTCGCGGCGGCGCTCCGGGCCGCTGGCGCCAGGCGCCGCAGGCGCGACGAGTTCCTGCTCGATGACGATGCCCGGCTCGCCGGCTGCCGCGCGGGCGCGAACGCGCTCGACGTCAACGCTGCGGGCCCGCTCGGCCACGCGGCCGCCCCAGTCCCGCCAGCGCGCGGCCTGTTCCTTCATGCGTTCGCCCCAGTCCTGCATCGAGGCCTGCCAGGCGGCGTGCGCGGCGTCGTCGCCACCATGAATGCCGGCAACGTTGACGCGCAGGCGCTGCACGCGCTTCTGGTCGGGGTAGATCGCCCAGCTCTCCTTGGCGACCGGGTCGTTCAGGTAGACGACCTTGGGCCCGCCGTCGCGCTGCACCTCGCGGCGCGTGCGGCCCTCGGTGTCACGGCAGAGCTGGCTTTCCTGCTTGCGCACGATGCGGTTGCCGTCGGCCAGCGCCTGCACGTTCTCGTGCACGGCCGTCGCGCAGTAGGGCGCGCCCTTGACGATCCGTTCGCGCTCCAACTCGCGGCCGGCAAACGTCAGGGCTTGCTCGCCCAGCGCCAATTGCATCTGTAGCGGCACGTCGGCCATGGCCAGCGCCACGTCGCGCTCGATGTTGAGGCGCAGCGCATCGACGTCCTGCGCGCAGGCGCAGGCGGTGAGTGCGCAGAGGGTCAGGCTTGTCAGTGGCTTCTTCATGGGCGGGTCTCCGGTGGGTCAGTTCAGGATGCGCACGGCCAGCACTTGGCCGAGCGGGTTCAACATCAGCTCGGCGCGCACGAATTCGTCGGCGCGCGCGGCATCAAAGGGCAGGCCCAGCAGCGCCAGGCGTTCACGCGGCAGCTCGGTGGGCTGCAGCCAGACGGCGGCGCTGCGCCCGGCGGCCAGTGCGGCGCGGAACTCGCGCTCGGGCATCAGCGGGATGAAGCCGCTGCCAGCCGCAACGAGCGGCGTGGCGCGGCTGTCGGGTGGGTCCAGCAGCAGCACGGCGCTCAACAAGACGGCGGCCGTGGCGCCCAGCGCGCCGCTGCCCCAGGCGAGGCGGCGCAGCCAGCGCGGCTCGTTCGCGTCGACCACGGCATGGCGGGCCTGCAGTTGTCGGGTCAGCGCCGCCAGCACGGCGGCGTCCTGCGCGGCATCGGGCTGCAGGCGCGCGAAATCGGCGCGGGCCGGCCGCAGCCAGTCGGGGGTGTCATTCATGCTCATGGGCGTTCTCCTGCGGCCAGCAGTTCGGCCAGGCGCTGACGCGCGCGGTGCAGCCGGGTGCGCAGCACGTCGGTGCTGACGCCGGCGATGGCCGCGGCTTCTTCGTAGCTGCGCTCCTGCAGGTCCACGAGCGCGATGGCTTCGCGCTGCGGCCAGCTCAGGCGGCGGATGGCGGCCCACAGGCTGTCCTGTTGCTGGGTCTGGGCCAGGCGGGAGTCGCTCGCGGGTGTGGCTTCCGTGTCGTCGAGCGAGTCGTCCAGCGGCACATGGCGACGGGCGTCGCGCCAGTGGTTCAGCAGTTGATGGCGGGCCATGCCGGCCAGGTAGGCGCCCAGCGAGCCGCGCCCGGCCTGGTAGCCCTGCGGCCCGCGCAGCAGCTGGGCGAAGGCCTCTTGCACCGCGTCCAGCGCGGCGGCTTCGTCACCGGCCAGCGCCAGCGCATAGCGGTAGACCGAGCCGCTCTCGCGTCGATACAGCAGGGCCAGCGCGTCGGCGTCGCCGGCCGCCAGCCGGGTCAGCAACGCCGCCTCGTCCGAGGTCGCCGCTGCAGGCGCGACAAAGCCGAGCCGGGTAAGCCAGCTCATGAGCGGCGGCATGAAAAAGGGGCCTGCAGTACTTGCATGCCCCTATTGAGCGCGGGAGGCCGGCGTCGTTACTCCGGACTATCCCGCTGTGTCTTTGGTCACCCCGCTGTTCGGGCCGAGCGCCGGGCCTGCCATGGGCCAGAGGCCCACGGCCTTCCGTAGGCACAAGCAGTCCGCAGGGACTGCTTGTGTCCGACTTCAGTTCACCAAGCCGGCCCGTTTGGCGATGTGCTCGCGGCTCGATGCCGCGAGCATCGCCGTCCCCACGGGGGGCCGGCCACGGTACGCCTTGGCCGAGGGGCTCACTCACTGCCCATCTGGCTTTGGAGATAGTTCTGCTCGCCGACCTTGGTGACGAGTTCGAGCTGCGTCTCGAGATGGTCGATGTGTTCCTCGGTGTCGTCCAGGATTTGCACGAACAGCTCGCGGGACACGTAGTCACGCACGCTCTCGCAGTAGGCGATGGCTTCCTTCAGGTGGGCGTGGCCGGTCTTCTCGATCTTCAGGTCGCACTCCATCGTCTCGACGGCGTTCTCGCCGATGTAGAGCTTGCCGAGGTCTTGCAGGTTGGGCAGGCCGTCCAGCGTCAGCACGCGCTCGATGAGCTTGTCGGCGTGCTTCATCTCCTCGATGGACTCTTCGTACTCGTGCTTGGCCATCTTCAGCAGGCCCCAGTTCTTCAGCATGCGGGCATGCAGGAAGTACTGGTTGATGGCCGTCAGCTCCAGCTTGAGCTGGGCGTTGAGGTGGGCGATGACTTGCGGGTCGCCTTTCATGGGGTACTCCAGATTCGTGACATTGGGCCGCAGTATCCCGACAGAAAGCCCTTCGCCATAGCCGCTCTTTCTGCAAATGAGACTGATTCGCATTAGAATTCCAGCCCATGATTGTTTGTGTCTGCCACCGAGTCTCTGATCGCGACATCGCGATTGCCGCCTCCAGCGGCTGCCCGAATTTCGAGGCGTTGCAGGACGATCTGCGCGTGGCCACCGCCTGCGGTGCCTGCCTGGAATGCGCATGCGAAGTCTTCGAGGAAAGTCGGGTCCAGGGCGGTGCGCCGCACGCCCATAGCAAGGCCGGCGCAATTCAAATTCTGCGAGCGGCCTGAGCGGCGGCTACAATGTCGGATTCGGTCGGCAACCCGCTGGCTGGAATGTCCGCCTCGTCTGATCTTGAGTGTTGTGTTTTGCCGCAGCCGCTCGGGCTGCGGGCAAATTGATTCAACGACACCAAGGAAATCTCATGAGCACCATGCAAACCGGCACCGTCAAATGGTTTGATGACGGCAAGGGCTTCGGCTTCATCACGCCGGCCGACGGCAGCAAGGACCTGTTCGCCCACCACAGCGAAATCAAGAACAACGGCGGCTTCCGCACCCTGGCCGAAGGCGCCCAGGTTGAATTCGAAGTCAAGCAAGGCCCCAAGGGTCTGCAAGCTTCGAACATCCGTTCGCTGTAATCCCTCACGGCTTCGGCCGTTGATCAAAGCCCGCGCCCAGCGCGGGCTTTGTGCTTTCTGGGCTTGCCCAACGACAATCGCCGTCTTATGTCCGCACTACCCGCCGCCCCCAAGGCGCTGACCGCTTATCGCCCGTTCTGGGCCAAGCGCTTCGGCCCCGCGCCCTTCCTGCCCATGTCCCGGGCGGAGATGGAGCAGCTCGGCTGGGATTCCTGCGACATCATCATCGTCACCGGCGACGCCTACGTCGACCACGCCAGCTTCGGCATGGCCGTCATCGGCCGCACGCTGGAGGCGCAAGGCTTTCGCGTCGGCATCATTGCGCAGCCGGACTGGCAATCGGCCGAGCCCTTCAAGGCGCTGGGCAAGCCCAACCTGTTCTTCGGCGTCGCGGCCGGCAACAAGGATTCGATGATCAACCGCTACACGGCTGATCGAAAAATCCGCAGCGACGACGCCTACACGCCGGGCGGGCAAGGCGGCAAGCGCCCCGACCGCGCGACGCTGGTCTACACGCAGCGCTGCCAGGAAGCCTTCAAGGACGTGCCCGTCGTCATCGGCGGCATCGAGGCTTCGCTGCGCCGCATCGCCCACTACGACTACTGGCAGGACAAGGTGCGCCGCTCCGTGCTGGTGGACGCCAAGGCCGACCTGCTGGTCTACGGCAACGCCGAGCGCGCCATCATCGAGATCGCCCACCGCCTGGCGCGCCGCGAGCCCCTCGAGACCCTGACCGACGTGCGCGGCACGGCCTTCATGCGCCGCACCGACGACCCGACGGCCGAGGGCTGGTTCGAGCTGGACTCGACCGAGGTGGACCGCCCGGGGCGCATTGACGAGCTGATCAGCCCGTACCAGATCATTGACGACAAGGCCTGCGCGACGGATGAACCGGACGCGCCCAAGCCGATCACCATCCACAAGATCGGCCGCATCCAGATGCCGCCGCGCGAGCACACGGTGGTGCGCCTGCCCGCCTACGAGCGGGTCAAGAGCGACCCGGTGCTGTACGCCCACGCCAACCGCGTGCTGCATCTGGAAACCAATCCCGGCAACGCCCGCGCGCTGGTGCAGCGACACGGCGAGCGCGACCTCTGGATCAACCCGCCGCCCATCCCGCTGACAACGGCCGAGATGGACCACGTCTTCGACCTGCCGTACGCGCGCAGCCCGCACCCGAGCTATGCGGACGAGAACGGCAGCCATGACGGCGCGACCAAGATCCCGGCCTGGGAAATGATCCGCTTCAGCGTGAACATCATGCGCGGCTGCTTCGGCGGCTGCACCTTCTGCTCGATCACCGAGCACGAGGGCCGCATCATCCAGAGCCGCTCGGAAGACTCCGTGATCCGTGAGATCGAAGAGATGCGCGACAAGGTCAAGGGCTTCACCGGCATCGTGTCCGACCTCGGCGGCCCCACGGCCAACATGTACCGCATCGGCTGCAAGAGCCCCGAGATCGAGGCGGCCTGCCGCAAGCCCAGCTGCGTCTACCCGGGCATCTGCCCGAACCGGAACACCAGCCACGACCCGCTGATCAAGATGTACCGCCGCGCGCGTGCGCTGCCGGGCGTCAAGAAGATCCTGATCGGCTCGGGCCTGCGCTACGACCTGGCCGTGCAGTCGCCCGAGTACGTGAAGGAGCTGGTCACTCATCACGTGGGCGGTTATCTCAAGATCGCGCCCGAGCACACCGAGGGCGGCCCGCTGTCCAAGATGATGAAGCCGGGCATCGGCAGCTACGACCGCTTCAAGCAGATGTTCGAGGCCGCCAGCGCGGCGGCGGGCAAGAAGCAGTACCTGATCCCTTACTTCATCGCCGCCCACCCCGGCACGAGCGACGAGGACATGATGAACCTCGCCGTCTGGCTGAAGAAGAATGGCTTTCGCGCCGACCAGGTGCAGACCTTCTACCCCAGCCCCATGGCCACGGCCACGGCGATGTATCACTCGGGGCTCAACCCATTGAAGGGCATCAGCCGCGACGAGGCGCGAGGTGAGAAGGTCGACATCGTGCGTGGCGAACGCCGCCGTCGTCTGCACAAGGCCTTCCTGCGCTATCACGACGCCAACAACTGGCCGCTGCTGCGCGAGGCGCTCAAGGCCATGGGCCGCGCCGACCTCATCGGCAATGGCAAGCACCACCTGATCCCCAGCTACCAACCCATCACCGACGGCAGCTACGACAGCGCGCGGCGCAAGAATTCGACGACGGCCAAGGCTGTTGCCAAGCCTTCAGCTCCATCACCGATGAAGCCTGCCACGCCGCGCAAGGGCCAGCTCTTGACCCAGCACACCGGCCTGCCGCCGCGCGTGACCGGCACGGCTGGCGGTGCAGCCCGCGCGCCCGGTTCGCGTCCGGGCAAGCCCGGTAAGCGTTGAGCCGAACTGCCGGGCATATGCCCGCGCTTTTCGTGGCGGCGTGCTTGCGGATGCACTACCCTTGCGTGTCCTGATCGACGAAGCTGCTTTTGCGGCCGCCGCAGCCCGGTGCCGGAGCCCTCGCCCCATGCAAGAAACCACGTCTGTTGACGACGACCTGCTCGAACTGCTCGACGAACCCGAGCACGCGGAAGGCGATCACCGCCCGCAAGATCGCCCATGGCGCGTCCTCATCGTCGACGACGACGGCGACGTCCACAAGGCCACCGAGCTGGCCATGCAAGGCCTGACCGTCGAAGGCCAGCCCCTCGTCTTTCTGCACGCCTCGTCCGCCGCTCACGCACGTCAACTGCTCGCCAGCGAAGACGACCTTGCAGTCGTGCTGCTCGACGTCGTCATGGAGACCGAGGACGCCGGCCTGCAACTCGTGCGCCACATCCGCGAGGAGTTGAACCTCAACGCGCTGCGCATCGTGCTGCGCACCGGCCAGCCCGGCTATGCGCCCGAGATCGAGACGGTGCAGGCCTATGACATCAACGACTACAAGACCAAGTCCGAGCTGACCCGCACGCGGCTGTACACGGTGCTGACCGCCGCTGTGCGCTCCTACCGCCAGATCTGCGCGCTGGAGGCCAACCGCCGCGGGCTGGAGATGATCGTCGAGAGCAGCGCCTCCCTGTCGCGCATGCGCGGACTGAGCCGTTTTGCCGAGGGCGTGGTGACCCAGCTCTGCGCATTGCTGGGCATCCTGCCCGAGGGCCTGGTCTGCGCCCAGGTGGGCGGCGAGACGGGCGACGAGGTGCGCATCGTCGCCGCGGCCGGCCAGTACAGCGGCCTCATCGACCGGCCGCTGGCCCAGGTC
>Ga0187842_1001187_pt1 | contig 12343 bp, 15 predicted proteins | sample SpaLakP09_SKY_41_FD_134514 | JGI IMG/M metagenome (GOLD analysis project Ga0187842, IMG submission 134514) | Oligotrophic lake water microbial communities from Sparkling Lake, Wisconsin, USA - SP09_SKY_41 | ecosystem: Environmental > Aquatic > Freshwater > Lake | place: USA: Sparkling Lake... | reverse complement strand
TGCGCGTTCTGGAAGACGCCGAGGTCAAAGCTCTCCACTTCGGCATCGCCTGCGGATGCCATGATCTTTCTGGAGATGCTGCTGGCCATCGCCGGGACAGGTGCCGGCGGCGGTGCCGGGACGGCACGTGGCGGGGGAGCGATGTCCAGCTTCCACGGCCACGGCGGGTTCTGCCCGACCTTCTGCGCGGCCTGCGCCGTCGACAGCCGCAGCTTCACGTTCTTCCAGTCCTCGCCGCTCTGCTGCGACACCTGCGCCAGCCGCTCCAGGTTGAGCGCACCGCTGGCCGTGTCGAGCAGCGCGCGGTAGCTCGGCGCCCAGCCGGCCTGCGCCACGCGGTAGTTCAGCTTCAGCTCGGCCTCCTTGGCCGTGGACAGCCGCAGGCGCAGGCTGCGCCACTGCGGGTTGGCTGCGGCCACACGGTCGCGTTCGCCCTTGAGCGGCGTGATCTGCTTGTCCAGATCGGCGATCTGGCGGGCCAGCAGGGCCTGGCGCAACAGCGCGTCCTGCGCCGTCTTGCGGATGCTGTCGGCCGCGGCGGCGATGCCGGTGGCCGGCGTCGACCGAGCCTCGCCGCCGCCCAGCGCCTTCAGGTAGCCGAGGCTGGTCTCCAGCGCGGCCGACTCGGCCGCCAGCACATCACGCTGACCTTCCAGCTTGCGCACCTGCTCGTCCACCGCGCTGGTCGCGCATTCCGGCACGCGCTCGCGCGGCAGCGTCTCCAGCTGCACCGGCCCGAGGTTGACGCCGGCCGGCGCATCGATCTGCAGGGAGTCGGGGTCGAAGCGGGCCGACAGGCAGGTCAGCACCAGCTCGCGCGCGCCAGCCGCCACCGTGGCCAGCCGCGTGACCTGGGCGCCGCCGGGGTAGACGAGGACTTCGTCGATGCGCGACGACTGCGCCTGGGCCATGGCGGGCAGCAGGCAGGCAAGCAGGGCAGGGTTGAAGCGCATGCGGATTCGCCGGGGAGCGGTGGGGGTCGCAAAGGTAGCATCCCGCTCATGCAAGACACCCGAGACACCCGCAAGGCGCTGGTGCTTTTTTCCGGCGGCCAGGACTCCACCACCTGCCTGGCCTGGGCGCTGGACCGCTACGCCGAGGTCGAGACGCTGGCCTTCGACTACGGCCAGCGCCACCGCATCGAGCTGGACTGCCGCAACACTGTGCGCGCCGAGATCGCGCGCCAGTTCCCCGGCTGGGCCGGCAAGCTCGGCGCCGACCATCTGCTGGACCTGAGCCTGCTGGGCCAGATCAGCGACACGGCGCTCACCAGTGAGCGCGCCATCGAGCTGCAAGCCAACGGCCTGCCCAACACCTTCGTGCCCGGCCGCAACCTGCTGTTCCTGACCTTTGCCGCGACGCTCGCCTATCGCCGTGGTGCGACGGTGCTGGTGGGCGGCATGTGCGAGACCGACTTCTCCGGCTACCCGGACTGCCGCGACAACACGCTCAAGGCGCTGCAGGTGGCGCTCAGCCTGGGCCTGGATTCACCCATGACGCTGGAGACGCCGCTGATGTTCATCGACAAGGCGGCCACCTGGCGCCTGGCCGAGAGCCTGGGCGGCGAGGCGCTGGTGAAGCTGGTGGTTGAAGAGACCCATACCTGCTACCTCGGCGAGCGTGGCGAGCTGCATGCCTGGGGGCATGGCTGCGGCCATTGCCCTGCGTGTGAACTGCGGGCGCGGGGTTTTGCGCAGTACCGGGAACAGGCATGACGGCCTGGCAGTGGGCCGGCGTCGCCGCGGCGGCGCTGCTGTTCTTCTGGGGTGTCGGCGCCTACAACCGCCTGATGTCGCTGCGCAATGCCATCGGCGAGGCCTTCACCCAGCTCGACGCCCACCTGAAGGAACGCAGCGAGGTCTGCGACAAGCTGCTGGCCGCCGTTGCCCCGCGCCTGCCCAGCGAGCAGGCCACCTTCGACGCGCTGGCGGGCGCCCAGGCCGAGTCCCAGGCCGCCACGCAGGCCATGCGCGCCAAGCCCTGGGCGCCCGACCCCGCCGGCAGCCTGGCCGTGGCCGGCGCGCTGCATGCGGCGGCGCTGACCCGGCTGATGTCGCTGCTGGACCACCAGACCGAGCTGCGCAGCGAGACCGAGATCGACGCGCTGGTCAGCGAGCTGAAACTCATCGAACGCCAGCGCGCCTTCACCCGCCAGGTCTTCAACCAGGCTGTGGGCCAGTACAACGAGGCGCTGCACCAGTTCCCGACGCGGGTGCTGGCGAACCTTTATGGATTTGGTGAGGCGCGATCTCTGTAAGGACGGGCGGGGCCCCGCCGACTGAGCGGCATGCGTCCGTTTCTCACTGCCTTGCTGCTGTTCGTCACGCTCTCCGCCGCCGCCCAACCCGCACGGCTGGACGGCAACACGCTGGAGGGCCGGCCGTTCAGCCTGGAGACCTTGCGCGGCAAGGTGGTCATGCTGTTCTTCTGGAACACCGACTGCGTGCCCTGCCTGCAGAAGATGCCCGAGCTGCGCGCCAATGCCGCAGGCTGGCGCGGCAAGCCGTTCGAGCTGGTGCTGGTCAGCACCGACCGCGAGCGCGCCGCAGCGCTGGGCTATCTGCAGACCGTGAAGCAGGTCGACCGCAGCGGCAGCCCTTTGTGGACACTGTGGCTGGGCGACCAACGGATGGGTGGCGGCCTGGCCGCGCTGCCGGCCGGCGTGCCGCTGACCCTGGTGATCGACGCGCAGGGCATCGTCCACTCCCGGCACGCGGGCCGCATCAGCGACGAGGCCTGGGACGAGGTGGCCGGTCTGCTGCCCTGACGAGCGGTCAGCTCACCGCAATCGCGCCCGAGTCGCACATCTCGCGGAACAGCGAGGCCATGGCGTGGCCGCTCATGGCGTAGGGGTCGAGCTTGCCGGTCTCGGAATACTTCAGCAGCAGCGCCGGGTTGAGCCGGTTCAGGTTCACCTGGCCCATGGTCCAGCCGGCAAAGCCGCGCTCGGTGATCTCTTCATAGGCGAGCAGGATCACGTCGCGGTGGCGCGGGTCTTCGACGATGCGCTTGTAGCGCGCGTTGACGGCATTGCGTCCGCCTTCCAGCACCTGCACGAACACGCCGTCGGTGAAGAACAGCAGGCCCGTGATGCCTTCGGCCGGGTTGTGCTCGCGCGAGGCCTTGAGGATGGCAGCAAGGTCGCCGTCGGTGGTCGCCGCAGTGGCGCGGCTGGCGTACATGAGTCGGACGAGCATGTTCAGCCTTTGGAGATCAGGGACAGGAATTCGCGACGCAGGTTGGCGTCCTTCAGGAAGGCACCGCGCATGACGCTGTTGGTCATCTTGGTCTCGGTGTCCTTGACGCCGCGCCAGTGCATGCAGAAGTGGTCGGCCTCCATCACCAGCGCCAGGCCGTCGGGCTGCACGCGCTCCTGCAGCTCGTTGGCCAGCATGGTCACGGCCTCTTCCTGGATCTGCGGGCGGCTCATGATCCAGTCACACAGCCGCGCGTACTTGGACAGGCCGATCAGGTTGGAATGCTCGTTGGGCAGCAAGCCGATCCAGACCTTGCCCATGATGGGGCAGAGGTGGTGCGAGCAGGCGCTGCGCACGGTGATGGGCCCGACGATCATCAACTCGTTGAGCCGCGTGATGTTGGGGAACTCGGTCACCGCCGGCGGCTTGGCATAGCGACCGGCAAACACCTCGCGCAGGAACATCTTGGCGACGCGCTTGGCGGTGTCCTGGGTGTTGTGGTCGCTGTCGGTGTCGATGACCAGCGCCTTCAAGACCTCCTGCATCCTGGCCTGCACCTCGGCTTGCAGGGCGTCCAGTTCGCCGGGCTCGATGAAGTCGGCGATGTTGTCATTGGCGTGGTGGCGGCAGCCGGCCGACACGAGGCGGTAGCGGATGCGCTCGGAGACGGGCGCGTCAGAGGCGGGGGTGTTCATGGCCGGCATTCTCTGCTCGGACGCGCTCCTACACTGAGGCGATGCTTCAAAGCCCCCAATCTGCTCCCCTGCATCGGCTGCTGTCCCAGGCTGCGGACGCGGTGCAGGGCGTGCGCGAAGGCAAGTCCCTCACCGAATTGCTGGGCCGCGTGCCCGCCGACCTGCGCCCGGGCACCCAGGCGCTGGCCTTCACCGCGCTGCGCCGCCTGGGTGGCGCCGAGGCTGCCCGCCAGCAGCTCGCGCCCAAGGCGCCGCCGGCGCGCGTGGACGCGCTGCTGCTGGTCTCGCTGGCCCTGCTGTGGCCCGACCCCGAGCCGGCCTACACCGATCACACGCTGGTCGACCAGGCCGTCAAGGCCGCCAAGCAGCGTGCGCCGGCCAGCGCCGCCTTCATCAACGCGGTGCTGCGCCGCTTCCTGCGCGAGCGCGACGCCATCGTGGCCGCCGCCGAACGCAGCCCGCTGGGCGCCTTCAACCACCCGGCCTGGTGGGTGGAGAAGCTGCGTCTGGACTGGCCCGCGCAGTGGCAGGCCATCCTGGCCGCCAACAACCGCCCGCCGCCGATGACGCTGCGCGTGCACGCCCAGCGCACCACGGCCGTCGACTACGCCGAGCGCCTGGCCGGCCTTGGCTTGGGCGCGCAGGCGCTGGGCGCACCCACGCCGCAGGCCCTCGTACTCGACAAGCCCGCGCCCGTCACGGCGCTGCCGGGGTTTGCTGAAGGGCTGGTCTCCGTGCAAGACGCGGCGGCCCAGCTCGCCGCGCCCTTGCTCATCGGCACCGGCTTGAAACCCGGCGCCCGCGTGCTGGACGCCTGCGCCGCGCCTGGCGGCAAGACGGCCCACCTGTTGGAGTTGCAGCCCGACCTGCAACTCACGGCGCTGGACGCAGACGCCCAGCGCCTCACCCGGGTGCAGGACACCCTCAATCGCCTGGGCCAGACCGCCACGCTGAAAGCCGCCGACGCCCGCCAGCCCGCGACGTGGTGGGACGGCCAGCTGTTCGACGCCATCCTGCTGGACGCCCCCTGCAGCGCCTCCGGCATCGTGCGCCGCCACCCCGACGTGCGCTGGCTGCGCCGGCCGGACGACGTCACCGCGCTGGCTCGGATCCAGGCCGAGTTGCTGGACGCGCTCTGGCCGCTGCTGGCGCCGGGCGGCCGCCTTGTCTACGCCACCTGTTCGGTGTTTCGCGCCGAGGGTCAGGCCCAGCTCGACGCGTTTTTGCAACGCCAGCCCGACGCGAAGTCCCCTGTCGTGCCCGGGTTCACGGGTCACCTGCTCCCCCTGGCTGACAATGGTTCGCAACAACCGTCGCCCCTGGACGGCTTTTTCTACGCCCTGCTGGTCAAGCCCTGATTTGTTCGCCCGTATCGCCATTGCTGCCTTCTTCGCCTTGCTGCTCGCCTTGTTGCCAGGCGGTGCGCGGGCCGATGGGGTCGAGCTGGCCCAGCTCACCACACGACGCGTGGACGACGGGCTGGAGCTGAGCTTCGCCACCCGCTTCGAACTCGGCCGTCTGGCCGACGACGCGCTGCACAAGGGCGTGCCGCTGTACTTCGTGGCCGAGGCGCAGGTGCTGCGCAACCGCTGGTATTGGCGCGACGCCCGCATCGCCAAGGTCGAACGCACCTGGCGCCTGGCTTGGCAGTCGCTGACGCGCCAGTACCGCATCTCCAACGGCGGCCTGCACCAGAGTTTTGCCACGCTGGACGAGGCGCTGAGCGTCATCCGCGGCATCAACAACTGGCGCATCGCGGAGCCCAAGGACATCGAGGACGGCGGCAGCTACTACCTGGAGTTCAGCTACAAGCTCGACGTCACCCAGCTGCCCCGGCCCATGCAGATCGGCCTGCAGTCGGGCTTTGCGCTGAACATCGAGCAGAAGCGCAACTTCGCCGCTGACTTCACCTTGAAATGACCAAGGCATCCCGATGGGGCTTGGTCATCACGCTGGTGACCCTCACCGGCGTGGCTGGCGTGCTGGCCTTCGTGCTCATCGTCGGCACCACCTCCGACCGCGGCTTCTTCGAGCGCCACTACCACTGGCTTTACTGGGTCAACGTCGGCGTTGCCGCCGTGCTGACGTTGGTCATCCTGGCTGCCGCCGTGCGCCTGTTTGTGCGCGTGCGCCGGGGCCGCTTCGGCAGCCGGCTGCTGCTCAAGCTGGCAGGCATCTTTGCGCTCGTCGGTGTGGTGCCCGGTTTGATGATCTACGCCGTCTCCTACCAGTTCGTGAACCGCAGCATCGAGACCTGGTTCGACGTGCGGCTGGCCAGCGCGTTGGAGGCCGGTCTCAACCTCGGCCGCGGCACGCTGGACGCGATGGTGGCTGACCTTGGCACCAAGACCCGCGACGCTGCCGAGCAGCTGGCCGACAACAGCACGCCCCAGCTCCTCGCGCTGGAACGCCTGCGTGAAAAGCTCGGCGCCCGCACCGTCGCCCTCGTTGGCGGCAACGGCCAGATCCTGCTGGAAGGCGGCGGCGACACCCGCCAGCTGACCCCCGACCGCCCGAGCAGCACCATGCTGCGCCATGCGCGCGGCGGCGGCGTTGCCAGCCAGCTCGAAGGCCTGGAAGACGAAGCTGCCGCGCTGCAGGGCGGCGCCCAGATCCGCGCGCTGGCGCTGCTGCCCAACACCGAGCTGCGCCTGGGCCTGGGCGAGCGATACCTGATGGTCATCCAGCGCGTGCCGGCCACCACGCTCGCCAACGCGCTGGCCGTGCAGACGGCCAACGGCGAATACCAGCAGCGCGCGCTGGAGCGCGTCGGCCTGCGCCGCATGTACCTGGGCACGCTCACACTCGTGCTCATCCTGGCCGTGTTCGCGGCGCTGCTGCTGGCCGTCACGCTGGGCAACCAGCTCGCGCGGCCGCTGCTGATGCTGGCCGACGGCGTGCGCCTGGTGGCCCAGGGCGACCTCTCCGTGCGCCCGGTGCTCGCGTCGCGCGACGAGCTCGGCGGCCTGACGCGGTCGTTTGCCGACATGACCGGCCAGCTCGCCGACGCGCGCGCCCAGGTCTCGCGCACGGTGGCCGAGCTCGATGCCGCCCGCACCCACCTGCAGACCATCCTCGACAACCTCACCGCCGGCGTGCTCGTCTTCGACCCCGACGGTCACATCGAGACCGCCAACCCCGGCGCCACGCGCACCCTGCGCCTGCCGCTGTCGGCCTACATTGGCCGCCCGCTGGCCGACGTGCCAGGTCTTGCCGACTTCTCCGCCTCGCTGGCCCAGCGCTTCGAGCAGAGCCTCAGCAACGACGGCGCGGCCGACATGGACCGCGAGCTCTGGCAGGAATCCTTCGAGCTCCAGCTCGACCCCAAGCAACACGCGCTCACGCTGCTCGTCCGCGGCGCACCACTGCCCTACGGCGCCCGCCTGGTCGTCTTCGACGACATCTCCGAAGTCGTCTCCGCCCAGCGCTCCGCCGCCTGGAGCGAGGTCGCCCGTCGCCTGGCGCATGAGATCAAGAACCCGCTGACGCCCATCCAGCTCTCTGCCGAGCGCCTGCAGCACAAGCTCGAAGCCAAGCTGGAGGGCGCCGACCAGGCCATGCTCGTGCGCTCCGTGGCCACCATCGTCAACCAGGTGCAGGCGCTCAAGCAGCTCGTCAACGAGTTCCGCGACTACGCCCGCCTGCCGTCTGCGCAGCTCAAGCCCCTGGAGCTCAACGGCCTCATCCACGAGGTGCTCAGCCTCTACGCCGAAGCGCAGGAGAAGGGTCGCCTCGTCACCGACCTCGCGCCCAGCCTGCTCCTCATCAAGGGCGACGCCAGCCAGCTTCGCCAGGTCATTCACAACCTCGTTCAGAACGCGCTGGACGCCGTGAACGACCGACCTGACGGCCGCGTCACCGTGCGCTCCGCGCTATCGCTGACCGATGCCGGCGCACCGCGCTCCGTGCGCCTGCACATCATTGACAACGGCCCGGGCTTTGCCGAGAAGGTGCTCAAGCGCGCCTTCGAGCCGTATGTGACGACCAAGAGCAAAGGCACCGGTCTGGGCCTGGCCGTCGTCAAGAAAATTGCCGACGAACACGGCGCCCGCATCTCCTTGCGCAACCTGCATGCCGCTGTGGATGCGGGTTCTCCCGCCGATGAAGGCACGGAGCCGCCGGTGACCGGCGCGCAAGTTTCGCTATCATTTTCAAATCTTGCGCCGGCCACCGAGCCCGGTGGCGCGAGCGCCAGGACCTAAGGATTCATGGCCACGATTCTTGTTGTCGACGATGAGCTGGGCATCCGCGCCCTGCTGTCAGAGATCCTCAGCGACGAGGGGCACACCATCGAGCTTGCCGAGAACGCCGCCCAGGCGAGGGCGGCGCGCGAGCGCATGCGACCCGATCTCGTCCTCCTCGATATCTGGATGCCCGACGTCGACGGCGTCACGCTGCTGAAGGAATGGGGCGGTGCCGGCCTGCTCACGATGCCCGTCATCATGATGAGCGGGCACGGCACCATCGATACGGCGGTGGAGGCCACCAAGTTCGGTGCCATCGCCTTCCTCGAAAAGCCCATCACGCTGCAAAAGCTGCTGCGCGCCGTGGAGCAGGCGCTGGTCAAGACCGCGCCCCCGCGCCCGGCGCCGGCCGCCCTTGGCATGCCCAGCTACAGCCGGCCCGAGCCGTCGTCCGGCCTCAATCTCGGCATGCCCGCCACGCCCAGCCAGGGCGTCAGCCCGTCCAGTCACATGTCTGGCGGCATTGGCGGCAACGGCAACCATGCACTGGCGTCGGAGCAGACCTTCGAACTCGACCGCCCGCTGCGCGAGGCCCGCGACGCCTTCGAGAAGAGCTACTTCGAGTTCCACCTCGCCAAGGAAAACGGGTCCATGACCCGTGTGGCCGAAAAGACCGGCCTGGAGCGCACCCACCTGTACCGCAAGCTCAAGCAGCTTGGCGTCGACCTCAGCCGAAACAAGCGCGGCACTGGCGGATAGGCCTCGGCTTGTGCTACAGTCGCGGACTTCGCTGAACGGCCCCGGTCGTTCCGCTGAACAGATCAAGGCCTGGTAGCTCAGTTGGTAGAGCAGCGGATTGAAAATCCGCGTGTCGGTGGTTCGATTCCGCCCCAGGCCACCAGACAGCGAGTCGTTGCGCAGCAACGACTTGGCAGAAACGGCGACTACGAAAGTGGTCGCCGTTTTGCGTTGTGGGGCCTGTTTCTGGCAGTGAACTGGCAGTCCAGGGGCAAGTCGCTTCGTGAGCCCGCGTTTCACGGTGTTCCACGGCGCTTGAACATGGTCGTCACCCTGCTTGGCAAGGCCTCCTCATCCAGTTCTTGTTCATCGGCGCGCAGCTTCGCTCGTTGCGATCAACGTTCGGCGGGCCTTGCACCCGCAAGGACGCTCTCCTGCTGAACGCACAAGAAAAAAGCACCTAGCCGCGAAGCTAAGTGCTTGATACATCTGGTGCGCCCGGTTGGGATCGAACCAACAACCCCTGCCTTCGGAGGGCAGTACTCTATCCATTGAGCTACGGGCGCGAAGCCGCACATTCTAACAGCGGGCTTCTACCGCCCAGGAGGCCGCATGGGCGGTGCCTATAATTCGGCGGTTTTTCGTGTCGCGCCCGGCGTCGGCACGCGAGAAGACAACAAGACCGACAGGATCGACAAGAGGAATCCATGAGCGCCAGCCACGATCACGACCACGACGACGCCCATACCGGCCCGATCAAGACCCCCAAGCAACTCGCCTGGGCCGTGTTCTTCGCCTTTGTCGTGCCCATTGTGGTCATCATCCTGTTGGCCAACTACGTCACCACGGCGGCCAAGCCCGCGGCAGGCACCGGGGCGCTGGAGGGCCAGGCCGTCGCCGGGCGCATCGCGCCGGTCGGCCATGTCGAAGTCAAAGACGCCAATGACGCGGCATCGCTGAAGACCGGCGAGCAGGTCTTCCAGGCGCAGTGCGCGACCTGCCACGCCAGCGGCGCGCTGGGCTCTCCCAAGCTGGGCGACGCTGCAGCCTGGGGCCCGCGCGTGAAGAGCGGCATCGAGGCTCTGGTCACGTCCGCGCTGAAGGGCAAGGGCGGCATGGCGGCCCAGGGCGGCGGGGAGTTCAGCGACTTCGAGATCCAGCGCGCCGTGGTGTACATGGCCAACCAGGGCGGCGCCAAGTTCGACGAGCCCAAGGCACCGGCTCCGGCCGCCTCCGCCGCGAACTGAAGCCTTCGCGCTCACCGATCAAGCCCGCCGTGTGCGGGCTTTTTTCGTTCAAGCGTGCGGCCGGCGCTGGAAGTGATGGATGGCCGGCATCTTGGCGGCGAAGCAGTCCTGCGGCGTCCAGCGCCCGGCCTCGACGGCTTCGGCGGCCAGGCCCATGTCCTGCGTGTGCACCAGGCCCAGGCCCAGGTCAGTGAGCAGGTAGAGGTGGCCGGTCTCGTCCAGCCACACGGACTCGACCTGCGCCTCGCGGCCGGTGTGGCTCAGCACCCGGCCGTCCGGCTGCAGGCGCCAGACCCAGGGCGCGCATTCCAGCTCGACATAGACGCGTTGCGGCCCGTTCTGGAAGAACCAGGCGCCGCGATCGTCCACGTCGTAGTTGCGGCCGATGAAGGCGAGCAGCTTGTCGTGGTCGATGCGGCTGCCCTTCACGCGCGGGAAAGGGCCGGCCTGCTGGATGCGGTCGTCGCGCATGTACCAGTCGCCGCGCGCATCCAGCGCCAGCCAGCCGTAGCAGTGGGGGACGTTGGGCCACTTCTTCAAAGCGGCTTCGACGATTGCATCCATCAGCGTTGCCTCCAGAGCCAGTCGCAGACCTGCTCCGGCATCGTGAGGAGATGCCCGGGCAGCGAGCCGGCAGGGAAGCCGACATGCCCGCCATGGCCGGGCTGCCAGAGTGTCACATAAGCGCCCACTTCAGCGGCATGCGGCAGGCTGTGGCCGGGCACGAAGGGGTCGTTGCGCGCGTTCAGCACCAGGGCCGGGATGCGGATGCGGTGCAGGTGCGGCTTGGCGGCCGCACGGGCCCAGTAGTCCTCGGTGCCCTTGAAGCCGTGCAGTGGCGCGGTGAAGAGGTTGTCGAACTCGTAGATGGTGGATGCGCGCTTGAGCCGCTCGCCGTCGAACAGGCCCGGGTGCTGCTGCAGTTTGCGCAGCGCCTTGGGGATCATGGTGCGCAGGAAGCGGCGCGCGTAGACCTGCTTGTTGAAGCCGCGGTCGATGGCGGCGCCGGCGGCGGCGAGGTCGATGGGCGAGCAGATGGAGCAGACGGCGTGGGCCGTGTGGGCGGCCGTCGTGCCGGCTTCCTCGGCCCAGCGCATCAGCGCGTTGCCGCCCAGGGACACGCCGGCGACGAGCAGCGGCGCACCGTGGCGCTCGCGCAGGCGCTGCAGGATCCAGCCAATCTCCTCGAAGTCGCCCGAGTGGTAGGCCCGCGGCCCGCGGTTCAGCTCGCCCGAGCAGCCGCGGAAGTGCGGCAGCGCCAGCGCCCAGCCGCGCGCGCGGGCGACGCTGGCGAAGGCGACGCTGGAGTGGCTGGTGCGGTCGCCCTCCAGCCCGTGGAACAGGACGAACAGCGGCGCCCCCTCGGGCGCATTGGCCAGGAAGTCGACGTCGATGAAGTCGCCGTCGGGCGTGTCCCAGCGCTCGCGTGTCCAGTTTGGTGGCGGGCCTTCGTGCTGGCGGCTGAAAAGCGCGGGCCAGATGGTCTGGGCGTGGCCGCCCGGGAGCCAGCGCGGGGCGCGGTACTGCATCCCGCTCAGTGCAGCGTGCCGGCGTCGGCGACGAGTTCCTGCACGTCGCCCGCGTTGCCCGGGCTGGCGTGATGCAGCACCAGGCGCCAGCCCAGCGCCGTCTTCAGATAGACGTTGGTGGCGATGACCCAGGCCTGCTGAGGATCGCCGACGCGCTGCACGCGCTCCAGCACGTGGTGGATGGCGCAGTCGCCGCTGTGCAGCCGGCGCACCCGCTCCGGGTGGATGTTGACGGCGCCGCGTTCGAACACCGCCGCGAAGGCTGCGCGGATGGCGCTCAGGCCGACGATGCGGGGGCCGCACGGGTGCACGCAGGCGACCTCTTCGTCGTCGGCCCACAAGGCCATCAGGTGGTCGAGGTCAGCGTGCTGCAAGGCCTCGTAGAACTGGGCCTCGGTGTCGTCCGGCGAGGCCAGCAGCGCGGCCGTCTGGGCGGGGGAGCGGCGCATGTCAGCTCAGTGATGCCCACCGACGACTTCGCCGGCTTTCAGCTTGTAGGCCGTGCCGCAGTAGGGGCACTGACCCTGGCCGCCGTGGGTGAGGTCGATGAAGACCTTGGGGTGGTTGCTCCACAGCGCCATCTTGGGGTTGGGGCAGAAGACGGTGCCGTTGCTGTTGCAGTCCTGGGCCGTGACTTCGACGGTGGCGGCGGGGGTGGTTGCGGTGCTCATGTCTTGTGCTTTCAAACAGCGGTCAGCCATTCGGCGTACTTGGGGTTGCGGCCGTTGACGATGTCGAAGAAGGCCGACTGGA
>Ga0187842_1001183_pt1 | contig 12366 bp, 12 predicted proteins | sample SpaLakP09_SKY_41_FD_134514 | JGI IMG/M metagenome (GOLD analysis project Ga0187842, IMG submission 134514) | Oligotrophic lake water microbial communities from Sparkling Lake, Wisconsin, USA - SP09_SKY_41 | ecosystem: Environmental > Aquatic > Freshwater > Lake | place: USA: Sparkling Lake... | reverse complement strand
TCGGAGTTATACATGGCCAGCATGGGCTTTTGCGCTTCCAGCAGGTCCTGGATGCGCTTGGCCTGCTTGGGGTCTTCGGTGCACTGATCCACTTTCAGGTAGATGGCGGCGGCCTTGTACAGCTCGGCCACGTCGTTGAGCGCCACCACCTTGCCCTTGAGCGCGGCCGGCGGGGTGAAGAAGCTCTTCCAGCTATTATCCAGCTTGCCGCCCGGCACGCGGCTGGCGTCATAGGTAAAGCCGGTTACCCCCCACATATACGGTGCGGAATATTCGCGTTTCGGGTCGAAATCCGGCTTGTTGAGCGGGGCTTCCACCAGCTTGAAATTGGCCATTTTGCTGGCGTCGATTTTTTCCAGCAGACCCTCTTCTATCATGATTTTCACCATGTAGTCGGACGGCACTACCACGTCGTAGCCCTTGGCCCCGGCCTTGAGCTTGGCCAGCAGGGATTCGTTGGAATCGAATACATCCAGGTTCACCTTGATGCCGCTTTCCTTTTCAAAGCGCTTGAGCAGGTCTTGCGGAATGTAGTCGGACCAGTTGTACAGGTTCAATTCGCCAGCGGCCATGGCCGATGCCGATACCAGCAGGCCCGCAGCCAGGGCCAGCGAATGCAGTTTGCAGACTTTCATGGCATTTCTCCTTCGTATGTTGTGCAACAAGCGAAACATGAGGGGCGGACCAGCCGCCGACCCGGTTCAGGATTTGCGCTGGCCCATCCAGTAGGACAGCGCGACAAAGGCAATGGACACCAGCAGCATCAGCGCCGACACCGCGTTTACTTCCGGGGTGATGCCCATGCGGATCAGGCCGAAGATGTACACCGGCAAGGTGGTGGCACCGGCACCGGCCACGAAAAAGGTGATGACGAAATCGTCCAGCGACACGATGAAGGCCAGCATGGCCCCGGACAGCACGCCGGGCATGATCAGCGGCAGGGTGACGCAGCGGAAGGTGGCAAACGGCCCGGCATACAGATCGGCCGCGGCTTCAGCCAGCCGTGGGTCCAGCCCTTCCAGCCGCGCACGGATGGGCAGGTAGGCAAAGGGAATGCAGAACACGGTGTGGGCTATCAGCACCGTCAGCAGCCCCAGGTCCAGCCCCAGCGCAAGAAAGAACAGCAAGGAGGCCACGGCGGTGACGATTTCCGGCACCAGCAGCGGCAGGCCCAGCATGGCATTGATGAAGGCCTGGCCGCGAAAGCGCTTGCCGGCCATGGCCAGCGCCGCCATGGTGGCAAAGCTGGTGGCTAGCACGGTAGCGCCGCAGGCGATGATCAGCGAGTTCTTGGTGGCCCGCAGGATGTTGTCGTTGTCCATCACCTTCAGATACCAGTCCAAGGAAAAACCGGTCCACAGCGTGGCAATGCGGTTGGCGTTGAAAGACAGCACCACCAGCACCACGATGGGCAGGTAGAGATAGACAAAGGCCAGCATGGCGGTGGGGGTGACCCCGCGAAAGCGCCACAAGGTATTGGAGGCTTGCATGTCATTCTCCCGGCGGACGCTGGAAGCGTCTGGTGTAGATCCACATCACCAGCAGTACCAGTGCCAGCAACATGAAGGACAGGGCCGCCCCGAACGGCCAATTGCGGGCGGTGCCAAACTGGTTCTGGATCAGGTTGCCTATCATCAGGCTCTTGCCACCGCCCAGCAGCTCGGGGATGAAGTAGGAGCCGATGGCCGGGATGAATACCAGCAGACAGCCCGCGACGATGCCGGGCATGGCCAGCGGCAGAATCACCCGCCTGAGCGCCAGCCAGCGATTGGCCCCCAGGTCGAATGCCGCTTCCACCAGGCGCCAGTCCATTTTTTCCAGACTGGTGTAGATGGGCAGCACCATGAAGGGCAGGAAGGAATAAACAAAGCCGATGGCCACCGCGGTGGGGGTGTACAGCACATCCAGCGTGCCCTGGCTTAGCCCCAGGGCCGACAGGCTGCTGTCGATCAGCCCGCCATTGCGCAGCAGCAGCATCCAGGCATAGGTGCGCACCAACAGGTTGGTCCAGAAGGGAATGGAAATCAGCAGGATCAGCCGCTGGCGGGTTTTTTCCTCTTTCAGTGCGATATACAGCGCGGTGGGAAAGCCGATCAGCAGCGTCACCACCGTGGCAAAGCCGGCCAGCAGGAAAGAGCGGCCGAAGATTTGCAGGTAATCGCTGTTCAGCGTGAGGCTGTCATCCAGATCGCGCTCGTACAGGAACTGCACATAGGCATCCAGGCTCCATTCCTTCCAGCGCACGCCACCATAGGTATCCGGCGCCAGCAGCGACATCCAGCCCATCAGCAGCATGGGCAGCACCATGAACAGCAGCAGGGTGAGTGTGGTGGGGGCCAGCAGCAAGCGCCGACGGGTGCGGCGATAGGGATCAAGCGTCATGGCCGGCCTCCTGCAGACGATGGAAGGCGCCCGGCAGGGCGGCTACCCGTACCGCATCGCCCACCCGCGCCAGGCGCGAGGCACCGCTGTCATTGGTATGGCGCACCCGGCAGGGTTGGCCATCGGCCAGTTGCACAAGGTAGACGGTATCCACCCCGCGATACACCACCTCGGCCACCACTCCGCCCAGCCCGTCACCACTGCTGGCCAGTTGCAAGCGCTCCGGCCGCACGGCCAGTGCTGCCGCGCCATCGTGTGGCTGATCCAGCACCTGACAGGACAGGCTGCCAGCCACGCCAAAATGCAGCTGGCCATCGGCCACCCGGCCTTGCAGGAAGGAGGTTTCGCCGATGAAATCTGCCACGAAGCGATTGGCCGGCCGGTCGTAAATGTCTTCCGGGCTGCCCACCTGCTGCAGCTTGCCGGCCGACATCACCGCGATGCGGTCGGACATGGTGAGCGCCTCCTCCTGGTCGTGAGTGACGAAAACAAAGGTGATGCCGGTTTCGCGCTGCAGCCGTTTCAGCTCCACCTGCATTTCCTTGCGCAGCTTCAGGTCCAGCGCCGACAGCGATTCGTCCAGCAACAGCACCCTGGGCGACGGAGCCAGCGCCCGCGCCAAGGCCACGCGCTGCTGCTGGCCACCGGACAGCTGGTGCGGCCGGCGGCGGGCAAAGCCGGACAGTTTCACCAGTTCCAGTTTTTCCGCCACGATGGGTTTGATGTCGGCTGGTTTGAAGCCGCGCATTTCCAGCCCGAAGGCGATGTTTTCTTCTACCGTCAGGTGCGGAAACAGCGCATAGCTTTGGAACACGGTGTTGACCGGGCGCTGGAAGGGCAGCTTGCCGGTAAGCGAGGCGCCATACAGGCGGATGTCGCCGGCACTGACATCCTCGAAACCGGCAATCATGCGCAGCAAGGTGGTCTTGCCGCAGCCCGATGGCCCCAGCAGGGTGAAAAATTCGTTTTCGCGGATATCCAGCGCGATATGGTCCAGCGCCAGCACGGCCTGTTCGCCCGCGCCGAAGCGCTTGCAGACATGGTCGATCTCAATCGCCACACGGTTGCCGGTCATGGCAGTCCTCCTGTGGAATGCAGTGGATAACATGGCCGCGCCCTGCCCGCTGATGGGTCATACGCAGTCACGCAATACTTCGGAAATGAGAGAGGCTTAGCCTGCGGCAGGGACTGGCGTGTGCCCGTCCAGCGTCAGCAGCGGCGCATAGGCATCCGGCCGGCGGTCGCGAAACACGCCCCAGCTGGCGCGCACGGCGGCCAGTGCAGCGAGGTCGAACGCCTGTACCAGCACGGCCTGTTCCGTGCGCCCGGCACTGTGCAGCACAGCACCCTTGCCATCGGTGATGAAGGAGCTGCCGTAGTAGGTCTGGGAAAAGTCGCGCCCTTGTTCGCTACCGATACGATTGGCGGCAAACAGCGGCATCAGGTTGGCGGCAGCATGGCCCTGCATGGTGCGCTGCCAGTGGTCACGCGAATCCAGCGTGGCGTCCTGCGGCTCGCTGCCGATGGCGGTGGGATAGCACAGCAGCTCGGCCCCCAGCAGCGCCATGGCGCGGGCAGACTCGGGAAACCACTGGTCCCAGCAAATGCCCACACCCAGCCGGGCATAGCGGGTGGACCACACCTTGAAACCGGTGTCGCCGCCATTGAAGTAGAACTTTTCGGAATAGCCCGGACCATCCGGGATGTGGGTTTTGCGATAGTGGCCCAGCACGCTGCCATCGGCATCGATGATGACCACGGTGTTGTAGCGCGCCTGGCCGGCCGCTTCGAACACACTCAGCGGCAGCACCACCTGCAATTCGGCGGCCAGCCGGGAAAAGTGCTGCACGGCCGGGTGGCCGGCCAGTGGTTCGGCCAGCGCGTGGTAGCGCGCATCCTGCTCGGTACAGAAATAGCGCCACTCGAACAGCTCGGGCAGCAGGATGATCTGTGCGCCCTGTGCTGCGGCCTGGCGGATCAGGGTTTCCGCCTGCTGCCAGTTATGCTGGCGCGAGACGGGATCGACTGCCATCTGGATGACGGCGACGGATGCCTTGCTCATTGGTTTCTCCTCCACTCTTGTGTAAACGGACAGGCTGCCGCCCTGGGCCATGGCTGTTGGCAACAGTCGTGATCTGGGCGAATCCGGGCTGCGAAGTGGTCCGTTATTTTTTTATTCATTCTGCCAACAAGGCAGCGTGGAGAAAGATACAAAGCGGTCAACTAAGGGATAATTCCGGCCAAATCATCTGGCCAGATGGCCGACTGTCGATGCTGCAATGCGATGAAGCAGGCGTGGTCAGCCACCGGCAGCCGGCCTGAAAATGCCACCGGGCCACCGGGCAGGAAGGCGCCCGCAGCACCATGCGCTAACGGCGCAAGTCGGACGGGCGCTTGCCGGTCCAGCGGGCAAAGGCGTGGCGGAAGCTGGCGGATTCGGCAAACCCCAGTCGTTCGGCAATCATGCTGATGGACAGCCTGGTGTCATGCAGCAGATGCAGTGCCTGCTGGTGACGCGCCTGATCCAGCAAGGCCTGGAAGCTGGTTCCCAGTGCTGCCAGCTTGCGCCGCAGGGTGCGTTCCGACATGTGCAGGGTGGCAGTGAGTTCGTCCAGCCGGGCAAAGCGCACCGGGTCGGACTGGATCAGCCGCAGCACCCGTGCCACCAGCGCCGAGCCATGGCTGCTGGCCCATTGTTCCTGCTGGCGCTGGCATTGCTCCAGTGCCATGTGAAAGCTGACAGCATCGGCCAGTGGCTGCGGGCGGTCCAGCCATTTGGCCGGAAAAACCAGCGCATTGTCCGCCATGTCAAAGTGGCCGGCATGGCCGAAAATGGCCGGATAAAGCCCGGCGTGGGCCGGCAGGGGAAAACGCATGAGCACCGCCTTCGGGCTCCAGCGCACGCCCATGCAGTCGCAGGCGATGGTCCACATCGAAGTCAGACACATTTCGGCATTGAAGCTGAACAGGTCCGCACGGTAGCGATAATCGTCAGCCAGCAGCCAGGCTTCCTTGCCGCGCTCTTCCAGCCGCAGGGTAAAGTAGCTGGCCAGCAGCAGGGGAAAACGGATGGCGGTTTCCAGTGCCACGCGTAGCGTGGGGCTGACCAGCATGGTGTAGCCCAGAATGCCGTAATTGGAAGTGTGCATGGCACGCCCCAGCCGCAGGCCCAGCGCTTCGTCACAGGACAGGCGGCGGGCATTGTCGAACACCGTCATTTCCTGATGATGGTTGATCAGCCGTGCCGGCTCCTGCAGTCGTTCCGGCGGAATGCCGCTGCCGGCCAGGAGATCCGCCGCCGCAATGCCCTGTTCGGCCAGTACATTGACCGTGGCCACGATGGCGTGCAGTGACACCGGCCGGCCGGAGGGATTGTCGCCGCCGGGCAGAATAGCGCCATCGTTGCCGGAAGACTGGGCCAAGCGGGTTTCCTTGCGGTTTGCCATGCGATGGCCTGATCTTGCCGTCTGGACAGCCGCCACACAAGCCAGGCGGGCAGCCAGCCAATCAATTTTTGTAAATTCACTTGTGCCATACCGCCCCCGCTGGGAACAATCGGCCTGCGCATGCAGTCCACCGTAGCCACGGCCGGCTTGACCAACAGTCGGCTCAGCGCAGTAGGCCGCTGCTGCAATGACTTTTCTCACCGCACTATTCCGCACCGTGATAGATAACGCCAAGACCATGACCCATCTGAAGAAAACCATTGCCGGCTCCCTGCTGCTTAGCCTGGGCATGCTGTGCAGTACGGCACAGGCTGCCGTTTCCCTGCTCTCCGTTTCCGATAGCGTCAGCGCGACGGTAGGCAGCATTTCCACCTCCTTGCAGAATTCGTCCAAGGCCATCGGCAAGATTGCCGAAGGTGACTACAAGGTCGTCGCGGTGGCCCAGGCGAACCAGCCGGGCAAAACCCAGCTGACGCTGGTGCCGCTGGCCGCTGCCACGGAACCGTTCAATCTGTTTGTGGCACAGGCCGATGTGAAGCGCGCTGGCGTGGAAGCCGGCCAGATCGTGCACGCGCAGAAACAGGCTTATGGCCTGGCATTTGCCCGCGCCGACAACAAGCAGCCGTTTGCCCTGCTGCTGGATCAGGCATGGCAATCCGACGTGCAGCCCAAGGTGGTTTCCTGATTAGCCGCCTCATGCGGCAGCCGACGCGCATTGCCCAGGCCCTGCTGCTAGCAGGGCTGTTTGCATTTGGCGCGGCCCTGCTGCCGGCCAGGGCCGCCGCCTCGTCGCTGCTGTTCTGCGAACAGGCTGCACCAGCCAGCGTGGCGCGCAAGAGCAGCCTGCTGCTGTTCAGCCTGCAGGTAAAAAACCTGCTGGAGCAGTCCGGCCACCAGGCGGCCATCATCTCGCGCTCCGGGCTGGATCTGGAGCGCTTCAACATCCGCCTGTCGCATGCCGGCATCAGCCTGCGTGACAACCCCAATTCGCCGTGGTCGGTGCGCCAGCTGTATTACGCCTGCGACGAGCAACGCCCCCACCTGTACGACCAGGGCCTGCCGGGCTTTCTGATCGACCAGCGCCAGGGCAGCACGGTTTATCTGTCCATCCTGCTGTTGCCCCCGGCACAAGAGGCGCAATTGCGGCAGGCCGCGCTGGACAACAAGCTGGCACTGCAGCTGCTATCCGCCGACTACAGCGCCAATGCCTACCCCTATTCCACCCGTTACCAGAACTGCAACCAGTGGCTGGTGGAGCTGCTGGCCCATGCCTGGGGCAGCCTGCCCGGTGGCAATACCGCGCGCCAGCAGGCACAGGACTGGCTGCAACAGCAGGGCTACCGCCCGGATACCGTCGATGTGAAGCACCGCTACATGGTGTGGGCGGCCCATGTGGTGCCGCTGGTGCATAACGACGACCACCCGGCCGCCGAACTGGACGCACGCCGCTATCAGGTCAGCCTGCCGGCGGGAATCGAAGGCTTTGTCCGGCAGCAGATTGCCGGCACCGAGCGCATCCAGCTGTGTCTGCGCGAGCACACGCTGGTGACGCATCGCGGCTGGGATGACATGGCAGCCGATTGCAGCCCGGTCAACGGCGACACCGTACAACAGCTGGATTAGCGCCGGTGGCTGACCGGCCAGCCCGGCAGATCCACCCAGCTCACGCTTCGTTTACCTTTCTTTACCCGATCTTTACATTGCCCCCCCTCATGCCGCCGCTGCGGGCTGCCGATAATGAAGCATCGATCATCATTACCCTGCGGCGAGCTCATGATGGATATCAGCAAGACCAACTCAGTGACGAGCAACAGCGCCGGCAAACTGCTGCCGCCGAACAAGCAGCCAGGCAAGACCGTACCGGATGCCAAGGACAGCACGCAGGAGCAGCCCTCGCCCTCCACCGTGGTCAGCCTGCAAAGCAGCGGCAAAACCAGCGACAGCACGGCCGCCGATGATGGCAGCAGCAGCCAGGACAACACCCCTTCGCCGGTCAAATCCTTTACCTACGGCGTACTGAATCTGCCCGACCCGGCCGCCACGCCGCCGGCAGCGGAAACCAGCAACGCAGACAACAGTTATTTCACCGCCGGCCGCTGGGCCGCGGCTGCTGTGACCATCGGCACGCTGGTTTCACTGGTGGTGTAAATTTCCACCCGGCCACAAGCGGCCCACCAGCCCTGCCGCAGCAGACTGACAAGGTGTGCACAAGCTAGCGCAGCGCGTTAACCGCGGCTTAGCGCCGGGCAATCAGCACAATGCCCGCCCCCACCAGCAGCATGCCAGCCAGTTCGCGGCTGACCGGCCATTCACCCAGCTGGCTGGCCGCCATGGCCACCGCCAATACCGGAATCACCAGCGCATTGAAGCTGAGCGTGCTGGCCGGCAAGCGCTTGAGCAGCCACAGCCAGGCCAGCCAGCCCACCGCGCTGGACAGGATGCCCGCATACAACATCCCCAACACAAAACCCACCGACCAGCGGATATGGGCAAAATCCGCCCACGGCCATAGCGCCAGCAAGGGCAAGAGACCGATCAGCGCCTGCCAGGCGGAAAAATTCAGGCTGTCCATACCGCCATCCCGCGTCGCCCGCTTGCTCAGCACCGAACCCAATGCCCAGAAAAAGCCGGCCAGCACCGCCAGCAGCATCGGCAACACCCCGCCATGCAGCTGCCATGGCGCCACGATCAGCATCAGGCCGGCAAAACCGGCAGCCAGTGCCTGCCGGGCACGGCGGGTAAATGGCTCGGCCAGCAGCCAGCGCGACAGCAGCGCCACCCAGAACGGCATGGTAAACACCAGCACCGAGGTACGCCCGGCGGCCCCGGCGACCAGCGCCAGGGTGATGGACAGGCTGTAGAGAAAGGTGGTGCTCAGCCCCACCTGTGCTGCCTGCGCCAGCCGTTGCGGCCGGATGGCCCGGCCACGTGCCAGCAACACGCCAAACAGGGTCAGGCTGCCCAGCGCGGTGCGCAGGATCAGGTGGGTGATGGGTGTGGTGGCCTGCAGCGTCTGCTTCATCACCACATAGTTGTAAGCCCACAGCAACACCAGTGCGCTGAACAGGGCCAGGGGCAGCCAGCGGGCAGCGCCGGCGCTGCGGAAAAAGGACGGGGACAGTACGGCACTGGATGTAGACATGGTGCATCTCCTGAAGATGCAGCCAGTGTAGGCAGCACTGCAGCTTGCGCCGCTGCGTTTTACTGCGCCAGAATGCACGCAAACTGATGATTTTGAATATGCAATGCAGGAATACTGATATGGCCGAAGACAAACAGCTGGACAGCTACGATCGCAAGCTGCTGGCCCTGCTGCAGGATGATGCCCGCCGCACCCACGACGAGCTGGCCGAGGCCGTCAGCCTGTCGCCCACGGCGGTCACCCGGCGGCTGAAGCGGCTGCGCAGCGAGGGCATCATCCGCCGTGAAGTGGCACTGGTAGACCCGGCGGTGCTGGGACGGCCGCTACGACTGGTGGTGAACGTCATTCTGGAGCGCGAGCGCATTGCGCTGGTGGACGCCTTCAAGCAGGCCATCCGCGCCGCGCCGGAAGTGGTGGAGTGCTACCACGTGACCGGGCGGCCGGACTTTGTGCTGGTGGTGCTGGTGCGCGACATGGGGGACTACGAGCGCTTTTGCCGCGAGCACATCATGAGCAATGACAATGTGCGCGAGTTTGAATCGCTGGTGGTGATGGAAACCACCAAGTACAGCACCGCCGTTCCACAAGACACGGCGGGCGAAGCGGGCTGAACCTGCCGAGAACAGCCCCGCGCTACCGGCTAGCCCTCGTGCAGCAGCGCGTGCTGGATTTCCGACAGCGCCTGCGGCACGCGCATGAAGTTAAGCGGCATGCCCAGCCGCCGCGCCATGTGCGAGGTAGAGAACATGCCACACAACTGGTAATGGCCGGTGTTCAGGTCCAGCTCGGCCACCAGCGCATGTTGCCGTCCCTGTTGCTTCAGCGTGGCCACCATATGGCCGACGGTGGCGTGCTGCACATCGGCCAGCGACAGCATTTCCAGCTCGCTGCGCGGCGTCATCACATCGCGCACCAGCACTTCATCATGGCGCTTGCCATGTTCCAGCATGCACTGCACCGGGCGCTCGCCCAGGATGTCGGATGCGGTGATCAGGCCCACCAGCCGGCTGTCTTCGTCTTGCACGAACAACAGGCGGATACCACGGCTGATCATCAGGTTATGGGCGTGACGCAGGATTTCATCCTCGCCTATGCTCACCGGGTCGATGATGCGCAGATCGGTCATCACCTCCAGCGCCGGGCTTTTCAGATTGATGGGGCGCAGCGGACGCTGATCCAGATGCACCAGGTCGGTATGTTTGGGCATGGCCATGGATGGCAGCGCTTGAAATGAAGTTTCCATGTGACTCTCCAGCTGGATCGATGTTGTTGTCTGGCCAGACGGCGAGGCCTGGTCACAGTGGCACGGCAGGCAGACTGTCGCGTCGCTGACGGGCTGGACCGGCGCTGTCTCCCCCGCTACGGTCCAGATTTCATTCTAGGCAGGATTTTCCGGATGCAAGGCCGAGCTTGCGCCCAAGCTGCAAATTTGTGTTGCAGCCCTCAGCAGATGAATGGCCGGGCGGAACAGACCGGGCATCGTGCAACAAGCAGGCGCGGGCAAACAAAAACCGCCCCGAAGGGCGGTTGGTGTACCTGACACAGCCGGTCGCCAGGCTTACATCTGCATGATGGCTTCCAGCTCTTCCACCGTTTTCGGGATGGGTTCGCCCAGTACGCGGCTGCCGCTGTCGGTCACCAGCACATTGTCTTCGATGCGGATGCCGCCAAAAGCGCTCATCTCGGCAAAGCGCGCATAGTTGATGTACTGGCTGTGGCGGCCTTCGGCCTGCCAGGCAGCAATCAGCGCCGGAATGAAATAAATGCCCGGCTCCACCGTCAGCACCATGCCGGCTTTCAGCGCCTTGCCCAGCCGCAGATAGCCCATGCCGAACAGCCCACTGCGCTGCACGGTGTCGTCATAGCCCACCAGGTCCTCGCCCAGGCCTTCCATATCGTGCACATCCATGCCGATCTGATGTCCCAGCCCATGCGGGAAGGCGATGGCATAGGCACCGGATTCGACAATCTCTTCTACCGGGCCGTGGAAGAAGCCCAGCTCGCTCATGCCCTGCACCATCACCTGCGCCGCCAGCTTGTGCACGTCCAGATAGCGCACGCCTGGCTTGATGGCGGCGATGGCCTGCAGCTGCATGTCCAGCACGATGTTGTACAACTCGCGCTGCTGCTGGTTGAAACGTCCGCCCACCGGGAAGGTACGGGTAATGTCGCTGGCGTAGCCGCCACCGGAGGTACAGCCGGTGTCGTTCAGCACCAGATCACCCTTTTGCAGCACATTGTCGTGGGCATGGTTGTGCAGCACCTCGCCACGGCGCGAGAAGATCGAGGGGTAGGCCAGCTGCCAGTCGTGGCGGCGCATGATGCCCTCCATGATGCCCACCACCTGGTGTTCCACCACGCCGGGGCGCGAGGACTGCATCGCCGCCACATGCATGGCACCGGTCACCGCCAGCGCGGCTTCCATTTCGGCTACTTCCTCCGCGCTCTTGATTTCACGCAGCGCCACCACCGCGCGGGTCAAGGCGGGGGAAAAACCTGCCGCCACTTCCGCCGGATGCACCTTCAACAGACGGCCCAGTTCCAGCCTGGTTTCACCCCGATACGGGGCCAGGTAATGGATGGGACGCCCGGCAGCTTGCGCAGCCGCCAGCGCCTGTTCCAGCGCGGCATAGGGCTGGCTGTGGCTGATGCCGGCGCGCGCGGCACGCTCGGACAAGGTGGGCAGCGGACCGGTCCACACGATGTCGGCCACGTCCGGATCATTGCCAAACAAAGTGGTGCTGCCAGCGGCCGTGTCGATCAACGCCGCCATGCCCGGCTGGTTCTGGCCAAAGAAGTAGCGAAAGCTGGAATCCTGCACGAAGGGAAAGATGTTGTCGTGGTAATTCATCGGCGAATCCACATTGCCGACGAACAGCAGCAGGCTGCCCGACAAAGACTGTTGCAGCGCCGTGCGGCGCTGCTGATAGGTGGCGGCAGAAAACATCTTGTTCACTCCTTTTTCAACCATGTCAGCCGCGCCAAGCGCATCCGGCCGGCATTTTATGGCCGATATTGTGCTGACTGGAAAATTGTATACAGAATGATCACTGTACACGGCAGGCCGGAACATGACCAGCTTGCTGCCAGGATTGTGCTAGACCAAACCCACCGAATAGCCGGCATCACCGCACTGGACAGGGCCGTACGCCACGGCCTCAATTCAGCCAGCAACCATGCCCGACCATTCACAACGACAGGGCTAAGCCATGGCTTGGCTTAACAGAAAATCCTTGCTCATCCAGTAACTTTTCTGGGTCTGTCTGGCGTAGCGAGTCATGAAAATAGCCCATCCCCTGCATCGTGATACCGGACAAAAATCCGAAATCCCTCTGCCCGATATCAGCGCCACGGCAGCTCCCATCCGCACGGCATCAAGGTGTTTTGCAGAATATT
>Ga0187842_1001180_pt1 | contig 12382 bp, 7 predicted proteins | sample SpaLakP09_SKY_41_FD_134514 | JGI IMG/M metagenome (GOLD analysis project Ga0187842, IMG submission 134514) | Oligotrophic lake water microbial communities from Sparkling Lake, Wisconsin, USA - SP09_SKY_41 | ecosystem: Environmental > Aquatic > Freshwater > Lake | place: USA: Sparkling Lake... | reverse complement strand
GCCGGTTTCTCGGCCTTTACTGCCGGCGCAGCAGCCGGTGCAGCGGCTGCCTGCGGTGCGTCGAACAGGTCTTCGATCATCTTCGGATCAACCCGCGTCATCAGGTGGGTGTAGGCGCCGATGGTGCGGCCCAGCATGGCGCTGGCCACCACGCCGCTGGCCACGTCGGTCTGGGCCCAGTCGAATTTCTCGTCGTTGAGGAACTTGGCCACGTCGGCGGCCACGCCCGGCAGCACTGGCGACAGCAGTATCGACAGCTGGCGGAACAGGATCAGCGCGGTGGTGCAGACGTCGTGCAGTTCGGCCAGTTTGCTGTCGTCCTTGGCCAGAATCCACGGCTTGTTCTCGTCCACGTACTGGTTGGCGAAGTCGGCGATCTCCATGATCTCGCGCAGGGCTTTGCCGAACTCGCGGGTTTCGAAGTTGGCGGCGATGTTGGCCTGACGCTCCACACCCTCGGCCGTGACCAGTGCGCGCTTGATCCATGCCTGCGCATTGTCGGACAGGCTGGTAGCCAGTTTGCCATCGAATTTCTTGGCGATGAAGCCGGCGCAGCGGGAAGCGATGTTGACGTATTTGCCGATCAGGTCCGAGTTCACGCGGGCCACGAAGTCTTCACCCGTGAAGTCCAGATCTTCTACTTTGGAGTTCAGCTTGAAGGCGATGTAGTAGCGCAGCCATTCCGGATTCATGCCCAGATTCAGGTAGCGCAGCGGCGAGATGCCGGTGCCGCGCGACTTGGACATTTTTTCGTTGTTGACGGTCAGGTGGCCGTGTACCGCCACGCGCATACGTTCGATGGTCGGATGGTCGGCGAACTTCAGCATGGCTGGCCAGAACAGCAGGTGGAAGGAAACGATGTCCTTGCCGATGAAGTGGATCTGTTCGGTCTGCGGGTCGGCCAGCAGGGCGTCGAAATCGATGCCTTGCTTGGCGCAGTAGTTTTTCAGCGAAGCCAGATAGCCTACCGGCGCGTCCAGCCAGACGTAGAAGTATTTGCCCGGTGCGTCAGGAATCGGGATGCCGAAGTAGGGCGCGTCACGCGAGATATCCCAGTCGGCCAGTTTTTCACCGGCTTCGCCCAGCCATTCCGATACCTTGTTGACCATCTCCGGCTGCAAACGGCCCGGGGTGTTGAGCCAGTCGCGCAGGAATTCGTAGCAGCGCTTGTCGGACAGTTTGAAGAAATACTGTTCCGAAGGCTTGAGCACTGGTGTGGCGTTGGTGAACATTGAGAACGGGTTGACCAGATCGGTAGGCTGGTAGGCTGCGCCGCAGACTTCGCAGTTGTCGCCATACTGGTCCTTGGCGCCGCATTTCGGGCATTCGCCCTTGATGTTGCGGTCGGCCAGGAACATGCCCTTGACCGGGTCAAAGAAGCGGTCCACGGTCTTGGTCTGGATCAGGCCCGCATCGCGCAGCTTGCGGTAGATGCCTTGCGACAGTTCCACGTTTTCCGGCGAATCGGTCGAGTACCAGTTGTCAAAAGCGATATGGAAGCCATCCAGATACTGGGCGCGGCCAGCGGCGATCTTGGCCACGAATTCCTGTGGCGTGATGCCTTCTTTCTCGGCGGCAATCATGATCGGGGTGCCGTGGGTGTCGTCAGCGCCGACAAAGTGCACTACGCGGGCGGCATCGCCATCACGCTGCATTCGCTGGAACCGGACCCAGATGTCGGCCTGGATGTACTCCATCATGTGGCCAATGTGGAAGGCGGCGTTAGCGTAGGGCAGGGCAGTGGTGACGAACAGCTTGCGAGTCATGGTTGTTGCACTTTGTGGGTGGAAAAGGAACATTTTACCAGCGGAAGCCGCATCAGGTCATCTTCCGCGGCCTGCGCCAGCGGTTTTTGGCCACGATGCGCTAGAATGTGGGCACATTTCACGGAGATTTACATGAGCATCACAGTTGAACAGCTTATTGGTCAGGTCAAGGCCGAACTGGCCCGCATTATCGATCCGAACACGGGAAAGGATTTTGTCAGCGGCAAGGCCGTGAAGAATTTGAAAGCAGAAGGCGGCAACGTCAGTTTCGATATCGAGCTCGGTTATCCGGCCCGCAGCCAGTTTGACGCCATCCGCGCACTGGTTTCGGACGCCGTACGTGCATTGCCGGGCGTGAGCAGCGTGTCGGTGCAGGTAAGCAGCAAGATCATCGCGCACACGGTGCAGCGTGGCCTGAAACTGATGCCGAATGTGAAAAATATCATTGCCGTGGCGTCCGGCAAGGGCGGTGTGGGCAAATCCACCACGGCCGTGAATCTGGCGCTGGCGCTGGCCGCCGAGGGCGCTTCCGTCGGTCTGCTCGACGCCGATATCTATGGCCCGTCGCAGCCGATGATGCTGGGCGTGTCTGGCCGCCCTGAAACGCTCGATGGCAAATCCATGGAACCGCTGGAGAATTACGGCGTGCAGGTGTCGTCGATCGGTTTCCTGATCGATCCGGACGAGCCTATGGTATGGCGCGGCCCGATGGTGACGCAGGCGCTGCAGCAGCTGCTGGAGCAGACCAACTGGCGCGATCTCGACTATTTAGTGGTGGATATGCCGCCGGGTACGGGCGACATCCAGCTGACGCTGTCGCAGAAAGTGCCGGTCACGGGCGCCGTGATCGTTACCACGCCGCAGGATATCGCCCTGCTGGATGCGCGCAAGGGCCTGAAAATGTTCGAGAAAGTCGGCATTCCTATTTTGGGCATCGTGGAAAACATGAGCACCCACGTGTGCTCGAACTGCGGCCATGTGGAGCATATTTTCGGCGAAGGCGGCGGTGCCAAGATGTGCGCCGACTTCAAGGTCGATTTCCTCGGCTCGCTGCCGCTGACCATGGCGATCCGCCAACAGGCTGATTCCGGCAGGCCTACCGTGGTGGCCGAGCCGGATGGCAAAGTGGCCGGTATCTACAAGGACATCGCGCGCAAAATTGCAGTACAGGTCTCGGAGAAGGCCAAAGATATGACCAGTAAGTTCCCTAGTATTGTGATCAAAAACGACTAAACGGAGAACCTTATGATTCACTTGAAACAGCGTCTGATCCTTGCCGCCAGCCTGATGCTGGCCGGTAGCACTGCTTTTGCCCAGCAATCCGTAGCGTTTGTGGAGCCAGTTGATGGCGCCACTGTCAGCAGCCCGTTTAAAGTGAAGTTTGCCGTCAGCGGCATGGACATCAAGCCGGCAGGGGATATGACGGCCAACACCGGCCACCATCATCTGCTGATCAACGCAGCGCCCGTGAAAGCGGGGGAAGTGGTGCCTGCCGACGAAACCCATATTCATTTCGGCAAAGGTCAGACGGAAACGGAAGTCAAACTGGCGCCGGGCACCTACAAGCTGTCGCTGCAGTTTGCCAACGGTCTGCACCAGTCCTACGGCCCCGGCATGAGCAAGGACATCACCGTCACCGTCAAGTAAGGTGTACTGCCCATAGCAGCTACGCCTGCCGCCGGCACTGTTTGCTGAAGGTTATAGCCAACAGTGCCGGCGCATCATCAAGCTCCCGGTGTCAGATTGCGCAGCTGTCCGGCCCGCAGCCGAACTGCGCTTCACTGGCGGATGCCGCCGCCTCGTCCGGCAACTGCGACATCAGCCAGCTGAGCAACTTTTGTGGCGCACCCAGGAAAGGGCTGATGTCGAGCAAAGTAAATTGACCGTCGCGCTCCAGTGCAAAGCTGGGGAAGCCGTGTGCGCCTAGCTGTGCCATCAGGCCACGCGTTTCGGCGATATGGCTGTCCAGTGCTGCAACTTGGACTTGCTCCAGCGCCTGTGCGAATGCCGCAGTGTCTAGCCCCAGCATGTGGGCCAGCCTGACCAGCACCGCTTGGTCGGCGATACGCTGGCCTTCCACATAATGCGCCGTCTGTAGCAGGGCCAGCATGTCCAGGCCGCGCTGGGCCAGCGTTTCCGCCGCCAGCACCGCTGCCGTGGGCGGGCCGGAATCGAATACGGCCAGCTTGTCCCGTAACAGTCCTTCAAAGTAGGCGGCGCCGAATGGCTGGCCGGTGAGCTGCGCGATGCGGCGGTCATGCGGCATCACGTAGTCGCGCAATTGCGCCGTGACGGGCTGGCGCCGCGCGCCCATCATCATTCCGCCACCGTGGGCCAGTACCGGCATCAGTTCGCGCGCGGTCTTAACCAGTGGCGCGGCGGCGTAGCACCAGCCGCAAAGGGGATCGTAAATATAGTGCAGTTTGCTGGTATTCATGGTCTTGGTTCTCAGTAATTTGGGCACGGGTGGATGGCAATCAGATGGACGCTACTTTATTCTCATCATTTGAGTAAATAAATCGCCTATTTGGAAATGGCGAATTGCATAAATCGATGCAATAGCCCGCGCATCCTGGTCCGGGCCGCCTTTATTGTGCACATTTCGTCATCTTTTTAGCGCAGGCGCCACAAGACGCCCCAGGTGCCCGCACGTACATTAGAGGCTGAACATCTCTCATGGAGTCAGTATGCAACGTCGACAGCTACTGCAGGGCGCTGCTGGTCTGGGGCTGACGGCAGGATGGCATGGCGCCGCCATGCGCGCCCTGCCAGCACGGATTTTCCGTCCATTGCGCGGGCGCTGCCGCTGTCGGCCGTCCGCTTGCTGCCTTCGATCTACGCGCAGGCCTTGCAGGCCAATCAGGCGTATCTGCTGCGTCTCAGTGCCGACCGGTTCCTGCACAACTACTACCGTTTCGCTGGCTTGCCCACCAAGGGCGCCATCTACGGCGGCTGGGAATCTGACACCATTGCGGGCGAGGGGCTGGGCCACTATCTGTCCGCGCTGTCGCTGATGTACGCCCAGACCGGCAACACCGCGCTCAAGCCACGCATCGATTACATAGTGGCCGAACTGGCACGGGTGCAGCAGACCCACGGCGATGGCTATGTGGCAGGTTTCATGCGCAAGCGTGCAGACGGTACGCTGGTTGATGGCCGGGAGATTTTCCCTGAAATTATGCGCGGCGAGATCAAGTCGGCCGGCTTCGATCTGAATGGCTGCTGGGTGCCCCTGTATAACTGGCACAAGCTGTTCGCCGGGCTGTTCGACGCCCAGACCCATGCCGGCAACACTCAGGCCCTGTCGGTAGCGTTGGGGCTGGCAGGCTATATCCAGCGGGTGTTCGCTGCGCTGAGCGACGAACAGGTGCAGCAGGTGCTGGCCTGCGAACATGGCGGCATCAACGAAAGTTTTGCCGAACTCTATGCCCGCAGCAGCGATCGGCGCTGGCTGGCACTGGCGCGGCGCCTGTGTCACAACAAGGTCATGCTGCCGCTGGCGCAGGGCCGCGATGAACTGGCCAATCTGCACTCCAATACCCAGATCCCCAAGCTGATAGGCCTTGCGCGTCTGCGTGAACTGGGTGGCCGTCGCAGTGATGGCGATGCGGTGGAGTATTTCTGGCGCCGCGTCACCCAGCATCACAGTTATGTGATTGGCGGGAATGGCGATCGCGAATACTTCTTTGCGCCTGATAGTATCGCCGACCACATCACCGAGCAGACTTGCGAAGCCTGTGCCAGCTATAACATGCTCAAGCTCACCCGCCATCTGTATAGCTGGGCGCCGGATGCCGCTTATTTCGACTATTACGAACGCACCCATCTGAACCATATTCTGGCCCACCAGAATCCCCGTACCGGCATGTTTACCTACATGACGCCGCTGATGTCCGGTATGGCGCGCGAATATTCGAGCGAGGAGAACGATTTCTGGTGCTGTGTCCTGTCCGGCATGGAGAGCCACGCCAAACATGGCGATTCGATCTACTGGGAACATGGCGACACGCTGTTTGTGAACCTGTATATCCCGTCGACAGTGGACTGGCACAACACCAGACTGGAACTGAATACGCGCTATCCATTTGAAGGCGAGATTGACCTGAGGGTGCGCCGTTTGCCGGGGCAGCGCCAGTTCACACTGGCGCTGCGCTTGCCTGCCTGGGCTAGCAGTCATGCGGTACTGGTCAATGGCAAGCTGCACGCGGCCAGTCAGGAAAAGGGTTATCTGCTGATACGCCGACGCTGGCGCGCCGGTGACAGTGTGCACCTGTCATTGCCGCTGGCATTGCGGCTGGAAAGGACGCCCGGTAACGAACACGTGGTGGCACTGCTGCGCGGCCCGATGGTGCTGGCGGCGGATCTGGGCGCGGCCGAGCGGTCCTTTAACGGTCTGGCGCCGGCGCTGGTGGGGGCCAATGTACTGGCAGCGTTTGCGCCTGTTGATGCGGCGCAGTCAGTGTATCGCAGCGTAGGCACAGGACGCCCCGGCGACATGAAGTTCACGCCGTTCTTTGCCCAGTACGACAGGCGCTCGGCAGTGTACTTCAACCTCTACACGGAGAGCGAGTGGGCGGCGGCGGAAGTCACTTTCCGTGAGCAGGAGGCCCGCCTCAAGGATCTGGCCGCGCGTTCGGTCGACGTCATGCATCTGGGCGAGATGCAGCCCGAGCGCGATCATGCCTTGCAGGCAGAAATCTCCTATCCGGTGGCCTACCGCGGACGCAACGGACGCGATGCGCGCACGGGCGGCTATTTCAGCTTCACCATGAAGTGCACGGACGGTCCCTTGCTGCTACAGGCCAGCTATTGGGGCGAGGAACGCAACCGCGATTTCTATATCAGTATCGATGGCCAGCGCATCGCCCACGTCCTGCTCGATGGCAGTCATCCCGGCGTGTTCATCGAGCAGGAGTATCCGGTGCCCGAGCAGCTCACGCGCGGCAAGTCCAGCGTGGTGGTGCGTTTCGATCCTGAGCCGGGGCACACTGCGGGGCCGGTGTTCGGCGTACGCCTATTTACCCAGCGGGCCGCCATTGCAGCCTGACGGCGCCGCCCGAACTGGGCAGGCGCTCAGCTATGGCCGCAGGGCGCTCAACGGTCCCGGTATCGGCAGGGGAGGGCACAATCAGGCGGCGGTATGCGCCATGCCTGCGCTGACGCGGTAAAATAGCGGTCTTTATATCTCAGCTTTATTATTCCGATGACCAACGCACCAGCCAAGCCAGTCCGCACCCGTTTTGCCCCTAGCCCGACCGGCTACCTCCACTTGGGCGGCGCCCGTACCGCGCTGTATTCGTGGGCTTTTGCCCGTCATTTCGGCGGCACCTTCGTGCTGCGGATTGAAGATACCGATCTGGAGCGTTCCACCCCTGAAGCCGTGCAGGCGATTATCGATGGCATGGCATGGCTGGGTCTGACCCATGACGAAGGTCCGTTCTACCAGATGAAGCGCATGGACCGCTATCGCGAAGTGATCGCGCAGATGCTGGAAGCCGGCACTGCCTACCACTGCTACTCGTCGCCGGAAGAAGTGCAGGCCATGCGCGACCGCGCTACCGCTGCCGGCGAGAAGCCACGCTATGACGGCACCTGGCGTCCGGAGCAGGGCAAAGTGCTGCCTGCCATTCCGGAAGGCCGCAAGCCGGTGGTGCGCTTCAAGAACCCGCTCGATGGTGAAGTGAGCTGGAATGACTTCGTCAAAGGCACCATCACCATCGGCAATAAGGAGTTGGACGATCTGGTGATCGCCCGTCCGGACGGCACCCCGACCTATAATTTCTGCGTGGCCATCGACGATCTCGATATGGAAATCAGCCACGTGCTGCGTGGCGACGACCACGTGAACAACACGCCACGCCAGATCAATATCCTGCGCGCCATCGGTGCGCCGCTGCCGGAATACGGCCACCTGCCGATGATCCTCGGTTCCGACGGCCAGAAAATGTCCAAGCGTAAGGACGCCGTGAACGTGATGCAGTATCCGGCCGAAGGCTATCTGCCAGAAGCCATCCTCAACTATCTGGCCCGTCTGGGCTGGAGCCACGGCGACGACGAAGTGTTCTCGATGGAGCAAGTGTGCGCATGGTTCGACGGTACCCATCTGTCGAATTCGGCCGCGCAGTTCAATATCGAAAAACTCAACTGGCTGAATAACCACTATATCAAGCAGGCCGACAATGAGCGTCTGGCTGCGCTGGCCCAGCCGCGCATGCAGGCTAACGGTGCCGTATTCGAAGGTGCACCGGCGCTGCCGGCTGTGCTGGCGCTGATGAAAGAGCGCGTCAATACCGTCAACGAACTGGCCGATGCCGCCATGCTGTTCTACCGCGCGCCGCAGCCGGACGCAGCACTGCTGGCCCAGCACCTGACGGATGCCGTCAAACCGGCGCTGGCGCAATTTGCCGAACGTTGCAAAACGGTAGAGTGGGGCAAGGAAGCGCTGGCGGCCATGATGAAAGAAGTGCTGGCGGCGAATGGCCTGAAAATGCCGCAGATGGCGATGCCGCTGCGCTTGCTGATCACTGGTCAGTTGCAGACGCCCGCCATCGATGCGGTACTGCAGATCTTTGGCCGTGATACCGTGCTGGCCCGTCTGGCGGCACTGGGCTGATTTCTGGATTGAAATCAGAGCAAAGTTGCAAAAGGGTATTTGCAGAGTGCAGCTTCTTTGCTATACTCTTGTTTCTGCAGCAAACGGGGGTATAGCTCAGCTGGGAGAGCGCTTGCATGGCATGCAAGAGGTCAGCGGTTCGATCCCGCTTACCTCCACCACGTTGTAGAATTGGTTGTTCGCAGTCCCCATCGTCTAGAGGCCTAGGACATCACCCTTTCACGGTGAGTACGGGGGTTCGAATCCCCCTGGGGACGCCAAGTAATTTTGTAGTTGACGTTGTTTGTACTGATTGTTTGAAGTTAGGCTCAGGCCCGATAGATATACAAGTAGTGAAAACAAAAGTCGCGTAAGCGGCTTTTATTATTTCTGCGCCCGGGGGGTATAGCTCAGCTGGGAGAGCGCTTGCATGGCATGCAAGAGGTCAGCGGTTCGATCCCGCTTACCTCCACCAACAGCGTAGAAGTGATAGCGTAGCAGTGACCGTAGTGCCAAGGTCCCCATCGTCTAGAGGCCTAGGACATCACCCTTTCACGGTGAGTACGGGGGTTCGAATCCCCCTGGGGACGCCAGCTTTGCCAGAGCTGATGAGTAGTGTGAGTAGTAAAAGAGTAGTACACAGAAGACTTTCTGCGCCCGGGGGGTATAGCTCAGCTGGGAGAGCGCTTGCATGGCATGCAAGAGGTCAGCGGTTCGATCCCGCTTACCTCCACCATTAAATGCGCGGGAAGCACCGACATGTCCCCATCGTCTAGAGGCCTAGGACATCACCCTTTCACGGTGAGTACGGGGGTTCGAATCCCCCTGGGGACGCCAGGATTTGTAGAAAAGCCGCCTAGAGCGGCTTTTTTTACGTCCAGTGCCAGTTTGTGGTGATGCCGCCAATATTGCAGCGATTTTGCCGGTTTTTCGGCGCTGGAAGCAGGTTTCTGTTGCGCGGCAGGGCGAACGCTGATATGATTCGCGCCTTGGAAAAGTCCCCATCGTCTAGAGGCCTAGGACATCACCCTTTCACGGTGAGTACGGGGGTTCGAATCCCCCTGGGGACGCCAGGATTTTTCTAACAGGTCAGCAGTACGGACAGTTTTCTGTCCCCATCGTCTAGAGGCCTAGGACATCACCCTTTCACGGTGAGTACGGGGGTTCGAATCCCCCTGGGGACGCCAGATCAAGCAAAAAGCCGCCTAGTGCGGCTTTTTGCTTTTCTGCGCCAGCTCACCACATGATGGGGTTGTAGGGCGGGCTGCCGGGCGGGTGGAACCAGCTGCCATGATAGGCCGCCAGTGCTGCCCGGGCTGCCTCGCGCGCGAGCGGATCGTACAGGCCCGCATTCATGCTGCCGCCCAACGCCGGATTGGCGTTTAGATAGGCCAGTGCTGCCGCCTGATTGGCCGCCAGCGCCGACACCGGACTGGCTGCCAGCGCGGCCGCAGGGTTGCCCAGCAGCCCCGTAGCGTTGTTGACCAGTGGCGCCATCACGCCGGCTTGCTGCGGCGCCACCGCCTGCGCCAGTGCAGGCGTTTGCAGGCCCACGGCCAGCAGCACGTCCGGCATGCCGTAGCCGGTGTGGCTCTGGTCGGCCTGGCTGACGCGCCGTGCGCTGGCGCGGATCAGCTGGAACAGCCGTTCCACCCGCTCGGCGCCGCGGCCCAGATAGGGCTGGGTCTGAAAATCGGGGTGGTGCGCCAGTGTCAGTGCAGCCAGCCCCGTCACATGCGGCGTGGCCATGGAGGTGCCGTCCCAGACCGCGAAATTATTCGGCGGCACGCACGACAGGATGGCGACGCCGGGAGCGCACACGCTCACCTGCGGGCCGAAGCAGCTGAAGCTGGCCGTGAAATAGCCGTAGGCGTCGACGTTCTGCGACAGCGTCTGGGCATGGTAACTATCGGCAGGGAATTCATCGAGCTTGCCCACCGCCGCCACCGCCAGCACATTGGGTGAGGAGGCCGGATATTGCACTGGCCCGCCGGAATTGCCGGCTGCAACGATGCAGGCGATGCCGGCCCGCTTGGCGCGGATGATTTGCTGTTCCAGCGCTTCCGAGACTTCCGTGCCGCCCAGGCTCAGATTGACAACATCGATCTGCTTGTCGATGCAGTATTCGAGCGCATCGATCAGCTGGCTGATCTGGCCACCGGGGAACAGCTTGCAGGCGTGGATTTCCGCATCGGGCGCAAAGCCCCGTATGCCCGAAGCGATATCGGCTGCCGCGACAACGCCGGCGCAGTGGGTGCCATGGCCCAGCGTATCCTGCTCCCAGCCATCGGGATTGGTCTTTTTGTTGAGCACATCGAAACCGGCGCGTATGCCGTGCAGATTATCGTGGGTGGTGGCGGCGCCGGAATCGATGATGGCGATCTTGATGCCCTGGCCGCGATAATTGCCGGGCAGCTGATCGAGCCGCATGGCTTTCTGTCCCCAGCCATAGCAGCGCTGGCGCGGGAAGCCGGTCAGGGCGGGCCAGTCGGACAGCGCGCGCAGCGTCACCACATTGGTCTGATCGCTCTGGATATCGGGATCGCGCTGGTAAAAGCTCCAGTAGTCGGCTTTGGGTTTGACGTACAGCCCGCGCACCGACTGGGCCGTTTCACCATATAGCGACAGGCTTACTTCGCCGCTGGCATCGGTCACGCCACTGGCCGGCAGCATGCTGCCGAACAGCGATACTTCAGCTTCTGCAATCGCGGCGTCATCGGGCCCCGTTACGCGGATCGCCACATTGAGCACGGGGCCGCCGCTCGGCAGCACGCCGGTCACCATGGCTGGCTGGAGCAGCTGGGCATCGAGCAGATTCAGGGGCTGGTCCGGTTCGACCAGCAGCCGGCCTTGGCCTTGCTGGTGCAGGATGCCGGCCTTCTGCTCCGTCATGCGCGCCACCAGCACACCCTGCGCGCCGCCCATGCCGTCGGCCAGTGCGCCCAGTACGGATTTGGGGCCGACCTTGTCGACCACTTCGATATCGGCGCTATTGCGCAGTGCCTGCTCCAGTGCCGAGAACTGCAGTGGCTGCAGGCCCAGTGTCTGCAGGGCGTCGCTCTGGCGCGGTGCGATCACATACTGTTTTTTGCGGGCGCTGATGGTACGGGAGGCGCTGTCGCCAGTACCGCTTGCCGCGCTGCCAGCGGCTTCGCTGCTGCCTGTGGAACCGCTGGCGCCAGCGTTGCTGCCGGCGCTGCTGGCACGGCCGCTACGGCTACTGCCTTCACTGGCTGGCGCAGGGTTATCGCTTGCGCCACCGGCGCCGGGATCCGGCGCGACACTGGCGCCGTCATTGGGGTTGGACTTGGCCATGGATCTTCCTTTCACAGCGGGCCGGCCGAGAGCATGTCGAACATGGTCAGGGGCTGGTCCGGCTCTATCGTCAGTTGAGGTGAGGTGTTGCGGAATTGCTGGTCCAGCGCACGCGCTTTGGCGCTGCTGATTTCCACCACCAGCGTGTGCGGGGCCTCGGGCGGGCCGATGCGGTCGAGGATGCGTATCTCGGGATCGAGCTCGGCAAGTTTGAGAAAATCCTGCATGGCCGGATGTTCGCTGGCGTGTATCAGGTAGTGTGCGGGCGCTGTCTGCGCGTCTAACATGGATGCCTCCGTTGCAGTGCGGGCCCTCCGCACAGCGGCGGAGGGCAGGGTGGGCGGGCGCCGGATCAGTGCAGGGTTTGCTGGCCAGCGTACAGGGCGCTGTTACCGGCATTGGCCATCTGGGCCTGCTGCGCCAGTTGTGCGAGCTGTGCTTGCTGCACCTGCTGCTGGGCATAGGCTGCGGCGACGGGGTCGACGGCGAAAGGCAGCATGCCGCCCAGCTGGCCCGCATAGCTGCCGATAGTGCCGCCTAGCTGGCCGTGGCCGAAAGCGCTGCCGATGGCCTGGCCCAGCGGCTGGCCGACCGACTTGATGATGTTGCCGAACCAGCCTTGCGGCGCTATCCCCTGCGCCTGCTGCATCTGCTGTAACTGCTGCAGTTGCTGGATCTGTTGTAGTTGCTGCAGTTGCTGCAGTTGCTG
>Ga0187842_1001179_pt1 | contig 12383 bp, 12 predicted proteins | sample SpaLakP09_SKY_41_FD_134514 | JGI IMG/M metagenome (GOLD analysis project Ga0187842, IMG submission 134514) | Oligotrophic lake water microbial communities from Sparkling Lake, Wisconsin, USA - SP09_SKY_41 | ecosystem: Environmental > Aquatic > Freshwater > Lake | place: USA: Sparkling Lake... | reverse complement strand
CGATGGAGGCATTGCGGGCCTGGTCGCGCAGCGACCAGGCTGGCGGCAACGCCCTGATGGTGCAGAACCTGCTGCCCCTGCCGGCCGAGCAGGCCTACCGCGAGGAGATCATCGCCAGCATGCTGAAGCTGCTCAACGGCCTCAGCGCCGAGGAGCGCGAGGCGGTGCGCAAGCACTGGGCCGGCTGGGCGGCGGACCTGCGCGCGCTGCAGACCTCCTGAGCCACAGCTCCTGACAAGCGCTGTCAGCCCGCCTGCGCAGACTGCGCGGCATGGAAGGCACCCAACACCTCTGGCTCTATGCATTGCTCGTCTTCGGCATCATCGTGTTGCCCGGCATGGACATGGCCTTCGTGCTGGCGAGCTCACTGGCCAACGGCGCCCGCGCCGGCTTGGCGGCGGTGGCGGGCATGGTGGTCGGGGGCTTCTTCCACGTGCTCGCCAGCGCTTTGGGCATCAGCCTGCTGCTGCAGGCGTGGCCGGCCCTGTTCAATGCGCTGTTGCTGGGAGGCGGCCTGTACGTCGCCTGGATGGGCTGGCAGCTATGGCGCGGCGCAGGCGCGCTGGCGACGGTGCAGACCGGTACGACGCGGCCGCTGCCAGCCATCTTCGGCCGCGCCGTGGCGACCTGCCTGATGAACCCCAAGGCCTACCTGTTCTGCCTGGCCGTCGTGCCGCAGTTCATCCGGCCCGAGCTGGGCCACATCGCGCTCCAGGGCTTCGTGCTGTTCCTGATAGGCGCACTGGCGCAGGTGCTGGTCTACGGCAGCATGGCATTGGCGGCAGGCCGCGCGCGCAGCTGGCTTGCGGGCCATGCTGACGCGCAGATCGCCACGGGTCGCCTGGTCGGCGCGCTGCTGATGGCCACGGCGGCCTGGACGCTCTGCACCGGTTGGCGCTGATCGCCCCTCAGGACGGCGCCCGCAGCCCGAACAGCTCGGCCAGCGCCTCGCGGTACTGCGCCTGACCGACGGCATTGGTGTTGTGGTGGGAGCCACCCTCCACCAGCACAAAGCGCTTGGGCGCCCGGGCGCGCTCGTAGAGGTCCTGGCCCAGGCGGTAGGGGATGAGGCTGTCCTGGCTGCCATGCACGACCAGCAGCGGCGAGCCGACCTGGGCGATGCGCGAGGCGGCGTCGAAGCGCTGCGTGATCAGCGGCGACACCGGCAGCCAGCCCCAACGGAAGGTGCCGACCACGTCGGGGATGGACGTGAAGCTGCCTTCCACGATGACGCCCGCTTCGTCGCCCACATCGCTGGCCAGGTTGACCGCGATGGCACCGCCCAGCGAGTGGCCGAAGATGAAGCGGCGCTTGTCAGGGTACTGGCGCGCCAGCCAGTCCCACGCGGCCTGCGCGTCCTCGGCGGCCATCGCCTCGGAGGGCAGGCCCGCCGAGCTGCGGCCAAAACCTCGGTAGTCCACGCCCAGCACTGCAAAGCCCAGCTCGTGCATGCGGCGCATGCGTGGCGCGCTCCCGCGCACGTCGTAGCGGGCGCCGTGCAGGTAGAGCAGCACGGGCGCGGCCGGGTCGGCCTGCGGCAGCCACAGGCCGTGCAGACGCACCGCCGCGCCGCGCGATTCGGCGATGCGGCTCTCGAAGGGAATCCAGACGTCGTCCATGCCCTGCGCCGCCGCCACGCCGCCGGCCCAGGTGCGGTCGCCGGGCTGGAAGATCCAGCCGCGCTGGCGCTCGTCCAGCGTCGTGCAACCCACCTGCAGGCCCAGCCCGAAGGCGGCGAGCAGCACGATGCCGGCAAGGCGGCGCCAGGAGCGAAGAGGCGTCATTCGCGCATGCTGCCAGCCCACGCAAAACCTGGCGCGCGCCGGGGCTTGCTCAGCGGTCGCCCAGCGCGCGCGGCGGCAGCGTCTGCAGGAAGGCGTGCAGGCCGCGCAGGTCCACGTCATTCATCTGCGACAGCGAGCCGAAGGGCATCACGGCGATGGCCGCGCCGTCTGGCCGCTTGCCGCTCTTCATCATCGCGATGAAGGCGTCGACGCTGGCATAGCGCGGCATCGCGCTGCCGGCGCCGGGTGTGAGGTTGGCGGCCGCGGGCCAGTCAGGCGGGCCACTGGGGATCTTGCCGCCGGCGTAGGTCGCGCCGTGGCAGCCCGCGCACATCTGCGCCACGTAGCGGCCGTGTTCGGCGGTGGCGCCTTCCGGCACCGGCGTGGCCGGGGCGAGCGTGTGGTCGATCTTGGCGGCGGCGTCCTGGATCAGGCCCAGGCCGTAGAGCACGCGCGCCGGCGGCGGCAGCTGGATGACGGCGGCCTCGCCGTCCAGCGCCGGCAGCTGCTTCAGGTAGGCCACCAGGGCGCCGGTGTCGGCGTCGGTCAGGCGGGCGTAGTCCTCGCTGGGCATGATGAGCAGCGGCCGGCCGCCGGGAGCCACGCCGTGGCGCAGCGCGCGCACCCAGTCCTCGACGCGATACGCCGCTGTCGGGCTCTGCGGCGATGGGGTGAGGTTGGGCGCGATGACGAGCATGCCGCCACCGTCGATGGCCTTGTGGCCGGCCGCGTTGGCGCCATGGCAATCAGCGCAACCGCGCGAGTTGAAGAGATAGCGGCCGCGCTCGATGGCGGCGGCCTCGGTCGGCAGCGTCAGCGCGGCGACCTTCACATCGACCTGGCGCGCCATCTTGCGGCCCGCCTGCCACCAGCCCGTGGCGGCCACGGCCACCAGCAGCAGCAGCAGCGCGGCCAGCGCGAGCAGCACCCGCTTCAGGATCTTGTTCATGCCCTCTCCTGTTGATGCCGCGCAGCGGCGGCGTGAATCATGCCGTCAGCTGCGCAATGCCGCCACCGGCGACAGGCGCGCCGCCCGCCTTGCCGGCACCCACACGGCCACCTGGCCCAGCAGCCACAACGACACGGCGCCTGCGGGCAGGTAACCCCACGGCAGGCGTGGCACGGCGTAGCTCTGCATCAGCAACTGGCCCAGAGCCACGGCGCCGGCCATGCCGATGACGATGCCGGTGGTCGTCAGCAGCAGGTTCTCGAGCTGGAAGTAGCGCCGGATCTGGCCCTCGGTGGCCCCCAGTGCGCGGCGCGTGCCGATCATGCGGGTGCGCTGCTGCACCCAGAAGCTGGCCAGCCCGACGATGCCCATGGCCGTGACCAGCAGCAGCGCCACGCAGACGCCGCCCATCAGCCAGGCCATGGCGCGGTCCTGGGCGTAGAAGCCGGCGCGCATCTCGGTCAGAGGACGGGCCTGCGTGACGACGCGGCTCTTGTCCTGTTCCTCCAGCAACGCCGTGGCGGCCTTGATCTGGGCATCGCGCTTGTCGGCGTCGACGCGCAGCACATAGCTGCCACTGCCACGCAGCGGCAGGATCATCGCGGCGCCGCCCCCGTCACCCCGGGCACGGTGCATCTGCGGGTGCGTCAGCGACTCGACGACGCCAATGACGGTGGAAGGCGAGTTGCCGAACAGATAGACGGTTTGCCCGACCGCCGAGCGCTTCGGGAAGAGCTTGTCGGCGAGGATCTTGTTGACGATGACCTGCCCGACCCGCGGCTGGGCGACGCTGAAGACCTGGAAGCTGTCCAGCACCTCGTCGGCGCTGAAGTTGCGGCCCTCCAGCAGCTTGAGGCCATAGGTCGGGATCAGCTGTTCGTCGGCGGAGTAGTTGGACGTCAGGACGAGCAGGTCCTTGTTGTCGGCCTCCGTCGTGATGCCCGTGTTGTTGCTGTTGTTGCCGTAGGCGATCTGGTTGGCCGAGGTCGCCGCCTTCACGCCCGGCAGCGCGCGCAGCCGGGCCATGTCCTCGGCGACGATGGCGGCGGTGCGCTCGGGCGGCACCGGCTTGCTGCCGCGCAGGTTCAGCACGATGAGCTCGGACTCGGCCAGGCCGCTGTCGGCATTCAGCGCCTGGACCCGGGTCTCGATCAGGTGCAGCGCATTGGTGACGATGGCACAGGTCAGCGCCACCTCCAGCACGATGAGGCCGGCCGCGATCTTGTGGCGGCGCAGCGTGGAAAGGATTGGGAGTAAGTCCATCGTGTTCCTGATCTGTTGGAGCCAGAGCTACTCGCTGCGCTCGGGCGGTCTGGCACGCCTGAGTCAGTTGGAGCCAGAGCTACTCGCTGCACTCGGGCGGTCTGGCACGCAAGTTAAGAGACTTTCAGTTGAACGGCCGGCGTGACCAGCGCTGCGCGCCAGGCCGGCAGAAGCCCGGCCAGCAGGCTGGCGAAGAGGGCCAGGCCCAGCGTCAGGGCCAGCATGCTGGCGTCGAGCTCGGCCAGGCGGGCGTAGTCATTGGGGCTTTGGCGCACCAGCCACAGCCCGCCTTGAGCAAACAGCAAGCCCAGCAGCGCGCCGGCCAGGCCCAGCACGCCGGCCTCGACGACGAACTGCTGGAAGATGTCGCCGCGCGTCGCGCCGAGCGCGCGGCGCACGCCGATCTCGCCGCTGCGGCGCAGCGTCTTGGCCAGCAGCAGGCCCACCATGTTGACCACGCAGACAGCCAGGAAGCCGAAGGCCAGCCAGGTCTGCAGGCGCACGTCGGCGGGCAGCACCTTCTGCTCACCCAGCCACCCCATCACGTTGCGCAGCCGCACATTGGTCGGTCGCTCGAAGCGGCCGGCCTTGCGCTGGGCCTCGGAGTAGGCGACGAGGTAGTCGCGGTAGGCGCCAGCGTCCTCGGGCTTGTCGAACTCCACCCAGTACTGGATCCAGGCACAGGAGGAGTTGAGGTCCAGCGGGTCGCCGCCGGTCGCGCCGCGCAACCAGCAATCCATGTTGCCCCAGTGCCCCACTCTCAGCGCCATGGCAGTGGAGAAGGGCAGGAAGAGGTCTTCCGTGTCGGCGTAGCTGCCCAGCGTCAGGTCCCAGAAATGGGGCTTGACCTGCCAGGGCTTGAGCACGCCGACGATGCGCAGCGGCTGGCCACGCACGATGATCTCGCGGCCCACGCTGTTGGCGCCGCCGAAGAGCTTGTCGTTGAGCGCTGCCGAGATGACGGCCACACGCGCCTCGGCCTCGTCGTCGGCCGCGTTCCAGCCGCCGCCGTGCTGCCAGGGCGCATCGAACATCGCGAAGAAGTCGGCGGAGGTGTAACGGGTGCCCGAGAAGATGGGCTTGGTCTGCGCGTCCGGCACCGACACGGCCACGTTGGTGCCGCTGGACATGGCCTGGCGCCTGGCCTTGCCGTCGCGCAAGAGCGCCGTCGCGTCGAAGCGGGTGACGTCAAAGGTGGGCTCCTCGCCGGCCTTCCAGCCGACCATGTCGGCGGCGTCGAGCTGCACGTTGAAGAGGCGATCGCTCTTGTGCGGGATCGGGTCGCCGGACAGCACGTGATAGACCGTCAGCGTCGTCATGCAGGCGCCAATGCCCAAGGCCAGCGCCAGCACCATCAGCACGCTGAGGCCCTTGGTGGCCCGGATGTTGCGCCAGGCGAGTTCGAGGTAATGCAGGAACATCAGCGTGTCTCCAGAAGAGCGTTCACGGCGGCCAGTTCGGCGTCGCCCAGCGAGCCGGCGGCCTGGTGCAGGGCCAGCAGCGCCAGCACATGGCGGTGGCGGGCCTGGGTCTGGGCGTTCTGCGCGCCGGCCAGCGTCTGGATGGCGAGCAGCAGATCGGTGGTGCTGCGCGTGCCCAGCGTCAGGCCGGTGCGGGTGGATTCGAGCGCGCGCTCGGCGGCGGCCACGGCAATCTCAGCCGACTGCAGCTGCGCCGCGCCCTGGCTGACGGCCAGGTGCTCGTAGCGCACCTCGCGCAGCACGGCGCGGCGGCCGGCTTCGAGCTGCTCGCGAGCCGCGTCGCGCTGGAAGCCGGCACGGTCTGCCGCAGCGACGACCGCGCCGCCGGCGAACAGCGGCACGGTCAGGCGCAGCGCGACCTGCGTGGGGGTGCGGCCGGCGTCCAGCGGCGGCACGCCGTCGCCGCGCTGGCGCAGGGTGTCCACGCCCAGGCTCAGCGTGGGCAGGTGCCCGGCGCGGGCGGCGGAGATGCGCTGCTCGCTGGCCTGCACGTCGAGCTGCAGCGCGCGCAGCATGGGGTTAGCGGCTTCGGCGCGGCGGGCCCAGGCTTCGGCGTCGTCGGGCATCGGCTGGGCCGCGAGCGCCTTGCGCAGCGGCTGCAGCGTGGGCGCGGTGGTGCCGGTCAGCTGGGCAAGCGCCTCGCGGGCATCGGCCACGGCGGCCTCGGCGGCCAGCGTGCCGGTGCGGGCCAGCTCGCGGTAGGCGCGCGACTGGTCGGCCTCGACCTGGGCCGACAGCCCGGCCTTGAAGCGTGTGTCGGCCTCGCTGACCTGGCGGGCGAAGGCGTCCTCGTTGGCACGCGCCGTGGCCAGCTGGGCCTGGGCCGACAGCAGGCCGAAATAGGCCTCGGCCACGCGTTGGCGGGCAGCCTGTTCGGCGGCAGCCAGGCGGGCGGCCTGGGCCGAGGCCTGGCTGCGGCCGGCGTCCCATTCGCGCAGCGCGGCGAGGTCGATGAGGGTCTGGCTGAGGCTGCTGGTGGTGGTGTTCCAGCGGTTGCCGCCGCTGCCGTCCTGGTTCTGGCGCTGCTCGCTGCGTTGCAGCTGCCACTGCGGCAGCAGCGCCGCGCGGGCCTCGCGAGCCGACGCTTCCTGCGCGCCGCTGAGGGCGGCGGCCTGGCGCAGCAGCGGGTCGGCTGCGCGGGCTTGCGCCCAGACCTGCAGCAGGTCGTCGGCGCGGGCGGCCGTGGCCGCGCACAGCACGGCGAGCAGCAAGAGCTTGGCTGTGTTCAAGCGGCGAGCTCCGCAGTCAAGTCGACAACCTGGCCGTCGATGACGTGGACGTTGCGCTGAGCGCGTGCCGCCAGCTGCGGGTCGTGCGTGACCATGACGATGGTGGCGCCGTCGCGGTGCAGCTCCTCCAGCAGCTCCATGACACTGCGCGCCATCGCGCTGTCGAGGTTGCCGGTGGGCTCGTCCGCCAGCAGCAGGCGCGGTTCGCCGGCGAGGGCCCGGGAGATGGCCACGCGCTGCTGCTGGCCACCGGACAGCTCGGCCGGGTAGTGGCGGCCACGGGCCGACAGGCCCACGCGGGCGAGCGCATCGGCAGCGCGCCTCTTGCGCTCGGCGGCGGTGAAGCCGCGGTAGCGCAGCGGGACTTCGATGTTGTCGAGGACGTTGAGGTCCGGGATCAGGTTGAAGGCCTGGAAGATGAAGCCGATCTTCTGGTTGCGGATGCGCGAGCGCTCGGCGTCGCCCATGCGGCTGACGTCGATGCCGTCGAGCTTGTAGCTGCCGCCGCTGAAGGCTTCGAGCAGGCCGGCGATGGTGAGGAAGGTGGTCTTGCCGGAGCCGGACGGGCCGGTCACGGCGACGAATTCGCCCTCGCTGACCGTGAGGTTGAAGTCGCGCAGGGCGTAGGTCTCGACCATTTCGGTGCGGTAGACCTTTTGGAGCTTTTCCATCTGGAGCATGGGGTTCTTCCTGTTCACTCAGCTTGGTGTGTTTAAGTGGCACTTGCCTGATGGCAAGGTGCCGGGAGTCCCGCCCGGCGGCGGGGTAACTTTCTTCTGCGGGGCCAGAAGAAAGTCACCAAAGAAGAGGCCCTGAACCGCACACGAGCGCGACGACGCCAAGAGCTGCGCGCGAAAACGCTCAGCCTCATTTCGCCCAGACGCGACCCGCTGCGCTCTCGCTGCTGTCCTTATGACGAGTGCCATGACGCGCCACTTCACGCCGCCTAACGCCGGCTGCACGCCGGGCTCACCAGGGAATACCAATGCAGCGTCGCTGGGGCGACGCACCGGTGGATGTTGCGCAACGATCGCGTCGCCCGAGCGACGCTGAGTTTGTATTTCTCGTGAGCACGGCGTGCAGCCGCGCGTTAGGCGGGCAGGCGGTGCGATGAGTGATGCTGGTGACAAGGACAGCAGCGAGAGCGCAGCGGGTCGCGTCTGCCCACTCACCCAGCGGCTGTTGCACGGCGTAGCTCGTGCAAGTGGTGCTGGTGTGCGGTTCAGGGCCTCTTCTTTGGTGACTTTCTTCTGGCCCCGCAGAAGAAAGTTACCCGGCTGCCGGGACGGACTCCCGGCAATGCAGCGATGAGCGGCACTCGTCGCAGAAGCAAGCCGACTAGCCATCACGCTCAATCCGCAATCAGAACGCGATCCGCGTTCTTGAAGCTGTCCGCCCCGGAGATCACCACACGATCTCCAGCCACCAACCCCGACAGCACCTCCACACGATCCAAAGAGCGCGCCCCAAGCTTGACGGCTACCTTCTCGGCGACTCCCCCGCGAACCACATACGCAAAGCTGCCACCGCCCTCGTCCACAAAGCTGCCCCGCGCCACCCCCAGCACCTTGTCCCGCCTATCCAGCAACACCCGCACCGACAACCGCTGGTTCTGCCGCAACTGCTCCGGCTGCTTGCCGTCGAAGCGCAGCCGCGCCGCCACCTCGCCATTCACGACCTCCGGCGACACCGAGCTGACCAGCCCGCCCCAGCGCTGTCCGTTGCCCGAAATCTCCCCCGGCATCCCCGGCTGCAACTCCCGTGCAAAGCTCTCCGCCACCTGCATCTGCACTTCCAAAGCAGACAGGTCGATGACCGACAGCAGCTTGGCGTCGCGGGTCACATTCGTGCGGTCGGCGATGAAGAGCTGGCCCACCTGGCCATCGACCGGCGAGCGCACCGCCAGCTCGCTCACCTGGCGCTCCAGGTCCGCCACCAGCAACTGCTGGCGAGACAAAGCACTCTTCTTGGCCTGCACATCCAGCGCCAGGCTGTCGGTCTTCAGCCCGCGCAGGCCAGCCGCCTGGTCCAGCGCGAGCTTGGCCTTGGCCAAGGCATCCTGAGCGCGCTCGACCTGCATGCGCGCCGTGGCACCAGCCTCGAAGGCCTGCGTCTGGCGGGCCAGGTCGTTCTGCGCGGTCTGCTGGTCGATGCGGGCGTTCTCGAAGGCGCTCTGCAGCGCCGCCGCCTGTTGGCGGGCCTCCACCTCGGCGCGGGCCAGGTCGGCGCGCAAGGCGTCGACATTGCTGCGCTCCTGCGCGAGGCGGTTGGTCAGCTCGGGCGAGTCCACGCGGGCCAACACCTGGCCCAGCTTGACGGGGTCGCCCGCCCGCACCATCAGCGCCACGGTGCCGGCGCCCTGAGCGTAGAGCGTGGGGCTCTGCGCGGCAACGACGCGGCCCTCGCCGGCCACGTCGCGCGTCAGCGGTGCGATGTCGACCGTGGCGATGCTCAAGCGCGCGGCGCTGACGGCGGCATCGGCCGACAAGGCCTGGCGGATGCGCCCGCCGGCCAGCCAGGCCAGCAGCGCAATGGCAACCAAGCCGCCCGCCAGCGGCAGCGGCCAGCGGCGGCGGGTGCGAGCCAGGGGGCGGTCCTGTTCGGAGGTGTCACGAAAGCCGGTGTTCATGCCAGCTGTTTCGCAAGCCGTGTGCCAGAGGCCGGCGCGTTATGAATCAAGCACTTGGCACGGCGGTCACTGTCCGCGGACAGTGTGCGGACAGTCCGGCCAGCCGCTCAGAGGGGCTTGGCCAGCATGGCCGCCTCGGTGTCAGCTTCCCAGAACAGGGGGTAGAGACAGCGCGCCTGCGCCAGCAACGCGGGGCGGCCACCCCAGCGGGCGATCTGCTCGCGCACCATCGAAAAGTCGATGCTCATCAGCACGGCCGGCGCGCTGACGCGGGGGTTGTGGCGTGCCGTCGTGTGCGGCAGCAGGCCCAGCCAGCGGCGATAGAAGGCCACGTGGCGCGGGTTGACCTCGACGACACAGCGCTCGCAGTGCGCGCGCCGGTGAGCGTTCAGGTAGGCCAGGTGAAAGAGCTGCGCCAGCAGCCGCCGGGGGTCGTGGGAATGCTTGTCCACCGCCAGGCTGCCGAACTCGCACAGGGTCACGCCAGCGGCCCGCCACTCGGCCAGCTCGGCCATGAACAGCAGATCGGCGTTCAAGCCGCCCGCGCTGTCGAAACGCACGGTCAGCGTGCCGACGAGCCGGTCGCCGTCGTGCGCGGTGCAGACCACATCGCTGTCCCGATTGCGGCTGCCAAAGCGCTCGCCGTGCACGGCCAGGCCGCTGTCGGCGTAGCGGCGTGCGACCAGTAGCCCCGCCTCGCCGTCCAGCGCGCCAAAGCCGCTGTTCAGCTCCAACGGCATGGCGTGGCCAGCACCTGTCGGCGCGGCGTGGGGCTCTGGCTCGCAGCGTGAAGTCATGGCGGCGTGTCGATGTTGGAAAGCACACTGTCGGCGGGGCTTGTTTCAACCCGCCTTCGGAAAGACCGATGCTGGGTTGCATTTGTTTCAGCGAGGGCGCCCGGCATGGGCCACACGGCACTCCAGGCCATCCGGCCCATGCAGCGCAGGGAGCGCGTCGACAATCAAGCGTTGCCCGCGCGTTCCGTTCAATGAGCCACCACCCCACCACCATCGCCGACCTTGCCGATTTCACGGTGCTCATCGACGTGCGCTCGCCTGCCGAGTACGCGCTGGACCACCTGCCCGGCGCCATCAACTGCCCCGTGCTGGACGACGAGGAGCGCCGCATTGTCGGAACGACCTATGTGCAGGTCTCGGCCTTCGAGGCGCGCAAGATCGGCGGCGCCATGGTGGCGCGCAACATCGCCAAGCACCTCGACGAGCTGTTCCGCGACAAACCGAGGGACTGGCGCCCGCTGGTCTACTGCTGGCGTGGCGGCATGCGCAGCGGCAGCTTCGTCAACTGGCTGCGCCTCGTAGGCTGGGACGCGCAGCAGCTCAAGGGCGGCTACAAGGCCTGGCGCGGGCACGTCATCGAGCAGATCGCATTGCGCGCGCCGCAGCTGGACCTGCGCGTGTTGTGCGGGCCCACGGGCAGCGCCAAGACACGGGTGCTGCAGGCGCTGGCCGAGCTGGGCGAGCAGGTGCTGGACCTGGAGGACCTGGCCGCCCACCGCGGCTCCGTGCTGGGCGGCATGCCCGGCCGACCGCAGCCATCGCAGAAGGGGTTCGAGACGCAGCTGATGCAGTCCATGGCCGGCTTGGACCTCAGCCGGCGCGTGTGGATAGAGGCCGAGAGCCGGCGCATCGGCCGCCTCACCGTGCCCGAGCCGCTGCTGCAGCGGCTGCGCGCCAGCCCCATCGTCGAGATCGCCGCGTCACCCGAGGCGCGGCTGGCCTACCTGCTGCGCGACTACGCCTGGCTGGGTGACGACCGAGAGGGCCTGGCGGACAAGCTGGCGTCGCTGCGCGAGCATTGCCCGAAGGAACTGCTGACGCAGTGGCAGGCCTGGGCGCTCGCGGGCGAGCTGCCGCCGCTCTTCGAAGCGCTGATGGAAAAGCACTACGACCCGCTCTATGCCAAATCGCAGGGCCATCACCTGGAGCGGCTGGACGGCGCGCAGAGCGTGGCCTGCGACGACCTGTCGGACGAGGGCATCGCAGCGCTGGCCCGCCGCATTGCGAACTTGCCCTAACGTGCCATCGCGCGGCGCGTAAGGTAACTCAGCGCATCCACCAGCGCCACCAGCCCAAGCATCGCGATCAGCACGGTCGCCGTCTTGCCCATCTGGAACAAGCCCATGTGGAAGGCCAGCAGCTGGCCCAGCCCGCCGGCGCCGACGACGCCCAGGATGGCCGCCGCGCGGATGTTGTTCGCCCAGCGGTAGAGCGCGTAGGAGACCAACTGCGGCAGCACCTGCGGCAAGGTCGCGTACAGGAACACGCGCAGTGCGCCAACGCCCTGCGTGCGCAACGCCGTGGCCGGCGCCTGCGGGGCGTTTTCGATCACCTCGGCAAACAGCCGGCCGAGCACGCCCGTGGTGTGCAGCGCCAGCGCCAGCGTGCCGGCGAAGGGCCCCAGGCCGGCCGAGATCAGCAGCAGCGTGGCCCACACCAGCTCGGGCACGGCGCGCAGCGCGTTCAGCAGCAGGCGCGTCGGCGCGCGCGCATGCGCCGGGTCGCCCTCGTGCGTGCGGCTCGCGGGCAGCGCCAGCAGCAGGCCGCCGGCCGCCGCCAACAAGGTGCCCAGCGCGGACATCGCCAGCGTCTCCACCGAGGCCCAGGCCACCTTGCGAACGAAGGTGGCGGACAGGTCGGGCGGGAAGAACTCGCCGATGAAGCGCGCCATGCTCTGCGCCGCCTCCAGCGACAGGAAGGCTGCCCACTGCAGGTCCAGGCTCCAGAAGCTCAGCCCCACCAGCACGAGTAGCCCGACGCCGAACCACAGCGCCTTGCTGCGCGCGTGGAACAGCGGCGGTGGCAGCCGGTAAGGCAGGTTGGCGGCCGGCGTGCTGCGCTTCATGCCAAAGCGCGCCTCAGCCACGCGCTGGTTTGATCGGCCAGCGCCACCAGCGCAACGAACACCAGCAACATCGTCGCCACCTCGCCGCCGGCAAACATCTTGGTGGAGTTGTCCAGCTGCTGCCCCAGCCCGCCCGCGCCGACAAAACCCAGCACCACCGACGAGCGGATGGCGCATTCCCAGCGG
>Ga0187842_1001176_pt1 | contig 12398 bp, 6 predicted proteins | sample SpaLakP09_SKY_41_FD_134514 | JGI IMG/M metagenome (GOLD analysis project Ga0187842, IMG submission 134514) | Oligotrophic lake water microbial communities from Sparkling Lake, Wisconsin, USA - SP09_SKY_41 | ecosystem: Environmental > Aquatic > Freshwater > Lake | place: USA: Sparkling Lake... | reverse complement strand
TGATTAGTCAATGATTTAATTGCTGCGTCTGCTTGATCTGGCGACACTATCACCACCATGCCAATGCCGCAGTTAAATACGCGCACCATTTCAGCATCAGCAACACCACCCTTCATTTGCAGCCAACGGAAGAGTTCAGGCATTTGCCAGCTATCACGGTGTAAGACAGCTTGAGTATTTTCTGGGAGAACACGTGGCACGTTATCTACTAAGCCACCGCCAGTAATATGAGCCATTCCTTTAACGTCAATTTCTGCAATGAGTTTTAAAAGTGGCTTGACATAAATTTCGGTAGGCGCCATTACTATATCACCTAATGGCCGGCCACCCAAGTCATCACTTGGTTTTGCGCCAGCACGCTCAATAATTTTTCTTACCAATGAGTAACCATTGGAGTGTGCGCCACTGGATCCAATTGCCAAGATGGTGTCGCCTGGAACAATACGAGCACCAGTAATGATTTTAGATTTCTCGACCGCACCCACAGCAAATCCTGCAAGATCATATTCGCCTGGAGGATACATACCAGGCATTTCTGCAGTTTCACCACCAATGAGTGCGCAGCCTGATAACTCGCAACCTTTAGCAATTCCACCCACGACTGTTGCGGCAGTATCAACGGTCAATTTGCCGCATGCAAAATAATCTAAGAAAAAGAGTGGCTCAGCACCTTGGACCAAAATATCGTTCACGCTCATCGCCACCAGATCTTGACCAATCGTGTCATGCCGATTCCATTCGAAAGCCAAACGAAGTTTGGTTCCTACACCGTCAGTTCCCGAAACCAAGACAGGCTCTTTGTAGTGTTTAGGAAGCTCAAAAAGTGCTCCAAAACCACCAATTCCAGCTAAAACGCCCTCCCGCATGGTTTTCTTAGCCAAAGGCTTAATGCGGTCGACTAGAGCGTCCCCCGCATCAATATCGACGCCAGCGTCACGGTAGGAAAGGCCTTTTGATGGGGAATTACTTGAAGAAGTCATATTTGAGTCAGAATTTTAGTAAAAAATGCTACTGGGTCAGTAGAATCATTGAATTTTAGAGGATTACAAGCAATGGCTGAAATTTTTACCCCTTTTCTGGCTGCATTCATTCTGGCGTATACCTTACGCCCTGTTTGCCTATGGCTTGAGACCCATCGCATCCCGCGTGCGCTAGCTGCCCTCATCTCCATGCTGATTGGCTTAGGACTGATTGTTTTCATTTTCAGCCTACTGATCAGTCTACTCAAATACGAAATCCCGCTACTCAAAACCCAACTCCCAGAATGGATAGCCAATACCCAGTCTTGGCTGAGCCCAAAACTCGAAGAGTTGCACATGAATATTGACTGGAGCGCTCTTAAGGTCAATGTCACACAAAAAATTACTACGCATATTAATGAGAATGCCGACGCTCTCATCAACACCACCATTAGTACTGTCCTGGTATCTGGAAGCTCAGTCATCGCAGGCTTTGTTAATGCGGTGCTGATTATTTTTGTTATGTTCTATTTACTGATTGACTGGGATCAGTTTTTTTCATTAATTAAAAAAGCTGTTCCTGCGCGCGCGCAAGAAACTGTGCGCCACCTTGCAATGCATACTGATGGTTTGCTATCCCAATACTTGCGCGGCATGTTGATTGTGATTTCGATCATGGCTGTTTTCTACAGTGCTGGTCTTAGTTTGGTTGGCATCAAAGGAGCTGCTGCACTTGGCGTATTTACAGCCTTAATGATCATTATTCCGTATGTTGGTATTGCGATTGGTCTTACTTTGGCAACCTTATCTGCGCTTCTTCAATTTGGGCCAGGCCCCGAGATTATTGGCGTACTGGCAGTTTTTGGATTGGGTCAATTTATAGAAGGCTTTTTCTTAACACCTCGCTTGGTAGGTGAGCGGATTGGCTTGCACCCCGTAGGTGTGCTTTTTGCTTTGTTATTTTTTGGAAAGTTATTTGGATTTTTTGGAGTACTGCTAGCACTCCCAATCAGCGCCGTTAGTATGGTCTTAGTTCAATATGCATGGTCTCTTTACACCAAAAGCTCTTGGTATCAAAAATAGATTTTCGTTGTAATGAATAAAACTCCGCTTCCTAAACAATTTGCTTTAGATATTAGTCACACACCTAAAGCTAGTCTAGAAAACTACCTACCAGGCAAAGACCGAGCCCTGATCTCTACGCTTCAAGACTTGAGTCAGTCATGGCATCAACAATCTAGGGCAGCCCAAAATAATCCTCTAAATCAACGCTGGATTTATTGGTGGGGACCAGAGGGATCTGGACGCACTCATCTACTAGTAGCCATCGCAAATGCTGCTGCCCAGGCTGGGTTTGACTATTTTTCTTTGGGGCCTCACGAACCTACCGCCTGGGTCCGTCTGGAAGAAAAAATGAATCTGCTCACAGAAAGTGATATTCCTTCAGTGATTACGGTAGATGATGTCGATCGCCTGGATGAGCGTTTAGTTGGCTCTCTGTTTCGCATCCTCAATGGAGTGCAAGCCAGCAAAGCAATCCATATTTTTATGGTCGGCAAAGCAGCGCCTGCAGTTCTAGAGATTAGAGAGGACCTGCGTACTCGCCTAGGATGGGGCTTGGTATTCCAAACGGAACTCTTGGATGATGATGCGAAAATGCAAGCATTAGAGCAAGCGGCACAAGCCCGTGGTCTAGTGTTATCGCCAGATGTATTGCCTTGGTTGTTAAGCCGTTTCTACCGCGATATGCCTAATTTAATGGCCTTAATGGATGCTTTAGATGCTTATTCACTAGAAACAAAACGTGCTGTAACCTTGCCGCTGGTGCGTGAGCTTTTGCAGCCATAATTATTTACTCAATATTGAATTTGTGACCCAATTAGCCCTCTTCGATTTAGATCACACTCTTTTACCCTGCGATAGTGATTACGAATGGGGTCAATTTCTTGTTCGCATGGGCGTCGTGGATGGCAATGACTACGCCACAAAAAATGAGCGCTTCTACCAAGACTATAAAGACGGCAAACTGGATATCCATGAATTTTTACGATTTGCCTTAAGGCCCTTATCCCAACATTCACGTGAGCAATTGAAGGAATGGCACGATGCTTTCATGAAGGAAGTGATTCATGGACAGTTACGCCAGAAAGCGATTGATTTAGTGAAACACCATCAAGATGCTGGAGATTTATGCTGCGTTATCACTGCCACAAACAGCTTTGTGACGCGCCCAATTGTGGAAAGCTTTGGCATTGAACACCTTATTGCTACCGAGCCAGTCACTATCTCAGATCACCCACTAGCGACTTTTACTGGTGAAGTCCTAGGCGTTCCCAATTTTCGGGAGGGTAAGATTCTGAATTTACATAACTGGCTTTCTAGTAAGCAACTTTCATTGGACACCCTAGCGCGTAGTTATTTTTATTCTGATTCAATGAATGATTTACCTTTACTTGAGAAAGTCAGCCACCCTGTTGCTACTAATCCTGATGATCGTTTGCGTAGTGAAGCTCAGAAACGTCACTGGCCTATCCTTGAGTTATTTGCATGATCACTAAATTTATTAAGCGGATCTTGCGTCGTGACCCGATGGTCAAGCATACACAAGCAAACAATACAGGGGCACCCAAACGTATCCCCAAAAAAACACATCGTATTGACCCTCACTTACTCTCCAAGAATGCGGTAAAAGTGACTGATACATTACAACAAGCTGGTTATGAAGCATTTATTGTTGGAGGTGCGGTACGTGATTTAGTGTTAGGTATTGGTCCAAAAGATTTCGATGTGGCAACCAATGCCACCCCAGATCAAGTGCAAAAATTATTTCGTAAAGCACGTCTGATTGGTCGTCGCTTTCAGATAGTTCACGTTACTTTTTTTGGTAAGGGCCACCCTGAGATTATTGAAGTTTCTACCTTTAGAGCCTTGCTGGATAACGCTGGTGACCATCTTGCAGAAAGTGGCCGCATTTTGCGCGACAACGTTTGGGGATCCCAAGGAGAGGATGCAACACGGCGTGATTTTAGTATCAACGCGCTGTATTACGACCCCTCTTCTGAAACAGTGCTCGACTATCACGGTGGCATGGTCGATATCCAAAAGAAAACTTTGCGCATGATTGGTGATCCAGTAAAACGCTATCGAGAAGATCCTATACGGATGCTCAGAGCAATTCGTTTTGCCGCTAAAACTGGTTTTAGCTTAGAGGCAGCTACACGCTCCCCCATTACCAAGCTCAGTACGCTACTACAAGATGTTCCCTCTGCACGACTCTTTGATGAAATTCTGAAGCTCTTAATGTCTGGCTATTCTTGGGCAGCCATTCAAGGTTTACGTGATGCAGGCTTACATCACGGCCTGTTACCCCTGATTGATCACATCCTTGATAGTAGTGAAGATTCCAAAGAGGCTAATAAATTCGTTAAGCTAGCACTAGCCAACACTGATCAACGAATCCAATCCGGCAAGAGTGTTTCTGCAGGATTTCTGTTTGCCACATTGCTTTGGCCCGATCTTCTCAGAAATTGGAATGCCAACTTAGCAAACGGTATGGCCAATATTCCAGCCTTACAAGATGCGATGGACGATACGATTGCCACCCAAAGTAGCGCGATTACCATTCATCGTCGCTTTGAGAGTGACATGTGTGAAATCTGGTCTATGCAACCCCGTTTCGAAAAGCGGGTAGGTCGTTATCCCTACCGCTTAATAGAATCCCCCCGTTTCAGGGCGGGTTATGACTTCCTCCTACTGCGTTGTGCCACAGGGGAAAGAGATACTGTTCTAGGGCAATGGTGGACAGACTTTATCGCCGCAGACCCTAATGGACAAGAGGCTTTGATGGCCAGCGCCAAAAATGAGGTGGGTAACAGTGCATCACCCCTCAAGAAACGCCGTCGAAGGAAGCCTAAATCTGCCACTACAGCGAGCCCTAGCGAAAATACTCCAAGCTAAGCAAGTTTTTAGAAATTTCTGTAAAGTAGTTTTATCTTAGGTTTGGAAAAATATGGCACGTGCATATATTGGATTTGGCGGGAACATCGGCGATACGCGTCAACTGATCACTGACGCAATCATCTGTCTTGCTCAACGCTGCGAATTACAAATCCTAAACAAGAGTTGTTTCTATCAAAGCGCTCCTGTAGAGGCCCTTGGTGGTGACTACATCAATTCGGTCATTCAAATTGAAACGCAACTCACGCCTTATGGTCTCTTACATATTTGCCAAGCAGTCGAACAAGAATTTGGTCGGGAGCGTCCCTATGCTAATGCCCCGAGAACACTTGACCTCGATATCTTGCACTTTGAGGGTGTCACACAAAATGAAACTGAGCTCATACTGCCACACCCCAGGATCACAGAACGCTCTTTTGTATTGCTACCCCTTCTTGAAATTTCTCCTAATTTCTTCCTGCCTCATTTTGGTGAATTAAAGACCTATTTACCCAAAGTGGCAGACCAACGTATTGAAAAACTCCCCTGCCGCAACTGTAATTGCGGGGAAAAGACTGTTTATAGCCAATCGACGCATTAATTCATTAAACTCTCGCCATGGGTTATTTACAGGGCGAAAAGCCAATCTCGATTACTAAACTCCTAGCGATGCACGCTGAGGGTGAAAAAATTTGTATGCTCACAGCATATGACTCTACGATGTCTGCACTGCTTAATCGTTGCGACATGGAAGTCATCCTGATCGGTGATTCATTGGGCAATGTGATTCAAGGCCACACCAGCACAACTCCTGTAACGATTGGTCAGATGGCCTATCACACCGAATGTGTTGCCCGCGCTAACTCACATGCCTTCTTGATTGCTGATTTACCCTTTGCTAGCTACGGTGATCCAGTGCAAGCTTTGGAGTCTGCCTCAGAACTCATGCGTGCTGGTGCTGATATGGTGAAACTGGAAGGTGGTGGTCCATGGCAAGTAGAAATCATTCAGTACTTAGTAGAACGTAGCGTTCCCGTTTGTGCACATCTTGGATTACTTCCTCAATCAGTCCATCTTTTAGGTGGCTATAAAGTACAAGGAAAGTCAAAGGACTCAGCAAGCATCATGCTCGAGCAAGCACTTGCTTGCCAACATGCTGGGGCGCAAATGGTTGTTCTAGAGGCAATTCCTTCAACGCTAGGAAAAAGAATTACAGCAGAACTTCATATCCCTACTATTGGTATTGGTGCTGGCCCAGATTGTTCTGGCCAAGTATTAGTTCTACAAGATATGTTGGGTATTAGCTAATACCCAACATATCTTGTAGAACTAATACTTGGCCAGAACAATCTGGGCCAGCACCAATACCAATAGTAGGGATATGAAGTTCTGCTGTAATTCTTTTTCCTAGCGTTGAAGGAATTGCCTCTAGAACAACCATTTGCGCCCCAGCATGTTGGCAAGCAAGTGCTTGCTCGAGCATGATGCTTGCTGAGTCCTTTGACTTTCCTTGTACTTTATAGCCACCTAAAAGATGGACTGATTGAGGAAGTAATCCAAGATGTGCACAAACGGGAACGCTACGTTCTACTAAGTACTGAATGATTTCTACTTGCCATGGACCACCACCTTCCAGTTTCACCATATCAGCACCAGCACGCATGAGTTCTGAGGCAGACTCCAAAGCTTGCACTGGATCACCGTAGCTAGCAAAGGGTAAATCAGCAATCAAGAAGGCATGTGAGTTAGCGCGGGCAACACATTCGGTGTGATAGGCCATCTGACCAATCGTTACAGGAGTTGTGCTGGTGTGGCCTTGAATCACATTGCCCAATGAATCACCGATCAGGATGACTTCCATGTCGCAACGATTAAGCAGTGCAGACATCGTAGAGTCATATGCTGTGAGCATACAAATTTTTTCACCCTCAGCGTGCATCGCTAGGAGTTTAGTAATCGAGATTGGCTTTTCGCCCTGTAAATAACCCATGGCGAGAGTTTAATGAATTAATGCGTCGATTGGCTATAAACAGTCTTTTCCCCGCAATTACAGTTGCGGCAGGGGAGTTTTTCAATACGTTGGTCTGCCACTTTGGGTAAATAGGTCTTTAATTCACCAAAATGAGGCAGGAAGAAATTAGGAGAAATTTCAAGAAGGGGTAGCAATACAAAAGAGCGTTCTGTGATCCTGGGGTGTGGCAGTATGAGCTCAGTTTCATTTTGTGTGACACCCTCAAAGTGCAAGATATCGAGGTCAAGTGTTCTCGGGGCATTAGCATAGGGACGCTCCCGACCAAATTCTTGTTCGACTGCTTGGCAAATATGTAAGAGACCATAAGGCGTGAGTTGCGTTTCAATTTGAATGACCGAATTGATGTAGTCACCACCAAGGGCCTCTACAGGAGCGCTTTGATAGAAACAACTCTTGTTTAGGATTTGTAATTCGCAGCGTTGAGCAAGACAGATGATTGCGTCAGTGATCAGTTGACGCGTATCGCCGATGTTCCCGCCAAATCCAATATATGCACGTGCCATATTTTTCCAAACCTAAGATAAAACTACTTTACAGAAATTTCTAAAAACTTGCTTAGCTTGGAGTATTTTCGCTAGGGCTCGCTGTAGTGGCAGATTTAGGCTTCCTTCGACGGCGTTTCTTGAGGGGTGATGCACTGTTACCCACCTCATTTTTGGCGCTGGCCATCAAAGCCTCTTGTCCATTAGGGTCTGCGGCGATAAAGTCTGTCCACCATTGCCCTAGAACAGTATCTCTTTCCCCTGTGGCACAACGCAGTAGGAGGAAGTCATAACCCGCCCTGAAACGGGGGGATTCTATTAAGCGGTAGGGATAACGACCTACCCGCTTTTCGAAACGGGGTTGCATAGACCAGATTTCACACATGTCACTCTCAAAGCGACGATGAATGGTAATCGCGCTACTTTGGGTGGCAATCGTATCGTCCATCGCATCTTGTAAGGCTGGAATATTGGCCATACCGTTTGCTAAGTTGGCATTCCAATTTCTGAGAAGATCGGGCCAAAGCAATGTGGCAAACAGAAATCCTGCAGAAACACTCTTGCCGGATTGGATTCGTTGATCAGTGTTGGCTAGTGCTAGCTTAACGAATTTATTAGCCTCTTTGGAATCTTCACTACTATCAAGGATGTGATCAATCAGGGGTAACAGGCCGTGATGTAAGCCTGCATCACGTAAACCTTGAATGGCTGCCCAAGAATAGCCAGACATTAAGAGCTTCAGAATTTCATCAAAGAGTCGTGCAGAGGGAACATCTTGTAGTAGCGTACTGAGCTTGGTAATGGGGGAGCGTGTAGCTGCCTCTAAGCTAAAACCAGTTTTAGCGGCAAAACGAATTGCTCTGAGCATCCGTATAGGATCTTCTCGATAGCGTTTTACTGGATCACCAATCATGCGCAAAGTTTTCTTTTGGATATCGACCATGCCACCGTGATAGTCGAGCACTGTTTCAGAAGAGGGGTCGTAATACAGCGCGTTGATACTAAAATCACGCCGTGTTGCATCCTCTCCTTGGGATCCCCAAACGTTGTCGCGCAAAATGCGGCCACTTTCTGCAAGATGGTCACCAGCGTTATCCAGCAAGGCTCTAAAGGTAGAAACTTCAATAATCTCAGGGTGGCCCTTACCAAAAAAAGTAACGTGAACTATCTGAAAGCGACGACCAATCAGACGTGCTTTACGAAATAATTTTTGCACTTGATCTGGGGTGGCATTGGTTGCCACATCGAAATCTTTTGGACCAATACCTAACACTAAATCACGTACCGCACCTCCAACAATAAATGCTTCATAACCAGCTTGTTGTAATGTATCAGTCACTTTTACCGCATTCTTGGAGAGTAAGTGAGGGTCAATACGATGTGTTTTTTTGGGGATACGTTTGGGTGCCCCTGTATTGTTTGCTTGTGTATGCTTGACCATCGGGTCACGACGCAAGATCCGCTTAATAAATTTAGTGATCATGCAAATAACTCAAGGATAGGCCAGTGACGTTTCTGAGCTTCACTACGCAAACGATCATCAGGATTAGTAGCAACAGGGTGGCTGACTTTCTCAAGTAAAGGTAAATCATTCATTGAATCAGAATAAAAATAACTACGCGCTAGGGTGTCCAATGAAAGTTGCTTACTAGAAAGCCAGTTATGTAAATTCAGAATCTTACCCTCCCGAAAATTGGGAACGCCTAGGACTTCACCAGTAAAAGTCGCTAGTGGGTGATCTGAGATAGTGACTGGCTCGGTAGCAATAAGGTGTTCAATGCCAAAGCTTTCCACAATTGGGCGCGTCACAAAGCTGTTTGTGGCAGTGATAACGCAGCATAAATCTCCAGCATCTTGATGGTGTTTCACTAAATCAATCGCTTTCTGGCGTAACTGTCCATGAATCACTTCCTTCATGAAAGCATCGTGCCATTCCTTCAATTGCTCACGTGAATGTTGGGATAAGGGCCTTAAGGCAAATCGTAAAAATTCATGGATATCCAGTTTGCCGTCTTTATAGTCTTGGTAGAAGCGCTCATTTTTTGTGGCGTAGTCATTGCCATCCACGACGCCCATGCGAACAAGAAATTGACCCCATTCGTAATCACTATCGCAGGGTAAAAGAGTGTGATCTAAATCGAAGAGGGCTAATTGGGTCACAAATTCAATATTGAGTAAATAATTATGGCTGCAAAAGCTCACGCACCAGCGGCAAGGTTACAGCACGTTTTGTTTCTAGTGAATAAGCATCTAAAGCATCCATTAAGGCCATTAAATTAGGCATATCGCGGTAGAAACGGCTTAACAACCAAGGCAATACATCTGGCGATAACACTAGACCACGGGCTTGTGCCGCTTGCTCTAATGCTTGCATTTTCGCATCATCATCCAAGAGTTCCGTTTGGAATACCAAGCCCCATCCTAGGCGAGTACGCAGGTCCTCTCTAATCTCTAGAACTGCAGGCGCTGCTTTGCCGACCATAAAAATATGGATTGCTTTGCTGGCTTGCACTCCATTGAGGATGCGAAACAGAGAGCCAACTAAACGCTCATCCAGGCGATCGACATCATCTACCGTAATCACTGAAGGAATATCACTTTCTGTGAGCAGATTCATTTTTTCTTCCAGACGGACCCAGGCGGTAGGTTCGTGAGGCCCCAAAGAAAAATAGTCAAACCCAGCCTGGGCAGCAGCATTTGCGATGGCTACTAGTAGATGAGTGCGTCCAGATCCCTCTGGTCCCCACCAATAAATCCAGCGTTGATTTAGAGGATTATTTTGGGCTGCCCTAGATTGTTGATGCCATGACTGACTCAAGTCTTGAAGCGTAGAGATCAGGGCTCGGTCTTTGCCTGGTAGGTAGTTTTCTAGACTAGCTTTAGGTGTGTGACTAATATCTAAAGCAAATTGTTTAGGAAGCGGAGTTTTATTCATTACAACGAAAATCTATTTTTGATACCAAGAGCTTTTGGTGTAAAGAGACCATGCATATTGAACTAAGACCATACTAACGGCGCTGATTGGGAGTGCTAGCAGTACTCCAAAAAATCCAAATAACTTTCCAAAAAATAACAAAGCAAAAAGCACACCTACGGGGTGCAAGCCAATCCGCTCACCTACCAAGCGAGGTGTTAAGAAAAAGCCTTCTATAAATTGACCCAATCCAAAAACTGCCAGTACGCCAATAATCTCGGGGCCTGGCCCAAATTGAAGAAGCGCAGATAAGGTTGCCAAAGTAAGACCAATCGCAATACCAACATACGGAATAATGATCATTAAGGCTGTAAATACGCCAAGTGCAGCAGCTCCTTTGATGCCAACCAAACTAAGACCAGCACTGTAGAAAACAGCCATGATCGAAATCACAATCAACATGCCGCGCAAGTATTGGGATAGCAAACCATCAGTATGCATTGCAAGGTGGCGCACAGTTTCTTGCGCGCGCGCAGGAACAGCTTTTTTAATTAATGAAAAAAACTGATCCCAGTCAATCAGTAAATAGAACATAACAAAAATAATCAGCACCGCATTAACAAAGCCTGCGATGACTGAGCTTCCAGATACCAGGACAGTACTAATGGTGGTGTTGATGAGAGCGTCGGCATTCTCATTAATATGCGTAGTAATTTTTTGTGTGACATTGACCTTAAGAGCGCTCCAGTCAATATTCATGTGCAACTCTTCGAGTTTTGGGCTCAGCCAAGACTGGGTATTGGCTATCCATTCTGGGAGTTGGGTTTTGAGTAGCGGGATTTCGTATTTGAGTAGACTGATCAGTAGGCTGAAAATGAAAACAATCAGTCCTAAGCCAATCAGCATGGAGATGAGGGCAGCTAGCGCACGCGGGATGCGATGGGTCTCAAGCCATAGGCAAACAGGGCGTAAGGTATACGCCAGAATGAATGCAGCCAGAAAAGGGGTAAAAATTTCAGCCATTGCTTGTAATCCTCTAAAATTCAATGATTCTACTGACCCAGTAGCATTTTTTACTAAAATTCTGACTCAAATATGACTTCTTCAAGTAATTCCCCATCAAAAGGCCTTTCCTACCGTGACGCTGGCGTCGATATTGATGCGGGGGACGCTCTAGTCGACCGCATTAAGCCTTTGGCTAAGAAAACCATGCGGGAGGGCGTTTTAGCTGGAATTGGTGGTTTTGGAGCACTTTTTGAGCTTCCTAAACACTACAAAGAGCCTGTCTTGGTTTCGGGAACTGACGGTGTAGGAACCAAACTTCGTTTGGCTTTCGAATGGAATCGGCATGACACGATTGGTCAAGATCTGGTGGCGATGAGCGTGAACGATATTTTGGTCCAAGGTGCTGAGCCACTCTTTTTCTTAGATTATTTTGCATGCGGCAAATTGACCGTTGATACTGCCGCAACAGTCGTGGGTGGAATTGCTAAAGGTTGCGAGTTATCAGGCTGCGCACTCATTGGTGGTGAAACTGCAGAAATGCCTGGTATGTATCCTCCAGGCGAATATGATCTTGCAGGATTTGCTGTGGGTGCGGTCGAGAAATCTAAAATCATTACTGGTGCTCGTATTGTTCCAGGCGACACCATCTTGGCAATTGGATCCAGTGGCGCACACTCCAATGGTTACTCATTGGTAAGAAAAATTATTGAGCGTGCTGGCGCAAAACCAAGTGATGACTTGGGTGGCCGGCCATTAGGTGATATAGTAATGGCGCCTACCGAAATTTATGTCAAGCCACTTTTAAAACTCATTGCAGAAATTGACGTTAAAGGAATGGCTCATATTACTGGCGGTGGCTTAGTAGATAACGTGCCACGTGTTCTCCCAGAAAATACTCAAGCTGTCTTACACCGTGATAGCTGGCAAATGCCTGAACTCTTCCGTTGGCTGCAAATGAAGGGTGGTGTTGCTGATGCTGAAATGGTGCGCGTATTTAACTGCGGCATTGGCATGGTGGTGATAGTGTCGCCAGATCAAGCAGACGCAGCAATTAAATCATTGACTAATCA
>Ga0187842_1001171_pt1 | contig 12434 bp, 7 predicted proteins | sample SpaLakP09_SKY_41_FD_134514 | JGI IMG/M metagenome (GOLD analysis project Ga0187842, IMG submission 134514) | Oligotrophic lake water microbial communities from Sparkling Lake, Wisconsin, USA - SP09_SKY_41 | ecosystem: Environmental > Aquatic > Freshwater > Lake | place: USA: Sparkling Lake... | reverse complement strand
GCTTCACCGCGAACTGGCAGCTCAGCGCGCTGGCCACCTCGGCGCCGCAGGAGCTGCTGGCCGGCGCCGGGCTTTGTGCCTTTGGCGACATGGGCCCGGAGAACAACAAGACCGCCTGCGTCGAGACCTTCGGCCTGAGCTTCATGGACCCGATCAGCGTCTATTCGCTCAGCGACCGCGCCACCAAGTACGGTCTGCTGTTCATCGCCCTGAGCTTTGTCGCCGTCGGCCTGGTCGAGGTCTTGCGGCGCCTGCGCGTGCATGCTATCCAGTACCTGCTGGTGGGCTGCGCCCTGAGCGTGTTCTTCCTGCTGCTGGTCAGCCTCAGCGAGCATCTGGCCTTTGAATGGGCCTATCTGGCGGCCAGCGCGGCCTGCACGGTGCTGCTGGGCTTCTACGGCAGCTTCGTGCTGCGCGGCTGGATTGCCGGCCTGGCCTTCGGCGCGGGCATAGCGGCGCTGTTCGGCACGCTGTATGTGCTGCTGCAACGCGAGCAGACGGCCCTGATGCTGGGCTCGCTGCTGCTGTTCGTGGTGCTGGCGGTGATCATGGTGGCCACGCGGCGCATCGACTGGTATGCCTTGATGACGCAGATGCGCATTGGGGAGGCTCCGGACGTCACGCGACGCACCACATAATCGAACGCAAAACGGGGAGCTGGGTCATGTCGGAACAAGCATCGGGCGGGTCGCGGATCTGGAGTGGTGTCACTCGCGTGGCCAGCGGCCTGCTGGGCACCTGGAGCGCACCACCCTGGCTGCGCTGGAGCGGGCAGAAGCTGCATACGGCCAGCGCCACCTCGGTGGCCACCGTCCGCGCCCGGCCGCGCACCAGTGCCGCTGTCGTGGTGGCCCTGCTGGCGGCCGGCGTCGGCGGCTACTACGGCCATGCCTGGTGGCAGGCGCGGCCCAAGCCGATCGAGGTCAGCTTTGCCGTCACCAACCCGCCGCTGACCGATTTTCTGAACAACGGCACCGCGCAGCCGCTGTCGGTCAAGTTCTCGAAGTCCGTCGCGCCGCTGTCCCTGGTCGGCAAGGAAGTGCAGGCCGGCATCGTCGCCACGCCGGCGATCGACGGCAGCTGGCGCTGGGCGGCCGACGACCGGCTGGAATTCACGCCCAAGCAGGAGTGGCCCGTCGGCGCCGAGGTCAAGGTGGTGCTCGACCGCCAGGCCGTCGCGCCCCAGGTGCGGCTGGCGCAGTACGAGTTCGCCTATGCCAGCGCCGCCTTCGTGCCCGCGGTGCGCAAGGCCGAGTTCTACCAGGACCCGGTCAATCCGGCGCTGAAGAAGGCCGTGTTCGAGCTGGGCTTCAGCCATCCGGTCAACCCGGCGGAGCTGGAGAAGCGCATCGAGCTGCAACTGGCCGGCCAGGCCGCAGGCGTGCTGGGCGTGGGCCGCGAGACGACGAAGTTCACCGTCAGCTACGACAAGCTGAAGCTGTCGGCCTATGTGCACTCGGCCTCTCTGCCGATACCGAAGGAATCGACGACCCTGAATCTGACCGTTGACAAGGGCCTGGTCGCCCAGGCCGGCGGCCCGGCCACCAAGGAGGTGCTGGCCAAGGCGGTGGCGGTGCCAGGTCTGTACAGCCTCGCGCTGGGTGAGGTGGTCGCCAAGGTGGTGACCAACGAGCGCTACGAGCCCGAGCAGGTGCTGCTGGTCAATGTCTCGCAGCCGGTGCATGAGCGCGAGGTGGCGAAGAACATCAGCGCCTGGGTGCTGCCGGTGTTCCGGCCCGGTGCGAAGAAGGATGAGCAGGAACTTGGCCCCTATGCCTGGCCCGACCCGGTCGAGGTCACCGACGCGGTGCTGAAGCAGTCCACCAAGCTTGAGCTGACGCCGGTGGCCGCCGAGCGCGAGCACACGGAGCTGCATTCGTTCAAGATACGCGCCGACGTGGGCCGCGTGCTCTACGTGCAGCTGGAGCCCAAGGCCAAGAGTTTCGGCGGCTATCTGATGCGCGAGCGGGGCCAGCGCCTGGTCAAGGTGCCGCCGTTCCCGCCGGAGCTGCGCATCCTGAGCCAGGGCGCCTTGCTGCCAATGAGCGGCGAGAAGAAGGTCGCCGTGCTGGTGCGCGACCTGCCGGGCCTGCGCATCGAGCTGGGCCGCGTGCAGCCCTCGCAACTGCAGCATCTGGTGTCGCAGGCCCAGGGCAGCTTCACCAACCCCGAGTTCTACGGCAGCTTCGGCCCGGACAATATGACCGAGCGCTTCGAGCGCAAGCTGCCCCTGCCGCAACTGCAGCGCGGCAAGCCGCACTACGAGGCGATCGACCTGTCCGAGTACCTGGCCAAGGATGGCGAACAACGCCGAGGCCTGTTCCTGCTGAAGGTGCAGGGCTTTGACCCGAAGGCCGAGGGCGGCAGCCGTGCCGCGCCGGCCCGCACCGAGCCGGAAGAGGGCGACGGCGAGGGCGGTGATGGCGAGGCCGCACCGCAGGACGGCACCGACCCGGCCAGCATGGAGCAAAGCCGGCTGCTTCTGGTCACTGACCTGGGCCTGTTGATCAAGCAGAGCACCGATGGCTCGCGCGATGTGTTCGTGCAGTCCATCTACACCGGCCTGCCGCTGGCCGGCGTGACCGTCGAGGTGATGGCCAAGAACGGCAGCATCCTGTTCAGCCAGCTGACCGATGCCGGCGGCCGCGCCCACTTCGACAAGCTCGAGGGCCTGAGCCGCGAGCGTGCGCCGCTGCTGGTGCTGGCCAGGAAGGCCGGCGACATGAGCTTCATGCCGCTGAACCGCTATGACCGCCAGCTCGACTATTCGCGCTTCGACGTCGGCGGCATGCCCAATGCCCGCACGCAGGATCAGCTCAGCGCCTATCTGTTCTCCGACCGCGGCATCTACCGCCCCGGCGAGACGATGAAGATCGGCCTGATCGTCAAGGCCGCCGACTGGGCCAGGCCGCTGGCCGGCGTGCCGCTGGAGGCCGAGGTGCTCGATGCGCGCGGCCTGACCGTCAAGCGCGAGCGCCTGGTTCTCGCCGCCGGCGGCTTTGCCGAGCTGAGCCACGCGACCTTGGAGACCTCGCCCACCGGCAACTACACGGTCAATCTGAACATCATCGGCAAGGATGGCCGCGTCGAGCGGCAGATCGGCACCGTCACGGTCAAGGTGCAGGAGTTCCTACCGGACCGGATGAAGGTAACGGCGCAATTGTCATCACCCTCGGTCGAGGGCTGGGTGAATCCGAAGGACTTGAAGGGCCGCATCAACGCGCAGAACCTTTTCGGCACGCCGGCCGAGAGCCGCCGCGTCGAGGCCAGCATGACCCTGCAGCCGGCCTGGCCGGCCTTTCGCAGCCATGCCGACTACCAGTTCTACGACCCGCAGCGCGCCAAGGAGGGCTTCACCGACGAGCTGCCCGCCGGCCAGACCGATGTGAACGGCGATGCCGAATTCGACTTGCGGCTGCAACGCTTCGCCAAGGCCACCTACCGCCTGAGCCTGCTGGCCAAGGTGTTCGAGCCCGAGGGCGGGCGCAGCGTGGCGGCCGAAACCAGCGCGCTGGTGTCCGAGCAGGCCTTCCTGATCGGCGTCAAGCACGACGGCGACCTGGGCTTCGTGTCGCGCGGCAGCCAGCGCTTCAGCCATCTGATCGCCATTGACCCGGCGGCGAAGAAGACAGCCGTGCAAGACCTGACCCTGCAGTTCGTCGAACGCAAGGTCGTGTCGGTGCTGATGCGCCAACCGAACGACACCTACCGCTACGAGTCGCGCAAGAAGGAGAGCGTGATCAGCGAGAGTGCGCTGGCTATTTCCGCCGCGGGCCACAAGCTGGCGCTCGATACCGCCAAGGCCGGCAACTACAGCTATGTGCTGCGCGACGCCGCCGGCACGGAGCTGAACCGCATCGACTACAGCGTGGCCGGCGCGGGCAATGTGGCGCGGTCACTTGAACGTAATGCCGAACTGCAGCTGACCCTGAGCAGACGAGATTACGCCCCGGGCGAAGACATCGAGATCAGCATCCGCGCGCCTTATGTCGGCGCCGGCCTGATCACGATCGAGCGCGACAAGATCTACGCGCAGCAGTGGTTCAAGACCACCACCACCGCCTCGGTGCAGAAGATCAAGTTGCCCAAGGACTTCGAGGGCAATGGCTATGTGAATGTGCAGTTCGTCCGCGACCCGGCCTCGGACGAGATCTTCATGAGCCCGCTGAGCTATGGCGTCGTGCCCTTCGCCACCAGCCTGGCCCAGCGCACCAACAACCTCAAGCTGACCGTGCCCGAGCTGACCAAGCCCGGCCAGCCGCTGAAGATCAAGCTCGCCGCCGAGAAGCCGACCCGCGCGGTGGTGTTCGCCATCGACGAGGGCATTCTGCAGGTGGCGCGCTACCAGACGGCCGACCCGCTGGGCTTCTTCTTCCAGAAGCGGGCGCTGGAGGTGCGCAGCACGCAGATCCTCGACCTGATACTGCCCGAGTTCAAGCGCCTGATGGCCGCCTCGGCCCCTGGCGGTGACGATGCCGGCGCCAATGCGCGCCAGCTGAACCCGTTCAAGCGCAAGGGCGAGGCGCCGGCCGTGTACTGGTCGGGCATCGTCGACGTGAACGGCGAGAAGGAGTTCAGCTACACCGTGCCGGGCCACTTCAACGGCAGCTTGCGGGTGATGGCGGTGGCCGTCAACGACACGGCCATCGGTGTTGCCCAGACCAAGGCGCTGGTGCGCGGCGACTTCGTGCTGTCGCCCAATCTGCCGCTGATGGTCACGCCGGGCGACCAGTTCGAGGTCTCGGTTGGTGTGGCCAACAACGTCACCGGCGCGCCCAAGGATGCGCCGGTGCTGCTGGCGATCAAGCCGGCGGCCACCTTCGAGCTGCAGGGCGAACCCAGCCAGACCCTGAAGATCAGCCCCATGCGTGAAGGCGTGGCCCGCTTCAAGCTGAAGGTGAAGGTGAAGGATGCCGCTTCGGCCAAGCTCGGCTCTGCCACCTTGGAGTTCACCGCCAGCTGGAACGGCAGATCAGCGACGCGCCGCATGGACATCAGCGTGCGCCCGGCCACGCCGATGGCCACCACCCTGAGCATAGGTAGCTTCAGCGGCTCCAAGGACGTGGACACGCCGCGCAATCTGGTGCCCGAGTTCCGCAAGCAGGAGGTGGCGCTGTCGGTGCTGCCGCTGGCGCTGGCGCCAGGGCTGATGACCTACCTCGACCACTTCGAGCATGCCTGCACCGAGCAGCTGGTCAGCCGCAGCCTGCCCGCCCTGGCCCTGGCCAAGCGGCCCGAGTTCGCCCAGGACCGGCCGCCGCAGAATGCCGCGCTGAGCCTGCAGCAAACGCTGAACGTGCTGCGCACCCGGCAGAACGCCCAGGGCGGCTTCGGCCTCTGGGCCGCCTCGGTGCAGGCCGACGAGTACGCGTCTGTCTATGCCGTGCATCTATTGCTGGAAGCGCGCGAGCTCGACGTGCCCGGTGCCACCGTGCCGGCCGACATGCTGAACAAGGGCCTGGAGTATCTGCAGCAGCTGGCGGCCAGCAATCCGGCCGATCTGAACGCGGCGCGCCAGCGGGCCTATGCGATCTATCTGCTGACGCGCAACGGCGCGGTGACCACGCCGCTGCTGACGGGCCTGCGCGAAACCCTGGACGCCAAGCATGCGAAGGAGTGGAAGCTCGACGCCACCGCCGCCTATCTGGCCGCAACCTACCAGCTGCTGAAGCAGGAGAAGCCCGCGGCCGAGCTGATTGCGCCGCTGGCCAGGCAGGTCGAGCAGGGCGGGCCGGTCTATCGCTATGCCTACTACAACGACCCGACGATACGTGACGCGCAGACGCTGTACCTGCTGGCCCGCCACTTCCCGGCACGGCTCAAGGGCCTGGACGCCAAGGCCTACGCGCGCTTCGTCGCGCCGCTGGCCAGCGGTGGCTACAACACCGTGTCCTCGGCCTGGACGGTGCTGGCCTTCGACGCGATGGCGCGTGCCTTGGGCGACCAGGCACTGGGCAAGCTGGCCGTCGTCCAGCTTGATGCCAAGGGCGTGGCCACGCCGCTGGCGCTGCCGGCCAATCTGCTGCCGCGTGCGGCCTTCCTGCCGGGCACGGCCAAGCTGAAGCTCAGCAATGACAGCGGCCTGACCAGCTACTACGCCGTCACCCAGACCGGTTATGACGCCGTGCCGCCGACGCAGGAGCTGAAGTCCGGCCTGGAGGTGGTGCGCGAGTACGTCGGCGCCGATGGCAAGCCGGTCACGCAGATGAGGGTCGGTGATGAGGTGACGGTGCGGCTGAGCCTGCGCGGCATGCCCATGAACAGCGCCTCGGGCGCGGGCAGTGCGGCAGTTAGCAGCGTGGCGCTGACCGATCTGCTGCCCGGTGGCTTCGAGCCGGTGCAGGGGCGCGATGCGAATGGCGCGCCAAGCACGGTTGCCGGTCCGAATCTGGAGTTCGCCGATGTGCGCGAAGACCGCGTCGTTATCTACAGCTGGGCCGAGGACAGGGTGCAGACCTACACGTACAAGATCCGCGCCACCAATATCGGCGAGTTCGTCGTGCCGCCGGCCTTTGCGCAGTCGATGTACGAGCGCGAGCGGCAGGCGCGCTCGCTGGCCGGGCGGATGGTTGTGGTGGCGAAGTGAGGTGAACAAGGCTTTCAAACGACCAGCGCTGCGGCGGCTTGCCATCGCAGCGCTGGTCATGGCCCTGCTGTTGGCGGGCCTGCGCCTGTGGCCCAAGCTCGCGCTGCGTGAGCAGGCGGGCTACTCGTCCGCCCTCTATAGCAGCGATGGCGTGCTGCTGCGTCTGACCCTGGCGCGCGATGAACAGTACCGGGTCTGGACGCCGCTGGAACAGATCGACCCGCGCCTGATCGAGGCGGTGCAGCTGTACGAGGACCGCTGGTTTGCGTGGCACCCGGGCTTCAACCCGGCCAGCCTGGTGCGCGGCGCCGTCAGCACCTGGAGCGGGGATGGAAGGCGGCGCGGTGGCTCCACGCTGAGCATGCAGCTCGCGAGGCGCCTGTACCGCGTCGACAGCCGCAGCCCTTTGGGCAAACTTAGGCAGATAAGCGCGGCGCTGTGGCTGGAGGCGCGCTACGGCAAGCGCGAGATCCTGGAGGCGTACCTCAATCTCGCACCCTATGGTGGGAACATTGAAGGCGCCGGCGCGGCCAGCCTGATCTACTTCGGCAAGCGCGCTGACCAGCTTTTGCTGCCCGAGGCCTTGGCACTGGCCGTGATTCCGCAGAACCCCAATCGGCGTGGCGGCGAAGCCTGGCCGGTGGCCCTGGGCCATGCCCGAGGCCGGCTGTGGCAGGCTTGGTTGAAGCGTCATCCTCAAGACCTGGCACCTTCGCAGCAGACCAGCCTGAACCTGCCCCTGTACCTGCGCAGCGCCAAGGAGCTGCCATTTGCCGCGCCGCATGCGGTGCAGGCCTTGATGCGACAGCTGCCGGCCGCACAGACCACGCTGAGCCTGCATATGCCGACGCAGCGCACCGTCGAGCGCGCCATCACCCAGTTCCTGGACCAACGCAAGGGCCAGGGCCTGAACAATGCCGCTGCCCTGCTGGTCGATACCCAGACGATGCAGGTGCGCGCCTGGGTTGGCTCGGCCAACTGGTTCGACGACAAGATCGACGGTCAGGTCAACGCCACCACCGCCAAGCGCTCGCCCGGCTCGACCCTGAAGCCTTTTATCTACGCGCTGGCCCTTGACCAGGGCGTGCTGCATCCGGCCAGCATCCTGAAGGACGCACCCACCGCCTTCGGCACCTACAGCCCGGAGAATTTCGACGGCCGCTTCGAGGGTCCGATCACCGCCGCCAACGCGCTGGTGCGCAGCCGCAACATCCCGGCCGTTCAAGTGTCGGCAAAGCTGCAGCAGCCCAATCTCTACCAGTTCCTGAAGCTGGCCGGCGTCAGCCAGCTGGCCAGCGAGCAGCACTATGGCCTGGCCCTGACCCTGGGCGGAGGCGAGCTGAGCATGGAAGAGCTGCTGGCGATGTACGCGATGCTGGCGAACGACGGCGAGCTGAAGGCCTTGCGATTCACGGCCGACGCGTTGGGGCCGGCAAAAGGCCAACAACTGCTGAGCCCAGAGGCCGCCTTCATCACGCTGGACATGCTGCGCAATAACCCGCGGCCCGACACCGGCAGGCCGGCCTTCCCCCGCGTGGCCTGGAAGACCGGCACCTCCTGGGGCTTTCGCGATGCCTGGACGGCAGGCGTGTTCGGCCGCTACGCGCTGGTCGTCTGGCTGGGCAATTTCGACGCCACGTCCAACCCGGCCCTGGTCGGCGTGCAGGCCGCCGCCCCGCTGTTCTTCCAGATCGTCGACAGCCTGCGCAGCCAGGGCCTGGACGCCGGCGAGGTGGCTGCCAAGGCCCCCGCCAACCTGAGCCGCGTCGAGGTCTGCGCCGCCAGCGGCGATCTGCCCAACGAACACTGCAAGCAACTGGCCGAGACCTGGTTCATCCCCGGCAAGTCACCGATAAAGCTCAGCACCCTGCACCGCGCCGTGCTGATCGATGGCGCAGGCCACGCCGTCTGCCGACCCGGCGCCAACATCCACGAAGAGGTGTTCGAGTACTGGAGCAGCGACATGCTGCAACTGTTCGCTCAGGCCGGCATGCCACGGCGCGTGCCGCCGGCGCCGGCGCGGTGCGGGGTGGCAGGGGCTGCAGAGGCACAGGGTGACGGGCCGCGCATCGTATCGCCGCTGCAGGGGGCCAGCTATGTGCTGCGGGTGAAGCAGGCGACGCCGCTGACATTGAGGGCGAATGCGGCGCGGCAGGGGCAGGTTTATTGGTTTGCTGATGCTGCCTATCTGGGGCAGGCTGCGGCTGGCAAGGATTTGAGCTGGCAACCGCCGGCCGCTGGGCGCTACTTGCTCAGCGCGGTGGATGCGCAAGGTGTGGCAGACACCCGCGAGGTGTCGGTGGAGTTCGCGAATTGAGCGCTGTGGCCCGCAAGCCGGGCAGTTGCAGTTCATTCAACCGGGCGCCGCCATGATCTGCTGCGGGTTTGTCCTCATGACCGCAACGGGACAGGTTGCGCCCAATAGCTGGCATGGGCGCAGTGCGCCACGGTTCTATCCCGAGCGCAGCAAGCCAAGGTACTGGCCAGGGCTCGAAAAGGGAAAAATGGTTAAAGCCCGACCTGACATCGAACAATGAAACGCCTCATTCTTTTTGCGCTGGTCGCTGCGGCACTTTTTTGAAGGGCTAGAGCGTCTATCAGTCGAAGCGAGCGCATCCATCTGTGGATAGGGTCGCCGAGCAGCCTCCCGAGCAGCCAGCTCAATCATCAGCGGAACCGAGTTTGATCAGTGCACCGCAGTTCAAGTGCGATGGACGAGCTCATGGCTTTCAAATGGCTTCTTGCTCGGAGGCCATGCGCTTTCTGCGCAATTGTGCTGGCGTCAAAACGGAGGGGAACGAAGGTGGAGTTCCGTGCGAGCAACGATGGTGCGGGCAATGACCCGAGAATCAAGCTTCGTTGCTGGCCAGCGCTTTCTCAAGTCGGGTGCCCTAAGTAATTGATTTGCAATGAACTTTTCCGAGCGACTTTCGGGCGATTTGCGAAAATGGCCCGATGACTTTGCTAACCAGTTCGCGCCGACGTCCGTGCGTCAGCTTCAATGTCTAGCCTTCAGGAAAATCCCGTTCCAATATGTCGCAAGCACTTATGACAACTGACGAAGCACAACGTGATATGCGCCTTGCCTATTTGTCGGGGGCGCCAGGAATGCTCGCTTCCGCCCTCGCGTGGTTGGCCGCGGGCGTTGTCGCAGCGCAGGTATCCCACTCGGCCGCGGTACTGATGCTGTTCGCCGGTGGCATGCTCATTCATCCAGCGGGGGTCCTGCTCTGCAAGGCGCTGGGCCGGTCGGGCAGGCACGCCAAGACAAATCCGCTCGGGGCCCTGGCGCTGGAGAGCACGGCGTGGCTGATCCTGTGCCTGCCCATCGCATACGCGGTCTCGCAGTTCAATGTGCGGTGGTTCTTTCCTGCGATGCTCCTGGTCATTGGCGGCCGCTACCTTACGTTCCGCACACTGTTCGGTCTGCGGGTCTATTGGGCCTGTGGCGCCACACTCGCCTTGGCAGGCTATCTTCTTGCCGTGTCAAAGTCGCAGCCCCACGTCGCAGCCTTCGCTGGGGCAGCCATAGAGGTCGCCTTTGCCACCGCAATTCTGCTGCGGACAGAGCGTGCCTCTGCGGCTTAGGGCTTGACCTGCCCCGCTGTTGTCGTTGTGGATTTCAGATCGTTTCAGTCGCCATTCAGTTGCTTTCAGGACGGCTGCTGCCTGCAAGCCGGACATTGGTGGCACGGCGATATCGCGCCGTGACTGTGCCGGCTGGAGATCGTCGAGGGCGATGTTTGACCACATCAAATTCGGCGTCAGCGACTATGCGGCGGGCAAGGCGTTCTTCCTCGGGGCACTCGAGCCGCGCGGCGTCACGGTTGTCACCGAGTGGCCGCCGAGCGGTGTCGAGCTGAGCCAGCCGATGGGCAAGGTCTCCCTGTGCCTGTATCAAACCCAGGAGAAGCCAGCGCAGCTTCACCTGGCTTTCACTGCCCGTCATCGCCAGCAGGTCGAGGCCTTCTATCGCGCGGCTCTGGAGGCGGGTGGCAAAGACAATGGCCCGCCTGGCCTGCGTCCGCACTACCATCCGAACCACTACGCAGCGTTTGTCATTGGGCCGGATGGGCACAACACCGAAGCGGTTTGCCACGAACCCGGGGCCTAGGCCTACGCTCAAGTGCCAGGTTGCCGTCTCCCGCTCGGCTCAAAAGGTCGGCGGCGCAGGCCAACCCTAGCGACTTTCTCCCCAGCAAATACGGATGCGCATATGAAGGTACAGGAACGAGACCAGTTACTCCATTCGTTGAAGAGCCGGTTCGAGACGAACCTGCATCGTCATCAGGGACTCCGCTGGGAGCTGGTTCAGGCCAGGCTTGAAGGAAGCCCAGGTGCCCTCAAGTCGCTTCGTCAAATGGAGTCATCCGGTGGCGAGCCCGATGTGATCGGCTGCGAGGAGGCCACCGGGCAGTACATTTTCTGTGATTGTTCAGCCGAGAGCCCGTCTGGTCGCAGGAGCCTTTGCTTCGACCCCGAGGCATTGGCCTCGCGGAAGGAGAACAGGCCGGATGGCAGTGTCGTCGATGCCGCGGCGGCGATGGGCGTCACATTGCTCGATGAGGTGCAGTACCGTGAGTTGCAGCAACTGGGTGAGTTCGACATGAAGACCTCCAGCTGGATTGCGACGCCCGACCAAGTGCGCTCACTTGGCGGCGCTCTGTTCTGCGATCGCCGCTACGGCAGGGTGTTCGTGTATCACAACGGGGCGCAGTCTTACTACGCCGCCCGAGGCTTCCGAGGCCTGCTTCGCGTGTGAGCCGGCGCGGTTGGCGCGCGCGTCGCCCTGTGCCGAACGTAACGTCCCAAGGAGGGATTTCCGGTCGCGTCATTGCAGGTCGCGCCTCCTGCTGCCGCCGCCGGCGTCCGCTTGCCTCAAGGGTCGTGCCTCGGAAGGCGTGAAGCGGCGCATACTCACGCATGGCCATCCCGCACGCAAGCTCCGGTCAGCTCATCGATGTCCAGCCGCTGGGTGCTCGTCTATCGAACGAGAAGACCACCGCGCTCTTCAAGTCTGAGCAAGTTGAAGTCATTCGACTGGTGCTGCAAGCGAGGGACTCTTTGCCCCCGCACCGCGTCGCGGGTGAGATCACCATTCAGTGCATCGAAGGCCAGATCGACCTCACGGTCGAGGGCGGCCGCACGTCACTGCGTGCCGGCCAGATGCTCTTCCTGTCGCGCGGCGTGCAACATGGGGTCGTGGCGATCGAGGACTCTTCTGCGCTGGTGACGATCGTGTTGACCAGCCAGCCGGGTTGACGGCCAGCCCGCTCTCGAAGATGCAGATACCGGCCAACCGGACGTCGGGCTCGGCGTTCCACCGCCGGGGTTTGGTCATCTATCGGAAAGTTCATCGAGGCCATCCGAGAATCCACCCATGCGAATCGCCCTATCACCACTCATCCTGTCGCTGATCGCCGGATGCGCCGCCACCCCGCTGGACCTGGGCCCCGCAGCTGCCCAGCAATTGCTGGGCAGCTGGAAGGTGGACCTTCGGGCCAAACCGGGCGACCCGGCGTATTTTCAGCAGTTCGTGGTGTCTTCGATCCAGGGGAAGACGTTCTCCGGAACGTTTTATGGCGCGCCCGTCGAGCAGGCGCGTATCAATATCGACTGGGGTGCCGTGCGCATCGCCTTCGTTACTTCCGACCCATCGGGCCCCTACAACCACTCGGCCACCCTTGTCGGCGGCCGGCTGGAGGGCCTCACGAACTCGACCGGACGAGACTTCCTGTCCTACTGGAGCGCCACCAGGCCCTAGTCGATTGGCGCAGTGCTCCGCCGCGACCCTTGTCCCGAGCCAGCGTCCCGGGCCTCGCCCGCGCGCCCTGTGGAAACGTCCAGC
>Ga0187842_1001169_pt1 | contig 12439 bp, 13 predicted proteins | sample SpaLakP09_SKY_41_FD_134514 | JGI IMG/M metagenome (GOLD analysis project Ga0187842, IMG submission 134514) | Oligotrophic lake water microbial communities from Sparkling Lake, Wisconsin, USA - SP09_SKY_41 | ecosystem: Environmental > Aquatic > Freshwater > Lake | place: USA: Sparkling Lake... | reverse complement strand
GCTTTGGGAGCAGAGGGTCGTGAGTTCGAATCCCACCGCCCCGACCAATGTCTTGTGTAAAGGCCGCTAACTAGAGATAGTCAGCGGCCTTTTTCATTGGGGAATCTGCCGCTCGGGCGCTAATGGCGGCTATTTTGGGCTGTTGACAGCTACCCCCACCAGGGGGAACATCCGGGGGAACAAATTGCGTATTTCCCCACTGCGGGGGAACGCAGCTGAAATTCTGTTCCCCCATGCTCACCGATCCCCACTGCAAAAACGCCACCTGCCCTACCGACAGGACCCGGGTTCGACTGGCTGACTCGGGCGGCCTGTACCTGGAGGTCACCCCCAACGGGGCCAAGCGCTGGTTCTGGAAATATCGCAAGGATGGCAAAGAGGGGCGCTTGGCCCTGGGTAGCTACCCCGCCGTCAGCCTGACCGCAGCCCGCCGGGGACGCGACGCGGCCCGTCTGCAGAAAGCCGATGGCATCGACCCCGTACAGGCTCGGAAGGTTGAAAAGGCCAAAGCTCTGATTCCTGCCAATGAGACGCTGGAGGGCACGGCCAGGGAATGGCTGGAGTTGAATCGCTCGAACTGGAGCGAAACACACTACGTCCGTGAAAGGCGCAACGTCGAAAAGGACATGGTGCCCTTCCTAGGTCGCCGACCCATTGGCGCCATTGAACCGATTGAGTTGCTTGGGGTAATCCGCCGAGTTGAAGAGCGGGGTGCTCTGGACGTGGCCCGGCGTGTTCGGTTCACTGCGGGCGGCATATGGGCCTATGCCGTGGCCACGGGCCGGGCCAGCCGTGACATCAGCCAGGACATAAAGAAGGCCCTCAAGCCGAGGATCAAGGAAAATTACGCCGCCATCATTGATCCCGAAGGCTTGGCTCAGCTGTTGCGGGCAAGCGCTGCCTATAAGGGCGGGCCCATCGTGAGGGCGGCCCTGAAGATTGCCCCGATCCTATTTCAGCGTCCCGGCAACCTGCGCACCATGAAGTGGTCAGACCTGGATCTCGAGAAGGGCATCTGGTCCATCCCGTCCGAGGACATGAAGCGCACGAAATCACAGAAAATCAACGGTCAAGACCACGTTGTCCCCCTGCCCCGCCAAGTCGTGGCAATCCTGAAGGATTTGCATCAGCTCACTGGCCGCAGTCCCTACGTCTTCCCTGGGATGCGTGATCACGAAAAGCCGCTCTCAGATGCTGCAATCCGGGCCGCCCTGGACGCCTTGGGCTACAAAGGCATACACACCTGGCATGGATACCGGGCCACGGGCCGCACCATCCTTCGGCAGGTGCTCAAATACCCAGCCGACGTTATTGAGGCGCAGTTGGCCCACAAAGGCCAAATCACCCACGGCGGGGCCTACGACCGGGCCACCTTTGTCGACGAACGCACAACCATGCTTCAAGTCTGGGCTGACTATTTGGAAACTCTGGCCGCTGCCACCACAGTGGTTCAACTGCGAGCTGCCTGAAACTACTCGGCCAGATGCTCACGGTTAGTGCGTGACCGGAAAACGCTCACTGCACAGCTGGGTCATTTGGCTTTGCGATTGAGTACTTCAGGTAGCGGCAGTTTCGCCGCTCATCTTTGGTGCACTCGATCAGTCCACGAGCCATGAGAAAGAGCAGAGCCCAATCCACGGACTTCTGGGTGCGGCCTGTGGCCTGCACGATCTGAAAGTGGCTGAACCACCGACCAGGGTTGCCCTCCATCCGAACCGCCAAAACTGGAGACACGAGCGAAAAGCCAGAGAGACTGCGGGGATCCTACGGCTTTCGTCGTATGGCTTCAGCGGAACGCCAATCCCGATCACGCCTTTTTTTGACGTAACAGGGGTGGTGTACCCTCCGAATTTATAGACCTCAACCAGGGGAAAAAATAGATGAAAAAAGCGATCGCCCTCCTCGCCACACTTACCGCATTTGCGATTCATGCGCAGGAGGAGACTTCCTACACCTCCGGAAATGACCTGGCCCAATGGATCGCCGCCGGAGAAAGAGCAAGCCGTGTACCCCGCCCCTCGACGAACAACGAAATCCTTGACTCGCTCCAACTCTCCGGACTGACCTACTACTTGCGAGGGGTTGCCGATCAAGCAGCACTCACTAAATCTGTCTGCATTCCCTCCAAGACAACAGTTGCACAGCTCTCCGAATTGACGAATAGAACGCTCAAAGAAAACCCTGAACACTGGAAAGGCAACGGAGCATTTTTCGTATTCAAAGCGCTGACGAGGGCCTTCCCTTGCGCTGAAAAATAGATTGATCGCTGCTTCACCAAGGTGGCAGCTGTTCAGAAATCGGCCCACGTGGTGACCCCTTGACGATTGAATATTTCAGGTAGCGGCTGTTGCGACCCTCATCGGAGCTGGTCTGAATCTGGTGGCGAGCCTTCAGAAAGAGCAGAGCCCAATCCACGGACTTCTGGGTGCGGCCCGTGGCCTGCACGATCTGAAAGTGGCTGAACCACCGACCAGGGTTGCCCTCCAGCAGGGCCAGCACCACCTGAGTGGCGCTGCCGGGCCTGATCACGCCGGCAGGCCTGGGGTTGTAGCGTGGCACGGTCAGATTGAGGCCCGTAACTGGCCCAGCCCGATTCGTGAGCTGACTGAAGTGCACAGCCCAGTCCTGTGGCTTTTTGTCGGTCATTTGCCTTGCCCCCCATCCAACTCCAGTGCCGCCTCACGTATGCCCTTGACCACCACAGCCTTGCCGGCTTGCTCGATCGCCGTTTCGAGCATAGCCAGGACGCGCAGGCTAAAGGGGCGCCGTAGCAGCAGTGTCTCAAGCACCTGAGCCTGCCCGTAGCCGGCCTGGGCGACATCCCGGAGGATCGCTGCCAGGACATGCTGACTGAAAGCGGCGGCAACAGTCTGTTCACCTTCGCAGAGTGCCTGTCTCAGTTGGGCGCCGCAGCATGCAGCGATTTCAACGGGGTCGATCTCTTCGGTCATTGCGGTGTCTCGCTGAGCGAAGCCACGGTAGGCATCATTTGCAATTCGGCTCACGAACTTCTCGACCAGGTCACTTGGCGGATAAATCACTGCATCCGAGCTGATCACCTTAGTGGGCAGACCTCTTGCCGTGCGGTCGGCCACCATCTCTGCAGCAGCCTTTTGGGCTTGCTCCACGGTGATGCCCATGCGTGCCGCGAAGCCTTCAAGCGTGTAGACCGTCTGGCCATCGTCGGTGTATCCGTCCGGAGTCGCCGGCATCAGGCCCATCTCAACCGCAATGTCGTGCACATTTCGCTTGAAGCTTTGCGGGGCCAATTCCATGGCCTGAGCCAAGGCCATACTGGTCTCCGGGTGCTCAATACCCAACGTGTCCTTGAGGAGGCCAGCCAGGTGCATGGCCTCAATGAACTCGGGCGATGCATCCGCCAGGATCTGGGCATCGCGCAGCCGGTCCTGCTCTGATCTCACCAATTGAGCTAGGTAGCCGCTGGGGTCAAGTGCCTCGGCTTGCTGCCAGGCCGCCAAGGTATTGGAATGTGCCTCTCCCAAGGTCCGCATCAATTCGCCGTGCACCTTCAGCGCTTGGAGGCACGCCATGGGCAGGGCCTCGAGGTGACGCCGAATTTCTACTATCCCCACCTCCTCAGCCGTAGCGTGGTCGTGACAAACATCGTCAGGGCCAGGGTCGCGGTGCCGCTCGCTCGGGGCACCCTGGTACTCAATGAAGGAAACGGCATTCCAGCACATTGGGGCAGCACCAGCGGTTTCAGGCCCGAAGGACGCGCAGTTGGCGCAGGAGCGTCTTTGTTGGGTGTTCATGGATTTTCCTTGTGGGTGGTTGGGTACTCAGTGCAGGAGTTCAAGGCCCGTCGATCCGAGTGCTGGGCTTGCATCGACGCCTGGCTCAGTCATGACCCAATCGCCGCCGGCCAGGTTGAGGCAGGTGGTCATGGGTAGATCTTCTAGATGGAATACATCTAAGAGGTGTCCCTCAGAAGGAACAGCAGAAGCAGCAAAAACAGGGGTCTTTGTTCCTTCTGAGAGAACAGCGGCGAGGCCCATTGCTCTCTCAGAAGGAACAGGCGAAGCTGCTGCTGTTCTCCCAGAAGGAACAAGGGGGGTAATTTTTTTGGACGTGCCCATGAGGCGGGCAATGTTGGGTGGGGCGTCCATGTACGCGCTCCTATGAAAGGTTTCCATTGCCCCCACGTCGTAGCGGGGGTGACTTACCAGTGACATCCAGGTCACCGCATACCAGCTCGCACGGTTAGGCCGCTGGCCTTTCACCGTCTCGAAAAGAAATCCGGCATCGATCAATTCATCCTTGGCTCGCTGCAGAGTGCCGGCTGAGTTCCACCCCATGGCAGCAAAGTGATTGCGAGAGCACAGCAACTGCCCGTTGTTCTCGCCGCGCGGGCTGAGTTGCATGGCGATGTCGATCAGCAGCGACCGGGCCGTGTGACTGAGCCCGCGGTAAGCGACCGAGGTGAGCACAGCGTGAGGCAAGGCCACGAACAGGCCAGCGTCTCGATTGCCGGCATTGCTCATGCCTGGCCACCCCTTCGCACGGCCATGATCTGAGCGCACACTGCCATCAGGCCTGCACGGTGATGCAGATCATTGGCATCCTCCCCCTGGACAGAGCTCATGCACCACGGCAGGCCAGTGGCCTCAGCCGTGCGCTGCCCGGTGCCGCTGGCATCGTGGTCGGCGAACACGAAGGCCCGGCCCTTCACCTCGGGGGCGACATGCTCCAGGTTGTTGGCACTGAAGCAGATCAGCACGGAGGCCCGCAGGCCCACGCTGCGCAGCGCAGCCAGCACGCTCAAGGCCGTGGCATACCCCTCGACCAAAAACGTCTCCGGGGCGTTCTTGTCGCCCAGGCGCAGCACGGCGCCGCGGGCTTTCATGCCGGGCAGCATCTTCTTGATCCACTTGCGCTCGGGCTCATCCCAGCGGATCAGCTGGGCGCCCTGCAGCTCGTTCGTGGTCAGGTTGCGCATGGGGATGACCAGGGCGCCGTCCTTGGCCACCATGCCCAGGGCGTCGGGGAAGCCCTTGCGGTGCAGGTAGTCGTGCGGGCCCGGGGTCGTGGCACGGATCAGCTCGGCCGCCTTGATCGCCGCACGGCGGTGCTCCTGCTCCTGGGTGGCCGCGGCAGCCTGGCGCTTGGCCTTCCAGGCGGCCTTCTCGGCCTCGGTCCAGGGCTGGGCATCACGGTCGTTGAACCACTGCGCCCGGGCCTCGCTGGCCCAGTTGAAAACCCATCCGCGCGCGCCGTCCCAGAAGTAGGCGCCATTCGTGGATTTGGGCTTTTCGACCGTGCCGCAGCGGCGGATCTTCTCACCAGGGTAAAGCCGGCCCGGGTCGATCTCCAGGCCGTGGGCCCGGGCAAAGTTGATGAAGTCCCCGCTCATGCGCGCCTCGCTTTGGCGTAGGCCATGTTCAGGCTGGTGATCTTGTTGCGCACCGCGGCTGTGACCGGCACCATGGGGGTCGACTCAAGGCGCCAGGTGCGCGGGGGCTCCTGCCCAGTAATCTTTTGGTACAGGTGCCATGCCCGGCCGTACTGCTTTTCCGCAGGGCGGTTGCCACTGCGCGCATAGCTGCAGACCTGTTCCCAGAGGTGGCGGTGGTCGTCGGCCAGCTTCTTTTTGCCCAGCATGACCGGCTGCATTTCGCCGGGAATGGCCTCAACCATGGCCGGGGCCTGGTGCTCAAAGCCGCAGGACATGCACCGCTTGGCAAAGGGCTTGTAACCGCAGGAGGGGCAGCCCTTGGCCTCGTAATCGTCCTTCTCGCGGCGGATCGCTTTGTCCAGCTTCTCGCCCTGATCCAACTCCTGCAGACCGTTGAAAAAGATGTCTGTGTAATCCTCAGCGAAGCGGATGATGTTGCCGCTGTGGTCCAGCAGCAGGCAATCGGCCTTGCCGGTGGCAGGCGATGAGCGCAGGCCTCGGCCCCACATCTGGATCGCGGTGGACAGGGATTTGCGAAGCGGACGGCAATCCACCACGCAGCTGACATCAGGCACATCGAAGCCCTTGGCCAGGGCCTCGACGCTGATCAGCACGCGCAGAGTGGAGTCGGGCTTGCTGTATTCCGCGAGCAGCAGCTTGCGCTCGTCGGCCGTGGTCTCGCTGGTGAAGACCGCAGCCATGACGCCGGCATCGAGGAACTGGCGGGCCAGCTCCTGGCAATGCTTGATCGTCGACCCGAAAACGATGGTCTTGCGGTTCTCGCCGTACTTAAGCCACTCGGTGACCACATCGCCGACGATCTCCATGCCGCGCTGCTCGGCCGCCGCATCGGTCCACTCGCCGCCCGAGGTGGCCGCGCCTGCCATGTCGGCCCGCTTGCAGGACAGCACCCGCATCGGCACCAGCACGCCCTGCTCTGTGAGCGCGTGCATGGTAGTGGCGTTGATCAGGTTGGTGAACAGCTTGCCCAGGCCCGGGCTGAATGGCGTGGCGCTCAGACCGATGCAAGCCGCGGCGGTGTTCTGGATGAAATCGGTCCAGACCTTGAGCTGGGTGTGGGCCTCATCGATGATGACCACATCAGCCTGAGGCCAGTAGCCCCGCTTGGCCAAGGTCTGGGCACTGGCGATCTGAAACGGCAGATCGTTGCGGCGCCAGTGGTTGGCCTGCACGATCCCGTGATCCTTCAGGCCGTAAGCATCGGCCGCGGCGCTGGTCTGGTCTATCAACGTGGTGCGGTCACACACGAACACCACGCGCCGGCCTTTGATCAGGGCTTCGTGGGCAATGCGGTGGGCCAGATAGGTTTTGCCGCCACCGGTGGGCGCCATGATCAATTGGCAGCGGTGGCGGGCGCGGAAGCCTTCGCGTAGCGCCTGGTGGGCGGTTTGCTGGAAGTCGCGCGGCGGCGGGAAGCAGGCGGCGGCGTAGTTCGGAGCCTCATCCCAGAGGGGGCGAAGAACGGCGTTCATGCTGCCTGCCCCTTTCGTACGCGCTCCAGCTGACGCTGCAGGGCCTTGCACTGCTTCACCGCTTCGTTCTTTTCGTTCATCAGGCCATTGAGGCGCTGCTGCAGCTGGGCGTTGAGGGCGTTCAGACGGGTGATTTCAGCGTGGGCGGTGGCCAGCTTGTCGTCGGAGTCCAGCAGCTTGGCCAGTACTTCACGGTCAGCGGCTTCGGACGCAGCCAGAGCCGCCAGTTCCTCGGCGTCCGGCCCGGTGTCGTCGGGCGCGGGCAGGTCGCCTGCCGCTGAGGCTGGTGCTGGGGGCTTCGGTGCTGGCGCGGTGAGCGCTGCTGCCTGCTGTTCCTGGGGCAGCATGGCGATGGCGGCAGCTTTGGGCAGGCCCACATCACCACGCTTCACGGCCTCGATCACTTCGGAGGCTGCACGTTTTTGAACAGCCTTGGCCTGGGTGATGGTGTTGGGGTGTACGCCCGCGATCTGGGCCAGCTCTGCGGTGGTCTTGGCACGATCCACATTCAGTGTGGATCGCTGATCGCCATGAGGGCGCCAGTCGTAGACCGCAGTGGTGGCCAGGGCCAGCTGAGCCTGTGTGACATGGCGGCGGGCCTTGTTCTGAGCTAGCACGAAGTCGCGCGGGTCGGTGGCCGGGTCCAGATCCACCTCGGGGCAGGACATGCCCAGTTCTGTGGCGGCGGTGTAGCGGTGCCAACCGTCCAGCACCATACCATCCAGCAGGGTGATGGGGTTTTGCACACCGATATTGGCGACGCTGTCTTTGAGAGCTTGGAAGTCCTCGGGCGCCATGGCAGGAAATGCCGCGCTGAGTGGGTGCTGCATTCGTTTCATGACTGCACCTCACTCATAGACTGCGCGTTGGCCTGAGAAATACATCCTTGGGACGAATTGAAATTCCGCAGGCTCGAACGAGAATAAAGGCCGCCAGATAATATTTCGCACTGGGCCTTGGACGCACCACCGTCCAAGGCCCATTTTCTTCTGTACTGCACTGCAGTCTCCTACTGGAAGGAGCACTCCTGCGCTCAGGGTTGTCAAATCAAAGAATACGTTCTTGTGGGTAACTTAACTTCAGGAACGCGCGGAATTCAAATGCCCTGCCCAGCAATAAGAGATCGCAGCTCATCCCGCTTTGAATGAAGCCGGTCGACAAGGGTGCGTAACTCTTCCTCCCCAACACCAGACACACGCGCCGCATTGATCGCAGCGATTTCGTAAGCTGGCCATGCGACGGACCTTTCACCGATCTTTACAGGTCGGGTGAGCATGCGGTCTTTAACACGGTCGTAGACGGTTTTATGTGATTTAACGCCAATCTGACTCATAACCTCAGGAATGCGAAGCAACCCGGGCATCTTCTCCATGAGCGCGCTAATAAATTCTGACATCGATTTACCTCAAAAATTTGGCAACAAACAGCAAGCACGGCCGCACTGCCGGCACCATCCGCTACCCCTATTTAGCTAGTAGTAGCTGCTACTAGCCCTCCTTACACGAGGCCGGATTGTGGACCAGAAATCCACGAAAATAAATAAGTTTATTTGGCTAGACCAATATGGCTAGCCATTAATGGTCAGCAATAGCCATTAATGGTCAGACCAATATTTAATTAATTGATTGACACGTACCAAGGATGACAAGCTCGCCTCAGCTGTCGCGTCACGACTAGACATGACACGACAGGAAACGACAAGAGGCGACACGCATGAAGACGAATTACTTAAGAGCAGACCAGCTGGCAAGCACTCTCGGATTGAGCAAAAGAACGGTCGAGAGGCATGTCGATTCAGGGCTGATGGTGCGCCCCATTCGCCTGGGGGCACGAGTAATCGCCTTCCCCGAACAGGAGGTCAGCGTTGTGCTGAATGCCCGTGCCGTCGGCAACACCGATGCTGAAGTGCGCACATTGGTACAGCAGCTCCACGCTCAGCGTGAGCTCCAGGCCGCGGCTGCCCGCAACATGGCGTCATTGCCGCTGACTGCAGCACCTCCACCTTGCGGCTCTGCATCCTCGCAACCGCCAGCTTCTTCGGCAGGTCTGCAGCCAGGCACCCGCCGGCGCTCCAGCGCTGAGCGCTGGCGGGAGCTCGTGGCCACGCCTGTCAAAGGTGGTCGCAATGCACCAACCCGCTGAGCTTGATCTGGACCTCGAGCAGGTGCTGCCATTTGTGCAGGGTCTGGTACCTGGTTTGGCTCGGGTCGATGGCATGAGCGCGATCGGGCTTCGCCGACGCGGGGACCTGATCGCGGGTGTGGTGTTCGAGGGCTTCAATGGCCAGAACATCTGGATGCATGTCGGTGCAGTGCCTGGCGGGCGCTGGCTGACACGCGAGTATTTGCGGGCCTGCTTCCGGTATGCATTTGAGGTTTGCGGGGTTCAGCGTGTTAGCGGCTACGTGGAGGCCAACAACACGGCGGCTCGCCGGTTTGATGAGCATTTGGGCTTCCGTGAGGAGGCCCGTTTGGTCGGCGCTGCACAGGATGGCGGTGACGTTTTGCTGTACGTGATGTGGCGAAAGGATTGCCCTTATGTGGATGTTTGAGATGTTGCCCCTCGGGGCGTTTGAGCCTCGCCCAGGCGGTGGGATGCGGATGCATGGCGGCAAGGGAAGCAGTGCGCCGGCCCCCGATCCGCGCCTGGTTGAGGCGCAGGTCAAGTCGATGGGCATTCAGGACGATGTCATCCAGCGGATGATGGCCCAAAGCGACGAGATGCAGCCGATTCAGAAGGAACAGCTGCAGTTCGGCCTGGACTCTGCCAAGACGGCCTTCCAGCAGTCCCAGGATGACCGCCAGTATGCGCTGGAGCGCCGTGGTCAGCTGACGGGCCTGCAGGACAAGATGATCAGCGATGCCAAGGGCTTCGACTCTGGCGCGCGTGGCAACGAGCTGGCCAACCAGGCCCAGGCGGACATCGGCCAGCAGTTCAACAACAGCCGGCAGCAGACAGCCCGCAGCATGGCCCGGATGGGGATCAACCCCAACTCGGGCAAGTCGCTGGCGATCAACAGCGAAATGGGGGTGAGCGAGGCGGCTGCGAAGGCTGGGGTTTCTTCGTCGGCCCGCGAGTCGGCCCGGGCCGAGGGGTATGCCCTGACTGACCGGGCGTCCAATGCGCTGGCTGGGTATCCCAGCATGGGCATGGGCACCACAGGGGCGGCGGCTGGTTTTGGGGCTTCGGGCGTTGGTCTGGCGAATGCCTCCCTCGCCGGGCGCAACAGCGGCTATGGGTCGGCTGCCCAGGTGGCTGGCCAGATGGGCACGAATGCTACGGGGATGTACGGCCAGCAGGCCAACTACCAAACCCAAGCACAGCAGGCCCAGAACGGCCTGTGGGGCGCCTTGGGGACTGTTGGCGGTATGGCATTGAGCGCTTACGCCAAAAGCGACGAGAACGCCAAGGAAGACATCAAGCCAGTCGATGGCAATCAGGCCCTGCAGGCCATCCGCAACATCCCGATCTCCAAGTGGAGCTACAAGCCCGGGGAGGGCGACGGTGGCCAGCACGTGGGGCCCATGGCCCAGGATGTCCAGGCCGAGGTGGGCGACCAGGTGGCCCCGGGCGGCAAGGCCATCGATCTGATCTCGATGAACGGTATTGCCATGGCTGCCATCAAGGCCCTGGACAAGAAGGTAAGCAGCATCGTCGCACGCCGCGGCACGAAAGGTATCTGATGGCCAACAACTCACTCGTTTCTTTCATCGCTGGCTTTGGTACCGGCTACATGAACCAAGAGGAAAAAAAGGCAAACCGCGAGCGCCAGGACAAGATGGATCAGATCGTGCTCGATCGCGCGGCGCGCGACAAGGCTGATGCCGACAGGCAGGATGCAGAGCGCGCCCAGATCTCTGCAGCTGCTGCGCCTACGGCCGTGACCGGTGCAGCACCCCAGGTGCAGTTCGGCCAGGATCAGCCGGTGCAGTACGACGACGCCAGCGCCGCCGGCAGTGATGCGCGCCAAGCTGCCCGCATGGGCATCCAAACCACCGTCACCCCCACCCGCTGGGCTGCTGGTGGTCAGACCTTTGGGTCCGAAGCCGAGGCTGCAGGGGCCGCCCAGAAGTTCAACACCCCCGAGGCGGCAAACACACGCATCGGTGCCGTGCTGCGCGGCATCAATCCTGAGCGTGGCGCCGCCTTCGAGCGGGCGAATCAGCAGGTGAAGCTCGGCGCCATGCAGATCCAGCGGACTGAGCAGCAAGAGGCTGACGACAAGTTCAATCGCCAGGTGCAGGACAAATTCCAGCAGCGGGGCCCATGGAAGGGGGCCGCCGAAATCCTCACTGAAACGGGCGCTGGTGGTCTCGCGGGTGCGACGGTCCGGCCGGTGGTTGCCCCGGATGGCAAAAGCGTCCGCTTTGTCTCGACTGCCCCGGATGGCACCGAAAGTGACCTGGGCCTGAACTACGAGAACAACCAGGCCGGCGTACTGCGCTTGCTCTACGACGCGAGCAAGATTGACCCCAAGCTCAAGCTCGAATGGCTGCGCGACTTTCAGAAGCAGCAGCAGGACGCGCAATTCAGGGGCCAGCAGCTGGATATGAACCAGCGTCAGCAGTCCGAGACCGAGCGCCATCACCGCGCGCTTGAAAACCTCAGCGGTGAGCGTGTGGCCAATTCCGCAGCGCGTATCGGCATGCCTCGTCCTCTCACTGCGGCGCAGGAGCGCGCCAACGCAGAGATCGACGCGGCTCGCCAGCAAGTTGCTGGCCTGAGCAACGCCGAGATCCAGCGCCGCACGGCCAAGGCCACGAACACCGGCCGAGAGAACCCCGACTATGACCCGGGCCTGGCTCGCGCCGCTGGCCTGGCCCGCCGCCGCAAGGTGGGTGAGGACGATCAATTCGACAGCCGTGGCACCCCGGCACAGGCTGCTTCTGCACAGGGCCCGGCCCAGGGCATTGCCCAGGCCTTTCAAGCTGACCCGGCGATGAAGGGCTACCGCCTGGGCTCCAAGACCCCGGCGGGGAGCTACGAGGTTCTGGACTCGACCGGCAAGCTGGTTGGCCATTACGACTGATCGGGTGTCACATGCCTTTCACTCCACTGGAAACCCCCGCCCTCCCGACCCGCGTGAGCCCCGCACTGCAGGCGCAACGCGATGAAGAAGCCCGGCGCATAGTTGCCGCCGAGATCGAAGACCCGGCGTTTTCTGGCGCCGAAGACCAACAGGCCCTGCGCCGCGAGTATCAGCAGCGCTTTGGCGGCGAGGTGCCCACACCTTCCGCCCGCGCGCACAGGTTCACGCCTTTGGCTGCGGACGATTCGCCAACGTTACCAGGGCCTGCCAAATCCCGCTTCACCCCGATCGAGGACCCCAAGCCCAGCGTGCTCAAGACCATCGCGCTCAACAACCCACTGACTGCCCTCGGCGAAGCTGGCTTGAACCTGGCCAGCCAGGTTGTCGCGCTGCCCGCTGCCGGGCTGGCCGGCCTGGCCACCGAAGCCGGCAGGGTGGTGGGTTTGACCGACAAGACGGGCGCCGACGTCGTGCACCAGGTGGGCGATGCCCTGACCTACCAGC
>Ga0187842_1001162_pt1 | contig 12476 bp, 7 predicted proteins | sample SpaLakP09_SKY_41_FD_134514 | JGI IMG/M metagenome (GOLD analysis project Ga0187842, IMG submission 134514) | Oligotrophic lake water microbial communities from Sparkling Lake, Wisconsin, USA - SP09_SKY_41 | ecosystem: Environmental > Aquatic > Freshwater > Lake | place: USA: Sparkling Lake... | reverse complement strand
CTGGGTGCTGAGCCCCAGCAGCAGCGCCCCGACCATGATCGCCGCCGCATCGGCATTGAAGCCCGGGCGGATCACCCCCTCGGCCTGGCCGCGCAGGAACAGGGCCTCCAGCTTCAGCTCGACCTCCTTGTGGGCGGCCGCAAACGGCCCGCGCAGCTCGGAAACCTCGGCCACGGCCCCGGCCATCATCATGAAATAGGCCCGCATCTCGCCGTCTTCGGCCAGATTGCGCAGATAGATGTCGACGAACCCCAGGATCGCCTCGAGGCCGTTGGCGGTCTCGACCTGCCGGTCGTCGAGCAGATGCTGCAGACGGGTCTGCAGCCGGCCGATCAGGGCCTCGATCAGCCCTTGCTTGGAGCCGAACTTCTGGGTCGCCAGCCCCCGGCTGTAGCCCGCCCTAGCCCCGATGTTCTCGAAGGTCGCCGCCGCCATGCCGCGCTCGACGATCAGCTCGGCCGCAGCGCGCAGCAGTTCGCTTTCGGACTGCTGGCGGCGGTCGGACTGGCTTCGGCGAACGGCAGGAACCTTAAGGGCGGATGTCATCTTGCGCACGCTACATATTTGTTGAACAACTAGCAAATAACAAAGGCGGCCGCAGAGCTGCCCCCGGAGGATGCCAGGAGCGCCAGCATGACCATCGCCGTCGATCTCGCCAACACCATCGTCGACCCCAAGGCCTATGCCGACGGCGACCGCATCGATCAGGCCTTCACCCGGCTGCGGCGCGAAAGCCCGCTGGAGGTGGCCCAGCCCGACGGGATCGACCCCTTCTGGGTGGTCACCCGCCATGCCGACATCCTCGAGGTCGAACGCCAGAACGAGCTGTTCCACAACGGCGACCGCGCGACGATCGTCACCACCATCGAGGCCGACAAGAAGGTCCGCGAGATGATGGGCGGCTCGCCGCATCTGGTGCGCTCCCTGGTCCAGATGGACAATCCCGACCACTTTTCCTATCGCCGCATCACCCAGGGCGCGCTGCTGCCGCAGAACCTGCGGGCGCTGGAAGGGCGTATCCGCGAGATCGCCCGCGGCTTCGTCGACCGCATGGCCGAACAGGGCGACCGCTGCGACTTCGCCCGCGACGTCGCCTTCCTCTACCCCCTTCACGTGATCATGGAAGTCCTGGGCGTGCCCGAGGCCGACGAGCCCCGGATGCTGAAACTGACCCAGGAACTGTTCGGCAATGCCGATCCGGACCTGAACCGCGACGGCAAGGTCGTCACCGACGTCAGCGCCGGCATCGACAGCCTGCAGTCGGTGATCATGGACTTCATGATGTACTTCAACGCCATGACCGAGGACCGCCGGGCCAATCCGCGCGAGGACCTGGCCAGCATCATCGCCAACGGCAAGATCAATGGTGAGCCGATGGGGCATCTGGAGGCGATGAGCTACTACATCATCGCCGCCACCGCCGGCCACGATACCACCTCCTCGACCACGGCCGGCGCGCTGTGGGCCCTGGCCGAGAACCCCGACCAGTTCGCCCGGGTCAAGGCCGACCCCGCTCTGATCCCGGGTCTCGTTGAGGAATCGATCCGCTGGGTCACGCCGGTGAAACACTTCATGCGCACCGCCACGGCCGATGCCGAACTGGCCGGCCGCAGGATCGCCAAGGGCGACTGGCTGATGCTGTCCTACCCGTCCGGCAACCGCGACGAGGCGGTATTCGACGACCCGTTCAGCTTCCGGATCGACCGCACGCCCAACAAGCACGTCGCCTTCGGCTACGGGGCCCACATCTGCCTTGGCCAGCATCTGGCCCGGATGGAGATGCGGGTGCTGTGGGAGGAGCTGTTCGCCCGCCTCGACAGCGTCGAACTGGACGGCCAGCCCACCCGGATGACCGCCAACTTCGTCTGCGGCCCCAAGTCGGTGCCGATCCGCTTCAAGATGAAATGAGGCGACGATGAGCGAACCCTTCAAGGTCTGGCAGTGCCGAACCTGCGGCTACATCTATGACGAGGCCGAAGGTGATCCGGGCGACGGCCTGGCCCCGGGCACCCGCTGGGCCGACATCCCGGCCGGCTGGATCTGCCCGCTGTGCGGTACGCCGAAGTCGGACTTCGACATGATTGAGCTGTGAGGGGCGGCCAAAGGGGATGGGAAGGCGGCGATACAATCATCGTCATCCCGCGCTGTATGCGCGGGACCCATGGTTAAGCTTCCAACTGAGAGATCCACGCCGTACCGCACCTGCGACAGACGAATGGGTCCCGCGCATAAAGCGCGGGATGACGGATTGTTTGTTTTAGAAACCGAACTTCCAAACGTCCGACCTGGCTCGCAAGCCGCCTCTAACCTCCCCCTTTAAAAGCCGCTCTCCCCGGCGAAGGCCGGGGTCCAGATCGAACCCCGAACGCCAGAAGCGCTCGGCCAGGCGAGCAGGCGCATCATCCCCAGAGGCTCAGGCTGAATCTGGGCCCCGGCTTTCGCCGGGGTGAGCGGCCTGGCGGGGGCGTCCGGCGCCTTTTGGCGCCCCGGGCGCTGACATCCTGCCCGAACGCTGCTAAGAGCCCGCGCCATGAAAGCCGCTGTCATCGTCTTCCCGGGGTCCAACTGCGACCGCGATTGTAAGGTCGCCATCGAGCGCTCGGCCGGAGCCCGCGTCGAGATGGTCTGGCACCAGGAAACGGCCCTGCCGGATGACCTCGACCTGGTCGTCCTGCCCGGCGGCTTCTCCTATGGTGACTATCTGCGCTGCGGCGCGATGGCGGCCCAGAGCCCGGTCATGAAGGAAGTGGTCAAGGCCGCTCATGACGGCATGGCCGTGGTCGGCATCTGCAACGGCTTCCAGGTGCTGTGCGAGGCAGGCCTGCTGCCCGGTGCCCTGCTGCGCAACGAAAAGCTGAAATACATCTGCAAGCCGGTCGAGCTGGACATCGTCAACAGCCAGACCCGCTTCACCGCCGAGTTCGGCGAGCAGCGCGAGGCGGTGATGACCGTCGGCAACGGCGAGGGCAACTTCTTCGCCGACGAAGAGACGCTGGACCGCCTCGAGGGCGAGGGCCAGGTCGTGTTCCGCTACAAGAACAATCCCAACGGCTCGGCCCGCGACATCGCCGGTATCATCAACGCCAAGGGCAATGTTCTGGGCCTGATGCCCCACCCCGACCGCGCCTTCGACGCCGATCTGGGCTCAGAAGACGGCGCGATCCTGTTCCGCAGCGTGTTCGCCACCGCCTGATCGGTCAGGCGCTCAGCCCGGCGAGACCGGGCTCGGGGCGGCTTCAGAATTCTTCCCAGTCGCCGGGCCGTGAGGACGGCTCGACCTTCAGCGCCGTATTGCCCGCGACATAGCGCTGGCGGAACGACTCGCGGGTTGGCGCCACCGCCGGACGCGGGGCTTCCCGGGTCCGAAGGCTCTGGACCTCGGCCCCGACCTTGAAGCGGCTGACCAGACGCTCCAACTCAGCGGCCTCGCTGGAAAGGGCATGGCTGGCCGCCGTCGACTGCTCGACCATGGCGGCGTTCTGCTGGGTGACCTGGTCCATCTGATTGACGGCCTGGTTGACCTCGGCCAGGCCCACGGCCTGCTCCTTGGACGAGGCGGCGATCTCGCCGACCAGGTCGTTGATCTCGGCCACCTGGCCGAGGATCTGGTCGAGGGTTTCCCCGGTTTCGCCGACCAGCCGCACGCCGCGACCGACCTGGTCGGTGGAGGTGCGGATCAGGGTCTTGATCTGCTTGGCCGCATCGGCCGAACGCTGGGCCAGGGCCCGGACTTCCTGGGCGACGACCGCAAAGCCGCGCCCAGCTTCACCGGCACGGGCGGCCTCGACGCCGGCATTGAGGGCCAGCAGATTGGTCTGGAGGGCGATTTCGTCGATGACGCCGATGATCTGGGTGATTTCCTGCGACGACCGCTCGATGCCGCCCATGGCCTCGACGGCTTCCTTGACCACGACGCCGCTGCGCTGGGCATTGGTCTTGGCGCTCTCGGTCACCTGCCGGGCCCGCTCAGCCCCTTCGGAGCTGCGACGGACCGTGGCGGTGATCTGGTCGAGGGCTGCGGCGGTCTGCTCCAGGCCGGCGGCACCGCGCTCGGTGCGCTGGGCCAGGTCGTCCGAAGCCTTGCTGATCTCGGCACAGCCGGCGCGAATGCTTCGGGCGGCATTGAGGATGCCCGACATGGTCGCCTGCAGGCTCTCGACGGCCGCGTTGAAGTCGCTGGGCATCTTGCGGGCATCGGCCGCGAACTGGTCTTCGCGCATCCGCCAGATCAGGTCGCCGTCGGCGAGCTTTTCCATGCCCTCGCCCAGGGCCGAGACGGCGCGGGCCTGGGCCTGGGCAAAGGCGGCGGCTTCCTGTTCGTGACGCAGGCGCTCGGCTTCGGCCACGGCGCGCTCGGATTCCTGTTCGGCCCGGCGGCGCTGGCCATCGGCGAGATCATGCCGGAAGCCGTCGAGCGCGCGGGCAATGGCCCCGATCTCGTCGCCGCCGGCCGTGCCGGGCACGGCCTGGTCATAGTGGCCGGCGCTGAGCGTGGCGACCGAGCGGGTCAGGCCCGCCAGAGGAGCCTTGACGAGCGTGGCGCTGGCGAAGAACAGGGCGGCCAGCACGGCCACGGTGATGGCCAGACCGCCGATGAACAGGATCCGGGCCAGACGGTCGGCCGGGCCGGTAATGGCCGCCACCGGCACATCCATGACCAGGGCCCAGGTCGTGTTGAGTTCCGGCATGGCGATCGGTCGCACGATGCGCAGCATGGCGACATCCCCGGCCTCGATGCCCTTGATCTGCACGGCTGCCCCGCCGCCGAGCACAGCCTTGACCTGGTCGGCCCCGGCGTCGCCATAGGGCTTCATGCGCAGGGCGGCGTCGGGGTGCGCGACCCATTCGCCCTTGGACGACAGCAGCATGACGCGGCCGCCCTCCAGCGGGTGCAGGGCGCCGAGCGCCTTGGACAGGTTGTCCAGCGACATGTCGAGACCGGCCACGCCGATCAGGCGGTTGCCGGACATCACCGGCATGGCGACCGAAGACATCGCGACTTCCGTACCCGCGATGGTGTCGAGATAGGGCTCGGTCAAGACCGGCTTCTGGGTGCGGACCGTGTCGGTGTAATAGGACTCTTCAAAGTCGGACCCGTCGGCCTGCAGTTCGAGGGCGGGCGTGCCGTTCTGATTGACCCAGTAGACCGAGAAGCGGCCGTCCTTGTTCGAGGCCGTGGCCGCGTTGCCGACGAACTCGGCGTCCTTGCCGTCCAGGGCATTGGGCTCGGCCATGAACCAGGCCCCCATGACGCTGTCGGTCGCCAGGGCGTTCGACTTGACGATGGCCATGTACTTGTCGCGCCCGACCAGTCCCGCCTCGTGGGCCGAGGCGAGCGACCCGCGCATGGCCCGGGTGGCCGAGGCCGCCTGGTTGATGTCGGAGCGCACTTTCTCGATGGCATCGTCGGCAACGGCACCGGCATACTGGTTCGTGAGGCCCGAGACGATGCTGCCCGTGTGCGACGAGACGGCTATGGCGGCGGCGATCAGCAGGAGCCCGATGGCCAGCCCCGCGACCAGGATCAGTTTCCAGGCGATCGTCAGGCGGCGGAAAGCAGACATCCAGGCAGTCTCCGGGCGCGAAGTGAAGTGTAACAAGGTTCACCAGACAAACCTGAAGACCTCGTTAACCATGGCGCAGGTTTCGACGGCTGCGACACTTGCCCGAGACTTTAAAGGTATAGCCGATCGGCCGCAGCCTGGGCCGGACGAACGGCCATGCGGCCATTCGTCCCACAGGCCAGGGCGGCTCAGCGTGCGAAGCGGGCCCTCACCGGCGCATAGCTGTCCCACACCGCGCCGTCGCTGACCGAGCGCAGCAGCTTGACGTATTCGGCATGCGACCAGGCCAGGGGTGTCGCCGAGTCGGTGCCCTCGCCGCGGACATAGCCGTGGGCCGGAGCGGTGCCGACACCATCCCAGACCTGTTCGGGGATCAGCAGGCCGTCATTGGCAAACAGTTCCATGCCCTTGACGTACTGGGCGCGGACCCGGTCGATCGCCGCCTTGTCCGGCGCGCCGTTCAGACCGGCCAGGGCCAGCTCATAATGCCCGCGCTCGCCGGTGAAGATCGGCCACACCCGGCCGCGACCGCCGCGCGGCAGCGGATCGATCGCGCCGTAATTGGCCCCGGTCTTGGTGTCCTCGCCATAGCCGTCGACGCCGTAGCGCCGCCAGCCGGCATAGCTGCCCTCCACGCCCGGGAAGGTGAAGCTGTAGCGGACGCGATAGAGGTCCTCGACGGCCTCGTCGTCCAGTTCCGGCAGGGTGGCCAGGACGGCCGGATCATCGGCCCGGCGCACGCCGTAGCGGACCAGCTCCAGGAAGCCGCCGTCCAGCATCTTGTCCTCGGCGACCGTGTCCTGGCCGTTGCGCGACTCGACCGGGCTCTTGTTCTCGGCGTCCTGGTCGCTGTTGAGGCGCAGATAGTAGTGGCCGTCGCCCAGCGAGCCCTTGGTCGTGACCATCAGACGCTCGACCTGCGACGAATAGTCGTCGGCCGTCTTGCGATAGCGGGCGGCCGAGGCGGCATCGCCGGACAGTTCGGCGATGTCACCGGCCACGACGAGACCGGCGATCACCGCCGCCGTGGTCGAGGGCGAGTAGCCGCCCTGCTCTTCCCAGCGTTCCTGCTGGGTGAAGGGCGGAACGATGGTGGCGCTGTTCCAGCCGAGGCCCACCTTGCCGCCGTCGACCAGGAAGTCGGCGGCCGGCTTGATCATCCGGGCGTAGTAGGCCTTCAGCTCGGCCTCCGGCAGCCAGCCCTGCTTCCAGAGTTTCCAGCCCAGCATGATCGGCATCGCGGTCTGGTCCAGCTGGACCCCGACCCATTCAGGTGTGCCGTCCACTTCCGACTTCTGCAGGAACCAGCCCCCGGCCCCGGTATTGCCCTTGGTCTTGGGGCCCACCTGTACGGTCGGCAGATAGTGGAAGGCCGCCAGCGGAGTCTGGATGTCGCCCAGGGCCGCCAGGGCCATGGCGCACTGGTAGAAGTCACGCGGCCAGACGGCCTTGTAGCCGGTCGAGGGCTTGGAAGCGTCGACCGTGTCGCCCCACGGGTTCGACAGCGAGGCGATCAGGGCCCCGGCATAGGTGCGGTCTTCCTGCACCTTCAGCATCAGGGCGCTGGCCTGGACCAGCTTGCCGCCGTCCATGGCCGCGTCGCGCAGGCGCGGCAGCTGGCTCAGCGAGGCCAGATAGTCCTCCCAGCCCACGCGCGCGCCTTCGCCGTTATAGCGGGCCAGGACCTCGGCATAGCCGGTCTTCAACGTGCCGTCGGCGGCCGCAGCGCTGTCGGCGGCGGTCTTGCCGAAGCCGATGGCATAGTCGACCGTCACCGACTTGGACGTCGCCGGCAGTTGACCGGTCAGCATGATCGCGCCGCGTTCGGTGCCGGTCGAGGCATAGAGCTTGTCGAGCTTGCCGTCCTTCAGGTCGGTGAGGCCGTCCGACGCCCCCAGGAACCCGGCACTGGCCGCCACGAAGGGCCTGGAGCCCTTCAGGGTCAGGAAGGTGTCGCCCTCATTGGCGGTCAGAGCCGTCTTGCTGGCCGCGCCGGCATCACCGGCCCCGGTATTGGCCATGTGCGGTTCCAGCAGCAGATAGGGCGTCACCGACCCCTTCAGCGCCGTCACTGTGACCCGCACCATCAGGCTCTGGCGGTCAGGATCGGTGAAGATCCGCTTCTCGATGACGAAGCGGCCCTGCTTGTCGGTGGTGGTGATCTTGTAGGCCGGCGACAGCGGCCGGCCGGCGGCGTCGACGTGCAGATATTCGGTCTTGGCCGTGGTGTCGGCCCCCTCGACCGCCAGGCCGGTCGCGGTCTGGACCGCAAAGCGCATCTGCTTGATCTGGGCCTGGTGGATCAGGCCGTACATGGTTTCGGTCAGCACGCCGTCGGCGACCGAGAACCAGACCTTGGAGACCACGCCGGTCGCGCCGCCGTCCTTGTACGCCCCGTCGGTATAGTCCTCATAGGATGCGCCGACGCCGGTCTTGGCGGCATAGGCCCAGGTCGACCGGGCTCCGGGCGCACCGGGCGCGGTCTGGGCGGCGGCGGAGCCGGCCACGGCGAAGACGGCCGTCGAGGCCAGGGCAAGAAGCTTCAAGGTACGCATGGGGTCGATCTCCCGAAGGGGCGGACGGCGGCTCAGGCCCCCGCCGGGGCGGCGGGGTTGAGCAGGAATTTCAGTGGGATGGTCAGGCGGCGGTTCCACGACGGCTCGTTGTGATCGGCGCCGGGGAAGGCCAGGCTCTCGAACTCCCGGCCCTTGCGATAGCCCTTGGCGGCAAAGATCGCGTCCACGCGAGCCTGATAAGGCGCGTAGTTGGAATCGAGGTTCTGGTCGCCGTGGTCGAAATAGAAGCGGGTGCGCGGCGGTGACGGCAGGGCCTTGTCCAGATAGGCGGTGATGCCGGCCAGGACGTCAGAGCGCCACTGGTCGCGCGATACGCCGGGGCCTTCGCCGCTGCCCAGCGGCCAGTGGGTGGAGACACAGCCGACCGCGCCATAGACCTCGGGATAGTTCAGCCCGCCATAGAGCGAGATCAGCCCGCCCATGCTCGAGCCCATCAGGGTCGTGTGCTCGCGTCCCGGCAGGGTGCGATAGGTCTGGTCGATGAAGGGCTTCAGCTCCTCGACGAGGAACTTCAGATAACCGTCCGATTCCAGCGGTCCACGGGCCTGGGCCTTCAGCACCGAGCGGGTCGGCTCAGGCACGGCCTCGACCAGGGCGGCGGGGCCGTATTCGATATAGCGCTTGGCGGTGTTCCAGACCCCGACCACCAGGGTCTGCGGCACCTGGCTCTTGGCAATCAGGTCGGACAGCACCTCGTCGACGCCCCATTCGCCGAACGGCGCGCCGTCCGGATCGAACAGGTTCTGGCCGTCGTGCATGTAGAGTACGCTGTGGGGCGCGCTGCCGGCGTCATAGCCCGGCGGCAGCCAGACCGTGACCCGGCGCGGATCGACATGGGCGGATTTGAACACCGGATACTCGACGACCCGGCCGACCGAGACCGCGCGGGCCCGGGCCGTGCCGGCCGTCAGCACCGCGGTGGAGGCGGTGGCGAGAAAGAGACGGCGGTCCATCACTCGGCCTTTCCTGCGCTACGACGGGCCGGATCCTCGGGGTCACTGACCGCAAACACGCTGATCGCGGCAATGAAGAAGGCCCCTGCCCCCAGCACCAGCGCAAAAATCGCCTGACCGCCGAAGAAGGTCTTCAGCAGCAGGCCCAGCACGGTGGCGGCCAGCAGCTGCGGGATGACGATGAAGAAGTTGAAGATGCCCATATAGACGCCCATCTTCCGCGCCGGCAGGGCCCCGGACAGGATCGAATAGGGCACCGACAGGATCGAGCTCCAGGCAAAGCCGACCCCGATCATCGAGACCAACAGCAGGGTCGGATCCTTGATGAATGGGAACGACAGCAGGCCAAGACCGCCGAGCGTCAGGTTGATCGCGTGGCTGGCGCGGCGGCCGACGACCTTGGCGATCTGCGGGATCAGCAGGGCGGCCAGGGCGGCGACGCCGTTATAGACGGCAAACAGCACGCCAACCCAGTCAGCCCCGGCATTGTAGGCGGCCGAGGTAGCGTCGGTGGAATGATAGTGGAAGGCGGCCACGGCGGGGGTCGTGTAGATCCACATGGCGAACAGGCCAAACCACGAGAAGAACTGGACCACCGCCAGCTGCTTCATGGTCGAGGGCATGGCGAAGAGGTCCTCGACCACCTCCATGAAGCCGTTGCCGGTGCGGCCGGCGCGCTTGAGCATCGCCGCGACGAGCTGGCACACGCCGAAGCCGCCGATCATCGCCGCCAGGACGTAGAGTTCCTTTTCCAGCTTCAGCGACACGATCAGGACCGCGGCCAGCACGCCGGTCGCGGCGAAGGCCACGCCCCAGCTCTGCAGGACCGAGACCGGCCGGTCGGGCTGAACCACCGGGGCGGTGTCTGGACCGAGCGCCGCCAGACGGGCGGCCTCGAAGGCCTCGACCTGTTCAGGGCTGTATTCGCGGGTGGTGAACACGGTCCACATCACCGCCAGCAGCAGACCGGCGGCGCCGGTATAGAAGGCGATCCGCACCGCGTCGGGCACGACGCCCGGGGCTGCGGTATTGGCGACCTGGAACCAGTTGGTCAGCATCCACGGCAGGGCCGAGGCCAGCACGGCACCGACCCCGATGAAGAAGGTCTGCATGCCGTAGCCGGTGGTCCGCTGCTCTTCGGGCAGGTTGTCGCCGACAAAGGCGCGGAACGGCTCCATGGTGATGTTGATCGAGGCGTCCATGATCCACAGCGCGGCGGCGGCGATCCACAGCACCGGCGCATTGGGCATGATCACCAGGGCCAGGCTGGTCAGGATGGCGCCCCAGAAGAAATAGGGCCTGCGGCGACCCAGCCGCCCCCAGGTCTTGTCGCTGAGATAGCCGATGATCGGCTGGACCAGCAGGCCGGTGGCCGGGGCCGCGATCCACAGGATCGCCAGGTCGTTCACATCGACGCCCAGGGTCTGGAAGATGCGGCTGGTATTGGCGTTCTGCAGGCCAAAGCCGATCTGGATTCCGAAGAATCCAAAGCACATGTTCCAGATCTGGAAGAAATTCAGCCGGGCCTTGGTCATCCGCTTCCCCCAATCGCCCGTCGGTTGGCCCGACGATGCGCAAGTTTTTTCATAAGCCTTCAGAGGCGGCATTTGCGCACGTCGCCGGACACTGCGCAATCCGGATTTCCGGTATTCATAGGGATTTCAGAGCCGATTGATCACGACTTTCAGCGACCTTCACCCCTGAAGTGGATCGGCATCCCTCCAGGGGCGGACCCTGGATCCTATAGATTTGCATAAATTTGCAGGTATTTGCAGGACAGCCGCCTCCGGATCTGGCCGGAGGCGGCACACCCTGCCCTACTGCCGCGGCTTGCCCTTGCTGGCCGCCATGAAGCGGATGGCCTGGCCGCCGCCGGGGGCCAGGCGCAGGGTCAGGACGTCGCTGCTGGTCACCTCACGCTCCTCAATGATGATGTCCTGCGGAGCGGTCTTCCAGTCGGCCTTGTCGCCGTCGCGGTAGATCTGGGCCTTGTAGCGGCGGCCGGGCTCGAGGAAGCCCAGCGGCACCGTCAGGACCCGGCCCTCCTCGTCGCTGATCGCGCCCAGGTACCAGTCGTCGCTCTTGCGGTCCTTGCGCACGATCGTGACGTAGTCGCCGATCTCGCCGTTCAGCACATGCGACTCGGACCAGTCGACGGGCACGTCCTCGATGAACTTGAACGGCCCCGGATTGGCCTCGTAGTTCTCCAGCAGGTCGGCGGCCATCTGGATCGGGCTGTAGAGGGTCACATACAGCGCCAGTTGCTTGGCCCAGGTGGTGGCCACGCCGTCGGGGGCCTTGGTCTTCATGCCGAAGATGCCGGGCGTGTAGTCCATCGGCCCGGCCAGCATGCGGGTGAAAATCAGGTTGGCTTCGTGCTCGGGTGGATTGCCGGGCTGGCCCCAGGCGCTGAACTCCATGCCGCGCGCCCCTTCCCGCGAGATCCAGTTGGGATAGGTGCGACGCAGGCCGGTGTCCTTGATCGGCTCATGGGCGTTGATCGCCACCTGACGCTTGGCGGCCTCGGTCACGACCTTCAGATGGTGCCGCGCCATGTCCTGGCCCTCGTGCCAGGCGTAGTGGATCTGGCCGTCGGTCCCCAGCACCTTGGCCTGGCCTGCATCGGCGACATAGCCGGTCTTCACCGCCGACATACCGAGCGAATGATAGAGATCGAAGGCCGCGCCCATCTGGGTCTCGTAGTGGGCGGCATTGCCCGAGGTCTCGTTGTGCCCGATCAGCGAGACGCCCTTGCTACGGGCATAGTCGGTGACCTTCTTCAGGTCGAAATCGGGATAGGGCTTGGTGAAGTCGAAGGCCTGGCCGTTGCCGAACCAGTCGCCGTCCCAGCCCAGGTTCCAGCCCTCGACCAACACCCCGCCCAGGCCATGCTTGGCGGCGAAATCAATGTGCTTGATGGCGTTTTCCGTGGTCGCGCCGTGCTTCTCGCCGGAGGCCCAGGTCTTCTTGTCGAGGTGCATCTCCCACCAGACGCCGACATATTTCATCGGCTTGATCCAGGAGACGTCGCCCAGCGCGTTGGGCTCGTTGAGGTTCAGGACGAGGTTGGACTCGACCAGGCCCCCGGCCGTGTCGGCGATCTGCATCGTCCGCCACGGAGTCGGGAACGGCGCGGTGCGGATCACCTTGGGGCCGCCGATGCCCGGGGTCAGGTTGGCCTTGAAGCGCCGGCCCTCGACCCGGGTCAGGTTCATGCCCGAATAGTCGACCAGGGCCGCCTCATGGAAGGCGATGTGCAGGCCGTTGTCGGTGCGCACCGTCATCGGGGTCTGGGCGTCGCCGACCTCTTCGACGGGCGTGCGATGATAGAGATATTCCTCGCGGTTCCACTCGAAGGCCGGGATCCACCAGACGGTGGCCGG
>Ga0187842_1001161_pt1 | contig 12495 bp, 11 predicted proteins | sample SpaLakP09_SKY_41_FD_134514 | JGI IMG/M metagenome (GOLD analysis project Ga0187842, IMG submission 134514) | Oligotrophic lake water microbial communities from Sparkling Lake, Wisconsin, USA - SP09_SKY_41 | ecosystem: Environmental > Aquatic > Freshwater > Lake | place: USA: Sparkling Lake... | reverse complement strand
GTAGTTAAGGCTGCGCCCGTCCAGCCCCGGCACAGGCTCGGTGCGATACATCCAGTCCGAGCGCGGATTGCCGATCGCGAACAGATAGCCGACCGGGATGTGGAACCAGATCCAGTTGTCGCGACCCCCGGCCTCCAGCACCAGCACCCGCCGCGCAGGATCGGCCGACAGCCGGTTGGCCAGCACGCACCCGGCCGACCCCGCGCCGACGATGATGTAATCGTAGGTCTCGACCGCCACCGATCTGGTCCTCCCATTACCCGCAGTCGTGCCGCGATTTGGCCTCCGGCACCAGCGGCGGACGGGCCGCTTGGCGCCCCAGGGTCGGCACGCGGGTCTGAAGGCGCTTGCGCTTCCAGCCGGGCTGGGGAAAGGGCGGATCGGCCGGAGGCCAGGTTCGCAGCCGCTCGCGCATCCCGGTGTCCGGATTGACCACGTCGACGCGCTCGAAGGCGAACTCTTCCACCTTCAGCAAGGTCTGCTCGGTGATATACTCGGCCGACTGAAGGATACATTCCTCGTTGGTCTCGCCCAGCACGTCGCGGCGGAAGCGATAGACCATCCGCATGAAGACCGGATGCACTGCGGCCGGCTTGTGCAGCATCGCAAGAGCCGTAAAGGCGATCATGCGAAACATGGACTCCGTCTCGCGCTCGACCGCCTCGCGCGTCGGGCGCCAGTCGATAAAATGCCCGCCGTCGTCCGGATAGCCCTCCGGAGGTGGCTTCGGCCACGGCCGATTGCCGGGCTCTCCGAGCCCTTGCGGGACGCTCCTGGCGGCGGGGTCGGCGGCACCGGGGGCGTCTGGCCTGTCGGCTGCCGTGACGATCAGCCGGTCCAGCCGCTGGACCAGGGCCGACAGCCGCAGGGCCTCATGGTCGCGCCCGTCATGGATCGCGCTGGCCAGCCGCGCCAGGGCTGCGGCCTTCATCTCGGCCGGATCAGACGACGGCGGCGGACCGCTTGCCGCCACCCCGTCCGCGCGCCGCGCCCGCGCCGGCGACGCCCCCGCTGCCCGACGCCCCTCGTCCGCCTCTGCCCGCCGCGCCGCCACATGGGCCCGCGCCACGTCGTCGGCATGGCGCTTCTTGGTCCAGCCCTCGACCTGGGCATGGCGATAGATGCTGCCGGGCGAGACCTTCCATAGCGCCGACAGCTCCTTGGCCGTCGCGCCGTTGCGATAGGCCTCCCCGATCTCGGCCCACGAGGCCTCGGACAGACGGAACCATGTGGGCGGGGCTTCTGAGCTGTGATCGGCCATGCCCGGCATTATGCGGCCGTGCGGAACGCGGGGGATCGGGGCGGTTGGGTTTTTGGTAAGATATTGAATAGGTTAGGGAGTTTTGCGGGTCTGGCGGGATGGGGGCGGGCGTAAACCCGCTCTCGACTAGCTCTGGCGCAGTTCCGCGAAGAACGTTTCCAGCAGCACGCCTCGCTCGACATAGGGTTTGTGACGCTGAAAATGGCCAGTGACGTCGGCGATGATCTGGTCTGGTGAGCGAGCGTCTTCGGCTGACTTGGCGGCCCAGGCACGGCCGGGATGCAGCGTGTCCCAGGGCGAGCGCTTGTTGGCGCGGGTCGTGGCGCTGTCGCCGTGCTTGCCAAGACCATAGAGCAGGTTGGTCTCGCTGTTCCAGATCGGCCGGAACAGGTGGATCAGATAATCCTCGGCCGCTGTTTCCCAGCCCGACTGCACGACAAGAAAGCGCGCGTCGAAATCGGCGATGTTAAGGGTGGTCTCGGCCTTGATGATGTTCTTGCGGTGTTCGTTGAGGCGGGCGGCCAGGCGAGGGCCCTGTTCGCGGGCCGTATGCGCGCCCTGTTCGCCCGGCGCGGCTTGGCCGACATAGATCGGCGTCTCCGAGCCGGATAGCGGCGCGTAGAGCGGATAGGTGCCCCGATAGTAGATGGCGTAGACGCCCGAGCCGTAGAACTGGCCGATATCGGCCAACGGAACGAGCTCCTGCGCCACCATCGCCAGGGCGGTGAAGCGGCCGATCACCTTGGGATTGCTGGGATCGAACACCGAGCGCGGCATGGCGATGGGATCCAGCCGTCGCAGGGCTGCTTCCAGGGTCTCGATCAGCCCGCGCAGTTCGCTGTCGACCCGCTTGCGGGCTATGGGGGCCGGAGGGGCGCTCTCGGCCAGGGCGGTCAGGGCGGCGACCCGCTCGCGCAGTGCCGCTACCTCGGCGTCGAGTGAGGCTGACTTGCTCATGCGGCATATTTCAGTTTGCGCGCCACGTCCTTGCCAATCACTTCCGCCAGCCGCACCGGCACCGCGTTGCCGAGCTGGCGCATGGTCTCGCTCCACGAGCCGTGGAAGACGAAGTCGTCGGCGAAGGTCTGCAGGCGGGCGCTCTCGCGGACGCTGAAATAGCGCACCGTGCCGTCAGGGCGGGCCAGCATGTTCTCGCCGCCGGGCACGCCGTGGACCCCGGCCTTCAGGGTCTTGGCGGGCTCGTCCAGCGGGCTGCCGGTGTGGCCGACATAGCTGCGCGCGCCGGGCTGGAAGCGGTGGTTGGCGAAGGCGCTGGCGCCCTCGGGGTCATGTTCGGGATCGGGCAGGTCAGCGGTTGCGTCGCGCACGGTTTGCCAAGGGATGGTCGAGGGTTTTTCGTCCAGCCGCATCGCGCGCACCGGCGCGTCGCTAGCGTCCGGGCGATGGCGCTTGGCCACCTTGTGCGCGTCCCAATAGGCGCCGTTGCGATACTGCGCCCACAGCAGGGCGTCGGCGGAGTGGGTTTCGACCGGGAAGTTCCACTCCACGTCCAAGTCGTCGCGGAAACCGACGAAGATCACCCGCTCGCGCTTTTGCGGCACGCCATAGTCGGCGGCGTTCAACACCCGCGACACCAGACGATAGCTCAGGCCGTCGCGCGACCCGTGCAGATGATGCCGCTCCAAGCGCGCCAGATGGTCGGCCCAGTCCTCGTCGGGCTTGGCGATCACCTCGGGGTGTTCCAGCTGCAGCCGGATATACTCGAAATAGTTGCGGAAGGTCGCCCGCGTCAGGCCCTTCACGTTCTCAAAGATGAAGGCCTTGGGCCGCGTCTCGCGCACCGCCCGGATGGCCTGGGGGAACATGTCGCGCGCGTCGTCATAGGCCTTGTGCTTGCCGCCCAGCGAGAACGGCTGGCAGGGCGGCCCGCCCGAGACCAGATCGACCGTGTCGGCCAGGGCCCGGAAGTCGACGCCGCGCACGTCGCCCTCGACCTGGGGCCAGCCGTGCATGGGCGAGGCGACGCGCACGCGGTTCTGGCCGATGGTCTCGCGGCAATAGCGATCCCACTCGACCACCTTGGCCGGTTTGAAGCCAGCCTTGCACAGGCCCATGCCCAGCCCGCCAGCGCCCGCGAAGAGTTCGATTGACTTCATGGTTGCAAGAATGTTCTAATTTCGTTCTCTGGGGAAGCCTCGTTCTTGAGCCCGCATTCCCAGAGGATCAGCGCGCTCCAGCCCAGGGCCTTGAGCTCCGAAAGCGGGCGCAGATCGCGAGCGCGAATTGCCCTCCAGCTTGGGGATGTGTGAAGTCCTGCCGCGATTTGGGGGGGGGCGCCAGCTTGCAGTCGGGATCGGGATGCCGATGCAAGAAACACCGGTGGACGAAGATCGCCTTCTTGCGGCCGGGGAGCACCAAGTCGGGCCGCCCAGGTAGTTTCGCGCCGTGCAGTCGGTAACGGTAGCCAATCGCGTGGACCAGCCGCCGCACGGTCATCTCGGCGCTCGACCCCTTGCCCTTGACCTGGGCCATGCGGGCGCTGCGCTCGGCGGGGCTTAGGGTGTCCAATAAGGACTATCCCCTTGCCGAGTTCCAGAGATGTTCTGCCGCAGGTTTCAGCTTAGCGCGCACTGCAGCATCCTTCACGATAGTTTTCACGTGAGAACTTTTGACGGCGCGTGCTTTTAGGTTGAAATCGTCAACAATTTTCGCCCAGCGGTCTGCCGGCCCTTCACTCCAGGCAAGCTTATAAAGAATAAGCTCATCTGAACTTAGGCACTTATTTAAGTAATATTCCCATTGGTTATCGGTAAGTCTTTGCAGAATTACATCTGCACTATCTTGTGCGGCATGAGAAATGCCATAACGATTTCCGAGCTTCACAGCTAGTGTCGCTGACATGCATACTGGAAATGCTGGCCATGGAATTGTCGATCCGAGTTTGGCTAATGCGCTCATTAGCGGAGGCTCATTGTAGAAATTATTGTACGCACCATGCACTTCCAGAATCGCTCCGGCCGCAGTCATGAAGGCCTGAGATCTTAAAGTTTCAGGAACGAAGTCAAAGCCCTTTACTTCAGACAGCGCCTTCTTAAGGGCAACCGAAGCGGCTCGGTTGCCACTGTTTACTGCCTCTGCATAAGATTGGCCGACAGCCCAGCGTTCGGGGTCGTTTAAAGTTGGCCACAGTAAGGGAACAATGGTCAGTATATTTCCCAGTATGTGTTCAAATTTTGCCCAGTTCGCGTCTTCGCGCCCGCTAAAAGTACGCTTAACGTGATCTTTTTAAAGAAATATGGCGAATTGCTGAGTGCCGAAACATCAGTATCAGTAGACTTAAGTGGGCGCTCCTCAAGAGCCGATCTAAATTCACGAAATTCTATCGGAGCTTCTACATTATCCTTGCCAAGTATAGACTGCACGTATGTGCGCAGAGTAATCTTCGCCTCATCGGCATCCATTTCTGGTGCCTCAAAGTCGTTCGGCAGAGACTCATCGAAATACGCTAGAAGCTCAACGTGTTGAACAAGGCGTTTAGCATCTATCGACGATATTATGCCAAGCTCTCTAGCGAGAGTTATAGCTTCAAAATCAGATATGGATATGCTGGCGCTAGAGTCTTCATCGATATCGGATCGACCGAGCATCTCGCCGATGAACGACATTCCCAGGCTGGATAGCTGTCTCTTGAGGGTAGAAAGCGTGCGCTTCAATATGAAGCCTGCAGTCATTTCGTAGCTTCCGGACTTAAATCCAGCTACTATTTGCTGCTTGTCGCGAGGGCTTAGCTGCGCAGCGTAGAGAACGATTTCGGCCGGTTTCCGGGCATTTGCCGGAACGATCGGTTTGTTGGACTCTGTCCACGGGGATAAAGCTGTGCTCATCATTCACCTTCCGACGCGAAGTCGGTGCGACCGTCTTGCGATTGGAAATATGCAGCGCACATTTCGGTGCCTATGGCAGCTTTTAGCGCCAAAAACGCTTTGGTTCTCGCTCCACCGTGCTTCGCCCCTGCGATGCCAGTGGTGTCAACAAGGCAGCGAAAGCCCAGTACGCTGCCCTTTGTAGAGAATATAGTGACGCCGTCGCTGTTGATAAAGCCACCAACAACGTCGGAGGCGGCCTGTAGTTTTCCTAGCGTAATTGCGCTTGGAGCCGCCTCGTGCTCGTGAAATCTTGTGGCAAGATCAAGGGCGGGATCCGTGGGGACGCGTTCGTTTAATCGACCTTTCAGGTCATGCCTATCCTCGTCAACAACGACGATCAAACTGCCATGGCATTTTCTGAGAGACGATTCTAAAACGTTTCGAATATATATAGAGAAGCTATCTCTACCACTCTCGACGCCGCTACAAATTGCGCTGGCCAATTTCTGTACGTGTTGACTCGTGTTAGTCTGGGGCTGATCTTGATCTGCATTGAAAAGGAAATTTATTTCCGCTCCGGATGTCGTCTTAAACGACACTTTGTTTCTCGAAGTTTGCCTTATCATCACTACAGGAAATGTTGCGTCGCTTGAATCAAACGATGCATCTTCAATTGTCAGGGCGGCCGGATCCGCAGATCCGGAAATTATCCCGTAGCGGCAACGAGTTCCAGAGGACCACTCAACAAATATGCGCCATTGAGATTTTGCGAGTGGCGCTGCGCGTTTTAGTATCTCAGCACTCACAGAAGAACTTATGTCGCTAGTTCCAAGATAGATATATTCGCCGTACCCAGCTCTCTGAACCATCTCAGCTGCTGATTTGAAAATAAACACAGTAGGCGTTAAGTTATCGCCCTCTTCGCTATACGACGCTAGGGCAGATATTAGTCCCACGACAGGTTCCGATACGGCAATGAAACCTGCATCGAGCGCTCGCAGCGCATCGTTAACCTCGGAATTTATCGAGGTTCGGAAGCTAAGATCTTTTGCCGCAACCATCTTTTGCCGATCAATCCTCGTCCATCTTCAGCGCCGCGATGAAGGCTTCCTGCGGGATCTCGACCTTGCCGAACTGGCGCATGCGCTTCTTGCCGGCCTTCTGCTTGTCCAGCAGCTTGCGCTTCCGCGAGGCGTCGCCGCCGTAGCACTTGGCGGTGACGTCCTTGCGCAGGGCGCGGACGGTTTCGCGGGCGATGATCTTGCCGCCGATGGCCGCCTGGATCGGGATGACGAACATGTGCTGCGGGATGAGGTCCTTCATCTTCTCGCACATGCCGCGGCCGCGGCTCTCGGCGCGGTCGCGGTGGACCAGCATGGAGAGGGCGTCGACGGGCTCGGCATTGACCAGGATCGACATCTTGACCAGGTCGCCCTTGCGGTAGTCCTCGACCTGGTAGTCGAAGCTGGCATAGCCCTTGGAGATCGACTTCAGGCGGTCATAGAAGTCGAAGACCACCTCGTTCAGCGGCAGGTCATAGACGACCATGGCGCGGCTGCCGACATAGGACAGCTCGCGCTGCATGCCACGGCGGTCCTGGCACAGCTTGATCACGCCGCCGAGATATTCGTCGGGGGTGAAGATGGTGGCCTTGATCCAGGGCTCGCTGATGCTCTCGATGTGCATCGGGTCGGGCAGGTCGGCGGGGTTGTGCAGCTCGGTCTCGGTGCCGTCGCGCATGTGGATCTTGTAGACGACCGAGGGGGCGGTCGCGATCAGGTCGAGGTCGAACTCGCGCGACAGGCGCTCCTGGATGATCTCCAGGTGCAACAGGCCGAGGAACCCACAGCGGAAGCCGAAGCCGAGGGCGGCGCTGCTCTCCATCTCGTAGGTGAAGCTGCCGTCATTGAGGCGCAGGCGGCCGACGGCGGCGCGCAGGTCTTCAAAGTCGGCGGCGTCGACCGGGAACAGGCCGCAGAATACCACGGGCTGCACGTCCTTGAAGCCGGGCAGGGCCTTTTCGGTCGGGCGCTTTTCCTCGGTCAGGGTGTCGCCGACGGCGGCGTCGGCCACTTCCTTGATCTGGGGGTGAAGAAGCCGACCTCGCCGGGGCCGAGGCTCTCGACGGGGGTGTTTTTCGGCTTGAAGACGCCGACGCGGTCGATCAGGTGGACCGAGCCGTGCTGCATCATCTTGATCTTCATGCCGGCCTTCAGGCGGCCGTCGAAGACGCGGACCAGCACCACGACGCCCAGATAGGCGTCGTACCAGGCGTCGACCAGCAGGGCCTTCAGCGGGGCGCTCTCGTCGCCCTTGGGGGCAGGCAGGCGGGTGACGATGGCTTCCAGCACGTCGTGGATGCCGAGGCCCGACTTGGCGCTGGCCAGCACGGCGTCGCTGGCGTCGAGGCCGATCAGGTCCTCGATCTGGGCCCGCACCCGCTCGGGCTCGGCGGCGGGCAGGTCGATCTTGTTGAGGACCGGGACGATCTCGTGATTGTTGTCGATGGCCGAATAGACATTGGCCAGGGTCTGGGCTTCCACGCCTTGCGAGGCGTCGACGACCAGGATCGAGCCTTCGCAGGCGGCCAGGCAGCGGCTGACCTCATAGGCGAAGTCGACGTGGCCGGGGGTGTCCATCAGGTTGAGGATGTAGGTCTCGCCGTCATCGGCCTTGTATTCCAGACGCACGGTCTGGGCCTTGATGGTGATCCCGCGTTCCTTCTCGATCTCCATATTGTCCAGCACCTGCGCGGTCATCTCGCGCGCGGAGAGGCCGCCGGTCTCCTGGATCAGGCGATCCGACAGCGTGGACTTGCCGTGGTCGATGTGGGCCACGATGGAAAAGTTTCTGATCTTGTCGAGCGGGGTAGAGGTCATGCGCCCGCGTCTAGCACATTTGCGCCGTTTCGCGAGGGGGCTTGAGGCGGTGTTTCCTCATGCTTAACCAAGCCTTAAAGGCGGCCGCCGCAAACCGGTCCCAATGGGCTGCAACAGTAGCGCAACGAATCCTATGAGAGGCCAACCATGGACCGTCGCAAGCTGATCATTTCCGGCATGGCTGCTGCAGGCACTTCGGCGGCGTCCAGCGCCTTCGGACAGGAGCCGGCCTCGGCACCCGGAAGTGGCGCAAGCTATCCGACGGGCGCGGCCTCGACCTATTCGGCCGACGAAATGCTCCGGGCCACGTCAGATTTCCTCGGCGTCACGGCCGAAGCCGCCGGGGGAGCCATCGAACGGATCTTCCGCGAAAAGGGCCAGCCCACGGGCTATATCGCCGGTGAGGAAGGCTCGGGCGCGGTCGGCGTCGGCCTGCGCTACGGGCGGGGCCTGCTTTACATGAAGGGCCGGCCCACCCAGGAAGTGTTCTGGCAGGGCCCCTCGGTGGGCTGGGACTGGGGCGGCAATGCCAGCCGGGTCTTCACCCTGTGCTATAACTTGCAGTACGGCGACGCCATCTATCGCCGTTTCCCGGGGGTCGACGGCACGGCCTATCTGGTCGGCGGTCTGGGCGTGAACTACCAGCGCGCCGACGACATCACCCTGGCCCCGATCCGCGCCGGCGTCGGCCTGCGGCTGGGGGCCAATGTCGGCTATCTGGGCTATAGCCGTAAGCGCAAGGTCCTGCCGTTCTAGGTGGAATCTGGCGGGCTTCAGCCGGCTTTGACCTTGCTGTTCAGCCAGTCCATGAGGGCCAGCAGCACGCCGGAGACCACGAAGGACAGGTGAACTACGACCAGCCAGAACAGACGCGGCTGGTCGAGTGCGATGCCGGGTTCCGTCAGCTTCAGGAAGGCCTTGAGCAGGGCGATGGCCGAGATCGCCACGATCGAGGCGATCAGCTTCATCTTGAGGCCGGAGAAGTCCACCGTTCCCATCCAGTCGGGGCGGTCCTCGCGGCTGGCGGTGTCGATCTTCGAGACGAAGTTTTCGTAGCCCGACAGGATCACGATCACCAGCAGGTTGGCCGCCAGCGACAGGTCGATCAGGGTCAGGGCCATCAGGATCGCATCCTCTGGCGTCATCGCCAGAATGTGCGGCAGCTCGCGAAACAGCTCCTGGAAGAAGACCACCAGCAGGGCGGCCAGGGCGATGACCAGACCGACATAGAACGGGGCCATCAGCCAGCGCGAGGCGAACAGGCCGCGTTCCAGTGCAGTTTCCAGGGCAGGCTTCTTCATCATGGTCTCCCGACGTCCGGCCGTTCTAGCGACTGGAGATGACGATCTCTAGGTCAGGACGCCCAAACAGCCGAGAGCTAGTCTAGGGGGCACAGCCTCGAAAGTCGCTCGTGCCCTCAGTCAACGTACTGGATCCGGTAGCGGAATGTCCGGGTCTCTCCAGGAGCCAGGGTGACTCTCCACGCGACCTGGCCCTGCCGGATGTCATGTCGGGAGGGCTCAGACAAAACCTTGAAGAAGGCCGGGCTCGGGTCCTGGCGGATCTCGATGGTGACCGGCACTGTCTTGGCGTTCGACAGGTCGACCTCGTAGGTGCTGCGAACCTGGTTGTTCTTGAACGCTTTCAGTTCAACGCGCCTAGGGCGGGCCCGCACGTCCATCGCGCGACCGATGACCAGATCCAGCGGTTCGCCCACCGGAACGTCTCGCACGGCCTGTTCGCCGGCAAAGGTCGGGCGGCCGTCGGCGGTCTCCATGGCGGAAAGGGCTCCTGAGAGCAGGGGCTTGCCCAGGCCGTTGGCGGCCTTGTTTTCCAGGCGGAGGACGACCTCGGGTGCCTGCGGGGCGGCGTCGTCCTGGTAGGGCGTCCAGACATTGACCCCGACGACATAGAGCCGCTGGAAGGCGACGTTCTTCTGGTCGAGGAAGGCCACCTGCTTGGTCTGGCGGGGATTGAGCGTGACCGGCTCGGGCAGGGAGTAGAGCTTGTAGTCGCCCAGATCGGACTGCTCGGCCAGCTTGGCGCGGGCGCCGGTGATGACGATTTCCTCAGCTTCGGCTCGGGCCATGGGGGCGGGGGCCATCACCATCATGTCGGGTGGTGATGGCGGGGGCACTATCATCGGCGGAGTCATGAGGCGCTTGCCCACATGCGTCGTGTCCATCGGCCAACAGGCGCGGCTGATCGCCTTGGCCTCGCCCCGGCTGACCTCGACCTCTTCCCGCGCCAGCTTGCCGGCCACGGCCTGGGCGGGGGCGTTGGCGAACTGGCTGCCGCCGCTGTTGACCAGGGTCAGCCAGCCCGACAGGTCCAGCCGTTTTCCGTCCGGATGGATGCGCGCCACATAGTCAGCCTGCCAGTTCACGCCGAGCGCCAGGTACGACACCGTCAGTTTGGCCCGCATCGGCTCGGGCACGTCGACGATGGTCGAGAGGCTGGGCTTGTCGGTCAGGCCGTCGGGCGCGCGGGCCAGAACCAGCCGTTCGGGGGCGCCGGAGCAGCCCAGGGCCTCGACGCCCTCGGCGGTGCGGACCATCAGACCGCTCGGGCCCTGGATCAGAACGGCGTCGGCGCTCTTCTGGCGCCCTGTGCGACGGTCCGTGCGGACCACCTTGATTGGCTGGCCCAGCGAGCGTTCGATCAGGGTGCCGGGGCTGAGCAGAGCGTAGTCATAGTTACGCTCCACGGCCGGGCCGGGCAGGCCCTCGACCGCCGCGCTCTGCGGGATCAGACCCTCGGCAACGCCGTCAAAGCGCAGGGTGTGTCGCCCGGCCGGCAGATCCATGGTCCGGGTCTCGGTGACCAGGATCAGGCCCTTTTTGCGGGCTTCCTCGCGCTGCCATTCGTCCAGAGCCTGGAAGGGTCCGTCGCCATCCCGATAGAGGGTGATGGACAGCTTTTCCGGAGCCGATGAGGCAATGGTGTCGGCCTGGGCGGATAACCCAAAGCCGCTCATCCCCGCGAAAGCGGGGATCCATGCGAGGGCGGCTCCCCAATGACGCAGGCCGTTCGACCTCAGCTTGGGTCCCCGCTTTCGCGGGGATGAGCGGAATATTCTGCTCACCAGCCTGTCTCGACCGTGAAGGTCAGCACCGTCTCGCCATTGGCCGGCACCGGCACGCTCCAGCCCAGGGTGCGGGCGTCGATGCGGCGGCTCTTGAGGCTCTCGGCCTTGACCTCGCCGTCGCGCCACAGGCCGGCCTGGCGCAGCTCCACCGTCACGGCCTCCGGCCGAGCATTGCGGACCAGGTATTTCATCTCGTAGCGCGAGCGGGTCTTGGAGACCTTTTCCTGACTCACAAGAGTGGCCTGGCTGGTGACGTCGAACGCTTCGCCGGTCTTGATCGACAGCTCCGAACCCGCCGGAGTGTGGTCCAGGGCGTTCTCGCCGATGAACTTGGGATCACCGGCCTGGTCGCGCATATAGACCCGCATGACGCCGGCTGGCAGCTGGCTGCCCAGGCCCGCCAGCTTTGCATTGCTGAACTGGATGGCCACGGTGGCGGAGGTCGGGTTCTCCTCGCTGCCGAACCAGGCTTCGCGGATCTCATAGACCTTTTTGGCCGCCACGCCCTGGGCCGACAGGAAGCCGACCTGCTTGTTCTGATTGGCGGCGATCGTGGTGCGCTGGGGCAGGGGGTAGATGTAGTAGTCGGCGACGCGTTCACCGGTGCCGCTCTCGGTTCCGGCCGAAACCATGGAGCGCGGCTGCGGGCGATAGCCGCCGTTGTTCAGCTGGTTGACCTGACCGGCCACCAGCTGGGTGCGGGCGTTTTCGAAGGGCGTGCCGGAGTTGTTGGTCAGGGTGATCCAGCCCTGCAGGTCCAACGCCTGCTTCTTCTCGTCAAGCAGGGCCACATAGTCGGCCTTCCAGCCGAGGCCCGAGGTCAGGTAGCTGAGCTTGGTGCCGCGTGGCCCGGCCTTCTCGGCGTCGACGGTCACCGACAGGGTGGGGCGGGCGCGCAGGGTCTCGGGCACCTTGTCGAAGATCACGCGGGTGGGCACGCCGTCGTCGCGCAGCACCTCGATGCGGTCACCGATCTTCAGGACCACGCCCTCATTGGCAGCCAGGACGGTAGCGACCTCGGTGGTCTCCTTGCCGTCGCCGGGATTGGTGCGGACGATCTTCACCTGCTGGCCGACCGCCTTTTCCATCAGCTTGTCGGGGGTCAGCAGGTCATAGTCGAAGTTCTGCTCGACAATGCTGACGCCGGGGGCCGACAGGCTGACGGTCTCTGGGCGGATGGCGGCCGAGACGTCCTTGAACTCCAGCTTCTGGCGACCGGCCTTGAGGTCCAGGGTGCGGGCGTCTTCGACCAGGGCAAGGTCGGAATTGTAGATGGTCACCGACAGGTCGGGACCCGTCTGGGCGGCATGGACCGGACCTGCGATCAGAGCCAGGGCGGCGGTCGCCAGAAGCGCGCGACGAGTCATCGGTGATCTCCCATTTTATGATCGTAAATCTATATGGGAATGAGGCGAAGTCGAGGCGCGTCGTGCGGGGGGT
>Ga0187842_1001154_pt1 | contig 12528 bp, 11 predicted proteins | sample SpaLakP09_SKY_41_FD_134514 | JGI IMG/M metagenome (GOLD analysis project Ga0187842, IMG submission 134514) | Oligotrophic lake water microbial communities from Sparkling Lake, Wisconsin, USA - SP09_SKY_41 | ecosystem: Environmental > Aquatic > Freshwater > Lake | place: USA: Sparkling Lake... | reverse complement strand
CCTCTCAAGCACGATAGTGTCGCCGACGACGGCGAAGGTGGAGCCACTGGAAATGCGAGCGAAGTTGGCCCAGGAGCCCTGAAGCTTGGCCACACTGCCGTAGGGGCTGTTGTGATCTGCCCAGGCCGGAGCGGGCATCAGCAGGCAAAGAACCGCCAGAGCGCCGGTCATCGATCTCATCGCGCACATTCCCGTCCGGTTTGTTCAGTCGGCAATAGCCAACATCGAAACGCCGATCTGTCAAACCGGCCGCCAGACCGAAACTGGCGATAAACCCGGTGTCACTCGCCGACATGCTTGTTCAGGTCATGCCGGGCGTCCTCATCAGGGCGACCGGCATCGTGACGACCGGACGCATCGCCGCGCCTGCTTCTCTTCCCGGGGCTGACGCCCGTCCTGTCAGTTTCACCGCCAAGGCAATGACCGTTCACGACCCTCAGGTGACCGTCCGCCCCCGACCCAAAGCGGACGCTGACGACCGCTATTGCCGGTGACTGCCGATAGGCTCAGACCAACCCGTGGGTCCATTTTGTGAGGCGCCGATGGTTCGGATTCGATTGCTGCGCTTCTTTATGTTGTTGCCATCCCTGCTGGCCTTGGTCGGTCTCGGGCTGTGTTCCTTGAACCCGGCAGCAGGGTTCACGGTAATGCTGATCGCGTTCGTGTTGTTTGGGCTCTTCGTGTTTCTGATCGTCTGTCCGCAATGCGGAAAGTCGCCCTATGTCAGGAAGGCCTTGAGCCCCGGCCCACTCATGCCCGCAACGTATTCGACCCCAATAGCGGAGTCCGTCTGCTCGGATTGTGGGCACCCGTTTTAACCAGCCTCTTCGGCCTCTCTCGTACCCCTTGGGCGTCCGCTCCCCACCCAGAGCGGACCCGCGCAACGTCCGCTGAGTCGAACCTTCCGGGCTTCGCGGCTGCGCCGCTTGCCGGAGGATGACGAAAGCCAGGGAAGGGCGCTAGAGTTGGGGATGACCCAGCACCGCATCCTCCTCGCCGCCGTCGCCGTCCTCCTGTCGGCCGCCCCCGCCCTCGCCCAGCAGGCCGAAGGGGCGCGGCTGAATGAGCATGTGCGGGTGCTGGCCTCGGACGAATTCGAGGGGCGCGGGGTGGCGACGCCGGGGGAGCAGCGGACGGTCGACTATATCGTCGGGCAGTTCCAGGCGCTGGGGCTGGAGCCGGGCGGGCCGGACGGCCAGTGGGTGCAGAGGGCGCAGTTGGGGCGGACGCGGCAGGACGGGCCGGCGACGATCAGGGTCAACGCCGGCGGCGCGAGCCGGGCGCTGGCGCGGGGTCCCGACATTCTGGTGTCGAGCGATCGGCCCGTGGATCATATCACCGTCGCCAACGCCGAAGTGGTGTTCGCCGGCTATGGCGTCAGCGCGCCGGAGCGCGGCTGGAACGATTTCAAGGGCATGGATCTGCGCGGCAAGGTGCTGCTGGTCATCGTCAATGACCCGGACTTCGGCGCGCCCGAAGGGCATCCGGTCGCGGGGCGGTTCGACGGCAATGCGATGACCTTCTACGGCCGCTGGACCTACAAATTCCAGGAGGCCGCGCGGCAGGGGGCGGCGGCGGTGCTGGTGATCCACGACACGGCGGGCGCCGGCTATGGCTGGAGCGTGCTGGAGGGATCCTCGACCGCACCGAAATTCGACATCGTGCGGGCCAACCCGGACGCCGAGCGGGTGCCGGCGCAGGGGTGGATCCAGGGGCCGGTCGCGGCGCAGCTTTTTGCCGACGCGGGCCTCGACTACGCCGCCCTGCGCGCGGCGGCGCGGACGCCGGAGTTCGCGCCGGTGACCCTGACCGGGGTGACGATGTCGATCGATTTCGGCCAGACCGCCGACCGGATCGAGAGCCGCAATGTGCTGGCCCGCATCCCCGGCGCCGGGCATCCGGACGAGACGGTTCTGTACGGTGCCCACTGGGACGCCTACGGCCGCGCGACGCCGGTCGGGGACGACGACATCTATAACGGGGCCGTCGACAATGCGACGGGCGTGGCCGGGCTGATCGAGCTGGCGCGGCTGTTCAAGGCGGGCGCGGCGCCCGACCGGTCGGTGGTCTTCGCCGCCTGGACGGCCGAGGAGGCGGGACTGCTGGGGGCGGAATACTATGCCGCCAATCCGGTCTGGCCGCTGGAGACGACGGTGGCCAACATCAATATGGACAGCTTCCTGCCCGGGACAGAGATCTCGCCGCAGATCGTGGTCATGGGCGCCGGCAAGAGCGAGACCGACGCCTGGCTGGAGCGGCGCGCGACCGAACAGGGCCGCACCCTGATCCCCGATCCGGCCCCGCAGGCCGGCGGCTTCTATCGCTCCGACCATTTCCCGCTGGCCAAGATGGGCGTGCCGGCGCTGTTCGGCGCGGCGGGCTTCACCGGGCACAACGCCGCCAGCCGCGACTATGTGGCCAACCGCTATCACAAGCCCTCGGACGAATGGACGAGCGACTGGGTGATGGACGCGGCGGCGGTGGACGTCGACCTGCTGTATCTGGTGGGCCGCGATCTGGCGGACAGCCGGGCGTGGCCGGCGTGGAATGCCGGGGCCGAGTTCGAGGCGGCAAGAGCGGCGTCGGCGGCGGCGCGGGAGTAGACCGCGGCGCGGAACGTTCGTCCGCTGCAGCGTGCGGCCGCTTCGGGCGTTCGGGTCGAGCAGACTATCCCGCGACCGAACTGAACTCGGTCACTTCGCAGCCGTATCGCCCACAATAGCGGCGGCGCAGTTCTTCCATCGCCAACTCTTCCTCCGGCGTCAGGTCCGGACAGGCGGCGTCCAACGCTTCGGGTGATCGAGCATCGACCGGTTCGCCGGCAAGAATCCGACGCAGCTCAGCTTCGCTGTACAGGCGGGCCATCTGCAGGGCGGCGATTCTCAGGTCCGTTTCCCGGTCCATCGGGAGAAGTTCGTCAATCCATGGCCCCACCACCGCCCGACGATCGAAATCCAGGCCGTCCATGATCGCTTCCATGCGGTCACGCGGCGACCAGTCAGGCATCGACTCCACGATCTCGCGGGCGAGCGACAGCTGCACGCCTGTGGGTTCCGGCCCGTCCCAACCGCGCTCCCGTTCGGGGGCCCTGAAGCGAATGTTGGTTTCAACCGAGGCCGGCACCGGCTGGCCATCGACCCGGCCGAGACCGACCTGGGCGCTGGCGACGATGACTCGCGCCGCTGAGCCGAAGCCGAGCCCCCGCGGCGACTCGTGCACGACGTTGCAGAGGTAGGGATGGCCGTCCGTTTCAACCCAGCATTTGACCCTGGCCAGTCCGGGAGTCTGCATCAGGGCCGCGAACCCGGGATACAGTCTGGATGCCAGTTCCTCTTCCGCTGGCGCGAGCCAATAGGGGTCCGCTCGCTCCTGCGCGCTGACAGCCCCGGCCGCGGCAAGGACTGTCAGCAGACAGGCCAGCACGCACAGTTTTCGCGTCATCCGCTTCCCCTGAAAAATGCACCTCACCATCAGGCCGGAAGCCGGCGGGAGGCAAGGGCCCGCGGGAGCATGCCCAAATAATCCGCATCCCGTCCGGAGGCCGGGTGACGGACGGGTTCAGCGTCGCTAGACCTCCCCCATGACCCTCCCCGACATTCACGGCCTCTGCCCGCCGCGCTTCGCCGCCGTGAAGGACGCCTTCGCGGCCAATTTCACCGAGGCGCCGGAAGGCCTGGACGAGCGCGGGGCGCGGGTCAGTGTCTGTATCGGCGGCGAGCTAGTGGTCGATCTGTGGGCCGGCTGGGCCGATATTGCGCAGAGCGTTCCCTATGGCGAGACGACGCTGACGCCGGTGTTCTCGACCGGCAAGGCGGTCATGGCGCTGCTGATCGCGACCTGTGTCGAGCGGGGCTTGCTGGACTATGAGCGGCCCGTCGCCGGCTACTGGCCGGCCTTCGGACAGGCCGGGAAAGACACCATCACCGTCAGCCAGATGATGAGCCACCAGGCGGGCCTGCCGGGGTTCGACACGGCCGAGGACCCGGGCATCTGGTTTGATCGCGAGGCGACCCTGGCCCGGCTCTGCGCCCAGGCGCCGATGTGGCCGCCGGGAACGGCCTCGGGCTACAGCCCCATCGCCATCGGCTATCTGGCGGGCGAGTTGTTCCGCCTCGTCGACGGGCGGACCATGGGGACGGCACTGCGCGAGGACTTCCCCGGTCTGGATCTGTGGATCGGCCTGCCGGAAGCCGAGCACGGCCGGGTGGCGCACATGCGCAAACCGGCCAGGGCGGCCGATCTGGGCACGGTCGATGCGGACAAGGCGGCGGCCTTCCTTGACCGGGGCTCGGCACCGGGCGGGCGCGGCTCGGCCGAGTGGCGGACGATCGAGATTCCCTCGGCCAATCTGCACGGCACGGCGAAAGACCTGGCCCGGATCATGGGCGTGTTCGTGGACGGAACGCTGGATGGACGGCAGGTGCTGTCGCCGGAGACGCGGGCGGCGGCGACGCGGTCACGGGTGTTCGGTCGGGACAGGGTTCTGCCGTTCGACATGGGCTGGGCGGCGGGGCTGACGCGGAACGAGGGGGTCGAAATCTTCGGCCCGGCCACGGAGGCCGTCGGCCATTGCGGCTGGGGCGGGTCTTGCGTCCTCGCCGATCCGGCGGCGGGGTTGTCGATGGCCTATGTCATGACGCGCCAGTCGCATCACCTGATCGGCGACCCGCGGGCGCAACGGTTGATCGGGGCGGTATACGGCGCGGGGTGATGGGTGGTTGGTGGCTGATGCCGCCGCCAGGTGAACCCGACATCACCAACCACCCGTCACCTCTTCAGACCGGCTCCGCCGACCGTTTCAGCGCCTCGCGCGCGGCCCGGTGCCGGAAGAAGGCGGCCGCAGTGAACACCCCCGCGCCGCCCCAGATGAAGGCGAAACTGATGATCCGCAGGGGCGTCAGGGCCTCGCCCGTCGCCACCCCGACCGCGAACTGCAGCGTCGGGGCAAGGAACTGGATGAAGCCGATGGTCGACAGCGGCAGTCGCCGGGCCGACCAGGCGAACAGGGCCAGGGGCAGGACGGTGGCGGGGCCGTTGGCCAGGGCCCACAGGGTGTTGACCGGGCTGTCGAAGGCCACTCCGGCACCCGTGTGCTGCAGCCACAGCACCCAGGCGAGGCCGAAGGGGACCAGCAGCAGGCATTCGACCAGCAGGCCGGCCTGGGCGTCGATGGGCACGCGTTTGCGGATGACGCCATAGCTGGCGAAGCTGATCGCCAGGACGATGGAGATCCACGGCGGGCGACCGAGGGCGGCGGTCTGGAAGGCCACGCCGACGGCGGCGAGGCCGATGGCGACCCAGCCCCATTTGTCGATCTTCTCGCGGAACAGCCACAGGCCCACGACCATGTTGAGCAGCGGGTTGATATAGTAGCCGAGGCTGGCCTCGAGCGTGGCGTGGTGGGTCGTCGCCCAGACGTAGAGGCCCCAGTTGACGCCGATCAGCAGGGTCGAGGCCGTCAGCCAGCCGAGGGTCTTCGGCGAGGCGAAGGCGGCCCGCACCTGGCCGCCCTGTTTCGCCAGGAACACCAGCAGGCCCGCGACCGCCACGGACCAGAGGGCGCGGTGGGCGAGGATCTCGAGCGAGTCGAAGCCGAGCGCGCCCTGCCCCATGAAGAGCAGGGGCATGAAGCCCCACATGATGTAGCAGCCGAAGGCCGAGACAAGGGCGGCGCGGGGCGCGACGGGCGGTGCGGATGGCACGGCCGTCAGACCGTGATGCTGCGATACCCCGAGGACGGTTTGATGGTCCCGGTCTCGTCGAGCAGCTGGGCGATCTGGACGGCGTTCAGGGCGGCACCCTTGCGCAGGTTGTCGGAGACGATCCAGAGCGACAGGCCGTTCTCGACCGTCGGATCCTTGCGGATACGGCTGACATAGACGGCGTGTTCGCCGGCGGCGTCGACGGGGGTGATGTAGCCGTCGTGCTCCTGCTTATCGATGACCATGACGCCGGGGGCGTCGCGCAACAGGGCGCGGGCCTCGTCGGGGCTGATGGGACGGTCGAACTCGAGGTTCACGGACTCGGAGTGGCCGACGAAGACCGGCACGCGCACGCAGGTGACGGTCAGCTTGATCGACGGGTCCATGATCTTGTGGACCTCGTTCCACATCTTGGCTTCCTCGTCGGTGGAGCCGTCGTCGAGGAAGGTGCCGATGAAGGGGATGACGTTGAAGGCGATCTGTTTGGGGAACAGTTTCGGCCGGGCGTCGCCGAGGCCGTAGATGGCCTTGGTCTGGTTCCACAGCTCGTCCATGCCCGCCTTGCCGGCACCCGAAACCGATTGATAGGTCGAGACCACGGCGCGCTTGATCTTCGCCGCGTCATGCAGGGGCTTGAGGGCCACGACCAGCTGGGCGGTCGAGCAATTGGGATTGGCGATGATGTTCTTCTTCGTCGCCAGCTTGATGGCGTCCGGGTTCACCTCGGGCACGATCAGGGGCACGTCCGGGTCCATGCGGAAGGCCGAGGAGTTGTCGATGACGATGGGGCCGGCCTTGCCGATCTTCTCGGACCACAGGCGCGAGGCGTCGCCGCCGGCGCTCATCAGCACCAGGTCGACCGACGAGAAATCGAACAGTTCGATGTCCTCGCATTTGATCGTCTTGTCGCCCCAGGACACCTCGACGCCCTTGGACTTGCGCGAGGCGACGGCGTGCATCGCGTCGACGGGGAATTCGAGTTCCTCGAGGATGTTCAGCATTTCCCGGCCGACATTGCCGGTGGCGCCCACGACGGCGACTTTGTAACCCATAGGAGTTGGTCCTTCGGACGCCCTACGCTCGCGACGCGGTCGCTCGCTGCTTGAGGGCGGAATGCGGGGATGAAACTGGGATGTAGGCTTTCGCGGGCGCGAAGCAATCGCTTTTCAGCGGTCGCGGGCGCCGCTAAGCCCGAGAACGATGCCCTCACGCATACGCACCGCTTATGACCGTCGTTTGGCCGAAGGCCGGCTCACGCCCGATCCGTCGCAGATTCCCGTGGTCGAGGCCCTGACCCGGCTGGAGAAGGACCTCGGCCGGCGCGGCCTGTTCGGGGGCCATCCCGAGGTGCGCGGCGTCTATCTCTGGGGCCCGCCGGGGCGGGGCAAGTCCCTGCTGATGGACATGTTTTGCGCCTCGGTCCCCGAGCCGCGGAAGACCCGCGCCCATTTCCACGCCTTCATGGCCCGGGTCCACGATCTCGTCCGCCAGTGGCGCGAGGGGGATGCGAAAGCGCGGAAACGCGTGTTTGGCCAGTCGAAAGGCGATGATCCGATCAAGCCGGTGGCGGAGCTGATCGCCTCGGAGGCGCGGCTGCTGTGTTTCGATGAGCTGCAGGTCACAGACATCGCCGACGCCATGATCCTGGGCCGGCTGTTCGAGGCCCTGTTCGAGCGCGGCGTGGTGCTGGCGGTGACCTCGAACCGGGCGCCGGACCAGCTGTATCTGAACGGCATCAACCGCCAGCTCTTCCTGCCCTTCATCGCCATGCTGGAGCGCAGATGCGTGGTGGTCAGCGTCTCGGGCGCGCGGGACTGGCGGCTGGACCGGCTGATCGGGACACGGGTCTGGTACACCGGGACCGACGTGGGCCGGCGGACCGGGTTCGAGGGCCTGTGGGAGCAGCTGAAGGGCGAGCAGCAGGAATCGCCGACCCGGCTGACCGTGCTGGGGCGCGAGGTGGTGATCGCGCGCACCGACGGGGGGCTGGCGCGGGCGACCTTCTCCGAACTCTGCGAGACCGCGCTGGGGCCGCAGGACTATCTGGCCATCGCCGAACGGTTCCACACCCTGTTCCTGGAGGATGTCCCGATCCTGGGGCCCGACAATCATCAGGCGGCGCGGCGGTTCGTGACCCTGGTCGACGCCCTCTACGAAGCCGGGACGCGGCTGGTGGTGCTGGCCGAGGCGGCTCCGGAAGGCCTGTATCGCGAAGGGGTCGGGGCGTTCGAGTTCGAGCGCACGGTTTCGCGGCTCAACGATATGGCCAGCGCGGACTGGCTGGTGCGCGAAAGAACAGCGTAGGCTGGCGCCACAATTCCGCTTGGCCGGGTCGATCTAACTTCGGCCGTCCCTGGAGATCGCCCATGCGCCTGCCCGTCCTGTTGTCCGCCCTCGCCCTGTCCGTCGCCCTTCCCGGCGCGGCCCTGGCCCAGACGCCGCCGCCCGCGGCGGCCTCGACCAATGGCGTGTCCATCGCCGAGACCCGGGCCTGGCTGACCAGCCTGGGCGGTTCGGTCGGCGAGCCGGTGGTGAGCGACGGGGTGACCAGCCTGAACATCGCCGACGAGCCCCTGCCGTGGAACCTGACCTTCTACGGCTGCGTCACGAGCCTGTGCGACGACGTCCAGTTCAGCGCCATCTTCACGGGCCCGATCACCCAGGACCAGATCAACGCCTGGAACCGTGAATACCGCTTCCTCAAGGCCTTCCACATTCCGGCGGCACCCGGCGCGGAAGCGACCGCGGTGGTGCAGTATGACGTCGTGCTGCCGGGCACCGGGACGGCCCAGCTGCAGGAGCCGACGGTGATCTGGCTGCAGATGCTGCGCCAGTTCGCCCAGGGCCTGGCGGCGGCCGCCGCGCCGGCGGCACCCGCGCAGTAGCTGTCGAAACCCACAACAAAAAAGCCCCGGATCGCTCCGGGGCTTTTTCCATTCCATTCACGGCGCTCAGGCAGCGAGCCGCCGCGCGGCGAGCGTAAGCGCCCTAGGCGAGACTTCCGTCGATGTCCTTGCAAGCCTGGATCAGGCCCTGGACCGACTCCACCGACTTGGCGAACATCGCCTTCTCGTCGTCATTGGTCGTGAATTCGATGACCTTCTCGACGCCATTGGCGCCGATCAGGGCGGGGACGCCGACGTAGAGGTCTTTCAGGCCGTATTCGCCCGACAGCCAGACGGCGCAGGGCAGGACGCGCTTCTGGTCGAGCAGATAGGAGCGGGCCATGGCGATGGCGCTTTCGGCCGGGGCGTAGAAGGCCGAGCCGGTCTTGAGCAGGGCCACGATCTCGCCGCCGCCCTTGCGGGTGCGGTCGACGATGGCGTCCAGCTCGGCCTGGCTGAGCATGCCGGCCTTGACGGCGTCGGGCAGGGGCAGGCCGCCGACGGTCGAGTGGCGCACCATCGGCACCATGTCGTCACCGTGACCGCCGAGCGTCCAGGCGTGGATGTCCTGGATGGAAACGCCGGTCTTCTCGGCGAGGAAATAGGCGAAGCGGGCCGAGTCGAGCACGCCGGCCATGCCGACAACCTTCTCCTTGGGCAGGCCCGAGAATTTCTGCAGGGCCCAGACCATGGCGTCGAGCGGGTTGGTGATGCAGATGACGAAGGCGTTGGGGGCGTGGGCCTTGATACCCTCGCCGACGGCCTTCATGACCTTGAGGTTGATGCCGATCAGGTCGTCGCGGCTCATGCCCGGCTTGCGCGGCACGCCGGCGGTGACGATGCAGACGTCGGCGCCCGCAATGTCGGCATAGTCATTGGCGCCCTTGAGGGCGACGTCGGTGCCGATGACGGCGGTGGCCTCGGCGATATCGAGCGCCTTGCCCTGGGGCGTGCCCTCGGCGATGTCGAACAGGATGATGTCGCCCAGCGCTTCGCGCGCCGCCACGTGAGCCAGGGTGCCGCCGATCATGCCGGCGCCGATAAGGGCGATCTTCGCGCGAGCCATAGATTTCATCTCCGGGAGGAAGGTGTGCGATGCGATATCGCTGTCCGGCGGCGGTCTAGACCCGTGCGCTTTCGCCTGCAACCGTAACCCCGCGTCACCCGGAGCCGTCATGGCCAGCCTGCCCGAGATCATCGCCGCCGAGGACACGCCAGCCGACCTGATCACCATCGTCGACGAGACCACCGTTCGAGCGGAAGTGGCGGCCTGGCGGGCGAAGGTGCTGAAGCGGCCCGGCCTTTGGGACAGGGCCACGCGCGGGACCCAGGAGCGGATCAACCGGATCATCCCCGAGCGGGTCCACGCCATCATCACGGCCGGCGTCGAGGCCATGACGAAGGGCATCCTGTTCGGCTCGGACCTGATTCCCAATCGGCCGACGGTCGACGGCTCGCTGGCGGCGCGGGAGCTTCGGGCGCGGGCGAGGATCAAGGCCTGGCGCACCACCGCCAGCGTCGAGGGCGGGGTCGCGGGCGCGGGCGGCTTCGTGCTGGCGGCGGCGGACTTCCCGGCCCTGATGGCGATCAAGGTGCGGATGCTGGGCGATGTGGTCGGGGCCTATGGCTGGGGCGGCGATAGCGTTCGGGAACGGTTGTTCCTGCTGCACATCTTCCACCTCGCCTTCGCCAGCGCGAAGCGGCGGCCAGAGGCGCTGGTGGAACTCGAGCGCTGGATCGCGGGCGTGGACCAGCCGGAGGCGATCACCGACTACGACTGGCGGCGGTTCCAGATCGAGTACCGGGACTACATCGACCTGGCCAAGCTGGCCCAGCTGATCCCGGTCGTCGGCGCGCCGATCGGGGCTGTGGTCAACTGGCGGCTGGTCGACCGGCTGGGCGAGACGGCGATGATGGCCTGCCGCATGCGGTGGCTGGCGAACGGTTGACGTTCCCGCTTTGTTCGTGATTGAGTGTCGTCCAAAGGGAGGGCTTCCACATGATCGGCTATGTGACACTGGGCACGAACGACCTCGAGCGGGGGGCGAAATTCTATGATGCGATCGCCGCCGAGATGGGGACGTCGCGGATGATGGAATGGCCGGGGGCGATCGCCTGGGGCACGCCGGGCGGCGGAGCCGGGATCGGGCTGACCAAGCCCTTCGACGGGCAGGCGGCGAGCGTCGGCAACGGGGTGATGGTGGCGCTGGAAGCGTCGTCGCGCGAGCAGATCCATCGGCTGCACGAGATCGCCCTGGCCCACGGCGGGGCCTGCGAGGGACCGCCCGGACCGCGCGGGGACAGCTTCTACGCCGCCTATTTCCGCGACCCCGACGGCAACAAGCTGAACGCCTTCATGATGGAGCACGGCGCGGTGGCGTGATCCGGCGGGTTGATAGATTTTCCTGTTCCTGATGACAGGGTTTATCGATTTTCCCTCCTGAGGCGAAAGGTCTAGGTTCGATCCAATCGCGCCCAGACGCAGCAGGAGGACACCATGGACGGACACGCCGGCGGAGCCACCCCCCTCAATGATCCGAAGAAGGAGCCGGCCGCGCTGCGCTCGCTGATCGGTCGGACCAACCGCGACTGGTGGCCGAACCAGATCGCCGTGGACATCCTGCACCAGCAGGGCCGGACCGGCGACCCGATGGGCGACGGCTTCAACTATGCCAAGGCCTTCAAGTCGCTGGACTATGCGGCGGTGAAGCGTGACCTGACCGCCCTGATGACCGACAGCCAGCCCTGGTGGCCGGCGGACTATGGCCACTACGGACCCTTCTTCATCCGCATGGCGTGGCACTCGGCCGGCACCTATCGCACCGGCGACGGTCGCGGCGGCGCGGGTGCGGGGCAGCAGCGGTTCGCCCCGCTGAACAGCTGGCCGGACAACGGCAACCTCGACAAGGCACGGCGCCTGCTGTGGCCGATCAAGCAGAAATACGGGGCCAGCCTGTCCTGGGCCGATCTGATGATCCTGGCCGGCAATGTCGCGATCGAGAGCATGGGCGGGCCGACCTTCGGCTTCGGCGGCGGCCGGGCCGACGTCTGGGAACCCGAGAAGGACGTCTACTGGGGCACCGAGGAAAAATTGGTCGGCGAGGAGGGCAATGAGACCCGCATCCAGCCCGACAGGGAAATGGCGCTGGAAAGCCCGCTGGCGGCGATCCAGATGGGCCTGATCTATGTGAACCCCGAGGGCCCCGGTGGCGTGCCGGACGCCCTGCAGTCGGCCCGCGACATCCGCGAGACCTTCGCCCGCATGGGCATGAACGACGAGGAGACGGTGGCCCTGACGGTGGGCGGCCACACCTTCGGCAAGGCCCACGGCGCGGGCGACGCGTCCAAGGTCGGCGTCTCGCCCGAGGGGGCCGACATCGCCCAGCAGGGGATGGGCTGGACCTCGGGCCATGCGAGCGGGATGGGTGACGACACCATCACCTCCGGCATCGAGGGTGCCTGGACGCCCACGCCGATCCAGTGGGACATGACCTATTTCGACATGCTGCTGGACCATGAGTACGAGCTGACCCGCAGCCCGGCCGGAGCCAAACAGTGGCACCCCGTCGGCGACCCCGCCGAGACCCTCGCCCCCGCCGCCCATACGGCGGGCAAGCGGGTGCCGACGATGATGACCACCGCTGACATGGCGATGAAATTCGACCCGGAATACCGCAAGGTCATGGAGAAGTTCCGGGGCAATCCGGACTATTTCGGCGACGCCTTCGCCCGCGCCTGGTTCAAGCTGTGCCACCGCGACATGGGGCCCAAGGTTCGCTACCTCGGGCCGGAAGTCCCGGCCGAGGACCTGATCTGGCAGGATCCGATCCCGGCGCAGACGGGCCCGGACCTGACCGCCTCGGACATCAGCGCACTGAAGGAGCAGATCGCGGCCTCATCCCTGACCGTGGCCGATCTGGTCTCGACGGCCTGGGCCGCGG
>Ga0187842_1001148_pt1 | contig 12541 bp, 10 predicted proteins | sample SpaLakP09_SKY_41_FD_134514 | JGI IMG/M metagenome (GOLD analysis project Ga0187842, IMG submission 134514) | Oligotrophic lake water microbial communities from Sparkling Lake, Wisconsin, USA - SP09_SKY_41 | ecosystem: Environmental > Aquatic > Freshwater > Lake | place: USA: Sparkling Lake... | reverse complement strand
GTCTAATCCTCCCCGAATAATATCGTGAGTCCGCTCATTCGTATGTGAAATCCAGCAAGGAACTTGTTTCGGATGCTGTTCTGGGCGGCCTAGATAGGAGAAAACTGGTACGGGATCTAAATCCCCAGACTGCTCAAGCATCACTGAAAAATCAATTGTTCGGCCATCGATCCTTGGTGGGGTGCCTGTTTTAAGTCTACCCTGCGGAAGCTTTAACTCCTTTAGTCTCCCAGACAAAGAGGATGCAGCTGGATCACCAGCACGCCCACCGGCATAGCTAGTTAAGCCCACGTGAATCTTGCCGTCCAGGAAAGTGCCGGCTGTAAGTACCACCTGCTTAGCCATAAACTTCAGGCCCATTTGCGTAACCACACCCTGAACCGCATCGCCTTGGACCAAAAGATCGTCAACGGCGGCCTGAAATAAAGTGAGGTTTTCTTGATTTTCTAGGCGGTAGCGAATAGCAGCTTTATATAAAACACGATCGCCCTGAGCACGAGTCGCACGAACCGCAGGGCCCTTGCTTGAATTGAGAATCCTAAACTGAATGCCGGCCTCATCAGTAGCGGCCGCCATGGCGCCGCCCATCGCATCGATCTCTTTAACAAGATGGCCCTTCCCGATGCCCCCAATTGAAGGGTTACAGCTCATGGCGCCCAAACTCTCAATACTGTGAGTTATGAGGAGGGTGTCGCATCCCATGCGCGCAGACGCGAGGGCGGCCTCAGTCCCAGCGTGACCGCCGCCAACCACAATGACATCGAAGTTCTTTGAATAACGCATGATTTGCCTCTGATAGGGCGATGATCATAGCATTTTGTAGGTTTCACGTGAAACAAAAGTCATCAAAATAGGAGGAGGACAAAAGATAGCTTCATAAGCGATTGATTTAATTAAGGAAATAAGCGCTCCGCGTAGACTTTAGAATCAACACACTCACAATTACCAGAAAAGCTTTTTTCACAAAAGCGCTGCCATGATGCAAATTTTACGCGCAGCATTTAAACCCCTGCCAACTGAAGGCACTTTATTGCTAGAGAACAGTCTTGAATGGCGTTCGCTAGGGCGGGGCGGTAAATAGGGCTTGATTCAAAATGAATTTTTAGTCATGGGAAGTTTTAAGTGCAATTCCAGCTTTCCCTACTATTACAATCAGGCGATGGACTTCTCTTTAACACCCAAACTAGAAGGGTTGCGAGACCAGACACGATCATTTATTCGTGATCAAATCATCCCGTACGAAAAAGACGCGCGGCAAAATGCGCACGGCCCATCAGAAGAGTTGCGCAAAGAACTTATCAAGCTAGCACGCAAAGCTGGCTTGTTAGCACCCCATGCCTCAGTAGAAATGGGGGGCTTGGGTTTGAGTCATGTTGAAAAAGCGCTTGTTTTTGAAGAAGCCGGCTACTCCTCTTTAGGCCCAACTGCGATGAACATTCACGCTCCTGACGAAGGTAACATTCATTTACTAGAAGAGATTGCTACCCCAGAACAAAAAGAGCGCTGGCTTCGCCCCTTGGTTACCGGGGAAATCCGCTCGTGCTTTGCCATGACAGAGCCCTCACCCGGAGCGGGCTCAGATCCATCGATGCTCATGACAACCGCCAAAAAAGATGGCGATGACTATCTCATTAATGGTCAAAAGTGGTTTATTACTGGGGCCGATGGGGCCGACTTTGTCATCATCATGGCTCGAGGTGAAGACGGCTCTGCAACCATGTTTTTGTCAAACATGAGTGCGCGAGGAATTGAGCTTGTTCGAAATATGGATGCAATGGATAGCTGCTTTGTTGGCGGACATGGCGTTCTTCAGTTTACAAATTTACGCGTCTCTTCCAAACAAATATTGGGTGAGCTTGGTAAGGGCTTTAAAAATGCCCAAGTACGGTTAGCGCCTGCGCGACTAACCCATTGCATGCGTTGGCTTGGTCAAGCGCAACGTGCGCAAGATATTGCAATTACTTACGCTAAGAAAAGGGAGGCCTTTGGGAAAACTTTAGGCGAGCATGAGGGCGTTGGGTTTATGTTGGCAGATAACGATATGGATCTGCAGACCTCTCGACTAAACATTTGGCATACTGCCTGGCTTTTGGATCAAGGACGGCATTGCAATTTTGAGTCTAGTCGCGCTAAAGTCATTTGCTCTGAGGCCGAGTGGCGAGTGGTAGATCGTTGCGTACAAATGTTGGGTGGCCAAGGCGTCACCGGTGAAACCGCGCTGATGAAAATTTTTAAAGATATGCGTGGCTTCAGAATTTATGATGGGCCAAGCGAGGTGCACCGTTGGAGCATGGCTCGAAAAATGCTTGCAAACAAAGAGCTCAAGTAATGGATATCGGTCAGCTGTTTCGCTTAGATAACAAAACGGCCTTTATTACTGGTGCCTCTAGCGGCATTGGCAAACATTGCGCCGTACTGCTGTCTCAGGCAGGCGCAAAGGTGGCCATTGCATCACGCCGCATAGATCAACTACAGTCTGTTGTAGATGAAATTACCCAATTGGGTGGCCAAGCGAAAGCATTTGAATTAGACGTCACGAACAAAAAAAGTGTGGCAAAGTGTTTTGATGAACTTGCGCAGTGGTCTTTGCCGACGATCGTTATTAACAACGCGGGCATAAGTATCAATCGCAAACTGCTTGATCAAACTGAGGAAGATTGGGATCGAGTAATCGACACTAATTTAAAAGGATGCTGGTTGGTTGCCACTGAGGCAGCGCGGCGCCTAGCAGCCGCTAATACACTAGGAAATATTGTCAATATTGCCTCGATCTTGGGAGAGAGGGTTATCGGTGGAGTGGCTCCTTATGTCATCTCAAAAGCGGGTGTAGTTCAACTCACAAAAGTAATGGCTCTTGAATTGGCGCGCCATCAAATCCGAGTCAATGCCTTGCTACCAGGCTATGTAATAACTGACCTTAATCGTGAATTTCTGCTGAGTGAGGCCGGACAAAAAATTCTGGCGCGCATACCTTCACGGCGCTTCAATAATTTGGAAGATTTAAATGGGCCATTATTGTTGCTAGCATCTGATGCCAGTACCGCAATGACTGGCGCAACGATTGCGGTAGATAGCGGCCACCTGATTAACGGCCTATAAATACAAATTGCTCATGCAAACCCTCTCTTTTCAAGAGTCGCTTGGTAAGCACTTAAATGCATTAGGTCTCTGCAAAGGCCACATCACGCTTAGCCAATTAACAGGCGGCCAATCAAATCCGACATTCAAAATTAGTAATGGCAATTCCCATTACGTGCTCAGAAAAAAACCGAGTGGGATTTTATTACCATCAGCACATGCGGTAGATCGTGAGTATAGGGTGATGAAAGCGCTGGCGGCTACAGACGTTCCCGTCCCCCAAATGCTAGCTTATTGTGATGATGAGAGCATTATTGGAACTGCGTTTTTCATCATGGAATATCTGGACGGGCGCGTCTTTACAGACCAATCTTTACCTGGCCTTGCGGCCAGTGAGCGGCAACAGATTTACGAACAAATGAATCGCACTATCTCTGCTATACATGGCCTAGATTATGTGTCGCTTGGATTAGAAACTTTTGGTAAGCCTGGTAATTATTTTGCGCGGCAAATTATGCGCTGGTCTCGGCAAGTACGTGCAGCTAACATAGCTATTCCAAATTCTCTTAATCAGCTGATGGACTGGTTGCCAGGGCACATTCCTGATGAAGATGAAACCTCACTAATCCATGGCGACTATCGTATGGACAACCTCATCTTTCACAAAACAGATTTACGCATCATTGGTGTTTTGGATTGGGAGCTTTCTACGCTTGGCAACCCACTGGCTGACTTTGCTTACCAATGCATGGGCTGGAGAATTCCGCCAATCCTATGGCGCGGAATACAGGGTCTCGACTTGCTTACCTTAGGAATTCCCAGTGAATCTCAATATATCGCTATGTATGAAAAACAGGTGGGAAGATCAATTTCAGAGCATTGGCCCTTCTTGATGGCCTACAACTTATTCCGGATTTCGGCAATTTTGCATGGCATTACCAAGCGTGCGATGGATGGCAATGCCAATGCGAACGATGCAATTGAAAACGGGGCAAAAGCAGGGGCGCTTGCTGATCTTGGCTGGGCTTGCGCACAATAATAAATAGCCGTTTTTTATTAAAGCCGTGGCTAAAGCCGAATTAAAAATACAACAAGCCAAAAGCAGGGCCATTTAGCATAGGGTTATCACTATACGTGATCGACTGTAATTGGGCTATGCTTTCTCTGATATCTTTTTTGAAAGTCTAGGCAACTTGGGCAAGCAAAACGTCATCCTCGAAACGGAAGACCTCACAAAATCATTTAATGGCTTCATTGCGGTAAATAAGGTGAATTTAGCCGTTGAGCGTGGAGCTATACATGCACTAATTGGCCCCAATGGCGCTGGCAAAACAACTTGCTTTAATTTATTAACAAAGTTTTTAGAGCCAAGCTCTGGAAAAATCCTGTTTAACGGCATGGATATTAGCGCTGAAAAGCCCTCTCAGATTGCGCGCAAGGGCATCATCCGCTCTTTTCAAATATCGGCGGTGTTCCCTCATATGACAGTACTTGAAAACGTTCGCTTTGGGATGCAACGCTCATTGGGCAGCTCATTTTATTTTTGGCGAAATATAAATTCCGTAGGTGTATTGAATACGCGCGCGATGGAGGCTCTTGACCAGGTTGATCTGAATAGATTTGCCAATGAGCTGGCGGTCAACCTTCCTTATGGAAGAAAACGCGCGCTTGAAATTGCAGCCACTATTGCTATGGACCCTGAGCTAATGTTGCTTGATGAGCCAACTCAAGGCATGGGACATGAAGATGTTGATCTTATAACTGAGCTCATTAAAAAGGTATCAAAAGGCAGAACTGTTTTAATGGTGGAGCACAACATGAAAGTGGTTGCTAATATTGCAACCACTATCTCGGTCTTACAGCGTGGCGAAGTTATTGCTGAAGGCTCATATGAGCAAGTTTCGAAAAATCATCAGGTGATGGAAGCGTATATGGGTACGGCTGACTCAGAACTACAGGGCCATTAATCAAGGTATGGGCACTCCGGCTTTAGAAATCAACAATCTCAACGCGTGGTATGGCGAATCCCATGTGTTACATGGAATCAATTTGTCAGTAAATAAAGGCGAGGTTGTCTGTTTGTTGGGCCGCAATGGAGCGGGACGAACAACAACCCTAAGAGCTATTTTGGGCTTAGTTACCAACAGAACTGGGTCGATCAAAGTCAACGAACATGATGTCATGGGCATGCCAACACATCAAGTTGCTAGACTGGGAATTGGTTATTGTCCCGAGGAGCGAGGTATTTTTACAAGCCTTACTTGTGAGCAGAATTTAATGCTGCCCCCCAAAGTTGGAGAGGGTATGGCAATGGAAGTGGATGAGATTTATCAAATGTTTCCTAATTTATTCGAACGGCGCTCAAGCCCCGGAGGCAAGCTTTCGGGTGGCGAGCAACAGATGTTATCCATTGCGCGGATTTTGCGAACTGGTGCAAATATTTTGTTGCTTGATGAAATCACAGAAGGATTGGCGCCTGTGATTGTGCAGAAACTGTCGGAGGTAGTTCGCACTCTGAAAGAGCGTGGCTTTACTATTATTTTAGTAGAGCAGAACTTTAGGTTTGCCTCAAAGCTTGCCGACAGAAACTATGTAATAGAACATGGACAGGTTGTAAAAATAGTGGAAAGAAGTGAGCTCGGAGCTAACGAAGAGAAGCTCAGGGTTTTATTAGGGGTGTAGTTAAAAAATGAAGCAAGCTTAAAAGGAGACGTTCAAATGAAAAAGACTTTAATTGCAACAGCAGTTGCATCGTGTTTAATGGCGGCCACAATTCTCGCTCATGCACAAACCGTTTCGGATAACGAGGTTAGGATTGGGGTGCTAACTGACCTCTCAGGTATTTATTCTGCAATTGAAGGCCCTGGTGCAGTACTAGCAGCACAAATGGCTGCAAAAGATTTTGGTGGGCAAGTGCTAGGCAAAAAAATTGTCATCACCTCTGCTGATACGCAGTCGAAAGCAGACCTCTCCAGCTCTAAAGCACGCGAGATGTTTGAGAAAGACAAGGTTGACATGATTGTAGGTAATGTGTCGACTGCATCTGCTCTAGCCGCTATGGAAGTGGCGGAGCAATTCAAGCGAGTCTCAATTGTGAATGGCGCGGCATCTTTGCAAATTACTAATGAGAAGTGCACTCCATACAGTATTCACTACGTCTACGATACCTATGCTCTCTCACGCGGAACCGGCAAGGCGGTGGTCGACTCTGGTAAGAAGACTTGGTTCTTTGTCACGGCAGATTATGCATTCGGTCATACACTGGAGCGCGATACCACCGAAGTGGTCCTAGCTAATGGCGGAAAAGTATTAGGAGGCGTTAAGCATCCAATTAATACTACTGATTTCTCCTCATTTATGGCTCAGGCTCAAGCGTCGAAAGCCGAGGTCATTGGCTTGGCTAACGCGGGTGGCGACACCATTGGATCGGTCAAACAAGCTGCTGAGCTTGGCATTATGGGATCGAAACAAACTGTTGTGCCGTTGCTGATGTTTACAAGCGACATTCAAGCTCTCGGTTTAAAACAAACTGCTGGCATGACATTTACTGAGGGTTGGTATTGGGACTTTAATGATGCCAATCGTAAATTTGCTGAGCGCTTTATGAAGGAGTTCAAAGGAAAGGCGCCAACCTCGGTTCAAGCTGGTGTTTATTCTGCAACGATGCAGTATTTGAAAGCCGTAGAGGCAACAAAAACGGATAACTCGGATGCGGTAATGAAGCAGCTGAAATCAGTTGAAATTAATGATGGTCTCTTTAAGGGAAAAATTCGCGCGGATGGCAAGTTCGAGCATGACATGTACTTGCTTGAAGTCAAGAGCCCTGGTGAATCTAAAGGGCCTAATGACGTCGCTAAAGTTGCTAAAGTAATTGCGGCAAAAGATGCCACACTTCCTTTGTCGCAATCAAAATGCAAGCTAGTTACTAATTAATCAGGGCCTTAGCTAATCCATGTTTGAGCTGCTCGGAATTACCCCGCAAGCTTTAGTCTCTCAGCTTTTGATTGGGTTGATTAATGGCTCCTTCTACGCGCTCTTGAGCCTGGGTTTAGCGGTAATTTTTGGCCTATTAAATGTCATTAACTTCACTCATGGCGCCCAATATATGTTGGGCGCCATGGTGGCATGGCTTGGATTAACCCAAATTGGGGATTGGATTGGAGCGCCCGGTTTTCAATTAAATTATTTTGTGGCCCTAGTATTGGCGCCACTACTCGTAGGACTTTTTAGCATGTTGATTGAAAAAACGATGCTAAAACGTCTTTACCATTTGGATCATTTATATGGCCTGTTGTTAACTTTCGGCTTAGCCTTGGTCATTGAGGGTATGTTTCGTCATTGGTTTGGCGCACTGGGTAATAGCTATCCAGTGCCCGAACTTTTGCAAGGTGGCTTACGTGTTGGCGAATTATTCTTACCCTTTTACAGGCTTTGGGTTGTCTTCTTAGCCCTCGTTGTTTGTTTTGCCACCTGGTATTTCATTGAGCGCACCAATCTAGGAAGTTTGTTAAGGGCCGGGACCGAGAACCCGCGATTACTTCAGGCCTTGGGCATTAATGTGCCCTTGATAGTTACCCTTACCTATGGCGCTGGCTGTGCTTTGGCTGCTTTTGCTGGAGTAATGGCAGCACCAATTTACCAAGTAACGGCTGTAATGGGCTCCAATTTAATTATTGTGGTGTTCGCGGTTGTTGTCATTGGTGGCATGGGCTCAATTGCTGGTGCCATTGTTACCGGGTTGGGGTTGGGAGTGGTTGAGGGGCTAACAAAAGTGTTTTATCCCCAGGCCTCATCAGTCTCTATCTTCATAATTATGATTATCGTGCTCTTAATAAAGCCCGCTGGATTGTTTGGAAAGCCCCAATAATGATGAAGCTCTCTAATATTAATAAGGTTTCTATAGTTCTTATGGCTTTGTTGGCGATGGTGCCCTTCCAGGGTTTCGTCTATGACCTTTTCATGATGAAGATATTTTGTTTTGCTATCTTGGCCGCCTCGTTAAATCTCTTGTTGGGTTTTGCCGGCCTGCTTTCTTTTGGTCACGCTGCATTTTTTGGCACAGGCGCATATATTACCGCCCATGTTATGAAAGAGTGGGGCGTAACCCCGGAGTTTGGCTTATTTTGTGGGGTACTTTGTGCAACAGTGTTGGGTTACGTTTTTGGTAGCCTAGCAATTCGGCGGCAAGGTATTTACTTTGCGATGATTACTCTGGCCCTCGCACAGGTTGTTTTTTTCGCAGCAACTCAATTACCGTTTACAAATGGGGAAGATGGTATTCAGGGCGTTCCTCGTGGCATGTTCTTGGGCTTAATTGACCTATCAAAATCAACCAATATGTATTACTTTTCCTTGGCTGTTTTTATTTTGGCTTTTTTAATGATCAAGCGGATTGTGGGGTCGCCCTTTGGTCAGGTGATGAAGGCTATACGAGAAAATGAGCCGCGCGCCATCTCTCTGGGCTATGACGTTAATCGCTATAAATTAGTGGCCTTTACTTTATCTGCGGGTCTAGCAGGCCTAGGTGGGGGCTTAAAAAGCCTAGTTTTACAGCTAGCATCCCTCTCAGATGTCTTTTGGCATACGTCTGGAGAGGCGGTGTTGATGACAATTTTGGGTGGGATCGGTACGCTTTGGGGTCCAGTTATTGGGGCCGCAATTGTTGTTAACCTACAAAACTACTTGGCCAACTTAGGTGGTTGGAGCACCATTATTACCGGCGTCATTTTTGTGGTCTGTGTCCTTGCCTTTAGGCGCGGGGTTGTTGGCGAGATTATTGCCTTATATCAAAAATACCAACACAAAAACTAGCCGGCCCTCACGGGGCTGGGGCAATGTTACGGTATTCGAGAATCGCAGCCCTACTCACCTCATCCAAAACATCCAAAGGCGTCCTTTGGGAGCCTTGAATAATCATCAGCGCATAAGGTTTTGCGAGTGCGGAGGCCTCTGGACACAGACACAACTCTTCTCCCCCTGCGGGTGACTGGCTTCGCCAATAATTAATTGCGGCCTCTAGCTCTTGAATGGTTAGGTACAGCATAGCGGGCTAAATGGCTTATTTATCTTTGGGGGCAAGCATAGTGCCACGACACTTCTTAGCACCACAACGACACTCATAATCTTTTTTTAGTTGCTTGGTAATGCGACCATCAACACCGAGGGAGTAGTCATAAAAGAGCTCTTCTCCCACCTTGAGATCGCGTTTAGCATAAACAAAAACGCGGGGGTCACCATTAAAGTTATCTTCACGAGCTTCACAACAAGGTTTGCATGAATGATTAATCCAGCGGGCCGCATTGCCGCCATATTTGGCATCAATACAGCGGCCATCTTCTAATGAAAAATAAAAAGTATGATTCGGATCTTTTGGGTCATGGGGGTGGCGCTTCTCTGCCAACTTCCAACTAATACGCTCGCCCTTGTATTCGATAATCGCATCACCTTTTTTTATTGATTTCGCAACAAAAACGCCTTTTCCATGAATGGATGAAGATTTGACAACAATACGGGAACGATCAATTTTTGGCGCCACCAATTTCTTTTTACTCATATGTAACTACACGTCAAGGTTCCGAGCAATTAAGGCGTTCTTCTCTATAAATGCGCGGCGCGGCTCTACGTCGTCACCCATCAAAGTAGTAAAAACTTGGTCTGCAGTAATTGCGTCTTCAATTTTTACCTGAAGCAGGGTACGCGATCCAGCGTCCATAGTGGTTTCCCAGAGCTGCGATGGATTCATTTCGCCAAGACCCTTATATCGTTGACGACTTAAAACACGCTCAGCCTCCGAAAGCAGCCAAGCAAAAGCCGCCCTGAAGTTTTGAATAGACTGCTCTTTTAGATTTTTATCTGGATCGCCGCGGCGAACCTTAGATCCCGGCAACACTTTGCCAGAAAGCACGGCTGCAGCATTTGATAGGCTTTGATAGTCGTCGCCATGAACAAAGTCGGAGTTAATAACAGACAGCCTTAGATTGCCATGGATGCGGCGTGATAGCAAAAGCTTGAAGCGATCAGTGCGCTCTTCTTTTTGCACAATAATTTCTGGGGGAAGTGCCAGGGGGTTTAAAGAGTCAGTAAGCGCGGCCCTTAAGCGCTCTGCAGAATCTTGGGCCGATTTTTCTGTATCTAAATTTAATTGGGTGCCCGATGCAATGGCACGCAAAGCATCCTCATCGATGGTTCGGGACAAACGATCAACAATTGACTGAATCACTTGGTAGTGTTTCGCTAATTCATTAAGCGCTGGACCTTCAATAATTTCCCCCGTAGGGGTTTGGAGTGATGCTGACTCTAGGGCTATTTTTAACAGGAGTTGGTTAAGTTCGGCATCGTCTTTAATGTAGCGCTCATTCTTACCAAACTTCACCTTATACAAGGGGGGTTGAGCAATATAGATATGGCCACGCTCAATCAACTCTGGCATTTGCCTGTAGAAAAACGTGAGTAGTAGGGTGCGGATGTGGCTACCGTCCACGTCCGCATCGGTCATGATGATAATGCGGTGGTAGCGAAGCTTATCGGCCTTGTATTCCTCGGCGCCAATGCCGGTACCAAGAACCGTAATTAAAGTAACCACCTCTTGGCTTGCCAACATTTTGTCAAAACGCGCCTTCTCAACGTTTAAGATTTTTCCCTTAAGGGGAAGAATTGCTTGGAAGCGTCGATCGCGGCCCTGCTTGGCAGAGCCCCCTGCGGAGTCTCCCTCGACAATAAACAACTCAGACTTGGTGGGATCCTTTTCTTGGCAGTCTGCCAACTTTCCGGGAAGGCCCAAACCATCTAACACGCCTTTTCGGCGAGTCATGTCGCGGGCTTTGCGTGCCGCTTCTCGCGCTCGCGCGGCATCAACAATTTTTCCACACAAGATTTTTGCATCCGCTGGACGCTCTTGAAGGTAGGCGCTCAACGCCTCTGCAACAATCTCCTCCACTGGCCCACGAACTTCGCTGGATACTAGTTTGTCTTTTGTTTGGCTTGAGAATTTAGGCTCGGGAACCTTGACTGATAAGACGCAGGCAAGGCCCTCTCGCATATCGTCGCCAGAAATTTCTACTTTTGCTTTTTTAGCCACCTCATGCTCATCAATATATTTATTGATAACGCGAGTCATTGCTGCGCGCAAGCCGGTTAAGTGGGTGCCACCGTCGCGTTGAGGAATGTTATTAGTAAAACAAAGAACTTGCTCACTAAAGCTATCGTTCCACTGCATTGACACTTCGGCGGTAATGTTGCCACCCAAGTCTGATGGTCGAATGCCTTCCGCATAAAAAATGTTGGGATGTAAAACATTTTTAGTTTGATTGATATATTCAACGAAGCCCTTAACGCCGCCCGAAAATGCAAAATCCTCTTCCTGACCAGACCTTTGATCAATTAATTTTATGTGAACGCCGTTGTTTAAGAATGAGAGCTCACGAATACGTTTTACTAAAATATCATAATGGAACTCTACATTTCCAAAGACAGTTTCGTCTGCTAAGAAGTGAACCTCCGTACCAGATCGAGTTGTATCCCCAATAATTGTTATTGGGGAGGTAGCAACCCCGTTCTCTTCTTCGATATTACGATTTTGAATGGCCCCACGCGCAAACTCCATGTAGTGAGTCTTGCCATCACGGCGAATGGTGAGCTTTAACCATTTCGAAAGTGCATTTACACAACTAACACCAACCCCGTGCAGGCCGCCAGAAACTTTATAGCTGTTTTGATCAAACTTGCCGCCTGCGTGCAGCTCGGTCATTACGATCTCAGCGGCGCTTCTCTTTGGCTCATGCTTATCGTCGTACTTAATGCCCGTTGGAACGCCGCGCCCATTATCAACAATTGAAATAGAGTTGTCGGTTTGAATTACAACCGTAATTTCTGAGCAATAGCCTGCTAGCGCCTCATCAATAGAGTTATCTAAAACCTCAAAAACCAAATGATGTAAACCAGTGCCATCTGAGGTGTCACCAATGTACATCCCTGGGCGCTTACGAACAGCTTCGAGACCTTCTAATATTTGAATCGATGATGCACCGTACTGCTCTACTACTTTTTTTTCTTCAGTCATTTTTTTCTAAATTAAATACGCATTGGCATCACAACATACTTGAAGTCTTCCGAGCCAGGGAGGGTTATTACCGCACTACTATTTGCATCGCCCAAGCTAATTTGAATCTTTTCATTCTTTAGGTTTGATAAAACATCTAACAAGTAGCTGACATTGAAGCCAATCTCGACGGTATCGCCGCTGTATTCGGTTTCAATCTCTTCCTGCGCCTCTTCTTGCTCAGCATTGGTTGATTGCACTGTAATCTTGTTGGGCGACAAAGAAAAACGCACACCCTTAAATTTATCTGTTGTTAAGATTGCCGCTCGCTGAAGAGCGGATTGCAAAACATCGCGGCCAACGGTTAAAGAGTTTTTATGTCCTTTAGGTATTACTCTTTGGAAATCAGGAAACTTACCTTCAACC
>Ga0187842_1001147_pt1 | contig 12544 bp, 9 predicted proteins | sample SpaLakP09_SKY_41_FD_134514 | JGI IMG/M metagenome (GOLD analysis project Ga0187842, IMG submission 134514) | Oligotrophic lake water microbial communities from Sparkling Lake, Wisconsin, USA - SP09_SKY_41 | ecosystem: Environmental > Aquatic > Freshwater > Lake | place: USA: Sparkling Lake... | reverse complement strand
GGCGTCAGGGCGATCAAAACCCTGCTGGCGCGCGGGATACAAGTTGAACTGGTCGTGACCCACGAAGATAATCCGGCAGAAACCATCTGGTTTGAGTCAGTCGCCGCCCTGTGCGAAGAACAAGGCATACGCTGGATCACACCCGCCGACCCAAAATCGGCAGAGCTGGCCGAAGAAGTTCGCGCAATCGCACCGGATTTCATCTTCAGCTTCTATTACCGGCATATGTTGCCAGTCGATTTATTGGCACTCGCCAAACGTGGCGCATACAACCTGCACGGCTCGCTACTGCCGAAATATCGCGGCCGCGTGCCTGTGAATTGGGCAGTGCTGCACGGCGAGAGCGAAACCGGTGCAACACTGCATGAAATGGCCGCCAAACCGGATGCTGGCGCGATCATTGCACAAACCATGGTACCCATCTTGCCTGACGATACCGCATTCGAGGTTTTCGGCAAGCTGACCGTTGCTTGTGAACAAACTTTATGGGCAGCATTACCCGGTCTGATCAGCGGCAATTTTGAACCGTTACCAAATGATCTGAGCAAAGGTAGTTATTTTGGCGGACGAAAACCGGAAGATGGCCGTATAGACTGGTCACAACCAGCACAACAGGTTTATAACCTGCACCGGGCAGTCGCCCCGCCCTACCCCGGAGCGTTTTTCGACCAGGCAGGTCATCGTTTTATTATCCAAAAAGCACGTTTATCGAAACAAATCTTGCCAGATTTGCCGACAGGCTTACATGTAGTAGATAATGTCATCCTCGGTGTCTGCGGCGATGCCCGTGCACTACATATTATGGAATTGCTGTCTGATGGGAAAACAGTCACAGCAACAGAGTTGCGGGAATGGATAAACGAAGTCTGAATACCTTGAATTGCTCATATTCAAGACAACTGACTACGCGATCCTGATAGCAATCCACATTTACATTTAAGAAGAACTCATTATGAAAAAAGTCCTTATTCTCGGCGTGAACGGTTTTATCGGTCACCATTTGTCCAAGCGCATTCTGGAAACCACAGACTGGGAAGTCTATGGCATGGACATGCAAACCGAGCGCTTAGGCGACTTGATCAATCATCCGCGCATGCACTTCTTCGAAGGCGATATCACGATCAATAAAGAATGGGTCGAATACCACGTCAAAAAATGCGACGTCATTCTGCCATTGGTAGCGATCGCAACGCCGTCGACTTACGTCAAGCAACCGTTGCGCGTATTCGAACTCGATTTCGAAGCCAACCTGCCTATCGTCCGTTCCGCTGCAAAATACGGCAAACATCTGGTATTCCCTTCGACATCCGAAGTTTATGGCATGTGCCACGACGACGAATTCGATCCGGAAGAATCCGAATTGATTTGCGGCCCGATCAATAAACCGCGCTGGATTTACTCGTGCGCGAAACAACTGATGGATCGCGTGATCTGGGGCTACGGCATGGAAGGCCTGAACTTCACCCTGTTCCGTCCGTTTAACTGGATCGGTGCTGGCCTCGACAATATCCATACACCGAAAGAAGGCAGCTCACGCGTCGTGACGCAGTTCTTCGGTCACATCGTGCGCGGTGAAAATATTTCCCTGGTCGATGGCGGCGCACAAAAACGGGCATTCACTTATATTGATGACGGTATCGATGCACTGATGCGTATCATCGACAACAAAAACGGTATCGCTTCCGGCAAAATCTACAACATCGGCAATCCGACCAATAACTATTCAATCCGCGAACTCGCGCACATGATGCTTGACCTCGCCGCTGAATATCCTGAATACGCCGATACCGCCAAACAAGTACAACTCACCGAAACCACATCGGCTGCGTACTACGGCAAAGGCTATCAGGACGTGCAGAACCGCGTACCTAAGATCACCAATACTTGCGAAGAACTGGGCTGGAAACCGGTCACGACCATGAAAGATACGATGCGCAATATTTTCGATGCTTATCGTTCTCAGGTTGCTGAAGCCCGCTCATTGATGGATTAATCCGCAGTGCCATCCATCGTTCTTAAAATCGACGTCGATACCTATCGCGGCACAATGGAAGGCGTACCGAATCTGGTACGTCTTCTGACTCAGCATCAGGTTGGTGCTACCTTCCTGTTTTCATTGGGAAAAGATCACACCGGCTGGGCATTGCGCCGCGCGCTGCGCCCCGGTTTTTTTCAAAAAGTATCACGCACTTCAGTGTTGGAGCATTACGGATTAAAAACCCTGATGTATGGCGTGCTGCTCCCGGCTCCGGATATTGGCAGCCGCACACGTGAAATGCGCTCTGTGCAGGCAGCAGGCTTCGAGTGCGGAATACATACCTGGGATCACGTCGTATGGCAGGACAATGTGCGTCAGCGTGACGGTGACTGGACTCGCCATCAATTAAAACAGGCACATCAACGCTTTCAGGAAATTTTCGGCTCCAAACCCGCAACGCACGGTGCTGCAGGTTGGCAAATGAATGAACATGCGTTCCGCCAGCTTGATCAGTTTGGCATGCGTTACGCCTCCGATGGACGCGCCATATTGAAAGATGACGGCAGCCTTGCCGATCCTTCTTATGGCCCGTATCGTTTGCGGATAGGTGAAGAGATTTGCAGCGCAGTTCAGATGCCGACGACTCTGCCGACTCTCGATGAGTTGCTGGGCAGAACGATCAACGGCGAATTGATTGATGAGTCGACGATTGCCGGGCACATTCTGTCGCTGACGAAAGACCACAGAGATCATGTGTTTACTCTGCATGCAGAGCTTGAAGGCCAAAAACTCGCCCCCATATTCGAGCAGCTGCTGACAGGCTGGCAAAAACAAGGTTATCGCTGCATCTCGATGGCAGATTACTATACGCAAATCGAAACCAATGATTTACCCGTAAAGCCCTTGTCTTGGGCAAGCATACCAGGACGTTCCGGAGAATTAGTCGCATTGGTTTAATCATTCGCTGCGACCGATTCCCCCTCTAACCAAGGAGATGATAGTGGCTGAAACAGCTTCCGCACTGAATTGCCAAGTACCCCAATTTTCCGCTTCCATGACAGGCAGCCAATCCTTCGATCTGAGCACATATCAAGGAAAAAATATTGTTATCTATTTTTACCCGAAAGATAACACCCCCGGATGTACCACTGAAAGTATTGCCTTTCGCGACCTCTACGCTCAATTTCAGGCCAGAAATACAGAAATTTTCGGCATCAGTCGCGACAGCCTGCGCTCACATGAAGGCTTCAAAAATAAGCTGAATCTTCCCTTTGAACTGATTTCAGATCCCGACGAAACACTTTGCCATTTATTTAACGTGATTAAAATGAAGAATATGTATGGAAAACAAGTCAGGGGCATAGAACGCAGCACTTTTGTGATTGACGTGCATGGCAAATTGGTGAAAGAATGGAGAGGCGTAAAAGTTGCAGGACACGCCGATGAAGTACTTGAATTTGTGAGCGCCCTAAGCTAATTGAACTCGACAGATTTTCTATTTAATCAAGCCGCCCATGGCCAAACCAGCATCTTTGCTGGCATAGCCATAGCGGCTTTTAATTTTTCAGCTCTCACTTTTGATTGAGGTTTTCATGCCATTGCCAAAAATGCCGACAAAACCAGCCGCCTTACTTTCACCAAAAGATTATCCGAAAGCAGAAAAAGGTAAACCTACAAAAACAACTAAAGCTGCAGCAGAAAAACCGGCTACTGCAGAGCAGGCAGTCAACAGCAAGAAGAAAACAGCACCTGAGTTGATTGAAGCCAAGGCAAAACCAGCCATTGAAAATAAAAAACCTGCCGCAACTGCTGTTGCAACTGCAGTAGCGGCAGCAGCGAAAAACAAGCTACATGAAAACCGCGTCAAATCTGGCACCAGCCGTGCGGCGGACAAATCCGGCATGACTAAAATGTTCGTGCTAGATACCAATGTGTTGATGCACGACCCATCTTCTTTATTCCGCTTTGAAGAGCACGACGTCTATTTGCCGATGATCACCCTCGAAGAGTTGGACGATCACAAGAAAGGCATGTCCGAGGTTGCCCGCAACGCCCGCCAGGTCTCCCGCTCGCTGGATGCACTGGTTGCGGACATCGATCACCATCAGATCGAAAAAGGAATTTTGCTGTCCAAACTCGGCAATAAAGATGCACGTGGACACCTCTATTTCCAGACAAAATTGCAAGAAGTGGCTCTGCCAGCCGGTTTGCCTCGTGGCAAAGCCGACAACCAGATTCTGGGAGTTGTGCAGTCACTCGAAAAAGAATATCCGGGCCGCCCTGTTGTGCTGGTATCGAAAGATATCAATATGCGCATCAAGGCTCGCGCCATGGGCCTGCCCGCTGAAGATTACTTTAACGACCACGTTCTTGAAGATTCCGACCTGCTGTATTCGGGTATTGTCGAACTGCCTTCTGATTTCTGGAATAAACATGGCAAAGGCATAGAAACCTGGCAGGAAAACCGGAATGGTTTGAGTACCACTTTTTACCGGATTACCGGCCCTATTATTCCCAGCCTGCTGGTTAATCAGTTCGTCTATCTCGAACCCAAAAACGGCGAAGCTTCCTTTTACGGGCAAGTCCGTCAGATCAATGGCAAAACTGCCGTCCTGCAGACCCTGCGCGATTATGGTCATGTCAAACATAGCGTATGGGGCATTACCTCGCGCAATCGCGAACAGAATTTTGCCCTGAATCTCCTCATGGACCCGGAATGCGATTTTGTGACCCTGCTTGGTCAGGCAGGCACCGGCAAAACCTTGTTGGCACTGGCGGCAGGACTGGCACAAGTTCTGGAAACCAAGACTTACAATGAAATCATCGTCACCCGGGTGACCGTTCCGGTTGGCGAGGACATCGGTTTCCTGCCCGGCACCGAAGAAGAGAAAATGTCACCATGGATGGGCGCTTTTGACGATAACCTCGAAGTACTCAACAAATCCGATAACGATGCGGGTGACTGGGGGCGCGCTGCAACGCAGGATCTCATACGTTCGAAGATCAAGATTAAATCTCTGAACTTCATGCGTGGACGCACTTTCGTCAATAAGTTCCTCATCATTGACGAAGCACAGAATCTGACGCCGAAGCAGCTCAAAACGCTGGTAACGCGTGCCGGCCCGGGAACCAAAATCATCTGCCTCGGCAACATCGCGCAGATTGACACGCCATATCTGACCGAAGGCTCAAGTGGCCTGACCTATGTAGTTGATCGATTCAAGGGCTGGGCTCACAGTGGTCACGTAACTTTGGCCAGAGGCGAACGTTCCAGACTGGCAGATCACGCCAGTGAAATTTTATAAACATTCACACTCCCCCACAAAAAAGCGCTGCCTTGCAGCGCTTTTTTCATGCCCTGCAAACTTTTCAAAACTCAGTTAGACTATTGCCTCGTCAATGATTTTCATCTCAAAAAAATGAGCTCCGAAGCACCCTCATTACACTTCAATACAGCACAGGTCGAAGATAGCATCGGTTATTTATTATCCAGATCAAAAACCATGCTATCCCGCTCTGTCGATGAAGCATTACGCCGCCTGGAAATTTCCCACTCTCAAAGCAGTGTGATCATGATGCTCTGTCTTGGTAAGTGCAGCACTGCGGCAGAACTTGCCAGAGACTTGTTTATTGATTCCGCAGCGATGAAACGTACGCTGGACAAGCTGGAAGCCAAGGATTACATACGACGGGTCAGCGATCCTGGCGATAAGCGGCTGTTCAAAATTGAACTTTCCGAGCAAGGAAAACAATTAGCCGCACAACTCCCCCCCATTTACCGTGAGGTGCTGGATGTCAGTTTTACCGGATTTACACAAGAGGAACTCGGATTTTTGAAGTGCCTTTTGCGCAAATTACTCGCCAACAGGGCTCTGCTCGAAGCAAAAGATTTTAGTTGCCCGGGCAACTAAAATATTCATCATCTATTTTCATCATCTGGACAAACCAAATAATGAATTCTCATACTTACTTATCGACAGGCTCTGGAAAAATTCGCTTGTTGGTCGCAGCTGGCAGCCTAACCCTACTGTCTGCCTGTGCAAATTTTCAGGGGATAGAATCGCAAGCCCAACTGAAATCCGTTCCGGCAAATACCTTACAGTGCTTGGCCGCGGATGGTAACTGGCCAGATCAAAGCTGGATCAAAGAGATTGGTGGCAGCGATTTGCAGCAACTGATACAAACGGCGATGCGCAACAATCCCGGCATCCAGGCTGCAGCGACGCGCATTGCTGTCGCCCGTGCCATGCAAGACGTGGCACATGCAAATACACTGCCAGCCGTCAATGGCAGCCTGGAAAGCACTTATCAGCGCTTTACGGAAAATGGGCTGATCCCGCCACCGCTTGCCGGAAACTATGAGACCGATAACGAAGCGGCGATTCAGATGTCGTATGAACTCGATTTCTGGGGTAAGCACAGCGCTGAATTGCGTACAGCCATCTCTGCGGAAAAAGCCGCGCTGGCAGAACAGGAAAGCGCAAAGCTGCTGCTTGCCAATGCCATCGCCCGCAGTTGGGTACAGCTACAACGTCAATATCAGCAACTGGCATTAAGTGAAGAACAGCTTGCCGTACGCAATAAAATTGACCAGATCAGCGCGCAACGCTTAAAAGCCGGGCTCGATAACCGCTCTGAGCTACAGCAAAATGTCGTCCTGAATTCCAATCTGAAAAACGATATCACGCTGTGGAAAGAAGCCATTGCATTAACCCGCAACCAACTCGCGGCTCTCGCCGGTCAGACGCCGGACTTTGCTGCCAGTATTCCGCAGCCACAACTCACTACCACAACCAATGTGGCATTGCCGACCAATCTGCCATTGGAACTGATCAGCCGCAAACCGGAAATCGTTGCCGCCCGCTGGCGTGTCGAAGCCAGCAGCAGTGAAATAGATATCGCTAAAACACAGTTTTATCCGAATATCAATCTGGTCGGTTTCGTCGGTCTCTCCAGCCTTGGTTTCGATACCTTCCTGAAGTCCGACAGCCGCGTAATCGGTGCCGGTCCGGCCATCCATTTACCCATCTTTGAGGGTGGGCGCCTGCGCGCGCAACTGAAGGGCAAGGTCGCAGATTACGATGCGGCGGTATATAGCTATAACCAAAGCATCATCAATGCCTTACACGAAGTAGCCGACCAGGTACAAAGCGCACAGACCAGTCAGGCTCAGGCCAGCCAGCAACTCACAGCAGAACATGCTGCGCTCAATGTATTGCAACTTGCCAAACAGCGTTATCAGGCAGGTACCACCAGCGTATTGCCGGTGCTCGCAGCGGAGAGTGCTTTGCTGACACAAAAGAAGCTCACTGTCGATATCCGCAGTAAACAGACGGATGCACGCGTTAACCTGATCAAAGCCCTTGGTGGCGGTTATCAGGACAAGCTGCCAGCCGCAACTGAAGCCAACGAAACCAACAACACCATCTCCCATCACGCAGACAATACCGTGGAGTCAGTCAAATGAATGCACCAGCCGATAACAAACAAAACCCAGTCAGCAACGCCGGTGTTCCGGATGCTGGCAAGCGCCGCCTGCGTCTGATCATTATTACGATCATACTGCTCATCGCAGGCATAGGATATGGCATCTATTGGTCCATGTTCTTACGTAATTTTGAGCATACTGACGACGCCTATGCAGCCGGCAACGTGGTACAGGTCACGCCGCAGATCGCCGGTACCGTCACGGCAATCCATGCAGACGACACCGATCTGATCGAAGCCGGGAAACCGCTGATTGAATTTGACCGCACCGATGCCAAGGTTGCTGTCGATCAGGCAGAAGCCCAGCTTGCACAGACAGTACGTGAGGTCCGGGTGATATTTGCAAACAATAGCAGCCTGCAAGCAGTAGTTGATGCGCGCAGTGTCGATCTGGAAAAGGCAAAGTCGGATCTGGCTCGCCGTATGTCGGTATCGAACTCCGGAGCAATTTCCTCTGAAGAGCTGGAACATGCCCGCAATGCGGTCAAGATGACCGAAGCGGCTCTGACTACAGCCAAAGAACAATTGGCTGCGAACAAAGCTTTGACTGAAAATACCAGCATCAGCCAGCATCCGAATGTGATGCGTGCCGCCGCGCATCTGCGCGACGTCCTGATGACACAAAGCCGCACCACCATTCCCGCACCATTGACCGGCTATATTGCAAAGCGTGCCGTTCAAGTTGGCCAGCGCGTTGCTCCGGGTGCGCCTTTATTGTCCATCGTGCCTCTCAACTCTCTGTGGGTCGATGCAAACTTTAAGGAAGTACAGCTTGCGCATATGCGTGTCGGTCAGGATGTGACCTTGCACTCGGATCTGTATGGCAGTGACGTGGAATTTCACGGCAAGGTTCTTGGTATGTCAGCCGGTACTGGTGCTGCATTTGCCTTACTGCCGGCACAAAATGCCAGCGGTAACTGGATCAAGGTCGTACAACGCGTACCGGTACGCATTTCGCTCGATCCGAAAGAGCTTGCGGCGCATCCTCTGCGCGTCGGCGTGTCCATGCAAGCGAATGTCAACATTTCACAGCAACAAGGCGCACCAATTGCAGGCAGCCAGGCTGCACGTGCAGTTCCTGCCTATCAGACCAGCGTATTCGAGCAAAGCAATCAGGATGCCGATCAACGCATCGCAAAAATCATCAATGCGAATCTGGGCGTCAGTCTGAATGTACCTGCGGCAGCTAAGGCTAAGTAATGAGCGCCGCACCACATGCACCTCACCCGCCGCTAAAAGGCGCGCAGTTGTCATTGGGGACACTCGCCTTATCGCTGGCGGTGTTTATGAATGTGCTCGACTCTTCGATTGCTAACGTATCGATTCCTGCCATTTCCGGTAACCTGGGCGTATCGCCGCAGCAAGGCACCTGGGTAATCACCTCGTTTGCCGTGGCGAACGCGATCTCGGTACCTCTGACCGGCTGGCTGACCACGCAATTTGGTCAGGTGCGTTTATTCATGACTTCGATTTTGCTGTTCGTAATCTCGTCGTGGCTGTGCGGAATGGCACCGAACATAGAAATACTGATCGCTGCCCGGATTTTGCAAGGCGCCGTTGCCGGGCCAATGATCCCGCTGTCACAAGCGCTGCTGCTCGGCAGCTATCCACCCGCCAAAAGTTCTATGGCACTGGCACTATGGGGCATGACCACGCTGGTCGCACCTATCATGGGGCCTTTACTGGGCGGATGGATTTCAGACAATTATTCGTGGCCGTGGATTTTCTATATCAACATCCCTGTCGGTCTGTTTACCGCATGGATGACCTGGTCTATCTACGCCAAACGAGAATCTGCGATCAAGGCATTACCTATCGACAAAGTGGGTTTGTTCTTGCTGGTAATCTGGGTCGGCGCATTGCAGTTGATGCTGGACAAAGGCAAAGAACTGGATTGGTTTAATTCTGGGGAAATCATCCTGCTGACCGTGATTGCCGCTGTCGGCCTGATTTATTTCATCGTCTGGGAAAGCGGACAGGATCATCCTGTCGTTGATTTATCGCTGTTCAAGGGGCGAAATTTTTCTGCTGGCGTAGTAGCGATTTCGATAGGTTACGGTTTGTTTTTCGGCAGTCTTGTGATCATGCCTTTATGGTTGCAAACACAGCTGTCTTACACCGCAACCGAAGCTGGCAAGGTAATGGCGCCGGTTGGTGTTTTTGCGATCATCCTGTCACCGATCATCGGAAAAATACTGCCGAAAGTTGATGCGCGCCGCGTTGCATCACTCGCTTTCCTCGGCTTTGCACTGGTATTCTTCCTGCGTGCACGCTTTAACACCGATGTGGATACCGTAACGCTGCTGATCCCTACCCTGATTCAGGGCGCAGCGATGTCGATGTTCTTTATTCCTCTGACCTCGATTATCTTGTCTGGACAGCCACCGGAAAAAATCCCGGCAGCATCCGGTTTGTCGAACTTCGTCAGGATCATGTGTGGCGGCATGGGAGCATCAATCATGACAACGCTTTGGGATAATCGCTCCACACTGCATCATGCACGGCTGACAGAAAGTACCGGCAGCGCCTTTCCGGCTTTCGTCAACAGCGTACAGACCATGCAGCAGCAAGGTATGCCGGAAGCCGCAACTTATGCGGTCATCGACAGAACCATCAGTGTGCAGGCAAGTACCATGGCGGCGACCGATATTTTCTATCTGGCAGCCATCATGTTCCTCGGATTGATCGGCTTCGTCTGGCTGACCAAACCGAAAAAATCCTCTGCCCCGGTCGATGCCGGTGGCGCACATTAACCACTGATAATTTCAGGCCAGAATTTTTATCTGGCCTGAAACGTCATTCGCGTTTGTACATTCATTGCAATCACAGCGGAGACTCGCTTCACCACTCAGAAGGTAGCATCAATTACCTCCAGTCACCTCGCAAGGCCGTCACTTTCTGCTGCAATACCAATGGACTTACTTCTTCCGCCGTCATGACTTCACCCACAACCAATTCCAGCCGGGAAAACGGGCCACGACGGAAAGCGCGCTCGAACGGGTTTCCCTGATCACGCGTAAAAAAGCTCCCCCACAAACCGCGCAAAGCCATAGGATAAACGGGGACTGGCGAACGCTCCAATATCTTCATGACGCCGCCTTTAAAATCATTAATATCGCCAGTACTGGTCAGTCTCCCTTCAGGGAAAATGCAAACCAGGTCGCCTTCATGCAAAGCCTGTGCAATATCGACGTAGGACTTCTCCATCAGCCAAGGATCTTCCTTAGCTGGCGCGATGGGAATTGCTTTGGCCGTCCTGAATATCCACGATAACAGCGGTATTTTAAAAATCCGGTGATCCATCACAAAGCGAATAGGTCTTGGACTCGACGCCATAATGACGATCGCATCCATATAACTGACATGATTGCAGACCAGAATAGCCGCACCTTCATGAGGTATGCGATCAGTATCAATGGTCTTCACTTTATGCACACTGTGCAGTAACAGCCAGGCGATGAAACGCATCAGGAATTCCGGTACCAGGCTGAAAATATAGCTTGCTACGATGGCATTCAGAATCGCGGCAAACATGAAAATCTGCGGTATCGTCCATCCCCTGATCAGCATCGCAGATGCTGCCAGCGAAGCAACTACCATGAACAAGGCATTCAGGATATTCATACCGGCAATCGTGCGCGATAAATGCTGCGGATCACAACGCGTCTGTATCAAGGCAAATAAAGGTACGACATACAACCCGGCAAACAAACCCAGCGTGACGATCGCCAGCAAGACATGCAGGCTGCTTGTCTGCGCCAGAAATTCATGAACCCCAACCGGTATCGTATTGGTGTAACGGATACTGGCAAAAAACAGATCCAGCCCGAACACCGACATACCTATCGCTCCAAACGGTACCAGGCCGATTTCAATTTTATGACCGGATAATTTTTCACAGAGCAAGGAACCCGCACCGATACCGAAAGAAAACACCGTCAATAACAGCACGAAAACACCGTGATCGCCGTGCAGATAATCTTTCACATACACAGGCAATTGCGCCAGAATAATCGCACCATAAAACCAGAACCAGGAGTTGCCGAGTAAGGACAGGAACACAGGGCGATTTTGCTTGCTGAAGCTGATATTACGAATGGTTTCACTGACCGGATTCCAGTTAATTTTTAAATCCGGAGCCGGTGCAGGTGAAGCTGGAATTCTGAGACTGGTAATTAAACCGAATACCGCAATTGCAATCGTCCCGACGGCAATCAGCTCCGTCCCCCAAGGCTGATGCAGTACCAGTAATGCACCCAATACCTCGCCCAGCAAGATCCCGACAAAGGTTCCCATTTCGATCAGACCATTACCACCAATCAATTCATCAGTGCGCAAATGCTGCGGTAAATAAGCGTATTTGACCGGTCCGAAAATCGTCGAATGCAGTCCCATACCAGCTACCGCGCCCACCAGCACCCACAAATGATGGGTCATCCAGCCATAGGCAGCAATCATCATGATTAACACTTCCAGCAGTTTGACTTTTCGGGCCATGCCGCCCTTCTCAAACTTATCGGCCAACTGACCTGAGGTCGCAGAAAACAGCACAAAGGGTAAAATGAACAAACCCGGAATTAACTGATTCAGCAGCCCCTTATCCAGATTCGTCCAGTGTATGGCATCGAAAGTGATGACCGTAATTAATGCCGTCTTAAACACATTATCGTTAAACGCACCCAAAAACTGAGTCCAGAAAAATGGCGCAAAACGGCGCTCAGATAAAAGTTTGAACTGGCTGTGCTGACTCATGAAAATCGCCCAAGAAAAATGATGAAGGGATTGTAACGGATTGACTCATCAAACACGTGACAAGATGTTACGACAAGGCTGAGCTGACATGGTTCCGGTTCAACGCGCCATGGCAAACATCAGCCTGCATGGCAAGCCTGCGCCAGCACGACATTATGCCAGTCAGATACGGGCGCAGAGATCCGCTGAAATAAGAACACAGAAGAGTTAACGCTGGAAATAAGCAATCGCATCACGTACAGGCAACACCTTGCAAGATGCGTTCAACGCCATTTGAATAGCCGCCTCTAATTGCGCAGGTGTCGTCCCCCAGGGGCCGGGATTTTC
>Ga0187842_1001145_pt1 | contig 12564 bp, 9 predicted proteins | sample SpaLakP09_SKY_41_FD_134514 | JGI IMG/M metagenome (GOLD analysis project Ga0187842, IMG submission 134514) | Oligotrophic lake water microbial communities from Sparkling Lake, Wisconsin, USA - SP09_SKY_41 | ecosystem: Environmental > Aquatic > Freshwater > Lake | place: USA: Sparkling Lake... | reverse complement strand
CACTGGCACTCAGGGCTTGTTGTTCTGAATCGGCTTTTTCACGAGCATCTTGTACCGCCTGTTTTTCGATCTCCAGGCGCTCTTTGGCCAGCTTGGCAGCCCGTTGCTCTTCAGCGACACGCTGGCGGGCATTGTCTGCAGCTTCCTGCTCAGCCAGACGACGTTGGCGGGCTTCTTCTGCCAATGCGGCTTCAGCAGCTTGTCTTGCCCGCGCTTGCAGGTCAGCTTGCTGTTCGTTTTCTATGCGCGTCATGGCAGTTGATTGCAGTTCGCGCTCTGCGCGTATGCGTGACTCGGTCACCATGCGGATTTTGTCCTCTGCTTCACGACGGGCTTGGGCAGTCGCGGCAGCAATCTTTTCTGCCTGTTCGCGTTTGTTGGCAGCAATGCGCAAGTCTTCTTCCGACTGCATGCGCAACTGTATGGCTTCTGCTGCTTTTCTTTCAGACTCCATTCTGGCCTGGGCAATTGCCTCTTGACCTTGCTCCAAGGCAACGCGCGCCAATGCATCTTCACGGGCGCGCAATTCCACTGGGGCGCGGTTGATGGCATATTCCAGCGCCATGGCTTCTGCCTGGTCGCGCTCTTTACTGATTTGCAGGGATTCGCTGCGGACTTTGGCCAGCATTTCTGCAGTTTCACGGGCTTCGCGGTCGCGTTTTTCACGTTCGCGTGCCAGTTCAGTAATACGGGCATCAGCGCGGGCGCGTTCTTCTGCCTGTTGGCGTGCAGATTGGGATGCGGCAAAGCGTTCTGCAGCCCAGTTGCGGGCATTGGCGGTTTGCGTTGCGAGTTTTTCTGCTTCTGCATGGGCTTGAGAAGCCAGTTCTGACTCAGCTTTGAACTGATGCTCGGCTTTTTCTATGGCTTGTTGTTCGAGTTTGGCACGCTGTTCTGATTGTTCACGGGCCCGTGACTCTATCAGTGCGCGTTCTTGCAGATTCCTGGTTTCTTCGGCGGTGGCAGCTATTCTGGCTTCACTGGCGGCGCGTGACTGGCGTTCTGCCATCAGTTTTGCCTGCGCGCCGGCGATAGCTTCTTGTTCCAATGCCAGTTTGCGCTGAGCCAGTTCGGCGGATTCTGCTTCTGCCTGCGCCCTGGTTTCTGCCAGTGCCCTGGCTTGGGATTCTGCTTTCAGCCTTGTTTCCGCTGCTACGGTGGCCCTGGCTTCTGCCTCTACCCGTGCGATGGCTTCACGAATACCTTTCACATCGATGCGGGTATTGGACTCAATTGCCTCTTCTGGTGGCAAATAATTGTCCTTGCGGTCGCCATGGCGATCGAGGGAGTAGTCTCCCAGAGATAATTTATTTAACAACGCCTGATTGCTGTCCATTTCTGCACTCCTGATCTGATAGTCGTTCACCGTCATTGCGGGCCCTGCCATGCCGGAACTTCTTATACTGGATTATCAATCAAGAAAAATTTGACGATGGCTGGAGCAGAAGTGGAAAAACACCTCAATTCCTGATTTATCCGTTTCCCTTAATGCTGGCTGGGACGTAAAATAGCGGTCAACTCAACATTGCCGGAGAATTACCTTGAACGAACTCGTTACCGAAATCAGACACCCGCTGGTGCAACACAAGCTGACCCTGATGCGCAGCAAGGACACGCCGACGGATAATTTCCGCCGCCTGCTGCGCGAAATCAGCCAGATGCTGGCCTATGAAGTCACCCGTGACCTGCCTATTGAACTGGTGAAGATAGAAACGCCGATCACGACGATAGACGCGCCCACCATCAGCGGCAAAAAATTGTGCGTGATCTCTGTCTTGCGCGCTGGAAATGGTATTCTGGATGGCATGCTGGATTTGCTGCCAAATGCCCGCGTAGGCCATATCGGCCTGTACCGTGACCCAGAAACACTGGAACCTGTCGAGTATTACTTTAAAGTGCCTGAAGATATCGCTGACCGACTGGTAATCGTGGTTGACCCCATGCTGGCCACTGGCAACTCAGCCGCTGCAGCAATCACTCGCCTGAAACTGCGCGGCGCAACAACGATCAAATTCGTTTGCCTGCTTGCAGCCCCGGAAGGCATCAAGGTCATGAACGCTGCCCATCCTGACGTACCTATCGTCACTGCGTCTATCGATGATCATCTGAATGAACACGGTTATATCGTGCCTGGCCTGGGCGATGCGGGTGACCGTTTGTTTGGCACCAAGTAATCGCTTTATATTAATAGTTTATAGTTTTTGAAGAACTTCACTGATGACGACCACTGCCCGCTTCGTACCTGAATCCAAATTGCCCGAAGTGGGCACCACCATCTTCTCAGTGATGTCTGCCTTGGCAGCAGAGAAAAAAGCGGTCAATCTTGGTCAGGGTTTCCCTGACTTTAGCTGCGACCCGGCCCTCCCTGCCATGGTCACACAAGCCATGGCGGATAATTACAATCAATACCCTCCCATGCCGGGCATGCCACAATTGCGCGAGCAAATCGCCGCAAAGATCAAAAACATCTATGCTCATGCATACGATGTTCATACTGAAATCACAGTCACTGCTGGCGCAACTCAGGGTATTTTGACTATATTGTTGTCTTGCGTGCATGCTGGAGATGAAGTCATCGTTATCGAACCAGCCTATGACAGCTACGTACCCAGCATCAAGCTGGCAGGCGGTGTGCCGGTATTTGTCAGCATGGAATTGGGTGCAGATGGCTATACTATCCCCTGGGATAAGGTCAAAGGCAGCATCACTAACAAAACCCGTCTGCTCATGCTAAATTCACCACACAACCCTACCGGAACGGTACTCAGTGTGAATGATATTTCCGCTTTGACTGAGATCGTGCGGGATAGCAAGATTTTGATTGCCTCTGACGAGGTATATGAACACATGGTTTTTGATGGACAGCGCCACGAATCGCTGTCGCGCTACCCTGAACTGGCAGAGCGCAGCTTTATCATTTCCAGCTTTGGCAAGACTTATCATGTCACTGGTTGGAAGGTCGGTTACGTGACGGCACCGGCAGCGTTGATGGCAGAATTTCGCAAAGTCCATCAGTACAATGTCTTTACCGTCAACACGCCAATGCAAGTCGGGCTGGCGCAGTATATGAACAATCCTGCGCCTTATCTGGAACTGCCGGATTTCTATCAAAAGAAACGCGATCTGTTCAGGACGGGCTTGGCCAACTCTCGCCTGCGCCTGTTGCCATGTGCTGGCACGTATTTCCAGTCGGTTGATTATTCAGCAGCTTCCAACATGACAGAACTGGACTTTGCCCGCTGGCTGACGACTGAAATTGGGGTAGCCGCTATTCCCGTATCCGCGTTTTATAAGCAAGGCAAAGAATCGGGCATAGTGCGTTTTTGCTTTGCCAAGCAAGATGCAACTCTGCAAGACGCTTTGCAGCGCCTGCAGAACATTTAGCTGCATCAATCTCAAATTTAAGCCAATTCAAGTCTTGGCTTTATCTTCCGAGATGTTTTTCAATAAAGACCACACCATCCCACCCAGCAAAAGCAAACCAACACCGAGTGCCGCCCATAGCCAGGGCTTATGTTCTTTAGCCGGCACTTTCTCAGCAGGTTTGCTTGCCACCTGCGGTGCGACATAGTCGGCAATCTCAACACTGGCGATATCTGCCTGCACCGGTTGACTCACATCCATTTTGGGAATCAGGATTGTCAGTGGCAATGCTGCGCCCTGTTTGTTTTCGACTCCCCACTGGAGTTGATACGGTGGCTTGCCACGCGCCAGAAACACCAAGCGGCGCGGCAGGCTGGCGATTTGTATTGCAGGTGCAGTTTTACCCAGCATATTGAAAGGGCCACTGGTTTGCAGGCGCAAGGCTTTATAACTGGCACCATCCATCAACAAGTCGGGTGACTTTGCTTCACCATTGGGCAGATTGATTTTGTATACCAGACTTTCATTGAGCCAGACACGTCTGTCTTCCTGCACTTGAGCTGCACGCTTTTGATGTCTCAAGACATGCAAGGGATACAAAGGACTATGTCTGTGATGGTAGGAAGAAACAGGTGCAATTGCAGCCAACTGCCCTAGCACCGTCACATTAGCCAGGGTATTCACCTCACTCACCAGCAAACGCAAGCTGTCGATAGGCGTATTTTCAGGAAGGGCATAATCACAGTGACTGCTGCTACAAGCCTGTGCCGCAATTGGCTTACTCCATTGCAACACCGGCGGCACATACACTTCTTGCTGACTATCGACTGATACACTTTCTATCCACGGGGCGGTGTCTGGATTACTCCAGCGCAAACGCAAATACCTTGTAGCGACATGATGCAGCCTGATATCCAGATTTTGCAACAGCGACCCCTGATGACGCAACTGCACCAATTGTTCGTTACTGACTGACTGCCAGTTTTTCAGGTCATCGCTGCTTTCCAGCGTGAAAGCGAACATGCCATCTGCCTTGTCGACGATGCTGAACTTGGCTTGCAATAAACGCCCCTTGACCTTGCTGACATCCAGTATCCAGGCAGGAACCGGGTTTTGTTTACTGATTTGCCAATTCGACAAAGGTGTCAGCGTACCATCCCTGTTTTGCCTGAAGCTGCTAAAGCTGCTGCTTTGTATATCTTTTAAAGGAAAGGCACTTATCACATTGCTTTCTAGCTGTGCATTGGTGGTGGCTATATCTGTCCAGGCGAAAGGCAAAAAATCACCCTCAGCATTGCGTACCCTGACGTCATGCAAGTCAGGATGCTGGCTGCCTGGATAAATGCTGAGAGGTATGTCCAGCAAAAAATAGGGGCCAATTCCTTTGCTATCGATGGTGGCATGCAGTACCTGCGAATTGGCGGCTTGCACAGCCAAGACAACGGTCAGGTTCGCTGCTGCCAGCATTGACAATTTTGCGATTGCACGAATCATACTCATTGCGCCTGCTCCTGATCTTTTACTTGGTCCGGCTCTGAGGATTGCGCTTCTTTAGGCTTCACTGGCACTGGCGCAAAATAACCGACCACCAGCAACAAAATGCCGACGCCGATGAAGGAGACGATACGGTACAAGCCGCCACGATCAGCCAGCTCTATCAGGAACAGCTTCAAGACCACAACACCCAGCAAGGCTGCACCGGCAATCCAGATACCGCGTGACATGCGGCGATTACCAAACAACATGACCGCCACGCCACAAATTGCCCAGGTAATGGAAACAGCAGCCTGACTCAGGCGTGATGCAAACAAGGCATCGGCATCCCACGGTACACCAGCGAAATGGTGGCAGCTACGCAAGACCATGCCCGTCAACAAAGCCAGGGCAGTAGCGGCAGCCATTGCTGTCGCAGCATATTTCGTATCTGTCTTGAGCGCTGCCGCAGGTAAAGCGCGCCACCAGTGCAATAAGGACGCCAGCACCAGCCATTGCCCCAATTCCAGCGGGTTCAGCAAAGGCAGATAAGGCAAGGGACTGGCATCACCGGCACTGAAGGAATTGGTCATCCAGCACCAGGCCAGCAAATACAGGGCAACGGGCGCGCAGGCCTGTTCTATATAAGCTTTACGATAAGAATTTAGCGGCCATCTGACTGCCAGCGGTTTCGCACCAATGAACCAGAAGACCATGGCAGGAACCAGCACCCAACCCAGCAATGGCCAACTTGACCAGGTGTCAGCCAGTGGCGCAAGGCGTGCCTGCCCTTCGCGGGCAGCTAATAACAGGAAGAACCAGAAACCGACTATATGCGTCAGGCTCAAGAGTCGCGGCCATGCTGTCATCCAGCTTTGCTGCTTTTTCAGTATTTGCAAATGCCAGGCCAGTGCCAACGGCCAAGCCAGCCAACCCAGGTTTGCCGACGGCAAGTAGAGACCATCCGCACTCACCGCACCTATCAGGCCAGCAAAAATCAATAGTGGCAAAGTGACGATGGTGGCAAAACCCATTTGCGGCCACTTGCGCCATGCAGCCAGTGCCGCCATCAGGACTGAGCTGCCCAGACCTATCACAATGGCGACAGTTGAAGAATAATTACGGTCATCTGTACGTACCAGAGTTTCCAGGCTTTCTGGGAACCAGGCAGTTAACCACCATGCCAAACCCCACACAATAGGCAAGCCCAAAGCCAGCTTACTGTTACACCAAGGGTTAAGCCAGACAGATGGACGTCTTTGTACGGGCGTGTCTGAATTGGTCGCATTCGCCGCATTGCCAAATCCACTCAACTCCAGTAACACCGCTCGCATTCTGGCAACCTCGGCGCGGATAGCATCAGCGCTGAACCAGGCGGACACAGCCAGAGACAAAGGTACAAAAAAGCCCAGATGTCCAAAGGCAGTGCCCTGATACTTGCCAGGCTCCATCAAACACAAACCTGCAGAAATGATTTGCAAGACTGCAGCAAAACCCGCCAAGGCGCCATGCGACATGCGCAATCCCACCCACAGCAAGAGACAGGAAGTTAGTGGCCAGATCAATGATGCCTGCGTCAGGTTAATAGCAAACAACATGGCCAGATGCAGCAAACCACTACCACTGATGATGGCCAACTGGTTCCAGATTGACCAGTCAGGTGGCAAGGACTGCGCTTGTGCCGCACCTTTGGTCGCCAACATGGAGCGACCCGCACTAAACAGGATGCTGCCAGCGATGATAATCGCTGCCAGGCCACCTTTCCAGCCAGCTTCCAGCGCAGCATTACCACTGGCGGCGACATGCAGAGTCATCATGAATGACAGCAGCCCAGCTGCCTGCAAAGTGGCAGAGATATGTTCAAACGCATTCAACGCATATCGACGGGCAATTGACGATACCAGCAAGGCCAAGACGGCCAACGCCGCAGCCGCAAATTGCGGTGTCAAGAGTATCCAGGGCAACAACGCCAGCGACGCAACGCCAAGCCACGGTAAAGCGGCATTTGGAGTGGTTTCCCAGCTTGAAATATTCTCTGGCTTTGCTTTTCTGTGCAAATTCCAGACGACAAAGCAGCTTATTGCCAGTAAGACTGGCCCCAGCAAACCGCCCTGCAACAGCGGGCCGCTAGCCTCGGGATTGACGTAAATACCGTGCAAGAGCTTGTAAGCCGCACCGACCATGACCACGTAAGCAAAGCCACGCGCATAGGGGCGTTGCTGACGTATGCCCAGCCAGTACATGCCTGCGCCCTCGATTGCCCAGGCCGCACCTGTCCATGTACCCTCCAGCCCCAGCGGGATCGCCAGCGTGGCAAAGATGGCGGCAACAATGACATAAGCCTCAGCCAGCAAAGCCAAACCCTGCCTGGCGTTTGAAAACACGAACCTGGCCAGCAGCAGGTAAAGAATCCGACCGCCAGTGCAGAAAAGGCCGCGCCAAACTCGGTATGCTTGACCAGCATGTATTGCATGCCAAAGGCGGTAATGGGATTGCCAAATACCAGGGCACTATCGACCCGCCCTACCCGCTTCAGGGTAGCCAGCGGTCCTTCTTCAACTTCTGCTTCTTTCAGTGTCCGGCGGGCAAACAGCAAGCCTATCAAGGCAAACAAGACGAAGAAGAAAATCAGGAATGGCTGAACAATGCCGTACTGACTATCGGTATAGCTTCGCTCTGCCCAACCCAATGCCAAAGCGAAGGTGCCGACAAAACCGATCAGGTTCAGCACACGCCAAGCATTGAACCAGGCAACCACGAAGATACCGATATCCAGCACCGCCAAATAAGTGAACAAACCCAGCGGACGGTTTTCACCGGTGGAAATCAAAACAGGCGTAGCAAAACCTTCGATAGCCGCAACAATGGCCAGCACAGGAGCATTTTGCAGCACCGCCAATATGGCACTCAACACCGACACCATGAACATGAAACCAAAACCGACTTCAGGAGAAATCAAGGTATGTAATTTCATCGCTGATAACGTGGTCAGATAAAACACACCTATCGCCATACCCTGCAAGATCAAGGCATAGTCTCTGCGCTTGTTGCGTAAGAACCAGCCCAGCGCCAGCAATGCCACGCCAGACAGAGCCACTCCGGCATAACGTAATTCCACAGGTACAGTAACCCGTTCAGCGGTATAGCGCAGCAAGAAAGCCAGGCCCAGGAATAAGATCAATACCCCGACCTTGACAAGGGCATTACCACCAAAAATAAGTTTCGCCAAAGGCGCTGGCAAACTTTCTTGCAAAGACTTGGGTGGCGGCGGAGGTGGACGCTTTACTACTTCAGGTTTCGTGGCAACGGTATTAACTGGCACTTCAACCTTGGTAGCAACAACAGGCGGACCAGCCTCGGATATGACTGGAGGATTTTGTGCAGAGACAGTATCGTCAAGAGATGTCAGTTGCAAATCCAGAGGATCCAGATCCACCTGCTCTTTGGCAACAGGCAGAACCAAATCTGGCTGTGCACTGAGTTCTATAGCCGGCGGCGCATGCAGGCTCAAACTTGCATCATTGATTTTTGTTGCAGCCAAGGATTGCTGAGTTTTCTCTTCAACAAATGGCTCATGAGATCGCTCACTAGCAACTTCTGCATTTTTGCTGACGACACCACCAGCTTTAAGCTCTGCCATTTCGCGCTCTAGCGTTTGCAAGCGGTGTTCGAGCTTAAAGATTTTTTGGCGCATTTCCGCCAATCCGTCAGTCCCGGTATGTTGATTTGAGGGAGGTGGTGATTGATGGACAGTAGCATCGACTTTGCGCGAACGCCCAATCAGATGGGCAACAAAGCCGCCGATTACTGCAAAAAAGAACATGGCCGCACCTGAACCGATCGCCACCCCCAACACAAAGCCTATGATTGCGCCAACAAACCACATAGATTATTTCCTTGAATACACAATGCCAATGAGGCTAACGACAGACTGTAAGGAAATTTCTAAAGACTTGCAATACTTATATCGCTGTCTGCATTGGGGAATCGTTACTAAAATACATGTGCCGTATTTTCAGTTCATCCGAATACAGAACAAATACATCCAGGCATTTGGAAGTGAACTGGCATATGGGCTTACAGTCAGTTACAAACATTGTATAGCTTACGGCTTGATCTGTTTTTGCGCCAATTCCTTATCCAACTGATCGATACGTAATTTGCGCTGCAGTGCCTTGGCTTCCAGAGCAATTCTTTGCAGGGACACGATGTAAAGGCGACGCTGCAGTTTGACATCACTAAGGCAATCGTTGACAAAAAAAGTCTGATGACAAGCTCGTTCTGACTGCTCATACCAGCTTTGCAAGCGCAGTTGCGCTGCATTACTTTCTTTCAATGCGATCTCTGCTTGTTCTGAGGTGGTGATGCTACCTGCTGCATATTTTTGATCCAGGCTGACAGTCAAATTGGCAATTAACGTCAACTCATTACTACCTGGCATAGCCAGCACATGTGCAGCAAGCATCATTTGCACGAGCAATGCGAGAGTGACAGACAATAGACGATTCATTAAACAATACTCTCCGCAAGTTGGCGCTGATCAGCATCCATGTATTCTTTTGATTGCATTTCTATAATGCGGGACACTGTTCTGTGGAATTCATTAGACAAGGTACCGTTGGTATAAAGTTCCTCAGGCGGCACTTCTGCGGACATAATTAATTTGACCTTGTTGTCATAAAACACGTCTATCAACCAGGTGAACCGCCTGGCCTCGGACGACATGGCTGCTGACATGCGCGGAATTGAAGACAATATCACTGTATGAAAGCGACTTGCGATTTCAAGATAATCATTCTGTGAACGCGGACCACCACAAAGCGTGGCAAAATCAAACCAGATAACGCTGCCGGCACGACGCAGTGACTTCAGATTACGGCCTTCAACATCAACATGCGGATCTTCATCGCTGGTTTCTGCAACACGTGAAAAACTGTCGCGCAATGCCTTGTCAGTAGCGGCATTGAGTGGCGTCAAGTAAGCCTGCACTTGCTCCAGTGCGCGCTTGCGATAATCATTACCAGAATCCACGTTCAGGATATCAAGCTTTTCTTTCAGCAAGGCGATGGTCGGCAACATGCGGTCACGGTGCAAGCCATCAGGATATAAAGTATCAGGCTGGTAATTGGATGTCATGACGAAGGACACCCCATTTTCAAACAGGGCATTGAGCAGGTTGTACAGCAGCATCGCATCTGCCACGTCTGAGACATGGAATTCGTCAAAACAAATCAGACGGTATTTTTTTGCGATTCTGCGGGCGACTTCATCCAGTGGATCTGCCACTCCTTTGAGCTCATCTAACTGCCTGTGCACGGCACGCATGAATTCGTGGAAATGCAGACGGGCTTTCCTGACGACGGGCACAACGGAAAAAAAACTGTCCATCAAAAATGACTTGCCGCGCCCTACTCCACCCCACATGTAAACGCCACGTGGCACTTCAGGGCGGGTAATCAAGCGCGTAAATCTATTTGCGCGCTTACCCTTATACTCCACCCATTCTTCATAGGCCGTCTGCAAACGGTCAACCGCACGCTTTTGTGCTTCGTCGGCCTGAAAACCGCGTTGACTCAAGGCATCCTGATAATACTCTATGACATTCATGGGCGAGGGATACTATCTTTGCTGACTTGCCTGTACGTGGCAAGTGGGTAAAAAGCGACGCACTCCACCCCAATTAAACTGAGGACAGAGTGCGTTGCCAGTAGAGGCACGATATTGCGCCCCAAGTTCAAACATACAAGCTGAATTAGAAATTCAGTGAACGTTTGTCAACTGCCAATGCTGCTTCTTTGGTTGCTTCAGACAGGGATGGATGTGCATGGCAAATTCGGGCGATGTCTTCTGCCGACGCCTTGAATTCCATCGCTACCACTGCTTCGGAAATCAATTCAGACGCCATAGGACCAACAATGTGCACGCCCAGGATTTCATCTGTCGTTGCATCAGCCAGGAACTTGACCATGCCTGAGGTATCACCCAAAGCACGGGCACGGCCATTCGCCATGAATGGGAAAGTACCAGCTTTGTATGCCACGCCGTCAGCCTTCAATTGTTGCTCAGTACGGCCTACCCATGCGATTTCTGGTGATGTGTAGATCACCCATGGGATGGTATTGAAGTTCACATGGCCATGCTGACCAGCGATACGTTCAGCCACGGCAACACCCTCTTCTTCCGCCTTGTGTGCCAGCATAGGACCACGTACGACGTCGCCCACGGCCCAGACATTGGACAGATTGGTTTTACAATCACCGTCAACAGCGATGAAACCACGTTCATCCAGTTGCAGGCCAACAGCTTCAGCATTCAAACCATTGGTGTTAGGTGTACGGCCAATGGAAATGATGAGTTTGTCGAACACAGCTTTATGTTCAGCACCTTTATCGTCAGTGTAGTTGACAGTCACATCTTTGCCACCATTGACGATTTCCCCGATCTTGACACCCAGATTGATGGATAGACCTTGTTTGACGAACAGCTTGTGGGCTTCTTTAGCGATTTGCTCATCCACAGCACCGAGGAAAGTTGGCAATGCTTCCAACACTGTCACTTCAGCACCCAGACGACGCCAGACGCTACCCATTTCCAGACCGATGACGCCAGCCCCAATCACACCGAGTTTTTTCGGTACTTCTGCGATCTTCAATGCACCATCGTTCGACAGGATAGTCGTTTCATCAAATGCAGCACCAGGCAATGCACGTGCATTCGAGCCCGTTGCCACGATGATGTGTTTGCCAGTGATGGTTTCTTCAGTTTTGCCAGCAACCTTGATTTCATAAGCACCTGCATCGCCTTTAACAAACGAACCATGGCCGTGGAAGAAAGTCACTTTATTCTTTTTAAACAGGAACAGGATACCGTCATTGTTTTGCTTGACGATAGTGTTCTTGCGACCCAGCATTTTGGCAACGTCCAGGCCAAGGCCTTGTACATTGATACCGTGGTCAGCGAAAGCATGGCCAGCATGCTCATAGTGCTCGGAAGACTGCAACAGTGCCTTGGATGGGATGCAACCTACGTTGGTGCAAGTACCACCTGGAGCCGGGCCACCTTTTTCATTGGTCCATGCGTCGATACAGGCAGTAGAAAACCCCAGTTGGGCAGCACGGATTGCTGCAATATAGCCACCGGGACCACCACCAATAACGACAACGTCAAATTGTTTGCTCATGAAAATATCCTGATTTTGTGTATATGAATTTAGCGCCGAATCCAGCCATGACTTTAGCCGTGAAGTTCACTCTTCGCTTTGTGCTTTTCAGCTCTCTTCGGGGATGAATATCCAGGCCAGCAGATAAGCCACTACGCCGGCACCAAAGTAAAGACTGAAGAAGACAAACATCAAACGCCAGATCCAGGAATCCAGTCCGGTAAATTGTCCCAAACCACCACAGATACCACCCAGCCATTGGTCTTTTTTAGACCTGCGGAACTGGTTCAGATGGTTAAATCCCTGGCCTTGTTGATTGCCAGACGCAGAAGTGTCGCCGGTTGCCAGCAATCTGGCCTTGGCCTGTGCAAATTCTGCATCAGACAGGGCTCCTGCCTGATGCAGTTCATGCAGACGTTTGATTTCGTCAGCGATATTCACGAAATGATTCTCGCTTTGTAGGTTGAACCAGAATTACAGGTCAAGCAACAGGCGTGCTGGATCTTCCAGCGCGTCTTTCATTGCCACCAGACCCAGAACTGCTTCACGTCCATCAATAATACGATGGT
>Ga0187842_1001142_pt1 | contig 12593 bp, 14 predicted proteins | sample SpaLakP09_SKY_41_FD_134514 | JGI IMG/M metagenome (GOLD analysis project Ga0187842, IMG submission 134514) | Oligotrophic lake water microbial communities from Sparkling Lake, Wisconsin, USA - SP09_SKY_41 | ecosystem: Environmental > Aquatic > Freshwater > Lake | place: USA: Sparkling Lake... | reverse complement strand
GTTTGCGGGCGTGGGCGAAGTGCAGGTGCAGATCACCAAGGCCTGACCGCTTTCCGGGTTCAGGCGGCTGCGGCGGCAAAGGGCCGCCCTGGCAGCCGCATGAACGCCAGCGCCGACAGGGATGCGCCTATGCCCAGCGCGAACGCGCCGATGAACAGCCACGTGTAGCTGGACGTCGAGTCGTAGATCAGCCCGCCCAGGCGCGCGGCCCGACGCGGTCCGACAGCGTGCCCCAGGCCATGCTGCCGACCGCCATCGCTGCGAAGGCGATGGTCATCGCGTCGGAGATGCCGGTGGTGGACCAGCCGGCGTCCAGTGCGATGAGTCGCAACAGCACCGGCAGCGAGAAGAGGGAGCGATGGCCTCGCAGTCGAGCAGGCCGCCGGCGGTGACGATGACCCAGCGGTAGCGCACCAGGCGATGGTCGACGGCCAGCCCGGCGCCGAAGAGGCGCGGCGGCGGATCATCGAGCGGGCGCAGATGTCAGATCCGCAGGGCAGGGACTAAAGGTTTGAGACCTGACCCAAGATTTGCGAACTTGGGGTGGGTGGCTGGGAGAAGCAGCGCTACAGCTGCACTCCACGCTTTCGCCACAGGTACCAGATGGCGAAGAGTGGCGATCCGGCGAGAAGACCAGTAAAGATGAGCTCTTTGCCGGAGTTGAAGAGCGGATGGTCTGTCAGCACTGAATCTGCACCGGCCCGGAAATCGACCACAGCCGCCACGCCAACAAGCAAGAACCCGATCAAGGCGGCGCTGATGACAAGGCCGGCAGCCGCACCAAACATGAATGCGACGCTCTTGCTCTGACTCATGGAGGGCCTCCGGTACGTGAATTGACAGGCTGGCTCGCAATGTACGGCATGCAGATTCACTTGACTCGAGTACTGATGCCGTAGCGTTCTGCAACGGCGAGAGTGCTGGATGGACGACTCAGGCGCCTAACGGCGGCGGATCATCGAGCGGGCGCAGACGGCAGATTGACGGGGCGGGGACTTAAGAAGTGAGACCTGACCCCGAATTTGGCGAGCGGCGGCGCGTTAGCCTTGCTTGAGGCGTTCGGCCACCTCCGGCGGCAGCGGCATGAACTCGCGCACGTCCTGTGCGCATCGGCATGCCGCAGCGATCTTGGCGGCCCAGTGGTGGGCTGCGTTTCGGTCGGGGACCTCGACCACGGTGAAGCCGCCGATGAAGTCCCGATAGGCTGTGTTGGGGCCTTGGGCGATGCGCCCGTCTGTCGCCACGATGGTCGTCGTTGGCGGCTCAAGCAGCCCGCCGGCGAAGACGAAGACGCCTGCATCGATGGCTTCCAGCACGGCGGCTGCGGCGGCCTTGCCAACGGCAGGGAAGTCGGCGGCCGGGATATGGCTCATCGCGCCTTCGTTGAAGGAGATCAGGTATTGGGTCATTCAGCGCTCCTGGGCTGGCCGGCCGTCTTCGGCTGGCCCTCTCTCACGACGAATGACGGAATGCCGGATCGACAAGCTTGTTGATTGGGGTGGCCGAACTGAATCCCGAGAGATGCGGTGGGTCTGAATCGTGTTGGGGTTCGCAACGCTCATCCCAACCTACCGGGCTCACCCCAACGGGGCTACGCTGGCCTCGCGTCGGCCTTCTCTCATTAGCTTGGCGATCCCAGGCGGTGGCGGCATGAACGCCAGAATGCTGTGTTCAGGGACTACAGCGGAAGGTGACCAGACTTGGCCCGGTCAATGGCATCTGGAGAGATTTCGATGCACGACAGGGTTTCCAGTTCCGCGTACGCGGCCAGGAGGTTTGTATGAATGACTTCCAAATCTGCCAGCATGAGCATGCGCCCCTCTTCAGTGTTCCGACGAAGGTTGTGCTGCCTATAGAACGAATGGTTCAGGCGGTTGCGATCATTCAACGCAAGCGACAGTAATTCTTGGAGCTTTTCCCCCGGCTTTCCAAGTCTCTTCAGCTCCTGAATAAGTTGCCCTAATGTCTTTCTATCAATCTCGCCAAGAATCTTCTTGGCCAATGCCTTGTTCTGGATCTTGCGAAATCCGTGTTGGTCAATCGCGGCTGATATCAGGATATTGCCGAGTTCAGTTTCCAAAAGCTGAGCAGCTTCGGCGGTGTCACCGAACTTGGAATAGACGTCGGAGAGCGTCGGCATGGGGGGTCTGATTTCTGGATGGCCGGTTGGCGGTAGGGGTTAGGCCCGCGATTGGCGGGATCTTGCATGCCCCGGCGCAGTCACGCCTTTGAGAATCAAGAGGATGCCTTATTGGCAGGTCTTCGCTTGCTCTTTTCCTTCTGCTTCGGACCAATGATTTGTTCCACTCTTTTGACCAAGTGTCCAAGTTCGGTTGCCTGCCCTCGGATGTAGTCGGCGTCGGGGACTTCTATGCCATGTACCAGTTGGTTGCGGAAGCGGCGAAGTCGCTCGGCAGATTCTTGGACATCAGGTGGAACATCGTCGACAAGCCTGAGTATTCGTATCGAGGGGATGCCTTGGCCTCCGGCGCCTTTCGAAGCTGCATAGTTACGGATCAACTTCTCATATTCGATCCACAGAGACATGAATTGCCCTATCGCATCGCTTTGACTCCACCTGACGACATCTGAGTTTGTTAGTGATAGGGCAGGGACGTCTAACATTCGAATTCTCTCGAAGAGTGCATATCGGCTACTCTCTTCAGACAGTACTTGATCGATTACCTGCTCCGCAAGTGGTCTACGCTCGAAATCAGAATGTAGAGCCGTGACATAGACGGTAACGTGATCTGGTGTGTTTAGATTGAGCTCTCGAAGGAGTTCAAAAAGAAGGTCGACGCGTCCGAGTGCGGAATCATGAATATCCAGTCCATCCAATTTGTCCCGTGCCATCTCAAGTAGCGATGAGGCCAAATCGTAGTGGTTCGTGTACTCCCGATCGTGTGCCGAAACGCGCAGCTCTCCGGCGCGTTGCAACCGTTCGAGCGCGATTTCTCCTGCCAATACTAGACCATTTAGCTCGTCGAGGATGGCGTACTCGTCTGCCGAAAGCTTTCCTTGTAAGGGTTTGTAGACCAGATCGTGCTCGACTTCTGACCATGCATGCATTAGGACAGAAGCGACCTGAATCTCGACCTTTGCTTCCGTGTATCTCTTCTGGGATTCGTTTAGCAGCGTCTCCGGCAGTCGAACTCGATAGTGTGTCGCCCAGTAACCAGAAAATCGCTTTTTGTAAGTGGGCTGCGCTGCAGTTGGAAATTCTTTTGGGTCTGCAACTGGCACGAAGAGCGATTTAATAACCCGCCCAACTTGCTCGCGTTCGGCTGGAAAATAGAGCGCAACCCGAACGCCAGCTAAATCAACGATGTCGTCGTAAATGGCTTCAACAGTGGTATAGGGTGTTTTAATTGCGCGCTGACGCACTTTGGTTTCAAGGCGTGTAGGGCTCTTGGCACGCGACGTAACAATTGCGCGCACCCCTGCGGACTGCAGGTTGGAGTCGAGTACCTGTGCAGTCATTCGGCACGCTTGTTCGTAGAAGTCATATTCCTTCCGATATCGCGCAACAAACTGAGATATGAGGTCCAAGCTTCACTCCAATTCTTGACGGTGCCAACGCATTCCCATGACTCATGATGCCAGCGGAGCAGCGTTTCGCCGCGATGCCATCAACCGCTGCATCCCCAGGTTTTCCCTGGTAGTTCCACCCCTACAAAAACTCGCCGCCCCCCACGATTCCGCGACAGCGCACTCGTTCCTAGAGCCGCTCCCATCCTGAGGAGCACTCGATGACCCACGATCCCTACGACGCCGACCGACCCCTGCTGATGCGCTGCAGCTGCGGCCAGCACGCCAGCGCGGCGGACCATGCCGCCGCCGAACTTCGCGCACGCAGCGAATCAGCCGACTTCGAGGCCGAATCGGCCAGCTTCATCGAAGCCACGCTGGTGAAGGCGCTGTTCCCGCAGGACGCGCTGCGTCGCCGCTTCCTGAGGGCCGTGGGCCGCAACACGGCGATGGCCGCCATCGGCAGCGTGCTGCCACTCGCCAGCCTGCAAGCGATGGCGCAGGGCACGACCGGCGCGCTGGAGAAGAAGGACCTGAAGATCGGCTTCATCCCCATCACCTGTGCCACGCCGCTGATCATGGCGCACCCGCTGGGCTTCTATGCCAAGCAGGGGCTGAACGTGGAGGTGGTGAAGACGGCGGGCTGGGCGCTGATCCGCGACAAGATGCTGAACAAGGAGTACGACGCCACGCACTTCCTGTCGCCGATGCCGCTGGCCATCAGCCTGGGCCTGGGCGCGCCGGCCACGGCTATGAACGTGGCCACCATCCAGAACACTAATGGCCAGGCGATCACGCTGAGCGTCAAGCACAAGGACAAGCGCGACCCGGCGAGCTGGAAGGGCTTCAAGTTCGCGGTGCCCTTCGAGTATTCGATGCACAACTTCCTGCTGCGCTACTACGTGGCGGAAGCGGGGCTGGACCCGGACCGCGACATTCAGATCCGCGTGGTGCCGCCGCCCGAGATGGTGGCCAACCTGCGCGCCGGCAACATCGACGGCTTCCTGGGCCCGGACCCGTTCAACCAGCGCGCGGTGTACGAGGAGGTGGGCTTCATCCATCTGCTCACCAAGGAGCTGTGGGACGGCCACCCCTGCTGCGCCTTCGGCACGAGCAGCGAGTTCATCCAGAAGAACCCCAACACCTTCATCGCGCTCTACCGCGCGGTGCTGACGGCCGCCGCCATGGCGCGCCAGGCCAAGAACCGCGAGCTGATCGCCAAGGTCATCGCGCCGCAGGCCTATCTGAACCAGCCCGAGACCGTCATCGCCCAGGTGTTGACGGGCAAGTTCGCCGATGGCCTGGGCAACGTCAAGGTGGTGCCCGACCGCGCCTACTTCGACCCCATGCCCTGGCAGAGCATGGCCGTGTGGATGCTGTCGCAGATGAAGCGCTGGGGATACCTGAAGGGCGACGTGAACTACAAGCAGATCGCCGAGAAGGTGTTCCTGCTGACGGACGCGCGCAAGCAGATGAAGGCGCTGGACATGGCGGTGCCGGAGGACAAGACCGGCGGGTACGCGAAGTTCAAGGTCATGGGCAAGGAGTTCGACCCCGCGAAGGCTGATGCCTACGTGTCGAGCTTCGCGATTAAGCGCACATGAAGCCTTCTCTCGCTTTCCGCGCCGGCTTGCTGTCGCTGCTGCTGCTGGTCTGCCTGCTCGGCCTGTGGCATCTCGCCACGCTGGGCGGCACACAGGCTGCCGCGCCAGCGGCGATGACGGCCGAGCAGATCGAGTACGCCAAGCTGATGGGCAAGCCCATCGACGCCACGCCGGTGGCCGCGAAGAGCGGCTTCCCGACGCTGGCGCAGATGGGCCGCACGGTGGTGCACCACCTGTCCGAGCCCTTCTACGACCGCGGCCCCAACGACAAGGGCATTGGCCTGCAGCTGGCCTATTCGCTGGGCCGCGTGGGCCTGGGCTATCTGCTGGCGGCGCTGGTGGCAATTCCGCTGGGCTTCGTCATCGGCATGAGCCCGCTGATCTACCGCGCGCTGGACCCGTTCATCCAGGTCTTGAAGCCCATCTCGCCGCTGGCCTGGATGCCGCTGGCGCTCTACACGATCAAGGACTCGGCCGCGAGCGGCATCTTCGTGATCTTCATCTGCAGCCTGTGGCCCATGCTCATCAACACGGCCTTTGGCGTGGCCGGCGTGCGGCGCGAGTGGCTGAACGTGGCGCGCACGCTGGAGGTGAGCCCGCTGCGCCGCGCCTTCGAGGTCATCCTGCCGGCCGCAGCGCCCACCATTCTGACGGGCATGCGCATCAGCATGGGCATCGCCTGGCTGGTCATCGTGGCGGCCGAGATGCTGGTGGGCGGCACGGGCATCGGCTACTTCGTCTGGAACGAGTGGAACAACCTCAGCCTGCCCAACGTCATCTTCGCCATCCTCGTCATTGGCCTGGTGGGCATGGCGCTGGACTTGCTTTTCGCACGCGCCCAGAAGGCGATCACCTATGTCGACTGAACTCGTGCAAGTGCAAGGCCTGGCCAAGCGCTATGGCGACGCGACCGTCTTCGATAACGTCAACTTCACGCTGACCGAGGGCGAGTTCGTCTGCATCATCGGCCACAGCGGCTGCGGCAAGACGACCATCCTCAACGTGCTGGCGGGGCTGGAGCAGGCGAGCGAGGGCCATGTCTTCATGGCCAAGCGCGAGGTGAACGCACCGGGCTTGGAGCGCGGCGTCGTCTTCCAGGGCCATGCGCTGATGCCTTGGCTCACGGTGCGCCAGAACATCGCCTTCGCCGTGCGCAGCAAGTGGCCCGGCTGGAAGCGTGCCGAGGTCGACAAGCAGGTCGAGAAATATGTCGCCCTCGTGGGCCTGACACCCGCTCTCGACAAGAAGCCCAGCCAGCTGTCCGGCGGCATGAAGCAGCGCGTGGGCATTGCGCGGGCCTTCGCCATCGAGCCGCGCATGCTGCTGCTGGATGAGCCCTTCGGCGCGCTGGACGCGCTGACGCGCGGCACCATCCAGGACGAGCTGCTGAAGATCTGCGCCGCTACGCGCCAGACCGTCTTCATGATCACGCATGACGTGGACGAGGCCATCCTGCTGGCCGACCGCATCCTGCTGATGGCCAATGGCCCGCAGGCGCGCGTGGCGGAGATCGTCGTCAACACCATGCCGCGCGACCGCGAACGCGCCACGCTGCACCACGACCCGCAGTACTACCGCATCCGCAATCACCTCGTCGACTTCCTCGTCGAGCGCAGCGCGACGCTGTCCCACGGTCGCGCGCCCGAGCAACCGCCGGAAGTGCGGCCGGGGCTGACGCAAACCGCCGAAATCCTTCCCCTCGACACCCACCCCGCCATTCACAGGAGCACCGCATGAGCCGCCTCGACGTCACCGAAAAAATCATTGCCACCAAGGTCGCCAAAGGCATCAAGTGGGCCGATGTCGCCGCCGACATCGGCCTCAGCAAGGAGTGGGTCACGGCCGGCTGCCTGGGCCAGATGACCTTCAACGACGAGCAGGCCGCCAAGCTGGCCAAGACCTTCGACCTGACCGAAGCCGAGGCGCAGTGGCTCAAGGTCGTGCCCTACAAGGGCAGCCTGCCCACCAGCGTGCCGACCGACCCGCTGATCTACCGCTTCTACGAGCTGATCAGCGTCTACGGCACGACCTTCAAGGAACTGATCCACGAGGAATTCGGCGACGGCATCATGAGCGCCATCGACTTCAAGATGGACCTGCAGCGCGAGCCCAACGCGGCCGGCGACCGGGTCAGCATCGTCATGAGCGGCAAGTTCCTCCCGTACAAGACGTACTGAACATGAAGCCGCCTCTGCCCCCGTTCACGCACGAAAGCGCCGTGCAGAAGGTGCGCATGGCCGAGGACGCCTGGAACAGCCGCGACCCGGACCGCGTCGTTGGCGTCTACACGGACGACACGGTCTGGCGCAACCGCGCCGAGTTCCCGGTCGGCCGCGATCAGGTGCATGCGCTGCTGACGCGCAAGTGGGCGCGCGAGCTGGACTACCGGCTCATCAAGGAGCTGTGGGCCTTCACCGGCAACCGCATCGCCGTGCGCTTTGCCTACGAGTGGCACGACGACTCCGGCCACTGGTTCCGCAGCTATGGCAACGAGAACTGGGAGTTCACCGACGAGGGCCTGATGCGGCGGCGCTTTGCCAGCATCAACGACCTGCCGATTGCCGAGTCGGCGCGGTTGTTCTTCTGGCCGCTGGGGCGCAGGCCGGATGAGCATCCGAGCCTGAGCGACCTGGGTCTTTAGGCGCGCACCGCCAGCATCACGGCGTAGGCCTTGAACACGGCCGTCGCCGGCTGACCCACGGCCAGGCCGAGGCCGTCGACCGCATCGTTGGTGACGCTGGCCGTGACGACCACACCCCCAGGCAAGGTCAGTCCGATCAGCGACGACACCGCGCCGCGCTCCACCCGCGACACGGTGCCGGCGAGCTGGTTGCGCGCCGACAGCTTGTAGCCGCCGAAGTCCGTCACCAGCACGACCTCGCTGGACTTCACCAGCGCCAGCGCCTGCTGGCCGGCGCTGACGCCGAGTTCCTGCGCAGCCTCCGTTGTCAGCGAGGCGGTGACCTGCTGCCCGCCGTCCAGCGCGACACGCACCGTCGTCGTCGACGGGCCGGCGTTCACCGCCGAGATGCGGCCGAGGAACTGGTTGCGGGCAGTGGTCTTCATGCTCATCCTTTTCAGCAGCGCGTCGAGCGCCGGTTGCGTGGCCAGCCAGGCGGCCTGTTCGTGCAGGAAGGCGGTGTGCCGGGCCTGCAGCTCGCGCCAGGCAGCCAGCAGCGCCTCGCCCTCGGCCGTCAGCTGCGTGCCGCCGCCGCCCGCGCCGCCAGTGGCCTTGTCCACCAGCGGCGCATGCGTCAGCGCGGTCGCTGCGTCCAGCACCAGCCAGGCGCCCTTGTAGCTGTAGCCTGCGGCCTTGGCGGCCTTCTGCAGCGAGCCCGTCAGCGCCAGGGCCGCGAGCAGGTCGAAGAAGCGCCCGTCCAGGCGGCCGGCCAGGCGCAGCTCGCCTTGCAGCAGCGGGTGGTCGCCTGTGCTCATAGCAGCCTGGCGCGCAGTTCGGGGTCGTCGGCCCGCAGCCGCTCGCTGACCTGGCCGCCGTCGATCAGCACGACCTCGTCGGCCAGCGCCAGCACGTCGTCGGCGTCGTGGCTGACCATCACGGCCGGGATGCGCCGCTGCGCCAGCACGCGCTGCAGCTCGGTGCGCAGTTCGCGCTTCAGCGCGCTGTGCAGCGCAGCGAAGGGCTCGTCCAGCAACAGCACCTGCGGGTTGCAGGCCAGCGCCCGCGCCAGCGCCACGCGCTGCTGCTGGCCGCCGGAGAGCGTGGCCGGCCGGCTGGCAGCCAGCGCGGTCAGGCCGAAGGATTCGATGAGTTCATCGACCCGCGCCGCGTCGTCGGCCTTCAGGCGCTTGCGCCAGCTCGTCAGCCCGAAGGCGACGTTGTCGCGCACGCTGAGGTGGGGGAAGAGGGCGTAGTGCTGGAACAGGTAGCCCACGCCGCGCGCCTCGGGCGGCAGGTTGATGCCGGCGGAGGTGTCCAGCAGCGTGCGGCCGTTGAGCTTCACATGCCCGGCCCGCACCGGCAGCAGGCCGGCCATGGCCTGCAGCGTCAAAGACTTGCCGGCCCCCGACGGGCCGTACAGCGCGACGAAGGGCGCGTCGGTGGCAAAGGCGACGTCGACGTCGAAGCGACGCTTCTGGTCGCTGACGGACAGTTGAAGGCAGACATCGATCAAGGTTTGCCGAATCCGTGCCTGGCGAGGATGGCCTGTGCCTCAGTCCCGCCAAGGAACGCCACGAACTCGCGCGACAGCGCGGCATGCCTGCTGTCGGCGACCACGGCCACCGGGTAGGTGACCGGCGTATGGCCGGCCACCGTCATGGCGATGTGCACCTTGCCCTTGGCCAGCGCTGCGTCCGTGCGGTAGACGAAGCCCGCCTCGACCTCGCCGCGCGACACGTAGTCCAGCACCTGGCGCACGTTGTCGGCGAACACGAGCTTGGGTTGCAGCGGCGCCCAGAGCTGCGCGTTCTCCAGCGCCTGCTGGGTGTAGCGGCCCACCGGCACGGAGGCGATCTTGCCGACGGCGACGTGCTTCACGTCGTCCCGCGTCAGATCGCGCACGGACTTGACCGGGCTGCCGGGTGGCGTGACCAGCATCAGCGCATTGCTCGCAAAGTCGCGCCGCGTCTCGGTCTTGATCAGCTTGAGCTCCGCGCTGCGGTTCATGGTGTCCTGGTCGGCGCTGGCGAACACGTCCACCGGCGCGCCCTGAGCTATCTGCTGCAGCAGCACGCCCGACGCCGCGAAGTTGAAGCGCACCGTGGCGCCGGGCCGGGTGGCTTCAAAGCGCGGGGCTATCTCCTTGAAGGCGTCCGTCAGGCTGGCGGCGGCCGAGACGGTGAGCGCTTCAGCCGAGGCCAGCAAGGGCAGGGCGGTCAACAGGAGCAGCAGGCGTTTCATGACGGCGTGCGTTGCAGAAAGCGGTTGGACAACACCAGGATGCCGACCGACACTGCCGACACGACCAACGCAAGTATCAGCGCGACGTCGTCGCGGCCGGCCTGCACGGCGTCGTAGATGGCCATCGACGCGGTCTGCGTCTGGCCGGGGATGGAGCCGGCCACCATCAGCGAAGCGCCGAACTCGCCCATCGCGCGGGCAAACGCCAGCAGCGTGCCGGCCAGGATGCCGGGCCAGGCCAGCGGCAGCGTCACGCGCACAAAGGTGCTCCAGCGCGACTGGCGTAGTGTGCGGGCGGCGGCCTCCAGGTTGCGGTCCACTTGACTGAACGCGCTGCTGGCGCCCTTGAGCACCAGCGGCAGGGCCACCAGCGTGGACGCGATGACGGCGCCGTGCCAGTTGAAGATGACCGTGTAGTCGAAGTGCTCGCGCAGCCAGGCGCCCAAGGCGCTGCGCCGGCCCATCAGCACCAGGATGCCGTAGCCCAGCACCGTGGGCGGCAGCACCAGCGGCAGCATGCAGACGGCCTCCAGCAGCCCGCGCCCGGGCAGCCGCGTGCGGGCGAACACCCAGCCCAGCGCCACGCCCAGCAACAGCGCCAGCACGGTCGCCACGCCGGCCACGCGCAGCGTCAGTGCCAGCGGCGCGGCGTCGAACTGGCTCCAGAGGTCGGTGGGCATGGGTCCGTAATGTAATCAACTACATCACGAAAGACTGGCCGCAGCGAAGGCGAGCCTGGCCGACTATCCTCGCGCTCTGCCTGCTATGGATCTCATCACCGAACTCTTCACCCGCCACGGCCTCATCGCCGTCGCCGCCGCCGTGCTGCTGCATCAGCTGGGCGCGCCGCTGCCGTCCACACCGTTGCTGTTGCTGCTGGGCGCCGAGTCGGCCTCGCGCGACGGCTTTGCGCTGAGGGCTTTTGCCGCAGTCACGGCGGCGGCCATGGTGGCCAATGTGCTGTGGTTCTGGGCCGGCCGGCGGCTGGGGCGGCGCGTGCTCAATGCGCTGTGCGTCGTCTCCATCTCGCCCGACACCTGCGTGCGCCAGAACGAGCTCAGCTTCGCGCGGCGCGGCGCGCTGACGCTGCTGATCGCCAAGTTCGTGCCGGGGCTGTCCATGCTGGCGCCGCCGCTGGCCGGTGCGCTGGGCATGACGGCGGGGCGCTTTCTCACCTGGAACCTGCTCGGCTCGGCGCTGTGGGCCGCCGCAGGCCTGGCCGCTGGCCGGCTCTTCCACGCTCAGATCGATGCGCTGCTGCGCGAGCTGGCCCGGCTGGGCAGTGCCGCCATTGCACTGGGCGTGGCGGCCGTGGCGGCCTACCTCGCCTGGCGGCTGTGGCGGCGCGCGATGGTGCGGCGCGAGCTGAACCGCCTGGAGCGGCTGGGCCCCGCCGATGCGATGGCCTTGCAGCAGCAGGGCTGTGACATCGTCTTCGTCGACGTGCGTGGCGGGCCGCCGGCCAGCCGCATCCCGGGCGCGCGCCATCTCGACCTGGGCGCCCTGGGCGACGCGGCGCTGGTCGGGTGGCCGGTCGAGGCCGAGTTCGTCACCTATTGCTCCTGCCCCAATGACGTCTCCGCCGCGCGCGCCGCTCAGTGGCTGAAGGCCCAGGGCCGCCAGGCGCGGGTGCTGCGCGGTGGCATCGAGGCCTGGACGCGCGCCGGGCTGGCGCTGGACAGCGCCTGAGTCGCCGGCCGGACCGGTCGCGCCGCGCTGCCCCAGCGCTCATCCTGCTGAGCGTTGCGGCCAGCCCGGCAGCGGGCCGCAGCGCCGTTCCTAAACTGCGCGCACCCCCCACCAGCAGCAGGAACTCCATGCCGTTCTCAAAGGCCGCGCGGCAGTTGCTGCGCTCGCTGGCCGCGCTCGCGCCGGCCCTCGCGGTGTCCGCTGCGGGCGCCGCCACGCCGGACCCAGGCAAGCGCTATTTCGACAGCAACTGCGCGATGTGCCACACGGTCTCTCCCGACCAGCGCGCGCTGATGGGGCCGGGCCTGTTCAACCTGCTGGGCCGCCAGATCGGTGGCTTGCCGGGCTTCGGCTACTCCGCCGCGCTGGCCAAGCTGGGTGCGCCCAACAAGGTGTGGACGCCGGCCGAGCTGGATCGCTTCCTGCGCGACCCGGCCCTGTTTGCGCCGGGGACTTCCATGCCCATCAGCGTGCCCGACAAGACGCAGCGAGCGGCCGTGGTGCGCTACCTTGCCGCGCAAGCCGGTGAGGCCAAGCCGGGCGCGGCGCTAGCGCCTGCCCCGGCCGCCAGCGACGCGCGCGGCAGCTGGACCGAGGACGCGCCTGGCCGCATCCATGAGCTGAGGGCCGCCGACCTGGACAAGCCCTACGCCACCGAGAGCGCCAGCAACGGCCCGCGCACCGTGCCGCGCCCCGAAGGCGAGTTGCCATCGGTGCCCGAAGGCTTCAAGGTCAACCTGTGGGCCAAGGACCCCGACCGCGGCCGCGTGATGGTGAAGGCGCCCAACGGCGACATCTTCATCTCGTCCACGCCCAAGCGTCTGGTGAAGGTGTTCCGCTCGGCCGGTGGCGAGACGGCGACCGAGGTCAGCACATTTGCCGCCGGCATGGACCGCCCCTTCGGCATGGCC
>Ga0187842_1001140_pt1 | contig 12603 bp, 9 predicted proteins | sample SpaLakP09_SKY_41_FD_134514 | JGI IMG/M metagenome (GOLD analysis project Ga0187842, IMG submission 134514) | Oligotrophic lake water microbial communities from Sparkling Lake, Wisconsin, USA - SP09_SKY_41 | ecosystem: Environmental > Aquatic > Freshwater > Lake | place: USA: Sparkling Lake... | reverse complement strand
GGGCAGCAGCTGAGGGGGTTAGGAAATTCTGGAGATTGACCTCTGAGGCGATGGAAATGTATCCGTGGGACGTTTCCTGGTTGGCGCGCGAAGTGGGGAGGAGCACTCCCAAGCACACACTGAGTGCAGCCATTCTCAAGGGTGCGAGTTGGCAGACGCCGAGTTGGCAGGCGAACCGCAGGGTTGCCTTTATGAGAACCGACGAGACAGCGGCTCCAAATTTCTGGATGTGTGAGGACGTGCAAATAAGGTTCGAGCAAACGGCACGCAAACTGGAACAGGCCATTCAGACGGCCGAATCGGTTCAAAACAAAATTCCCAAGTCCTATCAGACAATCTTTGGGAAAAGCATCGAAGAGCTAAAGGCTTTCCGCATCCGTGTCTTGGCCTATGCCTACCATCTTCGAGAGACGAATCTGGCTAACCTGATCCGTGGGGCTTCCCAGTACGGACTCGAAATAAATAAAAAGAATATTGAAGAACTCCGCGCGGTGATGGTGAAAGATCAGCAAAACATGGGGGCCGAGGAGCCGATAGGGGCCGCAATCCGGATGCTGGATACGGATCCGAAGAAATTTCTAAAAACCTATTTCTTACCTTGGGCGCAATCTGGCAAGAATCAGGACTGGGCAGACTGGGGAAGCGCTGCCAACTGGACAATTACATCACCCAACGAATACTTTGAGAAAAAATAATTAATTCATTTCATCCTACATCCGGGAAGTCTTCGGTTCGTTTGGTCTTTGGCGTCTTAGCAATTGCATTCGTGCTGACGCAGGACTTCGCAAACGCATTTGATCCCGCCAAAGTCACCTGGGAAAAAACCCTGAAGGATGCGGCATTTGTGAAGGAGGGGATGGATCGTCTTCGGCATCCCCAGTACCAGTATGAGTGTCTGGGGCTCGCGGGAACGGTCATGCGAGTCGGTCCTGACGGATTTACCCGAACAGGTGCCGTGGTGACGCAAACGAACGGCTATCTGAAGCACCTCCCTTATTTGACCTACCAGTACTGGTGGGATGAGGAAGGTCATCGCCATCTGCCATTCGATTTGAAGGGCGGATATGGGGAAAAACTGGACCCTATGGAGGTGTCGACCTTTCGGCATCGACTCGATATCAGCACTGGATTTCTTGAGATTGATCTGGGACTGCAAAGGGATGGTAAGGGCTCGAAATCTTTTCAAAGCCATCGGGAGATGTTTATTACGCCGGAAGGGATTCTCGTAATTCGAGTCACTGATCAGGCCGATCCTTCCAGGCCATTCCGAATCGGCGTGGGAATTAATCAGGACGTCAGGATTTACCTGAATGGCGGCGTGTATGCCAAGGCTCACGATCCTTGGAAAGGAGAAGGCGAGGGCAAGAAAGATGGGTTGTTGGTCGTTGCGAAGCGCCCGGAATCATGCACGGCTGCGTTAGTGATTGCGGTTGAAGGTGGGGAAATCTCTGTTGATCCCAAGTTGCTGGAGTTGGGTTCGAAGAGTCATGGGGGGATTGTCACCTTTTATATTGCCCCGGGTTCATCGTATGAAGGCGACGATCCGGCGTCGGTTGCGTGGAAAAAGGCCGAGGCGGCCAAATCACGCGGATTTGAAACCCTTCGCCAAGAAACCGCGCAATGGTGGAAGGAATACTATGGGCGATCCGCTGTTTGCGTGCCTGATCCCGATTTACAGAAGTGGTTTGCCCGGTCGACCTACTACATGGGGGTATTTTTTGGCAACACCGATGTCCCGCCTGGATGTAATGGGACAAGTATCGAGAGTTTTGCAGGTGCCATCTGTCCAGAGTATGACCTGGTTCTGAATCACCTGGCGTTGCTCTACGGCAACCATTTCAAGGAAGCTCGCCGGGTGGTGGGTTGGCTCGAACGGGTGCTACCGAGAGCAGAACGGTATGCCAAGGAGGGGCTGACCTTGCATCAGACCTCCGTCAAATATTCGAAGGGGGCAAAGTTTGGCCCACTCATGGGTTATGACGGCACTATTCTGCTTCCACCGACGACGGGGGAGGGGATTTGGGCTCATGAGGACTTCTCAGGGAATAATGCGGCTCTGATGGCGCTGAATTATATCGATTGGAGTGAAGACGAGAGTTGCGAAGTTTTGGCCAAGAAGATCCTTCGTGAGACGACGGAGGTTTCTGTCGAGGACCTCCAGTGGCGTGACGATTTTAAATCCTATCTGAACAAAAGCATGCCCGCGACGGTGCAGCAGGCGGGCACTCTGTTTGGTCTACGTGAGTCGGTTCGGAGAGGAGTTGCGCAACCAGATTGGGCCAAGAAAGCTGATAAAATTCTGATTCCCACGGCCGAGTACAAAGGGAAAAAGCTGTTGGCAGTTGGGCCGGGGGCAAAGCTTGAGGAAAATTCCGGGGACTCCACTTGGCTGAGCCCCGTCTGGTACTATCGAGTGCTGGCAAGTAGTGATCCGATCGTCAGAGATAGTTACGATCTGTTCCGCACATCTAAGACGGGGAACTACACATTTAACAACGGATGGATGGGGGTGATCGCGGCGAAGTTAAGGGATGGGAAAGAGTCCCTTCGGTGGGCAAAGGCCTTTCTCCAGCCCGGAGTGACCTTGTTTGATGACACCTGTTTCGGGGAGTTGGTGGCTGATTTTGAAGATTTTAAGAAGACGCCGGAGGTGGCCGCACACGCGGCATTCATCTGCAATCTAACCCAGATGTTGCTTGGACCGGATAATGAAAAGGAAATCACGGTTTTTCCCGCAATTCCCATGAGTTGGGAAAAGGAAGGGGTGTCTTTCCAGGGCCTTGCCTCCAAGGGGAATCTGCTTGTTTCGGGCGAATTTTCAGCGGACCGGGTTCAAGTACAGATTGAGAACCGCTCGAGCCAGGGTTGCGTCCGGAATCTCCGTGTACGATTGCCAGAAGGTACAACCCAAGTTCGTGAATCTGAAGACGGATTAAAAATCGAGAACGGGTGGGCGATTTTATCGAATGCGAAGATTCCTGCGAATGGAATCCGGACGTACTGTTTTACTGTTTCTCAGCGGACGCAATCTGCGAAGTAAAATTAGCAAACCCGAGTGGTAAAAACACTGGTTCCTATAATGCATATATATGACCATCATGGATATATAAAAACTTTAAAAAAGTTTAAATGCACCCCTTGACAAAATAGCAAACATGACTATTAATGTTTCATATGAAACAAATCTTATCCGGAATTGTCGCTACCATAATTCTCGTCGCTCAATTTGAAAAAGCCAGTGCCGATGTGTACTGGAATAATAATAACGGTTCCGCACCTGGCGGCGATCGTAGCTGGGGTAATGCGGCGAATTGGTCGGGTGGCGGAACTGGCACGCTTCCATCAGCTGCTGGCGCTGGGAACGCAATCGTAAAGCCTTGGCCGAATCTTACGCAAATGCCGATCGTGAACACCTTGGGCAACACGGCAAACCAAGTCTACCTGACAGAGGGCTCATCTTTGAGTGTGGTATCGGGTGGAAGTCTTTTGGTGAATTCTTACGTTACCGGTCAGTGGGACAATTGCGGAGTCACTGATGTTTCGGGCGGTTTGTTGCAGTCAGGCAGCCTTCTTCTCGGTAATGGTGGTTTTGACGGAAAGATCAATATTTCAGGCGGGAATGTTGTCGCCGATTATTTTTCTATTAATGTTGGTGGAGGTGCTTTGATGAATATCGGTACAAACGGAACTTTTATCGCGGCCGCGAGCAACTTGGGTAGTATCAACTATTGGATTAATAATAATGCCATTCGTGCGCAGGATGGTTTAGCTGGTTGGGCGATTAACGTCGATACCCAGAGCCAAGCAGGAAAGGTTGTCCTGACTGCAGTGAATGTGGCTTCTATTCCTGAGCCGTCAACTTTTGCCACATTAGGAACGGGTCTTGTGTTGTTGTGTGCCACACGAAGCCTCCGACGGAGGAGCTAAAACTGTTTAGTTAAGTTTTGTTTTCAACAAAAACCGGCTCAAAGAAAACTTGAGCCGGTTTTTTGTTAATCTAACTCCTCCTAACGGATTTTGAAAACGGACCATCACATGCCTTTATTATGAAAGATTTCTTTAAAACACTTTTCCTTCTGATTGCGCTTGGGGGTCGTCTTTTCGCCGCAGACCCTGTGTCAATCGTGGATACCGTCTGGTCTGGTGCCGCCAGCGATGCCTGGGCTGATTCGGTCAACTGGAGCAAGGGCCTCCCCTCGGACAAAGGGGTGGCAAATACGGTGATTCAAAGTGGCTCCGGCAAACGTGCACCGGTTGTCACCACATCTGGAAACACCACCGTCGGACAGGTCTACATTATGTCAGGAGGGAGTTTGGTGATCAAAAAAGAGGGGATCCTTACCACTGCGGGTAACTTTGTGACAGGCAACAATGGGCATGCCGGCATGACCGAAGTTAATGGGGGAACCCTGAATGTTGGAGGAGTCCTTCTAATTGGGCACAACGGCTTTGAGGGGAGTCTCAAGATCGACTCGGGCACGGTGAATGCGGAAGGGCTGTCGATTCATGAATCTGGAGCCGCCAAAATAATTCTCGTTGGATCGGGTAAGCTGATCCTTTCGAATTCGGAGGAGAATCTGAGAAATGTCCGGTACTGGATTGATAACTCTAAACTGATCACGGCGCAGGGGGCGAATGCCTCGATGGAATATTCGGTGGATGTCGACACGGAAAAACAGCCTGGGAAAATTCTCATTTCCGTCTGGTCAGGTAAATAAAACGATCTTTTCGTTCGCTAGTTCGGGACAGGGCATGTGGGTCAAACAGCTCACTCGTGTTGCTTACGGGCGTGTTACAATCCTTTTCGTGAGTCAGGCCCTTGCTCTCATTCCATTTCTTCTTTCATGTGTTTTCTACGGTGTACGTGAGGCGTATGCGGTTGAATCCAAACCACCGAACATTGTTTTCCTTATCACGGACGACCAGCACTGGGATTCACTGGGTTGCATGGGGAACAACATCATCCAGACGCCGAATCTAGATCGTTTGGCCACCCAAGGGACACTCTTTCGGAATACCTTTGTTACGGCATCCGTTTGTTCGGTGAGTCGGGCTGCGATTCTTACCGGTGCCTATCCTTGCTCTAGCGGTTACGGCGACTTGGTAGCCATGGTAACACCCAAGAATCCAGACGTAACCTATCCGGCAGTTTTACGAGCTGGGGGATATGAGACGGGTTATATCGGCAAGTGGGACGTGGGATCTGCGGAGGAGGGGTTTCGGATGGGGATGAAGTTGTTTGATTATTGGGGTGGAGACAGGCTTCACGGAAACTATTGGCACGAAGCCGAATGCCCATTTGTGACGAATAATGGCAGGGGATCCAAGGAACAGATCCAGTGCACCTGCCCGCCGAAAGGTTCGGATCCTAGGATCGGTTTAGCCGGTATGACGCATCCTGTGCACTTCGATCGGGATATTGTTCCGATCAAAGCCAAGCAATTCCTCGACGGACGGGATTGCGACAAGCCCTTCTTTTTGACGATTGCTTTTCGGGGTCCCAAAGATCCCTGGTCCGACTTTCCTCCTGATACGGCAGGATTGTATCGATCCAATTCGGTGCCTATTCCGGCCACGGCGACCGAGTTAGATGCTAAGGGGCAGCCTGCGTTTCTCAGCTCATCCATGGGCTCGGACCACGGTCTATCGCTAGTAAAGGACTCAAGGAGGCTTTCGGATGAGATACGGAAAAACTATCGGCTCATTTCAACAATCGACCAGACGGTCGGAAAGTTGCGGGAGATTCTTGCCACGCAGGGGCTGGATACCAACACCATCATCGTTTTCACATCCGACAACGGACATTTTTATGGGGTGCACGGATTTTGGGGGAAGTGGTTGCCGTACGAGGAGTCGCTCCGAGTTCCGTTGATCGTCTATGACCCGAGGTTGCCGAAGATCCAAGAGGGAAAATCAAGGGATCAGATGATTCTGAATATCGATTTTGCTCCTACTTTCATATCATGGGCTGGACTAAAGATCCCTAGTGAGATGCAGGGGAGGAGCTTTGCCCCGCTGGTTGGTGGGCAGATGATTCCGTGGAGGGAAGACTTTTATCATGAGTTTACCTGGACGGCAGATGGGAGAATTGTACCGAGTGAGGGGATGCGTTCGGCCGATTGGAAATACATTCGCTTTTTCGAACGGAAACCGGTGGTGGAGCAGTTGTTTGATCTGAAAAAGGATCCCGGAGAAACGGTCGATCTGAGTTCAAAACCCGATTTTTCTGCCAAACTTCAGGAAATGAGGGATCGCACCGACCGATGCCGATTATCTTTGCAGTCTGGCGAGAGTCAAAAAATGACCTTAAAGAAACAGTAAGATAGTGGTGTTGAAGGACAAATGACGCATGCTTCGATTAGAAACTGGGAAGCTAAAGCTTGATAGAAGAAAAAAAAACGCTATTTATACGAAATGATTCATATGACAAAACTGATTTTAGGAATTCTGGAATGGATAAGGCTCGATCGGTGGGCAGGCATACAGGTGAGCTGGTTTGCTTTAATGGTTTTCATGGGGATGAGTCTGGATTGCTTGAGTGAAACAGGTTGGAGGACGGAATCGACCGGTCCTGCTGGATTTAAATACTTTATCGGCATTGTGGGCAATCCCTCCGTGCCTGACATCAGTTGGAGTGATGAAGAACTCGAACAAATCAAGGCTCTAGGGGTGAATATGGTGCAGTTGAGCATCGCTTGGGGAGGGAAGCCGGCGGATGAGGTGATCAATCTCGAGGACCTGAATGCGGATCAAAGGAAGAAATTCAAGTTTCGCATCGCTCAGGCCCAGAAACACGGGCTTCGTACGATGGCCCAGTTTGGGATTCCGAAGATGGTAAATTTTAATCCCGTCCGACCCGCTTGTATTTTAGATCCGGAAGTTCAACAGAAGTATCAGAAACTCCTGAAAGACTTCATGGTTTCATTCCCTGAAGTGAACGACGTGATGGTTTATACATTTGACCAACAGGCTTGGCTTTGCAGCGAATTCGGTCCCTGTCCCCGGTGCAGTGGCATTCCGCTGGACGAAAGGCTACCCCAGTTCCTCAATATGCTGAACGATACAATGCGTTCCTGTCGTCCTGGCACCACACTCTGGTGGAAGCCGTGGGAACTTACCAAGGGGCAGGTGGGTTCGATTTTGGGGAAGGTGAAGGGCGAGGGATTCGGTTTATCTCTTAATCCGTCGACGAGTAATGAAGTTTATCCGTTCAACGATCGGTCGTTCTATTCCGATCTAGGGGTGCGGCGTTTCGTCCAGCTGGCGTTGGAGCGGAACATTCCTGTGATGGGTGAGTTTGATCACACTTTTTACAAACCCCTGTATTTGATAGAGGATTTTTTCCCAAGGTTGATTTATGAGCAAATGAACGGTTGGCGGGAGATGAAAGGGGTGGTGGCCATCAAGGAGTATTACGGATTTTCCCCTACGACATTCTCGGTCAACGCAGCGATGTTGAAGGCGTGGGTGCGAACTCCGGATGCTCCTTTAAAAACGCTTTTGGACGAAGTGGCTGCTCCTTACGGAGAGAAGGCGGCTCCTTTGCTTCTCCAGGCATGGGAGTATGTGGCGCAGTCATTGGAGGTTTATCCTTGGGATACAACCTACCTGATCGGCGCGATGGGATTAGACCGGGGGGCGAATGGTTCGCACAGCTGGGAACCTGTGGTCATCCTGAGTTCAACTTGGGAGACTCCCATCTGGAAGGCAAATCGCCGTAGCAATTTTATGCTGACGGACGAACCGAAGGCCCATCCATGGTTGTTTGAGGATGCTGGAATTCGTCTGGAGGAAGCAGCCGCAATGTCGTTTCGTGCGGTGGAGTTTTACGACAAGGCTTTGGCGGAAAAATCTCCAAGGGAGGCGGATATTCGTACTCAGCGTGAAACGGTGTGGCAGACTGGGCGTTCCCTCCGATCCAAAGGGCTTCATTTTCTCCTCACTTTGGCGGCTCAGGATGCAAGGTTAGTTCAAGCTGACCCCAAGCAATTCGCTATCGTGAGTAAGCGGTTGGAGGCTTTGTTGAAAAAGGATTTGGAAAATCAGGGAGGTCGTCCGGAAATGAAGCAAAAGCTGGCTGAATTTCAAAAAGACCCGGTGGCTTGGTTGAAGGTCAACCTTGCCCCAAGGGAATATGAAACCCGCACTACGATTGATTGGCAGAGATGGATTCCTAGGCAGGACTAAGTTAGAGGCATTGTAGTGGGGGCGCTTTAAGGATTTAAGTTTCAGCTATTCCGAGAGATATTTTCTCCAAGGGTAAGTAACATGAAATCAGCTTCGCCTATGCTTCGAGTCGGACTTTTCGGGATTGGATTAGAGGCTTACTGGCCTCAGTTCTCCGGACTTAAAAAACGTCTGGAGGGTTATGTCGGGCAGGTAGGAGGGCGTCTTCAACGGCCTGGAGTGGAGGTGGTGAATCTTGGTTTGATTGATTCTCCGCGAAAAGCCATGGAAGCAGGACACGCTTTCCGACGGGCTGATGTGGATGTCATTTTTCTTCACGTTACGACCTATGCCCTGAGTTCGACCGTTTTGCCCGTGGTGCAGAGGGCCAAAGTCCCTGTCGTGATTTTGAATCTTCAGCCGACCCAGGCGATTGATTACACCTCCTTTAATAAGCTGGGGAACCGAATCAAAATGACCGGTGAATGGCTGGCTTACTGCTCTGTATGTCCCGTTCCTGAGATTGCAAATGCCTTCAACCGGGCTCGGATTCCCTTTCATCAGGTGACGGGCACATTGGAAGACAAGGATCCCGTTTGGGAAGAGATCAATGACTGGATCGAGTCTGCTCGAGTTGCCCATATCATGGCTCACAATCGGCTTGGACTGTTGGGGCACTATTATAATGGAATGTTGGATATCTACACCGACACGACTCGCCAACTTGGTTGTTTTGGGGGGCATATTGAGATTCTCGAGGTTGAAGAGCTAGCCGCCCTACGTCGGGGTCTAACTACCAAGCAGATCGCCGGTAAGCTGGCTGAATTCAAGCGCGCGTTTGAAATCCAGCCTGACTGTTCCCATGAGGAATTGAAGCGTGCGGCTCGCACTTCGGTTGCACTAGATCGGTTAGTCGCCCAAAAAGAACTCGGTTCCCTTGCTTACTATCACATGGGGACAGGGCAGGATGAGCACGAGGATGTGATGAGTTCCGTTATTCTCGGCAATTCCTTGCTTACGGCCCGGGGAATTCCGGTTGCAGGGGAGTATGAGGTCAAGAATGCACAAGCGATGAAGATCATGGATAGTTTTGGCGTGGGAGGTTCCTTCACCGAGTGCTATGCTCTGGATCTGCGTGAGGACGTTGTCCTGATGGGACATGATGGCCCCGGACATATCAAAATTGCGGATGGAAAAACTAAGGTTCGTCCGTTGGAGGTCTACCATGGAAAGGTGGGGAGGGGTCTTTCCGTGGAAATGAGCGTGCGCCATGGGCCGGTCACTCTTTTGTCCGTTGTGGAGTATGCAGATGGATCGTTGAAGTTTTTAGTCGCGCAGGGGGAATCGGTTTCTGGCCCGATTCTTGAGATCGGTAATACCAACAGCCGTTATAGCTTCCCGATTGGAGCACGTCGTTTTGTGGAAAACTGGAATGCCCAGGGTCCGGCACATCATTGTGCCGTTGGCGTCGGCCACATCGCCAACAAGCTTGGAAAGCTTGCTAAGCTGCTGGGTATTGAAATGATTCAAATCTGTTAAGGAGAAAATATGGGACCCCTACTTGGTGTAATTTTGCATTGGATGGGCGGGCTTGCTTCCGCCTCGTTCTACGTACCGTACCGCGGAGTTCGGAAATGGTCGTGGGAAACGTACTGGTTAGCCGGTGGATTCTTTTCCTGGATCATTGCTCCCTGGGTTTTTGCCCTCTTGCTGACCCGTGATCTGTTGCCCGTCTTGGCGCAACAAAGTCTAACTACGTTGGGGTGGACCTATTTCTTTGGCGTTCTCTGGGGATTTGGAGGGCTGACTTTTGGCCTGACCATGCGTTATCTCGGACTGTCGCTGGGGATGGGGGTCGCGCTTGGCTACTGCGCGGCATTTGGGACATTGATGCCGCCTTTGTTTAAACAGTTTTTTCCTGAAATCCCCGTTCCTGAAACGCTTTCCCAAATCGCCGCGACGGCTCCTGGTCGGGTCACCCTGTTGGGTGTTTTCCTCTGTCTTCTGGGAATTGCGGTGGCGGCATATGCCGGCCTCACCAAAGAGCGGGAGATGCCGGAGGAGGAAAAAAAGAAAGCCATTGCCGAATTTAACTTTCGGAAGGGGATTTTGGTCGCAACTTTTTGCGGGATTCTTAGTGCCTGTTTCAGTTTTGGACTGACGGCGGCGGCACCTATTGGAGTTGCTTCCGCTGCCTGCGGAACTGGAACTTTCTGGACCGGTTTACCTAAACTCGTTGTCGTTTTGCTGGGAGGATTTACTACTAACTTTATTTGGTGTTTCCTCCTGAACCTGAAAAATCGAACAGGGTATCAGTATTTCTCAAAAGAGTGTCGGCCGGAGCACGCTCACGAAAGTGGCGCGGGCGGAAGCGAACATGGAGGGGGAGCCACCCAGAAAGCTTCGGCATCCAAGAATCTCCGGATTCCCATGCTGCGAAACTACCTGTTTTGTGCTTTGGCAGGAGTGACGTGGTATTTTCAATTCTTCTTTTATACGATGGGGGAAAGTCGGATGGGACTTTTCAGCTTTGCCAGTTGGACCTTGCACATGGCTTCCATCATCATTTTCAGCACGTTATGGGGATGGAGATTTCACGAGTGGAAAGGGGCCAGCAAAAAAGCTCATGGGTTGATTGGAGCGGGTTTAGCCCTGCTGATTTTATCGACCATCGTGATTGGGATTGGCACGTGGATGAAAGGGGCGTGTGGCCAACATTGAAAAGCGGGGGCACGTTGGTGTTTCGTAAGAGTATTGTCAAAGGGTCTATTTTTCGCTTGCGATAGAGCACACTAGTGATAGGCATATGAAATGTTTCATATAGGACGTGCTTCGTCAGAAATTAGGAGAAATTCCCATAGGGGGCTGTCCGCACTTTTTCTGGGGCCGATTTGGAGGTCATATCGGGCTTTTACGCTGGTGGAGCTTCTGGTGGTGATTGCGATCGTGGGACTTCTTGCTGGTTTGTCGATTCCGGCTATCGGGCGAGCCCAGGAATCAAGTAATCGGACTAAATGTATCTCAAATCTAAAGGGATTAGGGCAAAGCCTGAATACTTATATTACAGATAGCGGTATGTTTCCCGTGATTCAGGAAACTTCGGGGAGAGGAAGTGGTGCGAGTCAAAAACCTTGGACAACTCTTTTAGTGGAGGCTGGCCTGGCACCTACGGCAACGGCCTATTCGGTCAATCAAGGTAAGAATTCATTCTGGTACTGTCCAAGTGCCATGAAGTCTCAGACCCCTGCTGGTATCAATGCCACAACCTATGCGTATAGTGCGTCGGCAGGTGGAATGCCCATTGCTCGTGTTTCTTCGGCATCTAAGATGGCCTTAATCATGGATGGAAGTTGGAGTTCTGGAATAGGCTTTGGATCGGTTGCTTCTACTCTCCTGCCCTACTGCTGTCATCCGCCTACGCGGAACGCGAATGACCCATCTGCTTCAGTAAATATATGTTTCGTGGATGCCCATGTGGAAACGCGAAAGAAGAGCGAAATTCCAACAAGCGCAACAAATGTTTTCTGGACCGGCCAGAATTAATCCAAAAAGACTTACGAGTCTAAGATTGAGAGCGTAGAGGGAGATCCGAATCGATTCCCAAAATGACTACTGAACACTCCACGTGTAGCCCGTGACGCCGTACTTGTGGGAATCGGTCAACATGCCAAAGGTGATGTCGACGGTATTATAAGTGTCCATTCCTTCCCCAAACTTCTTTGAGCTCCAGTTCCCTGAGTAGCGCCAAAGGTGAGGGGTGATGACTTCATCCGGGTCTCGGCCCATGTACATCTTCACCTCTGCTTTGGTCATACAGTTAGTGTCTGATTCGAACTGCATTTTTTCAGTGGAAGGCTCCGCAAGGAGCGTGACGCAGGTAAGCAGAATCGATAAAAAAAGCAGGTGAGGTTTCATTCCCAAAATCTTAAAAGGTTTCTCCAACTCGTCCAGCACTGCCTTATCCTTGGCATGTTCTGGGGTAACATGGGGTTGGGTCAAGTTCCCCAACGTGAGCAGGATGTCGCTCCCGAGCGGGAAATGATGGAGCAGCAGGCGTCCGAAGCCACCCGAGGGGCTATGGACAAAGCGCTTGTTCTTACTGGATATGTCGACGCGACTTATATGTACAATTTTGGGCCTGGTACAGCGACCAGTCCCATCGATTTTCCCAATGATACGATCCCGAAAGGTGATTTTAATTTAAGTGCTTTGTGGCTTCGCTTGGATAAGCCACTGAACCGAGAGAACACACTGGAGGCGGGTTTTCAGGCAGGCTTTATGTTGGGGGAGGATGCCACCCTCTATGCGGCGGCAGGGAGTGCGAATCAGCCAAGCGGGCCGGACAGCAACGCCCTGTATGTGGGGGAGGCCTTTGCCAAGTTCTGGGTTCCTGAGGCGCAGATGGAGATGTGGGTCGGAAAATTTCAGTCGGTGATT